>Ga0115002_10003839_pt1 | contig 18548 bp, 14 predicted proteins | sample ArcticOcean_MG_C_8_FD_89576 | JGI IMG/M metagenome (GOLD analysis project Ga0115002, IMG submission 89576) | Marine microbial communities from western Arctic Ocean - ArcticOcean_MG_CB11_86 | ecosystem: Environmental > Aquatic > Marine > Oceanic | place: Arctic Ocean: Canada Basin | collected... | reverse complement strand
TGTTTCTCCATGGCGGCCTTCACGGCCAGTGCCGCACCCAGGGCTCCGGTCCCCAAACCAGAATGCCCGCAGGCATGGCCGGGGGTTCCTGGGTTCACCGCTTCTCGGCCCGGAGTCACTTTCTGAGACATGCCGGGCAACGCATCGTACTCGGCCAGAATGCCGATAACCGGTTTGCCCGATCCATAACTGGCCACAAACGCCGTCGGCATGTTGGCCACGTTCTCTTTGACCGAGAAGCCAGCCTTCTTCAATTTCGAAATCAGCAGCTTGGCCGACTTGGTTTCTTGCAGCCCGACTTCGGCGTAATCCCAGATCGACTTGTTGACTTCCAACAATTCTTTCGTACGCGATTCAATATCGTCGATCGCCGTTTGTTGGGTTGCTCGAAATGATGGTTTTTTGGCTTCGTTCGCTTCTTGTGCGGCAAGTGGTTGTACGAAACAGATCGTGGCAACTGCCAAGGTGGCGAGGGTGAAAAATCTGTTGGCCATTCTGGTGGTTCTTTCAGGTAGTCGATTCAATAATGATGGATTCAAGAAATGAGAGTGCTTCAAATCAACAATTGATTCTTCTCTTATTAGATATTAGAACATGGCCGATTACCTCTCTCCAGTCATTTTCGTTCTGAATAACGGATTTCGCCGGTCTTTCTTAGCGGGGCAGATTGAATTTAGATACTCAAACAGGGCTGGGTAGTTTGTTCAGCAGCCTTCCGAGGCGGGGGCGGGGTCAATCCACACGGTTCAGGTAGAATCTCGCGTTGATGGGCCTCCCCGAATGATTTTAGATCGCTATACTTCCTGGGAAGGACGTAAATGGATTTTTCGACTCTATCAAAACCAAGTGCTCAACAAGCGTTTTGATCTTACGGAGATAACAAGGGATAAACCGGCGATGGTTCAGCAAGCAAGTATTCACGAAAAACTCACTGAATTGGCCAGCAATTTGTGGTGGAGTTGGCGGCCGGATGTTACCAGCATTTTTCGTGAAATTGATCCGTCCCTGTGGTCTCAGTTAGACCATAACCCGGTGCTGCTCTTAAAAGAGTACACGCCAGAGAAACTCGAAAAACGGGCCACAGAGGCCGTCTTGCATTCCAGAGTCCACTGGGCTTATCGGGAATGGAAAGAATACATGCAAGGCGATGAAACCTGGGGCTCTACGCACGGGGGAATTCTTGGACATCGCCCGGTCGCCTACTTCTCAGCTGAGTTTGGCATTCACGAATCGTTGCTCATTTACTCCGGCGGCTTGGGGGTGTTGGCTGGCGACCATTTGAAAAGTTCGTCCGACTTAGGTGTCCCGCTTATCGGTGTCGGGCTGTTTTACCATGAAGGTTATTTCTCGCAGCAAATTGATAAAGAGGGCTGGCAGCAAGAATCATACGCAGAGGTCACTTCAGAAAATTTACCCATCCAACCGGCGCTCGACCCGGAAGGTAAACCGGTTACGATTTCGGTTGATACCCGTTCGGGTAAAATTTTTGCCAAGGTTTGGAAAGTATGCGTCGGGCGAATTTCGTTGTATTTACTCGATACCGACATTTCAGAAAACAGTGATGAAGACCGCCACCTAACCGCAAGGCTTTACGGCGGAGACCAACGCACCCGAATTCGACAAGAAATTATGTTGGGAATTGGCGGCGTGCGTGCCTTGCATGCTTTGGGAATTCAACCACACGTCGTTCACATGAATGAAGGGCATTCCGCCTTTGCTCCGTTGGAAGTCATCAGGCATCGCATGCACGACGACGGAATGTCGTTCGACGACGCGCTCCGCGAAACGGCGGCATCGGGCGTCTTCACCACACATACCCCAGTGCCCGCCGGACATGACCGATTTGATTCAGGCCTGATCGAAGAGCACATCGGCCCGTTGGGCGATGAATTGGGCTTAGATCATCATGCGTTAATGGGCATGGGCCGGGTTGACCCGCAGAATGAGGGCGAATCATTCTGCATGACAGTTTTGGCGTTTAAGCTTTCGCGGTGTGCAAACGGCGTATCAAATTTGCACGGCGTGGTCAGCCGTCGCATGTGGGCCAGCCTGTGGCCTTGGCGGGCTGAAGAAGAAGTTCCCGTGGGACATATCACAAACGGGGTTCATGTTCCCAGTTGGTTGGCCGGACAAATGCGGCGACTGTACGACCGCGTATTGCCAGAAAATTGGTACCTGCAAACGGGTGAACCCGAAGTGTGGGCCAACTTCGAACGCGTCACCCCGGGCGAACTTTGGGAAACTCACGTTTCGCTGAAGAATCGATTGATTGAATACTCGCGGCGAAAGTTAGTATCGCAGGGCGAACGCCGAGGCGAGTCGCAGGAAGTTTTAGATTCACACCGAACCGCGTTAGACCCGCACGCGTTACTCATCGGTTTTGCCCGCCGGTTTGCTCCTTACAAACGGGCCGATTTAATTACGCGAGAATTTGAAGCCTTTATCGAACTGATGGCCGATTCGGAACGGCCCATTCAGTTCATCTTTGCCGGCAAAGCCCACCCCGCCGACGATCATGGCAAACAAATTATCCAACGCATTTACAAAATGAGCCAGCAGCCGGAGTTCAAAGGACGCGTGGTTCTGCTGGAAGATTACGATATCAATTTAGGACGCCATTTGGTCCAAGGCGTCGATGTCTGGTTGAACAACCCACGCCGACCGTTAGAAGCCTCCGGAACCAGCGGCCAAAAAGTGGTGCTCAACGGCGGGTTGAATTGTTCGATTCTCGACGGCTGGTGGGCCGAAGCGTTTGATGGCTCGAACGGGTTTGCCATCGGAAACGGTCGAACGCACGTCGATCAAGAAATTCAAGACACCCGCGATGCAGCGAACCTGCTGGATGTCATTCGGAACGAAGTGATCCCCCTATTCTACGAGCGCGACGCCGACGACCTGCCTCAACAATGGATTAAACGCATGAAGCGTGCCGTAAGAACCTTAGGCTGGCGTTTCAACGCCGACAGAATGGTGATGGATTACGTCAACAGCATGTACGTCCCCGCCGCCGGCGGACTGTCGTGCGAAATGAAAACGATTTCGTAAAAATGATTACACGTCGGGTGGCAGGGTCAGACCAACGGGATGGCCCTGATCAGAAGTCGCACATCAGGGCCATCACTTCGTTCTGACCCTGCCACCCGATGATAAAAAAAACTCTAAAAGCTCGAATTTGCACCCATGAAGATTTACCACAACCCCCGCTGCAGCAAAAGCCGTCAAACGTTACAACTCATTCAAGACGCTGGCATTGAACCCGAAATTGTCGAATACCTAAACGACGTCCCCAGCCAGGCTGAGTTAGACCGTCTACTAAAAATGTTGGATATTGAGCCTCACGAATTAATGCGCAAAGGCGAAGCCGTCTACAAAGAGCTAGGCCTCAAGAACAAACAGCTCAATCGTAAAGAGGCGATTCAAACGATGGTCGAAAACCCAAAGCTCATCGAACGTCCGATTGTCACCGACGGAAAAAAAGCCATCCTCGGGCGCCTGCCCGAGAATGTGAGCGAGTTGCTGTAATCGCGACCGCTACCAAAAATATTTAGCCCCGGGTGAATACACCCGAGGCTAAATAACAATTCGATTTATTCCGTATCCCGTTGTCCCCACGGAATGGGCATCGTCGGTTTTGGGTTTTGTTCTTTATGCCGCACGTCAATGGGCCGGGTTTGAAACCATTCAACGAATGTGCTCAATTGTTTGACCGCCTCGTTGTAAACGATTTCACCTTTTTCCTTGGTCGCAATCTCAGCATCGCCGAGCACGCCAGTTTCGGAATAACTGCTGGTCCATGAAGTCAACGCGGCCGGGCCGTGGCCGAATAAATCGACGTAACAAAACGGGCTGTCTTCTTCGTTAATTTTGATGGTGCCGCTTTTTACTTTGTCTTTGCGGACGCCCTCTTCATCGAGGTACAAGTACAACGATGTTTCTAGTTCACCCGCGTGTGAACAGCCGCCGGGGAATTTGCTTTCTCTCCATGTAGAGTTAAATTCAGGATCGACATTTAACAGGCCCCACCAGGGAATGAGCACGCATTCGCCGTCGGTTTCTAAATTGGTTCGGCGGGCGACTAAATCGAGGTTCGGCATGTTGCTGCCGTGGCCGTTGAGCAAAATAACTTTTTTGAACCCGTGGTACACCAGCGATTTTGTGACGTCGCGCACCTGCTTGATGAACGTTTCGTAATGCGTGTTGATGGTGCCCGGGAAGTCCATTACATGGCCGGTGTAGCCGTATTGAATGGTCGGCAGCACCAAAATTTTACTGGGTAAATTCCGCCCTGTGCCGTGGGCGATTCCGCCGGGGCACATCAAATCGACGTCCAACGGCAAATGCGGCCCATGCTGCTCAACGGCACCGCAGGGAATAATACAAACCTTGTTCAACGCCACAGCGTCGTTAATTTCTGGCCAGGTTAGTTTTTCATAGCGGTGTTCAGTTTCGGCGCGATTGGTCATGGGACATCCTTTTATCGTCAGGTCAATCTTGAAAGCAAACTCTACAGTCCTTGCAGCATGCCGACATTTTTCCGAAGATGCAAGTTCACGAGGTTTTCTTTTGGAGAAATGTCTTTTGAACTTCCCTCCATACGGAAAGCTCAAGTGTGGCACTGCTATCTCGTCTAGCAGTGTTTCGAGCGACACACAATAAGATTTTATTTACCAACGACATCTTCCACTGCTGGGCCAGCCAGCAGTGCCACACATCAAATTAATTCAACATCCGACAAAGGCGATTATTTTCCATAATGGTGACCGACCAACTTAATTCAAAACACATCATCATCGGAACCGCCGGACATATCGACCACGGGAAAACCCGTTTGGTAGGTCTGTTGTCGGGCGTGAATACCGACCGGTTGCCCGAAGAAAAAGCCCGAGGAATTTCCATCGACTTGGGGTTCGCACATTGGGAAGCTGAGACCGATGATTGCCGTCTGCAATTTGGAATTGTCGATGTTCCCGGGCACGAGCGGTTCGTCAAAAACATGGTCGCCGGGGCCACCGGGGTGAACTTGGCCTTGCTGGTGATTGCCGCCGATGACGGCGTGATGCTGCAAACCCGCGAGCATTTAGAAATTATGGATCTTTTAGGCATTCAGAAAGGCATCATTGCAATCACGAAAATCGACTTGGTCGACGCCGAGTTTGTCGAACTGGTTCAAGCAGAAATCGAAGACGTCACTGCAGGAACATTTTTGGAAGGCTGCGAAATTGTCCCGGTCTCTTCGGAAACGGGCGAAGGCATTGAAGAACTGAAAACCACCATAACCCAAGTTGCCAGCCAGATCGATGAGTTAGAATCGGACAGTTTATTCCGCTTGCCAATTGACCGCGTGTTTTCAGTCACCGGCCACGGCACCGTCGTGACCGGGTCAGCCTATTCGGGAGCAGTCCACGCCGGCGAAACTCTCGAGCTGTTACCCGAAGGCCGAAAGGTTCGTGTGCGAAGTGTCGAATCGCACGGAGTGCAATCGGAAGATGCCGGTGCCCGGCGACGAACGGCAATTAATCTAGCCGGTGTGAAAGCGGATGAAGTCTCCCGAGGTATGGAACTGGCAACGGCTGGATACTTGGTTCCGACAAAACGGCTGCTAGTGGAACTAAAACTGCTGAAGACTTCGCCGGTGAATTTGAAGGACCGCATGGAGCTGAACCTGCATTTGGGAACCCAGGAAGTTTTGGCACGGGTAATTTTGAAAGGCAACCGGCTGAAGCCGGGCGAGAAATGTTTTGCCGAACTGCGTGTGCCTGAACCGGTTGTGGCCACATACGGGCAACGATTTATTTTAAGGCGGGTTTCTCCGGCAATTACCGTGGCGGGTGGAAGAATTCTCGACCCGTGCATTGTTGCCGAGAAACGGATTCGTGATTTGCAGGCATCCGGTGCCGACTGGTCGAACCCGGAACGATTAGAACGGCTTTCGACGTTGGTTTCACAGTGGGATTCGTTACAAGGTTCTCCCTTGGAAGCCGCCCGCCGCGCGGGAATCAACACGGCTGAGTATGAGTCGATGATCGACGAACTCAAAGTAAACGGCAAACTGTTAGAGATTGGTTCGCGGGATCGAAAGGTGTTGGTGCACCAAGGCCGTCTTGAAGGCCTTTCAAAATCGGTGATGCGCACGGTGCGGGAAGAATTAGAAAAACACCAGCCTCGCCGGGCACTACCCAGGAATACTTTTTTGACGGCTTGCAGTGGAATCGCCCGTTCGGAATTGCTTGATGCTGTTTTTTCGCATCTGATAAAATCCAAAGAACTCGTTCAAATTGGTTCCAATGTGGGCCCGGCAGATGCCCAGGTTCAACTCACAAAACGTCAAGCTGCGGCCCGCGATACGATTTTGAATGCCATCACTGCCGCGTCACTCGCCCCGCCGACTAACAAGGTACTCGCCGAAACGGTCGGCCAACCGCTGAAAGACTTGCAGCCGTTATTTCACATCTGTGAAGAGGACGGGCTGTTGATCAAATTGTCCGACACATTGTACTTCTCGCCCGACGCGATCGAGCAAGGTCGCATTCAATGTGCTGAGTTTTTAGCAGAACATTCATCAGCAACAATGTCGGAACTGCGAGAAGCCTGGGGGGTTAGCCGAAAGTTTTCGATTCCGCTGTGCGAGTATTTCGACGAACAGCAAATCACCGTCCGACAAGGCGACGTGCGCGTTCCCGGCCCAAATTTGCAAGTTTCGCTCACACTACCGACACCGTCGGAATAAACGCTGCCGCAATGGTTTGAAGATTTCGAACAATCGCCTACGGCGTTGCGGACGGCACGTTTCTTCGCACTGGCGTTCGATTTCTTCAGCATGCTGGTTTGCGTGCCTGAGCTTGTTCGCAATTGCCAGTTGATCTTGGAATTCTTGCTGGCGTTTTCGAACAATCGCCCACGGATTGTCGATGGTTTGGGTGGTATCGACGTACTTTGCCAAATCGCGAACGGCGATGACTTTGCATTTATTGAGGTACAAATACCGCATGTATTTTTCGAATTGTTCTTGCGGCGTATGCACCCAAGGATGCTCGCCTTCCGGCACGCCGTGAAATTGCAGTACGGCGACGCGGCCTTGTTTTGCCTGCAAGACGGCATCGACGAAGTCTTTCATTTTCCACTTCGGCCGGGCATCACCGGCGGAGGGAATCAGCAGCGGATGGTCTTCGCCGGGTTGGTAAGCGTAACCGCGTCCCGGGTCGTAATCATGCTCGGGAGAACCGCCGCGCCGGGCAAAGTTGATTCCGTGTTCCTGCAAAATTGGGAAGGCCTTATCAGTAATGCTGTTGCCCGGCCAGGCGAATGAAGTTGGTTTGGGGATGCCGTGTTTTTTGCATTGGTCGTCAATCGCCTGCAGTTGTTCTTTCAGCTTGTCTAAATTGGACGGGTTCACGCCCATGTGGTCGCGGGTGTGGTTGCCGATTTCAAAACCATCGTCGTGCAGTTGGCGAATTTCTTCCCAGGTCATGTAGTCTTTTTTGTTCGTTTTGAAAGTGAAGCCTTCCGTGATGAAAAACGTGGCTCCGAAGCCGTATTTTTTTAGGATGGGGCCAGCCACGGTGAAATGCGATTTCACTGAGTCATCAAAGGTCAGCACGACTAATCGGTTGGGAATGGGTTCTAACTTTTCGCTGGCGGCTAGCGGGGCACAGGTGATCAATGTCAAAACCAGGCTCACTACGGCACGTTGTTTCATGATTGGGTCACTTCAGAATGTATTAAAGTCGAGGGGTTGTTCTTTTGCTGTCAGTTGTCAAAATAACTTCTGCAGGATTGATGTCTAAAAGAACTCAGAAAAGCTTAATCGAGAAATGGAAGTCACATGGCGACGCAACAGGAACTGTACAACGAACTGGTCGAACAACTCAAGCAAACAGCCCTGTTAGGCTCATGTGCAAGTCTGCTTGGCTGGGATGAGCAAACCAATTTACCGCCGGGCGGAGCCGAGCATCGGGCCAATCAATTAAGTTTATTAGCGGGTATGACGCACGAACTGGCGACGGATAAACGTATCGGCGAATTACTGTCCGAATTGGAAAACTGCAACGAGCCGATCGAAGCGAATTCACCGTTGGCCGCCAACTTGCGAGAAGCCCGCCGAGCGTATGACCGGGCAACAAAACTGCCTCGTAAGTTGGTCGAAGAGATGTCGCGGGTGACAACGCTGTCACAGCAGGCATGGATCGCTTCGCGGAAAAAGTCGGACTTACAAGAGTTTCTCCCCTGGTTGAAACAGGTGATTGCACTGAAACGCGAAGAGGCGGAAGCCATCGGTTATGAAGGCGGCGTCCCCTACGATGCACTACTTGACGATTATGAACCGGCGGCCAAAACGGTCGATGTGCAAACGGTGTTCGCTACTTTGCGTGATGAACTGGTGCAGTTGAATGCGGAAATTCGAGATTCGGGCAAACAGCCCGATTTATCGATCATTACCCGATCGTATCCCATTGAAGCCCAGAAAAAGTTCAGCCGAAAAGCAGCCGAGGCGATTGGCTTTGATTTCGACCGTGGCAGAATCGATATTGCCGCCCATCCATTTTGCAGCGGCATCGGCCCAGGAGATTGCCGGTTGACGACCCGCTACGATGAGCACCATTTCCCCGGTGCATTTTTCGGAACGTTGCACGAATCGGGCCACGGGATGTATGAGCAAGGTCTCGACCCGGCTGCGTTTGGGACGCCGATGGGAAATGCCACGTCGTTAGGAATCCACGAATCGCAATCGCGCATGTGGGAGAACAGCGTCGGAAGAAGCAAGGCGTTTTGGAAACATCTTTATCCCGAAGCGCAAGCCACATTTCCGGAAGCACTGTCTGATGTTTCGCTTGATAATTTCTATGCGGCGATTAACGATGTACGGCCTTCATTCATTCGGGTTGAAGCGGATGAGGTGACCTACAACTTACACATCATGCTGCGGTTTGAACTAGAGCAGTTACTGATTTCAGGCGAGCTAGAGCCGGAAGATGTGGAGACTGTGTGGAACGAAACGTTCGAGAAGTTTTTCGGCATCACGCCCCCTGATGCCAGCCAGGGTTGCCTGCAGGACATTCACTGGTCGGCTGGGTTGCTGGGTTATTTCCCGACTTATGCTTTGGGAAATATGTACGCGGCTCATTTTTATCAGCAGGCGGAAACCGACTTGGGCGATTTGGATGCTCAGTTTGCGCGGGGTGAATTCGGACCGTTGAAAACCTGGTTGAACGAAAACATTCATAGCCGTGGGAAACAATACCCGGCGGCTGAGTTAGTGCAAGTGGTAACGGGGGAAAGCCTGTCACATAAGCCGTTGGTCAAACAACTGCGGACGAAGTTCAATGAAATTTACGGGCTGTGAGAAAATCCGCTGTAAGAAAATCTGAGGTGCAGTATGAATGAACCGACCGACGAACAATCGATGCCCAATCAGCAAGAAACCATCCGTCCGCCCGGTCACCCACGGTCTGACTTTTTCAAGACGGTATTCGGTGTGGTCTTACTGGCGAGTGCGTTCGGCCTGTGGTTGAAAAATGCCGGTAACGGCCCTCTTACAGGCGGTTTGACGACCGGAAACCGGGCACCGGAAATTAAAGCGATCGGCTGGGCCCACGGCGAGGCACCGACTGCTGCAGCGTTAGAAGGGAAGGTGATTGTCGTCAATGCTTGGGCAACGTGGTGTGTAAATTGTCGGGTGGAAGCACCGGAACTGGTGAAGGTTTACGAGAAATTTCGAGATCGCGAGGTTGCCTTTATCGGGTTGACTGCAGAAGGCCCGGATAGCCGACCGGCCATTGAAGAATTCTTAGCAGACGCAGGCGTCGAATGGCCCAACGGTTTCGGGGCCGTGGATACTCTGCTGGCATTCCAAGCAGAGTATATTCCCGCCGTTTGGGTCATTAACCCGGCGGGCCAAGTTGTGTGGAATCGCGATTCACCCGAAGCGATGGAAGTTGCCATTGAGGCCGCCTTGAACTCGGCGGAGAGGCAACCGCCGTCCGAACAAATTGAGGAAGAGGGCTGAACCGGAAATGAAAAATCAGATTGGTTTCTTTTTACAGATGGGTGTGTTGTCGTTGCTTCCGCTGTTGATCATTTTAGAGCTGCAGGTTGAATTGCACTTTTTAACGATGCCCGTTGTCACCGTGGCCGGAATTGCCGCGTTTTATATCGGCCATAAACTAAGGGAATCCTAAAGGCCGAAACCCTTTTCAGTTGGTTTGCCATGTCGCGCGTTATCACAATCTGTTTAGTTGGCTTGATCATAATGTTGAGTGCTCAGCCGGCCCGGCCACAAGTTCCCAGCCAGGCGGAGCGGGCGTTTCGTGAAACGGCCATTCTTGACGTAGACAGTACGGCTCTCAAACGCTTGGAAACGATTTCCGATTACATTGACGAGCAACAATGGTCACAGGCGGTTGAAATTTTACTGCAGCTTTCCAGCCAGAAGGGTGGTTCACTGGTTCCTTTTTCTGCAGGGCGTTACGTTAATATCTCGCATTACTGCCAACTCATCCTGTCCACCTTTCCCTCCGAGGGTTTAGAAGTTTACCGAAAACAAGTTCGCCCGCGGTTGAATCAGGCGTATCAACAAGCGGTCGCCGGGCATGACGCCGCTGCGCTGAAAGTCTTGCTGGACGAAGCGTTTCTATCCGACTTTGGCGACGATGCCTTGCTGCTGCTGGGAGAATGGGCCTGGGAGAATGGCAACTTTTCGGCCGCACGTAGTTATTGGACGCAGTTGGTCCCGTTGCCTGCACCAGAGTTACAACTGACTCCTCCGATTGTATTGCGATATCCCGATTCCGACTTTCCACAGCCAGAAATTCTGGCCCGATTGGCACTGTGCACTTTGATGGAAGCCGATTTTGTTCGGTTTGAACTCGAACTAAGTGCATTTCGATCAATGTACCCCGATGCGGCTGGAACAGTCGCCGGGCGGACGGGAAAACTAGTTGACACTTTAGCTGCCCTGTCCACTGAAGCAAAAGGGTGGAGCAAATTTCAGAACTTACCACAGAAAAATACATTTGGCTTATCATCCAGTCGGAACGGAATTCTTTCAGAAAGTCTTCAAATCGGACCGGTTCAATGGTCGGTTGAATTGTTCGGCTACCAGCCAGACTCCGAATTCCCACATCCGGCATTCGGCAATCGTCATCCGCTAAGTACGTTTCCGTTAGTGCATGCAGGAAATGTTTTATTCTGCGATGCGGACCGAATTGTTGTTTTGGATTTGCAGACTGGGAAACCTGCTTGGCCGGTGTCCGATTTAGCAGAACAAGACACTGGCGTGATTTACCCTTCATTTCCCGGTGAGAAATCGCCACGCCCCGACCGGCCCGCCGTCGGTGTGCCTTGGTATTCGTTGACCGTTGAAGAAGGGCGGCTGTACGCGAAAATGGGAACTCCGATAACGGATAAATCTTCACAGGAATTAAGACCCCTTGAAAGCAGTCTGGTCTGCTTAAACTTGGACCAAAAACAAGGACAGCTCGAATGGAAAGTAACCAGCGAAGAAATCGAACCCGGCGGCTCAGCTTGGATGTTTGAAGGATCACCCGTTGTAGCTGGCGACAACGTCTTTAGTGCCTTGCGAGGTAGTACGCCAGAAACCGAGGCCGCAGTTGCCTGTTTTTCTGCTGAGACGGGTGAGTTAAAGTGGTTGCAGAAAGTCTGTTCGTCGGTGAGAAACCTTGACGATCAATTCAGTTTAGTCAGCCATCAGTTACTGACTTTGGGTGACGGAACGTTGTTTTATTCGACCGAAATGGGAGCCATCGTCGCGCTCAATTCTCGTAACGGAACTATCCGCTGGGTGGCAACCTATGAAACAAGCCCGGATGAAAACCCTACGAAACTTGGTGACGCGAACAATTCTGGATTGCTGCCCTGTTTGTATCATCGAGGGTCAGTCGTCGCTGCCCCCAATGACAGCGAAATGGTTTTCGCCCTTGATGCACAAACGGGGCTCTTGAAATGGAAACGTCGTTTGGGTAGCGGGGTGAGGCACTTACTGGGAGTTTCCGAAAATCGGCTGTTTTTAAGTGGCGATACTCTATGGTGTCTTGATGTGGAAACGGGGTCAATTCAGTGGAAGGTTGCCGACAGCGATCCCGAATATTTCGGGTACGGCCGGGGAGTTCTTTCGAACGGAAACGTGTATTGGCCGTTACGAGAAGAGATCTTTGTTGTCGATCAACGGTCCGGCCAATTGAACCGCCGCATTGCTTTGAAAACACAGTTCGGCGAAATGTCAGGAAATTTGCTAATCTCAGCCGGGCGGCTGCTGATTGCTCAGCCGAATCGGTTGACAGTTTTGGGCGTGCCGCTCGAAAAGAGGAAAGCTCCATGATTGACAACAGCTTGATGACGCTTGAGCAATTTCAGGAAGCTCAGTTTTCGATTCGAGAAACAGGTAACCGCTGTGAATTGGTGGCAGGCTATTTACTGAGCTTGCACCCACCCGATGAGGCCCACGGCGACACGCTGTTAAACCTTTCCAAGGCACTGGCGACCTGTTTTCAAGAATCGGAAACCGGCTATGCCTGTTTTGACTTAGGACTGATTATTGCCCGAAACCCTGATACAGTTCGACGGCCTGCCGCAAGTTATTTCGATTCAGGGGAACGGTTTGCCGAGTCCGAAAAAGATATGACCGAAGCCCGTCCCAAGTTGGTGATTGACATTGCCTCAACTAATGACCGGCGGCGGACTTTTCCCGAGCGTGTGCAGGACTATCTCAATTGGGGAATTCCCGCGGTGTGGGTGATCGACCCGGTCGAACGCCAAGTGCACGCCTTCCGGGAATACGAAGCTGTGAAAACGTATGCTGACCACAACCAATTGGTAGGCGGTTCTGTCCTGCCGGGGTTCAGTGTGAAGGTGGCCGACCTGTTTCTTGAACCGGAATGGTATCGTTGAGTCTGCGCTCAGAGTGACCGTTAAATTTTCAAAAAGGACCGTTTTCACTAACGATACGTCATTCAAGTTTGGTACCTTGAACGCCACATTCGTTTGAATGAACACCATTTGGTTTATTGAATTCAAGGAGTTCTGAAATGAAGTTTCTCACACGCTCATTGCTGCTTGCCATCGGCCTGTTGTTTTTGAGTCACACGCAGACTGTCTTTGCGGAAGATTCAAAAACGCCGCTGAAAACGCTTGAGTTGCAAGACGGCGACAGCATCGTCTTTTTAGGTGACAGCATCACGCATCAATGCCTTTATACCCAATACGTTGAAGATTATTTCTACACGCGGTTTCCAAAAATGCGATTGAAATTTCATAACTCGGGCGTCGGCGGAGCCAAAGCCTGGGACGCCCTCGAACGATTCGACCGCGATGTTGCCGACTACAAGCCGAAGTACGTCACCGTACTGCTAGGCATGAACGATGGCCGTTACCAGCCGTTCAATCAAGAAATCTTTGACACCTACCACACCGATATGACGAAGCTCATCGGTCGGTTGAAAGAAATCGGCACAACGCCCATTTTAATGACGCCCACCATGTTCGATTCGCGAGCCGCCCGAAATGGAAAACGGAAGCACGATTCTGGCAAGCTCGAGTTGTACAATTCAGTATTAGCCTATTACGGCACATGGCTGCGAGATGTGGCCGTTGAATCGGGGTTTGGATTCGTCGACATGTACGGCCCGCTGAATAACATTACTTTGCAAGAGCGTAAAGCCAACGCCGACTTTACGATCATTCGCGACTCAGTCCACCCCGATGCCCCCGGTCAAGTGGTGATGGCGTTTGCTATTTTGAACGACATGGGACTGAAGAAGCAGGTTTCAAATATCAGAATTAGCAAAGCAGCCGGGAACAAAGCCGTCGCCATCGTCACGGGCGGAGAAATTTCAGACGCAGTATTTCAAGAGGACGGTTTGACCTTCACCTTCTTGGCCGAGAGCCTGCCGTTGGTCATGCCTGAAGAAGCCCAGTTGGGTGCCAAGCTCACCAAATTAGGTCACAAAATGAGCCGCGAGGCTTTAGAAGTTCACGGCTTGGCCGCGGGCCGTTATGAGTTAAGCATTGACGGCACAGTGGTCGGCGTCTTTCCTGTTTCGTCGCTCGAACGCCATATCGAATTGCAAGAGAATTCCAAAACGCCTCAACACCAACAGGCGGCTGCGGTTGCTGCATTGAACAAGCAACGCAATGACGGGCCGGTGAAATCGATGCGGAACGAATGGCGGGTCTTCCAAGGGTATTCTCGCTTGAAAGCCCAACTGGTTGCCTCTGCCGACGCTGAGAAACTGAAGCAACAAGTCTCTGGACTCGCCAAGCGGCTAGACGGGCTAGATGACCGCATCAAAGAACACGAAGCGGCCGCGTTGAAGTTGGAAGATCAAATTTTTGAGATCAACCAACCAAAGGCTCGCAAGTATGAGTTGAAGCGCGTAGCGAAACCGGCCCCAAAGAAAAAGAAATGACCATAAAACAATGACCAATGTCCAACCCTCAATGAATTGAGTTTAGGCATTGGTCATTGGAAATTGGTCATTAAGTCATTTCCTAAAAATCGATGCCGCACTGAATTCCCTGCGCGTTGTTCTCGACATCGTAGAATGGTTGCAGTGTGAAATTCGGGTCACATTGTAAGTGATACCGGGCGACTGACTTTCCGATAACAACACCCAGCGCCGCTCCGAACACCACATCGGATAAGTCGTGGTGTCGTTCATCAATGCGGCTCCATCCAATCAAACCGGCCACAGCATAGGCGGGCAGGCCAACTTTCGGTCCGTAATATTCGTCGGCAACCGCAGCCAGAGTAAAACTGCTGGAAGTATGATACGACGGAAACCCGTACCGCCCGTCATTGACTGCATCGGTGGGCCGGTCGGTATCGGCGACTGCTTTGATGAGTAGGGTGCTGACTGTGGTAATGGTGTAGGCACTTAGCAGCGTGTTGCTCAAATCGTGTGCTTCTGAATTTTGCGACCACAGACTGTAACCGTAAAATGCTAATAACGCAGAGACCTGTACTTCCGGGTCGGCCAAATGCCCTAAGCTTTTGCTGGCACCGCCCCAACGCCTGGGGTGCTCGGCGGTGTAGTCACGCACGCTGTCATCAACCTCGCCGCGCAAGGCAATCGCCGTTCCCCCCGCCGCTGTCAACCAAAATGCATTGTTCCAATTCGCAATGGCCCGCGTGTCGTCCCACACCATCGGCAAAAAACGGCGTGCGTCTTCTTTGAATGAAAATGGTTCGCACGCCGTGTTTTGTAGATCACTCAAACTACAGGCCCCACAAGGTGCTTGAGTTGCTTCGCGAAACGAATTCAGGCTCGTTTGCTGAACTGACTTTTGAGAGGGTTCAACTGAAGTCTCTGTTTGCTGTTTGTCAGACTGAAAAATCTCAGCGGGACGATTCGAACTGACCGATGCCAGCCTGGTCGAACCAGCCTGTTCCAACGGCGGCTCATTTTCGAATTGAGGGTACCGAAATGAAAATTCGGTATTAGAAACAGAATCGGCGTTGAATGCCGTTTGCGTGCCGACACAACCCGTTTGTGTGAACGAGATTCCTGCCAAAAACAAAACGGTTGATAATCGAGAAAGAAATTGCATACGTCATCTTCAATGGTTTAGAATTTCGTTGGCTGCAAAGCGTCCTTTAGAACTGATTCGACCTATACAACTCTGGAAATCGAAAGAATTGCTACGAGCTGTCTGAGGTGTTTCAATCGGTAATTTTTGCCTTTCATGTCTCTGTGCCCCAAAACCCCCATGTTTCGACGTGCGGTTCACCGCAATTTCACCCATTGATTGCTCAAACAGCCTCTAGGAAAAGGAGTTGGGACACTTTTTTTCACTTCACTCCTTTTTCCTGGCGGGATTTGCCCCCTATAATGCAGTCGGCCAATTCTATTGACGGTTGAAATGGAGGATTTGAGTGGTTACTGAAACCAGTTCATTGATAGACGCGTTGGAAGAAAATATTTCACAAGCCTTGTTGGGCAAGCGAAAAGCCATTCGATTGGCCTTGGTCGCCTTGCTAGCGGAAGGCCACATCTTAATTGAAGATGCACCCGGCGTCGGGAAAACGTCGTTGGCCAAAGCACTTGCCAAAAGCATTGATTGCCAATTCACCCGGTTGCAATTCACGCCCGACATGCTGCCCAGCGACATTTTAGGCTCGAGTGTCTACCTGCCCAACTTGGGCGAATTTGAATTTCGCAAAGGCCCAATTTTCACAGACATCTTACTGGCCGATGAAATCAACCGCACAACGCCCCGTACGCAGTCGGCGTTGCTAGAAGCCATGGATGAAGGGCAGGTTTCCATTGAAGGAAAAACCTATCCGCTGGGACGTCCATTTTTTGTGCTCGCAACCCAAAACCCGTTTGAATTCGAAGGCACTTACGCCTTACCAGAAAACCAACTTGACCGCTTCATGCTGTGCTTAGAAATTGGTTACCCCGACCGCGACATTGAACGCGAAATTTTAGTCAGCCACCGAGAAGGCGAACCGGTCGATAAGCTCGAACCAATTCTTGACGTCGATCAATTACGGACTTTGCAAGCCGCTGCACGTGAAGTGCGCGTTGATGATTCGCTCAACGAATACCTGCTCGACATCGTCACCGCCACGCGCGAACATGAAGAATTGGCCTTGGGTGTCAGCACCCGCGGCGGACTCACGTTGTACCGAGCCGCACAAGCCCGGGCACTTATTGAAGACCGCGACTTTGTCGTTCCCGACGACATCAAAGAACTGGCCGTGCCGGTGTTCGCCCATCGAATTACTTGCCGAGGCATGATTCGAGAACGGCAACGAGAACGGGCCGCCGATATCATCCGCCAAATTCTAAATTCAATAGCCGTTCCGAATTAAAATCTGTTAAAATTGAAGCCGGTGAGACGGAATTGAGATAGGGAGAGATCAATGAATAATCGCAACCGGTTACAGTCTGTTTTCATTTGGACGATTGTCTGTGTCGTTCAGCTTGCTGGGTTGGGTTCACTCAATTCGCAAGAGAAACCAGCTAAAAAAACACCCAACAACAAAACCAACCCGCGTGCAAATCGTCTAGCGGGTGAATCGAGCCCGTACCTATTATTGCACGCACACAACCCGGTTGACTGGTATCCCTGGGGACCGGAAGCACTCGCAAAAGCCAAGCGAGAAAAGAAGCCCATCTTTCTTTCTATCGGTTATTCCAGTTGCTACTGGTGCCACGTGATGGAACGGCAGGTGTTTACCAACGAAAAAATCGCCCGCTACATGAATGAAAATTTCGTCAATATCAAAGTCGATCGCGAAGAACGCCCCGACATTGACGACATCTACATGACGGCCCTTACGCTGTACTTCCAAGCAATCCGTTCGCCGCAAGGTGGCGGTTGGCCGCTGTCCATGTTTCTCACCCCTGACGGCAAACCGTTTGCCGGCGGAACTTACTTCCCGCCTGAAGACAGCAACGGACGCCTTGGGTTTCTGTCAGTCCTCGGGCGAATTGAAACCCTCTGGTCGAAAAACCATGACGACATTCTCGCGAATGCCAAAGTGCTCACCCAGCAAGTTCAGCGCACAATGAAGCCCCGGGTCAGCCTTGCGACCATGAAAATCGAACGCGGGCTGGTCACTAAAACGGGCGCAGCCATTCGGCAAACTCATGACAAACAGTTTGGCGGACTCAATTTCAACCCGGCTCGACCGAACGCACCGAAATTTCCCAGCCCGGCCAAGTTGGGTCTCTTACAATACGAAATCCGTAGGCACGCCGATGAACAGTCCGAGAAAGTTCTCTATCACACTTTCGACGCCCTGGCATCGGGCGGAATTTACGACCATCGAGGCGGCGGGTTCCACCGCTACAGCACCGACCGTTATTGGCACGTGCCCCATTTCGAAAAAATGCTGTACGATAACGCCCAGCTAGCGGACATCTACATTGAAGCTTTCCGCAAAACAAACAAAGCCTTATACCGTGAAACCGCCGAAGGCATTTTCGATTATGTAACCCGCGAAATGACCGACCCGAAAGGCGGGTTTTACTCGGCACTTGACGCCGAGACTGACGGCATTGAAGGCAAGTTCTACGTCTGGTCAGAGTCTGAAATTGATGAAACGCTGACAGCTAAAGATGCAAAACTGTTCAAACAAGTTTACGGATTTGAAAAAGCAAACCCGTTTGAACACGGTTATGTTTTGCATCTGCCTGAACCAGTAGATGCCGTCGCGAAAGAACTCAACATCTCATTGCTAGAGTTGAAACAAAACTTAGCGCAGTCGCGACAGAAGTTACTGCAGATTCGCAGCAAACGCGAAAAACCGTTGAGAGACGACAAATCGTTGACGGCTTGGAATGCACTCATGATTCGCGCGTTCGCCAATGGTTCAGCCGTATTAGGCCGGAAAGATTATTTGGAGATCGCCCAAAACGCGGCGCTGTTCATTATCTCCGATATGCGTGATTCCGACGGGAAACTCTACCGCACCTACCGGGCCGGGAGGGAAAAACTACCAGAATACCTGGACGATTCGGCCTTTTTCTCTGAAGCCCGGTTAACCCTCCACCCCGTCACTGCCGCCGCAAAATGGTTAAACCTGG
>Ga0115002_10003837_pt1 | contig 18553 bp, 14 predicted proteins | sample ArcticOcean_MG_C_8_FD_89576 | JGI IMG/M metagenome (GOLD analysis project Ga0115002, IMG submission 89576) | Marine microbial communities from western Arctic Ocean - ArcticOcean_MG_CB11_86 | ecosystem: Environmental > Aquatic > Marine > Oceanic | place: Arctic Ocean: Canada Basin | collected... | reverse complement strand
TCGAAGGCGGCGACCGCGCCACCCGGCGCGACAAACGCGATCCCCTGAAATACTACATCAGCCTGTTCGGCACACCGGGTTCCAGCGGAACGTGGGGCTGGCGAGTCGAAGGACACCATCTTTCGCTGAACTACAGCATCACCGACGGCGAACTCGTCGCCAGCACTCCCGAGTTCTTCGGTGCAAATCCCGGTACAGTCGAAGCTGGTCCCGGTCGCCGTATTCGTGTGTTAGGAACGGAAGAAGACTTGGCCCGTCAGATTCTCAAATCCTGCACGCCGGCCCAACAGAAGGTCGCTTGGCTTGATAAAGAAGCCCCCGACGATTTACGTGGCGGTGGTGTGGCCCAACCCGAAACAACGGCTCCCGTTGGACTGAAGTACGCCGACATGTCGGCTGACCAGAAGAAGTTGATGAACGAACTGCTCACCGAATATTTGCAAAACATGCCGGCTGATGTCGAACGCTTGCGACGCGCGAAGATCAACAAGGCGGGCCTCAAAAACGTCCACTTCGCCTGGTGGGGCAGCGAAAATCTGAACGAACGACACTACTACCGCGTGCAAGGTTCCACGTTCATCATCGAGTACAACAACACCCAGAACAGCGCCAACCATGTCCATTCCATCTGGCGCGACATGGCGGGCGATTTTAACGTGTCCTTGAAGAAGTAGCGAAGCGTCTCCGGCCCGACTGTCTGGTCAATTTGAACGTGCAGTTCGTATCGTTTAACGGCAAGCCGCAGGCGACTGTGTTTGATCGAGGGAAAAGCAGTCTCCTGCGGCTTGCCGTTAAACGACTGGAATTGGAGTCACATCATGAGTCAGGTCGTGTCACAGAACATCGAAGCCGCATACCGTGAGAAGTTTCCCGATTCCGCCAAGCTCTACGAGCGGGCCGTAACGCTGTTCCCCAGCGGTGTCACCCACGATGGCCGCTACCTGCAACCGTTTCCGATCTATGTCGAACGCTCGGAAGGGTCGAAAAAGTACACCGTCGAAGGTCACGAGATCGTTGACTTCTGGAGCGGCCACGGCTCGCTACTCCTCGGACATGGTCACCCCGCTGTTGTCGAAGCGGTGCAACAGCAGGCACCACGCGGAACGCATTGGGCGGCTTGCCATGAACTCGAAATCATCTGGGGGGAATGGGTCCGGAAACTGGTCCCCTCCTGTGAGATGGTGAGGTTCACCAATAGCGGAACCGAAGCCACTCTCATGGGGTTGCGAGTGGCCCGCATTGTCACGGGACGCACGAAAGTGTTGAAGTTCGCCGGCCACTTTCACGGCTGGCACGATCAACTCATCCCTGCCGCCGATCCGCCGCACGAGACAGCCGAGTATCCTACTCCCGGCATTCCCTCCGGCGTCTCCGATGACTTGGTCATCGTTCCGCCGAACGATCTCGACGCCGTCGCCCAAGCGATCGACGAACATCAACCGTCTTGCGTTATTCTCGAACCAACCGGCGGACGTTGGGGTGTTGTCCCGATGCGGGAAGAGTTCCTGCTCGGACTACGTGCCTTGACCGCCGAAAGGGGCGTGCTGCTCTTCTCGGACGAAGTCATCACCGGTTTTCGCGTGTCCCCCGGTGGCGCACAAGGACACTACGGCTTCACGCCTGATCTCACCTCGATGGCCAAAATTCTCGCCGGAGGTTTACCGGGTGGATGTTTGGGCGGCCGAGCCGATCTGATGAAAGCCATCGCCTTCGACAACGATTACGGCATGAAAATGAAGCACCCCGGCACCTTCAACGCGAACCCTCTCTCGGCGGTCGCCGGAACAGCCGCGTTGGAAGTCGTCTCGACGGGCGAGCCGTGTCGCCGCGCCAACGAAACCGGCGTGAAAATCCGCGCCGCATTGAACGAGATGTTCGCACGGAAGAGCGCCAAGTGGATTGCCTACGGTGATTTCTCCGGCGTGAAAATCCATTCCAGCTACGACGGCCCACGTCCCACCGACGACGACTTCATTCCGTACGACAACCAGTTGGAACAGGTTGATCGCAAGTGGGACGGGCAACTGACGCACGCTTTCCGTTGCGGCTTGCTGCTCAACGGTATCGACTGGATGGGTTGGCACGGCATGATTTCCGCAGCCCACGACGACAACGACATCGACCGCGTCGTCCATGCGTTCTCGGATACGATCGACCGACTCCGGACTGATGGGCTGACGGAATAACCTGCATTTCTTCACTGTGAATCGGTTTGGTCGTCGGAAATGGGAGTTCAGACGAAATGACACAGCCGATTTGCCCGCAATGCCACGCCGATCTCGACGACGACTTGGTCGCCAGCACCGGCTCGGCCGAATGCCCGTTCTGTGGGGCCGATTTGGCCGGCGTCGATTTCGGCGAGAACTCCCGTAAGAGTGTTTCCGCTAGCGCAGTGGCGGGCAATCATCCGGCGACCAGTCACGGCAGGCCGGCCGGCAGCGAGATTGAAATCGTCGAATCGACCCGCGACCGGCTGGTGATCCACATCCCTCCCGGAGGGAAAAGGGCACGCGGGATCGGCTGCTTTGCGATCCTCTGGAACGGGATCGTGACCGTTTTCACCGTGGTTGGGTTTTTTGCGGTGGGGCAAGGAAACAATGATCATCCGCCGCTGATCTTTGCAATTCCCTTCCTGGGCATCTTCTGGCTGGTCGGGCTGGGGATGGCCTATTGGTGGGTGCGGATGCGGTTCATGCGACTGTACCTGCTGATCGATCCTTCGCGAGTTGCCATTCAGCGAACGTTGTTTGGCCGCAAGTCGCTCAAGGAAACGCATCTCGGCCCCAAGCCGTTCGCCGAGTTGGTCGAGTCCTACCAGGAAAACGATGTCTCGGTGTACGCGGTGGCGATTGAGGGAACCGACCGCACCGCCAAGTTCGGCACTCCCCTCTCGCGCGAAGAAAAGGACTGGCTGGTCGACACGATCAATACGTTCTTCGGGAATGAAACAGCCAGCCAAACGGGAATTGGAGAAGACGCTGACGGTAACGAAACTGACTTCGCTGATTCCCTAGGCACTCCGATCGAGCCGATCTCCCCCGACCGCATCTCGCCCGAGTCGGGCATCAAAATCCTCGACTCCGACGCCGAACGACTTCGCTTCCAATTGGCAGCCTTTCCCAAACACCCCATTCGCTATGTGATCGGTGGTATCCTGTTGGTGTTCGGATTCGGCTGGATCGCCGGTACCACAGCGATGTTCTTTGCTCAACTCGGCGATGGCCTCGGTGGTTTCGACATCTTCCCCATCATCATGGGGATTTTCTTCGCGATTGCCGGTATCGTGCCGATGTTCCTTGCCATTGCGGTGTTGCATGGCGGAACCGTCACAGTCGATCTCACCCGAGACCAACTCCATGCCCGCTGGCATCTCGGACCATTCGGCATCAGCAAGAAAGCCGCAGCAGGATCGATCTCGCGTGTTGCGATACAAGCCGGTATTCAAGTCCAGAATTACAACGGACGACGAGGCCGGTCGAGCGATACTAGCAGCAGCGGCAAAGTCTGCATGGTCCAGGCGGCCGGGAAAGACATTCCACTGACCTCGTATCACGACATGGCCGTCGCCCGCGAAGTCGGCGGCATCATTCTGTATCAGTTGGACCGTATGGGAATCGGCCTGCACGCATGACCGACTCCTCGGCTGACCAATCCAAAACGTCTCGCCCACAGATCGTCTCCGGTCCGCTGCGTTCGACCATTCTGTTGCTGGCGCTGCCGGTCTTGCTGGAACAATTGCTCTCCTTCTGTGTCGGGTTCTACGACACGTTTCTCTCAGGGCATCTGGCCGAATCGGTCAGTGCGAACGCAACAACGGCCGTCGGACTGGCGGCCTATGTTGGCTGGTTGGCCTCGATGATCTTCGGCCTCATCGGAACGGGAACAACGGCACTGGTGTCACGGTTCTGGGGAGCGGGCGAGTTCGCGCAAGCCAATCGCGTCGCCAACCGTTCCATCGCACTGGCCACAGTCCTCGGATGCATTGTCTTTCTGGTGGTTTTTGCTGGGGCACCGTTGGTGCCGCGAATGATGAATATGGATCCGGAGACGTCGCGGATCGTTATCCGTTACCTGCGGATCGATGGCATCGGTCACATTTTTACCGGGGTCAGCTTGATCGGGGCTGCTGCATTGCGCGGCTCGGGCGACATGCGTTCGCCGATGTGGATTCTGGGTCTGGTCAGCGTGCTGAACATCATCGTCTCGACCACTCTCGTTTACGGGCTAGGGCCGGTTCCGGAAATGGGAGTCGACGGGATCGTACTGGGCACGGTGACGGCACGCGTCACCGGCGGGTTACTGATGCTGGCCGCGCTCGTTCGCGGCTTGAGCGGATTGCGTTTGATGCGAAAGGAACTGACATTTCGTGGCGAACTTGTTTCCAGAATTCTGCGGATCGGCGGACCTGCCGCACTCGATGGGTTGATCATGTGGGGCGGGCATTTCGTTTTTCTGAAGATCATCTCCATGCTGGGCGATGGTGATTTCGACAGCCCGATCTTCGCGGCTCACATTATCGGCATCCAACTGGAAGCCATCACCTATCTGCCGGCAGTCGCCTGGGGACACGCGGCCGCCACGACTATCGGCCAATCGCTGGGGTCGTCCAATCATGATCGTGCGATCCGCGCGGGACACGAAGCCGTCCGGCAATGCTGCATGCTTTCGTTGGTGATCACGCTGGTGTTCTTCTTTGGATCGCATGCCATCTACAGTTTGATGCACGGGAACGCTCAAGTGGTCGCGGTCGGTGCGCCCGCCTTTCGGATGGTGGCGTTATTTCAAGTGCCGTTGGCGGCTTCCATTATCTACGTCTTCGCCCTGCGCGGATCGGGCGACACTCGTTTTCCGATGTGGATTACAATCATCGGCGTGATCGGCGTGCGAATTCCCGTCGCCTATGTGTGCGGCGTCGTGCTTGAGGGCGGACTTTACGGAGCCTGGATCGGCATGTGTGCCGATATGGTCGTGCGTGCGTTGCTTGCATTCAGTCGCTACCGGCAAGGCAGTTGGTCGAAAACCCGCGTGTAGAACCCGATTTTGCAGCCAGGTTGGTTCGCGACACGCTTGACGATCGGTGGGGCGGGCGTATGATGCTACGATGCGGGAGGGACAAGGCTACCTCCGAATGTGGTGAGGTCGTGTGAACCGGGTCAGGTCTTAACCGAAGCAGCCCTAAGCATTTGGCTCTCAGGTGCAGGAGGAGGTAGCCTTGCCCTTCCTGCGGTCGGCTGCCACCAGACGGGCATTTTCTTCCAGCAGCCCCGCTTCGCGATCCACGCCGGTGACTGGGCCGCTGCTCAGTTGCTATGATGCTCGCAGCCCACGTCCTCCGTGAATCTCGCGAGATAGTTATGGACACTGCTTCCACACATTACACAGTTCTGGCACGCAGGTTTCGCCCGCAAACCTTCGCCGAAGTCATCGGCCAGCAACACGTCGCCCAAGCGCTCCAAAACGCGATCCGGGGAGAGCGCGTCGCCCACGCGTATCTGTTCACCGGCGCACGAGGTGTCGGCAAGACGTCGATGGCCCGCATCCTCGGCAAGGCACTCAACTGCCCCAACGCCCAAGACGGTATTCCCTGTAACGAATGTGAAATCTGCCAGGGCATTTCCAGCGGGAACGACGTCGACGTGATGGAGCTTGACGGTGCCTCGAACAATGGCGTCGACCACATTCGTTCGCTCCGCGCGAACGTCAACGTCATGTCGATGCGCACCAAATTCAAGATGTACATCATCGACGAAGTCCACATGCTTTCCAAAAGCGCTTTCAACGCCCTCTTGAAGACGCTGGAAGAGCCACCCCCCAATGTGAAGTTCGTCTTTTGCACGACCGAAGCCTACCGCCTGCCCGATACCATCCTGTCCCGCTGCCAGCGCTTCGACTTCGCCTCGATCGCCTCACAAAGCATCATTGAACGGTTGCATCAAATCGCACAGGCGGAAGGGTATGAGGTCGAGCCAGCCGCGTTGGAATTGGTCGCCCGCCGTGCAGCCGGGTCGTTGCGCGATAGCCAATCGCTGTTCGATCAACTTTTGGCATTCGGCAGCGATACAATCACCGCGGCCGACGTGCATCGATTATTGGGAACCGCCGCAGACGATCGGCTGCTGGCTTTGTTCGACGACTTGGTCGAACGACGTGGCGATGCCGCACTGACAAGTCTCGACCAGGCTTTGGCCGACGGGGTTCAACTCGGAGAATTCGTCGATCAGTGGATTGCGTATTGCCGCGACCTGATGGTGATCGCTGCCGGGGCCAGCGACGTCTCCCTCTCCAGCGTGGCGGAGAGCGCACGGGAAACGTTAACCCGCCACGCGGAAAGTTGGGGATTGCAAACCGCCGTGGCCGCGATGGACATTCTCGCCGAGGCGAAAGCCAGAATGCAGTGGGTGACTTACGGCCGGGCATTGGCAGAACTGGGGCTGATCCGCGTGGCGCTGCTCGACGATCTGGAGCAGTTGGATGCTCTCATTCACCAACTCAAAACTGGTCAATTGCCCGCACCAGCTCCGCCACGGGATTCAAAACCCCGCCAAGCCGCCCCACAACCTCGCCCAGCCAGTCAACCGTCCACTCCTCCGCCGAATGTGCCACAACAGGTTTCTGAACCACAAGTTACGCCCCCGCCCACCGAGAGCAATCCGCCAGCGGAACCGGCTGCTCAGAACAGCACCGTCACAACGGCTTCCCCTCCACAAATCGAATTGAAGGCTGGTTGCGAGGACGGATTGTGGACGCAACTTGTTTCAAGTATTAAGGATGCGACACGAGACCACGTCCGAGTCGCATCGGGCGTAGCAATTATCGGGCCAAATAATCTGGAAATTTCGTTTCCCGCGAGCTATCATTTTAGTAAGCAATTCTGCGAGCGGCCGGAAACGCTCGCACAACTCGAGGCCATCATCTTGCAGTTGACTGGACAATCCGTCCGAATTTCGTTGCGGCTTCTCCAGGAATCGCCTGCGGAATCGCAAACTGAAGCCGATCAGCCAGGGGAGACATCGTCGGTGGCCGACTTGTCGGCGGTCGACGACCCGTTTGTCGTACAGGCTATCTCGGTGTTCGGCGGAACGGTCGTGAAAGTCGAAGGACTCGGCGGATCAGCAGGAACCAGCTCGCAAAACGCGGGCGATAACGACAAGGATTGATATCACGATGCTCAAAGGTATGGGAAATATCGCCTCGCTCATGAAGCAGGCACAACAGATGCAAGGACGCATGAGCGAAATTCAGGAAGAGCTGGGGCGCTTGCGAGTCGAAGGCACGGCTGGCGGCGGAATGGTCACTGTCGAGGCCAACGGGCAGCAGCGAATTCTCGCTGTGAAGGTCGACCAGTCCTTGTTTGAGGGCGGTGACCGGGAGATGCTCGAAGACTTGCTCACCGGGGCCATCAATCAGGCGCTGGATAAAGCGAAGCAGGCATCGGTCGAAGAAATGGCCAAGGTCACCGGAGGGTTGAACATCCCCGGAGTCGGAGATGCGTTGTCGAAGATGGGCTTCGGCGGAACTCCCAGTGAATAATCACGCGAACTTTGCAACGAGGCTCCCACAAATCATTGGCATCCCAGAGCCTTGTCAGGCTTGAAACTTAGAGTTGGCCGGGCAGTTTTCGTGCTCCGTTGTCGCACTCGCGGAATGTTCATCACCGTAAATTTTGAGTTTGACGCACCCCAGAGAGACACCCATGTCGCGGAGCGGCTTCGAACGCAAAGAACACCCTTTCGGCCAGGCGGTTTCCAACCTGATCGATCGCCTTTCCGATTTGCCGGGCATTGGCCGCAAGTCGGCCGAGCGTTTGGCTCACCACCTGCTGGCCTGTCCCGAACGGGATGCCCAGGCGCTGGCGAATGCGATCATCGAAGTCAAACAGTCGGTGCATCCCTGCTCGACGTGTTTCAATCTGACGGAAGGTGATATCTGCACCATCTGTGGCGACCCGCGACGCGATCAGCACGTGGTCTGCATCGTCGAGCAACCGCGCGACGTCACCTCACTGGAAGCCTCGGGCGTATTTCGCGGTTTGTATCACGTGTTAGGCGGTCGAATTTCGCCGTTGGACGGAATTGGCCCGGAAAATCTGACAATCGATGCGTTGGTTCGTCGCGTTCGCAACGACGGTGTCACCGAAATCGTGATGGCAACGAATCCAACGCTTGAAGGGGATGGAACGGCGTTGTTCATTTCCAACCTGCTAGAAAACGACTCCGTCGAAATTACCCGTCTGGCTAGGGGGATCGCCTCCGGGAGTGTGCTAGAGTTCGCTAACAAGGAAATGCTTGCCGACGCCCTCAGAGGCCGCAGTCGGTTCTAACAGGCTGAGATATGCAACTCAACGTTTCACAACAAATGAAGATGAGCCAGCAAATGAAGCTGGCTCCGCGGATGATCCAGTCGATGGAGATTCTGCAGTTATCCGTCATGGCGCTGAACGAGCGGATCGAAAACGAACTGTCGGAAAACGTTGTTCTGGAAGCGTCCTCAAGCGAGAGTGAAGATTCGACGGAAACCGAAATCGAACTCGAAATCGAGAAGGCCCGCGAGGAAGCCAGCGACACGTCCGTCGAGGAAAAAGAACTCGTCGTCGATAGTGAGGGTAGTAACGAAGCCGACTTCGAGCGATTGCTGGAAATGTCGGCGGACTGGTCGGAAGACAATGTTTCCGCCGGCTCGCGCGTTTCCTCGAATCGCATAGAAGACGATTCCAATCGCAAGCACGACGCGATGGCCAACATGGTGTCTCGGCCGCAATCGCTGCACGAGTACCTGCTCGAACAATTCGCCTTCTTTGAATGCCGCCCCGAAGTGCGCGCGTTCGCCGAATATTTGATCCAGAATCTCGACGGCAATGGCCGCCTGCGAAGTTCGTTGCCCGAAATGAGCGAAGTCTACGGCGTTCCCGTCAGCCCAGACGACGCTGAAGAAGCCCTGTCGTTAATTCGCATGCTCGACCCGCCGGGTGTCGGTGCCCGCAACGATCGGGAATGCCTGCTGTTGCAAGTCACCCCTGAAACACCTCATCGCGATGTGCTGGTGACTTTGATTTCGTCGCACTTGGAAGATGTCGGCGAGAACCGCTTGCCGGTGATCCAGCGGAAGACGGGCTATTCGATCGACATTATCAAGGAAGCGATCGAATATTTAACACAACACCTCGATCCGTACCCTGGCCGAGGATTTGAACAACGGCACGTACAGAATGTGACGCCCGATGTGGCCGTCGAACAAAATGGAAACGGCAAGTACGTCATTCGACTGCTCGATGAATACACGCCCCAATTGAAAATCAGCCGCTACTATCTCGACCAATTACGCAACGACCCCGACCCACAGACAAAAGAGTACATCAAGAAAAAAATCGAAGCGGCACGGTGGTTGATCGAGTCGGTCGAACAACGATACAGCACGCTGAAACGGGTCGCACAGTCAATCGTCGACTACCAAACCGCGTTTCTCGACAACGGCCCCGATCAAATCGTGCCGCTGAAAATGCAGCAGGTCGCCGATGTGGTGGGCGTGCATGTCACCACCGTCTCGCGAGCCGTTGACGACAAATGGATTGAAACACCACGCGGCTTGTTTCCGCTCAAACGCTTCTTCGGCGGCGGAACCGTTGCTGCGAACGGTGAGGAAGTCGCCTGGGGAATCATTCGACTGAAACTTCAGGATATCGTCGACAACGAAGACAAGAGTCACCCGCTCAGCGACGATGCACTCGTCGAAGAGTTGGCCAAGCACGGCTACAAACTGGCCCGTCGCACAGTGACGAAATACCGCAAGGGTTTGAACATCCCTTCGTCACGGCAACGTCGCGAGTATTGAGTGCGTGACGCGCTTCAGCCTGCGTTCTTCTAGCCGCTGTCGGTCTCTGCGAAGCCGTGCTCCCAACCCAGGCGGGGCAGGTTCGTCTCGCTTCCGTCTCCATGAACGAGCCGGCATCCCGAGCCGTCAATGATCTCGCCGATATGCGAGATCGGCGTACCAAGCGTGTCGGTGCCGAGGAGTTGGCGACCCTCTTCGGGTGAAACGGTAAACAGCAGCTCGAAGTCTTCACCGTCACCCAGCGCGTGTTCCAACGGTGTGCGACCGTCATTGATTAACCGGGCCGCTTCGCTGATCGGTATCTCGTCGGCTTGAAGAATTGCACCAACATGGCTTTCGTCGAGGATGTGATGCAAGTCGGCCGCCAGCCCGTCGCTCACATCGAGCATGGCATGCAAGGACGTCTCTCGATGTAATGCCAGCGCTTCCAAAAGTCGTGGTTGAAACGTGAAATGCTGACCGGCTAGACTGCCGCCGAATGATCCTGTCGTCATGATCCAATCGCCAGGGCGCGCACTGTCACGGCGCACCGGGCCTGAGCCTGTTGCTTCCCCGAACAGGGTGACGGACACGACCAGCGGACCATCCCAAATGTTCGTGTCGCCTCCCACGATGGCCACTTTGAATTCATCGGCCAAGGTCTGCATCCCCTCGTGCAATTCGCGCGGGAGATCGATCCCACCGTCTCGCGGGCAAGCGATCCCGACGACCGCAGCGACAGGTTGGCCTGCCATCGCCGCAATGTCGCTCAGATTCACGGCCAAGGCTTTTCGTCCCACCTCGACGGGCGTGGCCGGGGGCATTTTGAAATGCACACCTTCTAGTAGAACGTCGACGGTCACCAGCATCTCGGCCGAGGGCGACAAGCGCAGCGCAGCCGCGTCGTCACCAATGCCGATGCCAACGGCCTGGTTGGCGTGTGTTGCGGCGCGCTGACGAATCCATTCGATGAGCGCGAACTCTCCTGCGGAATTCGTCACCCGATCAAACCCTTTCGTCGCCGTTGAAAGATTCCATTACGAGAGTTTCCTCTCGCTGGATCCTAACGCGACAGGGGCAGACGTCAATCAACTGACCGAGCAAGCGTGATCGCTTCAAGGCGAACGTGGGCCGCGACGAGTGATTCACTCATCAGCCTACTTCTCGGCTACGCGCTCGATGCCAAGGTGGCCGTAGAGCGTTTCTCGCCCGCGAAGGATGTAGAACTTCAACGGGCCGAAGGTTTTCAGTTGCGGATGATCGAGTACGTAGGACACGTTGTCGGTGGTGATCGTTTCCCAAATGTGCAACCCGACGAGAATATCGCCGCGTTTGATGCCGTTCCCAGCGGCTGGTCCATTCGGGCGAATTTCGGTCACTCGCATGCCGCCACGATACTTCGTTCCGGTCAAAGTCCGTGTGCCGTCGGTCAGCTTACCGACCTTAAGGCCCAGCACGTTCCAGGTCTTCTCCGCCAGCGACTCGCGTTCATTGTTGTTGGCGCGGGCCACTGTCACCGTGCCCGAAACACTCGAACTATTGCCGCGTTTTTTCTCCAACTGCAAGGCCAGCGTCTGCTGTTCGCCATCTCGAAGAACAGTCACGTTGACTTGATCTCCCGCCTGATGCTCGAGCATGGCTCGTTCAAAGTCGACGCCGTCACTCACATCGATGTTGCCGGCCTTCGTGACGATATCGCCAGATTGAAAACCAGCCTTGGCGGCTGGGCTACCGGAGTCGGCCGAGTCGACAATCAGTTTGTATGACTTGCCGGACTTCACATCGCGAGACGTCAGGCCGTGCCATGTCGAATCCAACTTGGAAACATCAAGCAGCTTGGCGATGACACGACGTGCGTCGTCGATGGGAATCGCGAAGCCGATCCGCTGCGCTCCAGCTCGAATGGCCACGTTGATTCCGACCACTTCACCTTCCAAGTTCAACAACGGTCCACCGCTGTTGCCGGGGTTAATACTGGCATCGGTTTGAATCAGATTTTTGTAGGCTTGCTTCTCGTTGACTTCCACGTTGCGGCCGAGCGCACTGACGATTCCCGAGGTGATCGTGTGCTTGTACCCGAACGCATTGCCGACGGCGATCACGGTCTCACCCAACATAATGTCGGAAGAGGTTCCCAAAGGCATGATCTGTAACTTCTGAGAGACCTTGATCTTGATGATCGCCAAGTCGTGGGCTTTGTCGAAGGAAACGACTCTCGCTGTGTAGGCGCCGCCATTGACTAGGGTGACACGCAAAGAGTCGACGCCAGCCACCACATGATGGTTGGTCACGATGTAGCCCCGTTCGTCGATGACGACGCCGGTGCCCATGCCGTTGACTTTACGGCCTTTTGAGCCGGCAAATAATGATTCGTCACCGTAGGCCGTTTTCTGGCTTTCGATGTTGACGACCGCCGCCTTGGCTCGCTTGATAGCACGCACAACCGGCGTTTCGCGTGGGCTGGCGGCCAGAGTGGTGGCAACCAGGCAGGCGAATACGACGTTGGTTCGCATTCCGAGATCGATGAAGCGCTTCGTCATATGAGATTTCTGTTCGTCGAAGTAGGCGTGGCGGGTTCGATCGTCGTGGTGATAAGATCCCTTCACCGGCCGATTGCGCTCCATCGAATGGCTTAGTCGGTGAAATCGACCAATGCATGAAGTTCGCTTGAAATGACGACGGGGACCGCGTACAGATTGCCTAGCTGGACCACCGGTGCGGTTGTAGGGCTTGGGCCGCTTGTGGTGACGAGGCCGTAATCACCAGTAAAACCCCGCACTGGGCGATCTTCGCTGGAACACTTGCAACGATTATTCAGGTGGGGAAGACCCTGCATGGCATAAGTTTGGAATCAGGCCGCAGCACGACCAGACTCGATCATGCCCTACGATCGTTATGATCGTTACAATCTCCAGACCCACTGAGGTGGCTGTGAATGCCACCACGCGCCGCCAGACGGCATTTTGGCGTCACAACAATCAGATCGTCCCTCTCCGACCCTTTCCGCAAAGAACTCCAAGCATGCCCAGCCGCCAACAGCTCGAGGAATTACTGACCTCGGAACCGGACGATGTCTTCCTGAATTACGCGCTGGCGAAAACGCTTGTTTCCAGCGGAGACGTCACCGACGGTCTGGCTCGCTTCGACAGGGTGCTGGAGCTGGATCCTAAATACGTGCCAGCCTACTTCCAGAAAGGCCAAACACTTGCCGACCAAAGCAGCACGGTCGAAGCGAGGGACATTTTGAGACGCGGAATTGATGTCGCCAGAGAATGCGGCAACACACATGCCGAGGGGGAGATGACCGCTTTCCTGGAAACGCTTCCCGACTAACGCCTTAGCGGGGGGCCGTCGGAGAGACCATCGGAAACGACTGCGACGACAAGTCGTCGGCTTGGTTATCGGGGCCGCCCGAAACTTCGTCGGCAGGATATGTTTCCGTCGATCCCAATTGCCCGTTTGCGAGCACAAGATCATTCACGACCACCGGGACTTCAATGTCCCATCCCGAACGATCGATCTGGATCAGCATGTCGCCGACCGAAAACGTGTCGCCGTCTTCCAACGGGCAATGCCCTGAGAGAATGTTGCCGTTGACGAACGTGCCGTTTCGGCTGCCCACGTCGCGAATCCACAACCGGCCCTCGTCGAACCACAGCAAGCAGTGACGCCGACTGATGAACCGCGTATTCGGGCGCAGATGACAGTCCATATCGCGCCCGATAAGCAAGCGCGAAGCGGTCATGCGGACTTCCTGCCCGGCATAGGGACCACGAATGACACGTAGAATCGCAAGCATAACCACCTCCACCCTGGAAACGGGTGGACGAAACCCCGAACGAATTCCATCCCGCGGGACACATTCCTCAATCGCCGGGACGAACGCTCCGATGAATGCGTGCAGTCTACCGACATCACGAGGCAGATCTCAAGATAATTCCGGCCGTCTCATCAATTCGTTCGCGAATATCTCAATCGGCCGACAGTGACATTCCGCCCGCCGATCTGCAAGAATCGCTTTGCAATCCCCCCGCTAGTTACGACAACACGACGACGTGAACAAGGAACACCATGAACGACCCCCGCATCACACGGCTTGCTGAAGTTCTCATCGACCACAGTTGCCGACTTCAGTCCGGTGAGAAGGTTCTCATCGAAGCGTTCGACCTGCCCGACGCGGTGTTAGTTTGCCGGCTTGTCGAGCTGGCAACCAAACGGGGGGCGATCCCGGTTGTGAGTTGGAAGAACAACTCGGTGCTGCGCAGCATGTACCAGAATGCGACACCCGAGAACATGCAGTTCCTCGGAGACCTGGAAGCCCATCGTATGGGGCAGGTGGACGCCTACATCGGCGTGCGTGGCACCGCCAACAGCAACGAATTCTCCGACGTGCCGGCTGACAAGATGGACCTTTACCAACGCCATTGGTGGAAGCCGACGCATATCGAAGTCCGCGTGCCGAAAACCCGCTGGGTTGTGCTCCGCTACCCGACCGCTTCGATGGCCCAAGCGGCCAATATGAGCACCGCCGCCTTCGAGGATTTCTACTTCGACGTCTGCACGGCCGACTATGCCGCAATGGCGAAGACCATGGAACCGCTCAAGGACCGCATGCTGGCGACCGACCGCATCAAGATTATCAGCCCTGGCACCGATTTGGAATTCTCGATTAAAGACATCCCTGTTGTCCCCTGTGCGGGTGACTGCAACATTCCCGACGGCGAAGTCTTCACCGCCCCGGTCCGGGACAGCGTCAACGGCACCATCACCTTCAACACGCAATCCCGCTACCAGGGGACCGTCTTCGACGGCATCCATTTTGAGTTCAAGGACGGCAAGATCATCCATGCCACCTGCAACAACGAACCTGAGAAACTCAACGCCATCCTCGATTCCGATGAAGGCGCACGCTACATCGGCGAATGGTCGTTCGGCTGCAACAATCAGGTCAAGCACCCGATGCTCGACACGCTGTTCGACGAAAAAATCGGCGGCTCGTTCCACTTCACCCCCGGCAACGCCTACGACGAAGCCGACAACGGCAACCGCAGCCAAGTCCACTGGGATCTCGTCCTCATCCAAACCCCCGAATACGGCGGCGGCGAGATTTACTTCGACGGCGAGTTGATCCGCAAAGACGGCCGGTTTTTGCCGGACGAGTTGCAAGGCCTCAACGAAGGCCTGTAAGCCGTGATTCTTTACAAGCCCGAAGCGCAAGCGAGTGGGTTCTCCCTCTCCCACCAAAATCACAACGACCACAATGATGTCAACCCACTCGCTTGCGCTTCGGGCTTGTAACTCTCTGACATGCCACGTCCCCGTCCTCAGAGAACAAAGGCCGGAAACTCATTCCACCCGGTGTGGTCTACTTTTCGTCTTCCTGCTTCTTCGGCAAAACACGAACCTGCAACTGTTTCGCGTCCCAGCTCATCTCTTTCGCGACCGCCTGCGAATACTCCCATCCGCCCTTTTGGTCCTGATAGATTCGCACTTGGGAACGCTCGCTGGCCAACGCGACCGCTTCGGGCATGTCGAGGAAACGCAGTACGTTCAGGAAGATCGGGCCGTCGCGGTGACTCTTGGCGAGGTTCCATAAATCGAGCCGTTTCACCTTCGGCTCGAACAGCGAGGCGTACAGCGTGACGCCAGCCATTTCGCGTTCGCCTTGCATCCACAAGGGCACATCGGCCATGCCGTCGGTTGCTCGCAACGCTTGCACCGCGCGGCGGACATCCCACACTCGCATGCCGTCGCGGGTTTGGCCGAGTTGCATGAACCGGCGGCGAATTTGTGTTTGTTTTCGTTCGTTCGGGTTCCAAGCCGTTGGGCCGACTCCTCGCGGCGCAACCCACGCCATGCCCCACTTGAACGCCTTGAACATCTTGCCGTTCGACGCATACGCATCTTTGTCCGCCGATGGGAGCGTTTCGCCTTGCAGTTCTTTTTCGAAACCGACACGCATGCCTGACAAGAATTCCGACCAGCCCTGTTCGTCGAGTGAATTGAGCACGACCAAGTCTAAGTCACTCGGTTTCAGACCATCACGATGTGCCAGATACAACCGCAAGCGAACCGCGCCTTGGCTTGTGAAATCGTACGCGCGGAAGCGGATCCCGTCGGCCGTCGTATCGAATGCCGGCTTCAACGCCAAGCCGCGACTTGTTCCCTTCGGTTCAGCGGGCCAACCGCGAAAGCATTTCGCCCGCAACGTTCGCATCAATCGGTCGCGCCGTTCGGCCCAGGCGGTTGTTGACGTCGGCAACTTGGGAGCCGGAGCTTTTTTTGCAAACGTTTCTTGAATCGTCGTGTTCTTCTCGTCGCTTGGTAACTTCTTGAAGACCTGCAGCTGTTCCGGCTCGAAGAATTTGACAGCCGCCATTTCGATCAGCGGTGACGGGTTCTGTCCTTTCAGAAAACGGTTGAACCAATGAAAGGCATGCACGCGAAGTTCTTGCGTGTCTTTGTGCGGGCCTTCAGTGATTTGCAACCCGATGTTATTCAGCGCCCCGTGCAGTTCATAAATGCGACGCGCGTTTCCGTAAACCTGCACCACGCCGTCGAGCGGGAAGATGCCGTCCTTGTCGGTGTTCGAGATCAACAGCGGACGCGGCGCGACCAAGGCGGCAATTTTGTCGTAACCCCAACCGTAAGTGTTAACGTGATACATGCAATCGCAATGTCCCTCGACACATCCGTCGACCACATGGTTTCGCAGGCTGGTGATTCCCGCCACCGGCACGGCCACCTTGATCCGTTCATCCAGTGCGCTGGTCCACCAACTGTAAGCCCCCCCGCCGGAACGTCCTGTCACACCGAATTTGCTGGCATCGACTTCCGGTCGCGTTTCGAGGTAGTCCAACGCGCGAATGCAATTCCACGCCTCGACACCGGCCGAACTGTACCCGCGGGCGTTCCACCACCACATTTTCTGATTGTACGTTCCATGATGAATGCCCTCGATCTCGCCCAGTTGCAGGGTGTCGATCGTCAGACAGACATACCCGTTGCGAGCGAACCATCCGCCGTGATGTTGGTAGTGGGTCTTGTTGCCGAAACTTACGCTGCCCTTCTTCACACGGGCGTGTCCGCAAACGTAAAGGATGGCGGGCATTTTGCCCTTCGCCTTCTTCGGTACATACAAATTTCCCGTGACGTACAAACCGGGACGCGATTGGAAATGTACGTTCTCGACAGTGAAATCGGGATGTTCCACCTTCCCCGTCACTACCGGCTTCAGCGGCGTCTTCTTCGGCAGCGGATCCAACCCCAGCATCTCGAAGAGCTGCTTCCGATACCCGGCCTTCTTCTTCTGCCAGTCGGCCAGCGTCTTGATGTCCGAAAGCGAGTTGGCAGTCAGCCTTTCGGTCTCCTGCTGAAAATACTCGGCGATCATCGCGTCACCGCGCGACGTGTCGAGTGTTGCGGTCTTCTTCTCTTGCCCCTCGACGATCGCCGTGAAACATGTTGCGAGAATCGCTGTCGTTGTGAAGAGGATTCGCATAGTGTTTTCCTGATGTGCGTGACTTTGCGTCTTGGGGTCATCCTACACATGCGGCGATGAGGGAACCACTAAGGGCGATACAATCTGGACGGAGGCGAGCGGCGGATGTCAATCCGCTGGTTCTTACAAACGTGAGATCACGTGACTCTCGAGAAATCCGAGCCATGACTGGCCCGGCTCGCCATAAAAAACATGTTCGACAAATTAGCGATCCCATGGCACGGTTGCTATAGTTTCTTGCATGCACCAGATCGACGAATTCGAGTCACGTTTCCGCCGAGCCGAGCGTGAGGCTTACGTCTTTGCCGACGTGCCGATCGACTCGGTTCTGTTGTTGACCGACGGATCGCGCGACGAGGCGAACGCGCTGCGTTCTTCGTTGGCGAGCTTCCTGCCCCGCATCGCCACGGCTGCCAGTTGGCGAATTCTGTCCACCGACGATTACCACAACGTGGGCGAGTTGCTGGAACGCATCGACGCGGAGCAGACAGACCTTGTCATTACCTACCGTCACTTACAGGAACAGTCATTCGTCCCGCAGCATTCGCTCGGTGTCTATCTCGATGTGCTCACGCAGGCGACAGCCATCCCGGTGCTTTTGCTACCCGGTACTTTGGCTGAGCCGATCTCATTGACGGATCGCGTGTCCCAGCGGGTGATGGTGGTGGCCGACCATATCGCAGGCGACGCCCGGCTCATCAATTACGGCGCGCGAATGTGTACCGTCGGCGGCACGATGTGGTTGTGTCATGTCGAAGACGATGCCGTGTTCGAGCATTACATTCGCGCCATCGAACGCATTCCCGAAATCGATTCGGATCAGGCCCGTGTTCTCATTGGTGCACAACTTGAGAAAGATGCGGCCAATTACATCGAGACCTGCATCGGCGTCCTGAAAGAGGTCGGCCCGAACGTGGCCTACCACGCCGACGTCACGCGAGGCCATCACCTCACCGCCTACCGCCAACTGATCGACGAACACGCCATCGACTTGGTCGTCGCGAACACCAAAGACGAAGACCAACTCGCCATGCACGGCATGACATACTCGCTGAGCGTGGAAATGCTGGATGTGCCGTTGCTGTTGCTGTGAGGGGCTTTGGGGCATGGGGAGAGGTTTGAACAGTAAACGCCAGATCGTCCGTCGACCACGGACCATAATGGCCGCCGTCAGCAGACTCACAAACCGTTGCCACACGGAGGATGAGAACTCGTTTGAAAAGCCGTCTAACAAACTCTGTACCG
>Ga0115002_10003834_pt1 | contig 18562 bp, 20 predicted proteins | sample ArcticOcean_MG_C_8_FD_89576 | JGI IMG/M metagenome (GOLD analysis project Ga0115002, IMG submission 89576) | Marine microbial communities from western Arctic Ocean - ArcticOcean_MG_CB11_86 | ecosystem: Environmental > Aquatic > Marine > Oceanic | place: Arctic Ocean: Canada Basin | collected... | reverse complement strand
CTTGTCATCATCGGTCAGCAGGTCCGCGCCCGTATCGGCGAGGCTAAGTGAGGACGTGTCGGGATTCAGCAGCACCTTTTCTTCCTGAATGGTCTCAAGCACAGCGCCGGGTTCATCCAGTCCAAAGTCGGGTGCGTCCAGTTTTGGTACCGGTGCGCTCGGGGCAACGAGCGGTGAGCCGTCCTTTTCGGCCACCCCGTATTCACTCAGATCCAGACTCACTTCCGGCATTTCACTGGGCGGCACGAGGGGTGTGCCGTCGTTCTCAGCGAGGTCGATGCCCGAAAGATCGAGCGCTGGTGCGGCGACATCGGGCGACGGGTCGACGAGATTGCCTTCGTTGGGTGCAAGGGTGATTGCGGATGTGTCCGGTGCGCTGGCTACCGGCGTGGCTGCGGGCTTCGCGGCTGCGGCGGGTTTTGCCGGCGCCGCGGCTTTACTAAGCGCCGCGGCTTTATTAGGAGCGGGGGCTCTACCAGGTGCTGCTGCTATTGCGGCCCTGGCGGGCGGCGCGCCCTTGACGACGCGGACCTTGATGTCTGCGCCCACCTTCTTCAGCGCGGTGCCGTATTTGGCGGCTTCCTGCTTGCTGGCAGTGCGTTTCAGGACGATGGGTTTGCCAGAAAAGAGCGTCGCCATCTTGTCGGCGTCTGCCTTCAGCATCTTGCCGAGGTGTGCCTTCACCTGGAATGACTGGAAACCCTCGACTATGCCGCCAGCGAAGACGATGGCGTAGGTGACGTCGTCACTCATGGTGTTTCCCCGCGCGACCTGACCCTTTGCGTCATGGTATGTGAAATGTCTGGGCAAGGGAACGCCGGGTCGTCGCCGACGAACGGCGGGTGCTGGCCTCTCGGCCGGGATATGTGCCGGATCATTTGAGGGCCTGTGTGCCGGCCATTCGTCGGCAGGGGAATCGCGCGTCAGGCGCGCGCGATGGATGAGGCAGCGGGAAGCGACCGGGCGGTGGCATCAGCGCCATAGAGACCTGGTGAAACGTCCTCGCCCTTGATGATGCGGAGCAACTGCTGGTTGCAGGATTGGACGCGGTGCGCCACGTGCGCGTTGATGTCGTTCATCGCCATGCAGTCGGTCAACAGAATCTGCACCCCGCGCCACAACCGCGGCAGGTCAGACGTCGCGCTGGTGTCGCCATATTGTTGTAACATCGACTCCAGTTTCTGCTGCAACCCTGGTTCGGTGCTGCCAGCCCATCGGCTTCGCTTAACGATCCCAGGGGTCTTGCACTGGCACCCGCGTTTGCGGTTCACGCGAGTGATGGCAACACAGGTGCTGGCGAGGTCGCGGTGACCGCGTCGATGGGCGGACGCACGAGTGACACGCTAATCGAGCGGTTTGCGGATGACGGCACTTATCAGATTCTCGACGGCCGAGATCCATTGGTGCCGGTCGCGCTTGATCCGCCGGCCCGCGGTTTGCGAATCGAACCAGGCAGTGGTCTCTTGCCATCAGACCTTGCAGCGTCAATGGGATATCAACTGCAACTCTCCGGCAACGTGGCTCCGGGCGACACCTTCAGCGTGGGGGCGGTTCCTGCCGGCAGTTATGACAACGGCAACGGTGTGTTGATGTTGAACCGCGAAGATCGATCACTACAATCACTCGGCGCGTTGGGTCAGGCGGTCGCGGTCGCGACATCGGCTGCTCGCTATTCTGCAGAAGCTGCCGAGTCGATTCTCCAGGGCTCGGTTGCCGCGCGGGATCGCATATCGGGTGTGAACCTCGACGAGGAGGCTGCAGACTTGCTGCGGTTCGAACAGGCCTACAACGCGTCGGCGCAGGTTATCTCGGTGGCGCGCAGCTTGTTCGACTCCCTGATCGCGTCGCTCGGTCGCTAGGCAACAACGTGTTTTCTGCAAGCAAATGCGAGGTTCGTTCGCAAAACGGGCTCCCAGGAGTTGTCAGGAAGGCAATTCTGGGTCAGGAACCAGACTGACGTCAGAAACGGAGATCTCGCGTGCGCATCAGTACATTGCAGAGCTACATGGGTCAGGTTGATCAGATGGTGCGGCTACGCCACAACGTCGCGAGCACCCAGGCGCAGATCTCAACCGGCAAGCGATTCGACACCGCGGCGGATGATCCGATGGCGGCGGCGCGGATCGGGGACATCAAGCGCGGTCTCGTTGCGCTTACCCGCTATGCCAGCGCGGTTGATCAGGCTGAATCACGCCTGGCGCAGCAGGACGTGGCGCTCAGCAGCATCAGTGACGTGTTGCAGAGTATTCGAGATCTCACGTTGCATGCAGGTAACGGTGCCCTTGGTGGTGATGACCGGGGATTCATTGAAGCGGAGTTGACCGTTCTCCTGGCAGAGATCGAGTCTCTGATCGAAGCCCGTGCTGCGGCGGGCACCGCGCTCTTCGGGGCAGGGCCCGTGCGCGCTCTTGCGATTGGTGATGCGGCGACCGTCGCCATCGATGTGTCCCGTGAGGGACAGAGCGGATCCCGCGAGCGTCTGCGGCAGCTCACGTCTTCCCCGATATTGCGAACCGTGGGAGCGCGCAACTTGGTCCGCCTGGGACGGTTGTGCCGGACGGTGAATACACCATCGCTTTTGCTGAAAACGTGGACGGTCAGCTCAATGTGAGAGTGACCCCCTAGATTTGGCGACCCATCGGCACCATCCGTACCATCGTCACCAGAGGACGCCATGGCGCAGCCATTCGTTCCGGGTCAACCCATCGATGGTCCCGGCTTCTCGATGAGTGTCACTGGCACCCCGGCTGCAGGTGACCGGTTCTCGGTTGCGGCCACACATCATCAACGCCTAGATGAGATCGTCGGCTATCTGACCTTGGCCCTGACGAGTGGCGAAGGTGATCTCGCGGATGTGGTCGAAACCACCCTTGCTGCCATCGATGCGACTGAGGTTCGGGTGCTGGAGACCCGCAGCACCGTGGGGGGGCGATTGAATCTCGTGGACAACGCGCGCGATCTTAATGCGCCGATGGAGATCGCAAGCCGCTCGCTCCTCTCCAACATCGAGGATGTGGATTTCACGGCCGCTGTCAGCCGGCTGAGCCTGGAGACGTTTGTGCTCGAAGCCACTCAACAGAGCTTCGTGCGCGTCGCGAGTCTGAATCTCTTTAACCTGCTCTGATCGGGACTACAGAGCCTGCGTATTGTGGGCGGGCGGAGACCAGGCGTTCGCGTCCGCTTGTCGTACCTGCGATGGTGCATTCTTGCCGCGAGGTTCCACAGACTCTCCCATGACAGGGGGAATGCCGAGGTCAGCATGCCGTACCCAGATGCAAATTCCCGCTCAGCGCAACTCTTCAAACGGGCCCGCAACGTGCTGCCGGACGGTGGCTCGCGCAGCACGATTCGACTCACGCCGTACTCGATCTACCTTGAGTCCGCGAGCGGTAAGTCCATCACAGACGTCGATGGCGTTACCCGGATGGACTTCAATAACAACTATTCGTCGCTGATCCACGGTCACGCGCAACCGCAGGTGGTGGCCGCGGCGCAGGCGCAGGCTGCACGCGGCAGTGCCTTCTCGTTTGGCAGTGAAGCCGAAATTGCGCTCGCAGAACTGCTCGTGGCACGCGTCCCGTCCTTCGAGCGGATTCGCTTCATGAACAGCGGCACGGAAGCGGTCATGAACGCCGTGAAGGCAGGTCGCGCCTTCACCGGACGCCCCAAGATCGCCAAGTGTGAGTATGCGTACCATGGCTCTTACGACCCCGTGGAGGCGAGCCTCTCTGCGGGGCCCGGTGATCACGCAACGCCGCGGGCGTACAGCCGCGGCACCCCCGAGGGTGTGCTCTCGGATGTCGTCATCATCCCGTTCAACGACGTCGAGGTAGCGCGTGAGATGCTGACCGCGAATGCGGCGGAACTCGCCGCGATCGTCTTTGATCCGTTCGGTCTCGGCTTTGGCAGCGTGGCGCCGACCCAGGCGTTCATCGACATGCTGGCGGCGGTGCGCGACGAGCATGGGGTCATGTTGGTCGCCGATGAAGTGGTCGCTTTTCGCAGCGACTACGAGGGCTGCCTGTCGCGGTTCGGCGTGTCAGCGGACTACACGGCGCTCGGCAAAATCATCGGTGGTGGTTTCCCGGTCGGCGCGGTGGCAGGCGCTGCGGACCGCATGGCGGTGTTTGAAGTCGCTGATGGGGTCGCGCCGCTTCCCCACGGGGGCACGTTCAACGCCAATCCGGTGACGATGGCGGCGGGTCATGCCGCCATGAGCCTGATGACCCGGGATGCGTTTGATCATATCAATGGCTTGGGCGAGGCCTTTCGCAAGGGATTGTCCGAGGCTCTGGCCGAGGTCAACGTGGCGGGAGAGATCCGCGGACAAGCATCGGTCTTCTCGATTAACGTCGACGATGGCGCGACCACGGGTGAGCTATCCGGGTTGCGACTTTACCTTTTGAACCATGGGTATTTCCTGGGTTCCGGGTCGCTCGGCTGTGTCTCGACAGCAATGGATTCGGCAGACGTTGATCCGTTCTGTCAGACCGTGCTTGATGGCTTGCGCAGCTTGTAGTGACCGACTGGTGACCGACCGGCGCGACGGTTGAAGCTCGCTCAGAACTCTGGGTCCCGCCGCTCGAGTAGCGCTTTTGCGCCCTCGGGGGTCCGGTCCCATGAAGTTCAGCATCTCAAAGGCGAGGGACGCATCGAACGCCGGTGCGGCCTGGGTTACCCAGAGGTTCAGCGCACGCTTGGTCCACCGGGTTGCGTCCTGGGGTCCGCGGGCGATCTTGTTCGCGACGCGTAAGGCTTAATCCATCAGATCTGCAGCGGGCACAGACTTGCTGACGAGCCCGATCTGGTCGGCCGTCTTGCTGTCGATAAAGTCGGCGGTGAGCAGATAATACTTGGCTTTGGCCAGCCCGCAGAGCAGCGGCCAGATGATATTGGCATGATCGCCGGCCGCGACGCCCAGACGAATGTGCCCGTCGGTGATGCGCGCCTCTTCCGCGATCAGGCTGATATCTGCCATCAGGGCGACCGCGAGGCCTGCGCCGACGGCGACACCGTTGATCGCTGAAATGATGATCTTTGAGCACTGGGTCATGCGATAGACGATGTCACCCGCCTCGCGGAAGGCCGCGTTCATGCCCTCATAGTTCTGCACCATGCCCTGAATCCATTCGAGATCGCCGCCGGCGGAAAATACACGGCCCTCGCCGGTGATGACGATGACCCGCGTGGCGTCGTCGTCGTCAATGTCGAGCCAGATGCGCGAGAGGGCGTTGTGCAGCGGGGCGTCGGTCGCGTTCATTGCTTCGGGGCGGTTGATGGTAATGATCAGGATGCCGGGGTCCCGACGTTCGAATCGGAGCTGTGCGTACTTGTCGAACTAGTCGTCAGCCATGGTGATTCCTTGCGGAGCAAGTCCGATTGGCGCCCGGCGCAGAATGAACCGGATCGCCCGGCATCGTAACAAACGACGAGTGTGCGACTCTGGCCCAAAGAAGCGGCGAGAATGAACTAACCTGGAGGCTGATGTGGCCAGTAACCGATTCTGTATAACCGACGTCTTTGCCGAGGGGCCCTATGCGGGCAATCAACTGGCAACTGTGTTTGACGCATTCGCGATCTCGAGCGAGGAGATGCAGCAGATTGCGCGTGAGTTCAATTTCTCCGAGACGACCTTTGTGGGCGGTGGCAGCAGCGACGCGGGGTTTGACGTGCGCATATTCACCCCAACGACCGAGCTGCCGTTTGCCGGTCACCCAACGTTGGGCACGGCTTTTCTGTTGCGGGACGCGGCCGATGGCGCCGCCGCGGTCACGCTGAATCTGGGGGTCGGCAAGATCACGGTGACCTTTGGCGATGATGGCGTGCTGTGGATGCGACAGGTTGCACCGGACTTTCGCGACGAGGTTGCGGCGGCGGATGTCGCGGCGGAACTGGGCATCGATGTCGCCGGTATTCGGGCCGATGCGCCATGCCAGATCGTCTCGACCGGGATTCCGTTCCTGATGGTTCCGCTCGTCAGTCACGCAGAGCTGGTTGCAGCCCGCCCGGGCGGTGGATCTCTGTCAGAAGGTTTGCTTGTCTTTGCACCCGATGGGTACACGGCGGACCAACAACTGGGCTGTCGCATGTTTGCGAGGGAACTCGGTGTTGGTGAAGACCCGGCAACCGGGAGCGCCAATGGTTGTCTTGCCGCGTACCTGCGACAGCACGCGCTTTTGGGTGACGGGCCCGTCGACATTCTTGTCGGGCAGGGCTACGAGATCGGCAGGCCGTCGCAACTTTATCTTCGTGCGCGCCTGGCGACTGACGGCGGGCTGGATGTTGGTGAGGCATTTCGCGTGGAGGTGGGTGGCCGCACGCGCCTGGTCGCTGAGGGAATGCTGCAACGATAGGCGATTATTCACGGCTCGCGAAGCGAACGTGAACTTCCATTCATGGCTCGTGAAAACGTGAAATCCCATTCATGGCCCCGCGACTTGGAACGTGGAACCCTATTGACGACTCGGAGGCGAACGTGAACTCCCGCATAGCCTGCGGGCAGGTTGTCCCCGGTCGCTAGATCCCAAGATCTCGCAGGTTGTAGTCCTTGAGAACGGTCTCGCGGGTCTCCTCGTTCCAGCGATTCGCTTCGATCTCATCCACTTGCGGCTGATAGGTGTAGCGAGGTTCATCCGGAAAGTGCTGGGAGCGGGCGTCAATCGCAAGCGAGATGACGCGGCAGCGCTCGTTGACGCGTTCATCGTCGTAAAGCACCGGTTCGCTCTTGCGAAAGTCCCAGCCCTTGACGCCCATGACTGAGCGCCGTCGATGAAAGCCAAAGACGAAGGTTACCCGGCGGTCGGGCGAGCCGTTGGGAAAGGAGCAATGCAGCATCTGGCGGCTGCAGACGGCAACGTCACCCGCTTCGGACACGAGCGGTACGGCGCCCGGCAGGTGATCTGAACCATCGTTGTCTGCGACCCGCTGACGAATATCGATTCTGCCGAGATCGTGGGTTTCGGGCATGATCCAGAGGGCGTTTCCCGGCGTGGTTCGATAGAGCTGCGCCATGAAGTTAAAGCCGTGGGTGCCACTGTCTAGGTCCGGATTGTCCCAGTGCGTGGTGCCGTCCTGATGCCAGGAAACGGCAGCGCCGAGGCCCGGCTCCTTGACCCATATGGCATCGGTAAAGGGTGTAAAGTCGGGACCGTTCAGTGCTTCAGCGACGGTGAGCAGATGGGGTTGGCCGTAAAGGCGCAGGCACGAGTCCATGAGTTGCAGGTTGCCGTTGATCTGCAGAATTGTTTGCGCAGGGGCGGCGGCGTCCGGCGTCAATTCGGCCATCTTGACCTGGTATCGTCCGTTTGCTGCGCCTGTGCCTCCCATGGGGTCTGACAGGGGTTTGGCGAACTGAAAGTTGACCCGCTCGAACGGGGCATTGATGGCGGGTCGCCCCTTGTTGTCGACCGCCGATCCCGGCGCCGCGGGTGCGTGATCGAGAACGTGGGCGAAGTCTGATCGGAGCTCTTCAAGCTCTTCGTTGCCGACCACGCCTTCGAGCACATAGAAGCCGTACTTCCAGTACGCCTCGATGATGTCATCGTGGATGGATCCGTCCGCATTGAAGCGTAGCGGGCCGCGATTGCCGAGCGCTAATGCGCGCTTCTGGCCCTGCTCGAAATAGGCTTGTCTCGCAGCGTGCGATTCGTTTTGGATTCGTGTGCTTTTGGTCTCGGCGACGTCAGTCATGCGTTATTTTCCCGGTTGCTTGCTTCAGTTTGTTCGTCGTCTTTGTGCGTCCGGCGGCGGCCAACCGCATGGTGGTTTTGCTCGCAGTCTATGCCCCGGACCGACAGAGTCAATCGGGTCAGCACCGACTAGGCAGAGGCGCTGACCACCCAAACCGACGCGCCGATCCTCACGCCATCACTCGTCAGATGGGCATTTGCGTATTTCTCGAGTTCTGTTCGCACGGCTTCTTTGACCGCATCCGATTGTTCCGCCAGCAGGCGCGACGTGGGTCCAATTTCCGAGAGAAAGCGCAGGGCCGTGTCTGTGTCGGGTCCCATCAGAATGTCCTCATTGTGCCCGTCAACACTGATGTCGCCGAAACCGGCCTCCTCGAGAATGCGCGTTACCCGCGCCGGGTCGGCAAACGCGAAGGGCCCCGGCGCGTGAGGGTCGCCTGGAGTTTGCGGCCCGACATGCCGTATCAGGATGCTCATCGTCTCCGCGATCCACGGGTTGTTTAAAACGGGTTGCCAGCAGACGAAGGTCAAGCGTCCGTCTGCCTTCAGGGCGCTGTGCAGATTGGCGAAAGCGGCGGTCGGATCGGCGAAGAACATGACCCCAAAGCGCGCAAAGAGCCCATCGAAACCGCTCGCGGCGTGGGTCGCGGCGTCGGCGCAGGTGAAAGCAGCCTGGAGCTTCTCGTCGTCTGCCCGTCGTCGGGCGAGGGCAAGCATGGGCTCTGAGACATCGACACCCGTGACGTCGCATCCAAGCCGGGCCATCTGCAGTGACGAAGCGCCACAGCCGCAGCCTACGTCGATGACCTTCTCGCCGGACTGGGGATCGAGACGTCGAATCCCGGCCTCGCCAAGCGGGGACAGCATCCCGTCGAGTGCCACCTGGTTCCGGGCCCAACTGTCACCGCCCGTACCGTTCCAGAAGTCAATTTGTGCCTGATTGTCCAATGATCGCCTCTCGGGTTGCTCTTCGATTGGGAGTCGATTGCTTGTCGGTTGTTAGTGTTCGTTCGATTGCCGCGTCTTACTATAAGCCCTTTCCGTCATACCCTTTTTACCAAAACAGTGTGTTGTCACGTCCAATAATAAGCGTGGATCTCTAGTCCAATCCTGCAAGGGGCTTCTCTCATCCCCGGGCGTTGGCTAAGATCAAAGGCTGCCTTTGGAGTGTTTTGTTGGCCTTCACCAATCTCAATGTGTCCCTTGCGGACATGCCCGAATCCGCAACGGTTGCCCGGCACGGTGTCGATAGCCGGCATGCCATCATCAATACGGTGGTCTCGCTGCTGTTCTGGGTGGTGGTGCTGGTTGTTCTGACGGTGATAGGTTTCGTCAAGTCGATTCCCTACCCCCAGTTTCCGATCCTCGTGGCTGCGGTCATCGTTGCCGGCATTGTCGTCACCGGTCACGCCTATGCGGCCGCCAGGGCTCGCGGCTACGGCGTGCGCGAACATGACCTCACCTACTACTCCGGTGTCTTCTGGCGGCAGCAGTCGGTGCAGCCGCTCGCGCGGGTTCAGCATGTGGAGGTCAACCGCGGGCCAATCGAGAAGCGGGCGGGGCTCGCCAGCGTGAAGATGTTCAGTGCTGGCAGCGGATCGGCCACATTTACGATTCCCGGGTTGCCGCTGGCGGTCGCCGAAGATCTCCGCGAGCATGCGCTCGCGCACAAGGTCGGTATGTGACGAGCAGCGCCACGCTTGCCGATTGGCAGCGGCTCTCTGCCTGGTCAGTGCTGCACAACATCGCGAGCGCGCTCCGGCACCTCGTCAACAACTTCTTTGCGCTCATTCCGCTTGCGTATGGCATCACGCGTCTGCCGGGTGAGTTGATTATCGGCCTCGTGCTCTTCGCGATTGTCGCAGCGATTGTGCTGTGGGCGGTGCTGCACTACCGCACCTTCGCCTATTCCCTGCGGGATGACAGCGTCCTGGTACGCCAGGGGATCGTTTTCAAGAAACAACTGGACCTCGCGTTTGTGCGCATCCAGAACGTCACATTCGAGCATCCTTTTTACCTGCGGCCGATGGGTCTCGTGACCATCAAGATAGACAGCGCCGGGTCGTCCGGCGACGAGGTCTATCTCGCGGCACTTGAGGCGGACGAAGCAGAGGCCATTCGCAAAGAGATACTTGAACGCAAAGCGCACCTGGCGCGTGATGACGTCGCAGACGATGCGCCGTCGTCTGATCTGCTTGAAGCCGGTGATCTGCTGATTGATCGTCAGTTGCCAGATCTGATCCTGCATGGGCTGACCAACAATCGTGCCTGGATCATCCTTGGCGGGGTCGGTGCGGTGATTGGCCAGGGCGGTGACCAGATTCCGGTTTTTGTGATGAGTCTTGGCATTGACCCGGAAGAGTTTTTCAGCCAATCGGTGGGGATGATGCTGTTGCTGTTTGCGAGCGCCCTCGTCTTGTCTGTGCTGATCGTAGCGGGACTCTCGGTGCTCGGTTCCATTTTCTCGTACTACAACTTTCATCTCTACGGCACGAACGATGCGTTCACCGTGCATCGCGGGTTGCTGACCAAGCACGAGATTCACATGCGCAAGTCGAGGGTGCAGACGATCCTCTTTCGCGAAGACTGGCTGGACCGTGTACTCGGGCGTTTGAATCTCGTGTTTGAGCAACTCTCCCACAAGCAGGCCGGGATGATGGACGAGAAGGTCCTCGTCCCGACCATCACGCGCCAGCAAGCCAATGAACTGGCCTGGGAGGTCGTGCCGATCCCGAATCCGGTGGACCTCGACTTTGCGTGTAGTCATATCCGTTACTTTGCAAAACTCGCCATCGTCTGGACAACGTTGTACGTCGTGGTTGCCGCGGGTTTCGGGTTGGGCCTTGAGTGGAAGCTCGCAGCGCTGCCACTGCCGCTTTGGGCGACCCACATGGTCTTGATGTATCTGACATGGCTGCGCAAAGGCATAGCCGTTGACGGCGAGATGATCATTGGGCGTGGCGGCATCATTGGCATTGATTACGTCGTGATGCAGGCCTACAAGTTGCAGGGGGTGTCGTTCACCCAGTCACCGTTCATGCGCAGGCGCGGCCTCGCAACCCTGAAGTTGCGTGTTGCCTCGCGCTCGATCCGGATGCCTTTCATCGATGTAACCGTCGCGCGTCAGATCATGGACTTTGGTCTCCTGGAAGTTGAGGCACCGGGCAGTCACGGCGATCACCGGTCCTGGATGTAAACCCTTCTAACCCTTCTTAACCCTTCAAACCAAGCCGGTAGCGGCGGCAGGTCCGAGTCGTGGGCGTTTGTCTTGCGAACCCGGAGCGCGGCGGCGAGGAGGAGAGCTGCTGCGGCGAGGAGAGGAGCGTAGCGTCGAGAAGAGGAGAACAGGGGCTACACGGCAACGGTCGCCTGTGACCGGTGGTCGCGTTATCATCGAGGTTTTTCGGGGGTTCCATGCCAGCGAAGGATCGACAGGCCGCGATAGTCGGCATTCATGAATATCCGTCCCGCGCCGTGGAAGGGCTGGTGTCGCCGTTGCAGATCAAGGCAGCGTCGGCCGCGAGTGCACTCAAGGATGCGGGTCTCAACTGGTCCGACGTGGACGCCATCTATGATGCGGGCGAGGGTGGCGGCTTTGGTGGGCTAACCATTGCCGATTACTTCGGCATCCAGCCGTCGGTGATCGACACGACGAACGTCGGTGGCAGTTCCTATGAGTTCCATGCCGCTCACGCACATCGGGATATCGCGTCGGGCAAGGCGAATGTCGCGCTGCTGACCTACGGCTCGACCGCCCATTCAACCTCTACCGCGATCGGTGTGGGCGGCGGCGGCGTTGGCATGCACCCCGCGGACAATCTCGAGTCGTTCTACGGCATGACGCTGATCTCGAATTACGCGATGGTCGCGCATCGACACATGCACGATTACGGCACCACGAGTGAGCAGCTTGCTGAGATCTCGACGGCGACCCGGTTGCACGCCATGCGCAATCCAGAGGCGGTCGCTGCCATGACCGCGCTTGAATTTCTGGATATCCGCGAAACCACGATTGACGACGTGGTCGGCTCGCGCATGATTGCAGATCCCTTGCACCTGCTTGAGTGTTGCATGATTTCCGACGGTGGTGGCGCGGTCGTCATCGCGTCACCTGAGGTGGCAGCTAACTGCAAGAAGCCGCCGGTGTGGATTCTGGGCACGGGTGAAGCGACCAAATACCCCACTGCTGGCGGTGATATTACGACGAGTGCGGCCGCGCAATCTGCACCGCTCGCGTTCGGCGAGGCCGGCGTGCGCGCCGATGAGATGGACGTCGCGATGATCTACGATTCCTTCAGCATCACAGTGCTGACGCTGCTTGAGGATCTTGGTTTTTGCAAGAAAGGGGAGGGCGGCAGTTGGGTTGAAGGGGGGCGTCTGCGTTTTGACCGACCGGGTGATGGCCCGGCCCTCAATACCGATGGTGGTGGACTGTCATCCAACCATCCCGGCATGCGGGGCATTTTCCTGCTGATAGAAGCGGCGCGTCAGCTTCGCGGCGAGTCGACCTCACAGGTTGACGGTGCGCGACTTGCGGTTGCCCATGGCAACGGCGGATCGTTAGGTTCCCGCCATTCAGGCGGCACAGTGATACTGGGGAGTGACTGATCATGGCTGAAGCAACAAGGCCCTTGCCGCGACTGACTGAACTCGACACGCAGGCATTCTGGGAGGCGACCGCCGACAAGGAACTGCGCTACCAACAGTGTGGCGGCTGCGGCAAGGTCGTTTTTTACCCGCGCCAGCACTGCACGGGCTGCGTTGACGGCGCGCTTGCGTGGAAGATTTCCGCGGGTCTCGGCACCGTCTACACCTACTCTGTGGTGCGACAGAGTTACCATCCCTATTTTCGTGACCGCGTGCCCTATGCGATCGCCTGGGTGGACCTCGATGAGGGCTTTCGGGTGCTCACCAACGTCGTTGGGGTCGAAGATCCTTTGACCGATGTATCGATCGGCCAGCGGGTTCGAGTGACCTGGGAGGCGCATGAGGACGTGTGCATACCGCTCTTTGAGCCGGTCGGGTAGCGGCGACACAACCGCTTTATTTTCAGCACTCCGACGCGTTTTCACCCGTGCCCGGCGATGTGCGGGAAGTCAGCGCGGCGTGATCCAACCGTCCTCACTGTGAGTTTTACCCATCTAAAATGAGCAACATTCATCCGTCATCCATTGTGGACCCGGCCGCCGAGATCGGTGCCGGCGTTGAGATCGGCCCCTTCTGCACCGTCGGTCCCAAGGTGAAGCTGGGGGATGGCTGTCGCCTCATCTCCCATGTTGTGATCGAGGGCAAGACAACCATAGGCAAGGGCAATGTGTTTTATCCCTTCTCGATCATTGGCCCCGAACCCCAGGACAAGAAGTATCGTCAGGAGGAGACGTGCCTCGTCATCGGCGACGGCAACCAGTTCCGCGAGTCGGTCAGTGTGCATGTGGGCACCGTGACCGGGGTCAGTGAGACCCGCATTGGCAACAACAATCTGCTAATGGGGTACGTCCATATCGCTCACGACTGCGTGCTCGGCGATGGCAATGTGCTCGCTAACTACGTTGGTCTGTCCGGTCATGTGGTGATTGATGATCATGTGACGCTCGGTGGTCAGGTCGGCGTCGTGCAGTTCCTGCGCATCGGCTCGTATTCGTTCATCGGTGGCGGCTCGGTGATCGACAAGAACATTCCGCCGTATTCGTCGGGCTATGGCAATCGGATCGAAATCAAGGGCGTGAACATCGTCGGGCTGCGCCGATATGGCCTTGCGAGGGAGAAGATCAGTGCGATCCTGGATGCGCACAAGTTGTACTTCCGTTCCGATCTGAGCGAGGTCGAAGCGCTGCAACGGGTGGATGCCGAACTTGGGGACGTGCACGAGGTGAAGCTCTTCATTGACTTCATCCGGTCAGTCGAAGGCGGCGTGCGCTGACCTGAGAAAATCTCCGCTAGCAGGCTGAGGGCCCGCGACTCTGGAAAAGTGCAGGAAAGCACTTTTCCAGCAACCTGCCAGTGTGACCATAAAAAAGCCGGGCGATGCCCGGCTTTTTTATGACAACCAATTTATCAGGCGGGAATGACCGCCGTCGCTGTTCCGAACACGCGCGTTTCGCCCTTCTCGTTAGTGATCGTGATGTCGATCTCAACGACGCTTGTCTCTTCGTTGATGTCGGTGACGACACCGGTGATCGTATGCGGCTGATCCACGAGAACGGGCGCACGAAACACCGTGTCCACCGTCTTGATGTCCGCGGTCGGCGCCCAGCGCAGGATCATGGAGGACAGAAATCCCTGACTCATGATGCCGGGCAGGATGGCGCCGGGCAGGCCCTCTTTGCGTGCTGCCTCGTGGTCGGTAAAGCGGCCGCGGCCGCCCCAGCCGGCGGCTTCGGTGAAGGCGATGACATTGTTGAGGCTGGTGTCCGGCTCGAACGCGGGGAGATCCACACCGAACTCGATATCGGACAGTTTTTCTATAGCCATAGTGGTCTCGTTATTAACTTGCGGTCGCTTGATTTCATTTGCAGCGTCTGTCCTGTTAGCCGGTCGGCTTCTCGCGAATGACATTGCGGCTGTCGGAGTTGGCAAGGTGATTGCCGTCCTCATCGAAGAGTTCGAGACGCGACACATAAAAGATCATGCGGCCCGAACGACCGGTCTTCGTGTAGATGTCGTGCAGGTGGCTCTTGCCGGTGATCGTGACGCCCGGGCGAATGGGCTGCAAGAGCTCAACGGCCTTGCCCGCGTCCATACCCATGCCGCCGAAGTCAGGAAAGTCCTGTGGCAGCATGCGCCCGGTGGCGAGCGAACAGGGGAACGTGGGCGCCGCCTGAAAGTCGGGATCCGCGGGGTCAGTAAAGCGGGAAGCGGTTTGGCCCGTGGCCTTGGCGAAGCCGGCAAGTTTGTCGGCCTCTAACTTGAAAGTGCCTTCGCTCGTGATGTCACCGCGTTTCAAGAATTTTTCCTTCAGCTCAACGATATCTGCGTCGTCATCCATAGTGTCACCTGCCTGATTTTGGCTTCTCTCCGTCCGGAGGAAGGTCTGGTTGTTGGTGTGTTGGCTTGGCCCCGGTGTCTCGTCGACTGCTGGTGTATCTAGGCGCGCAGGTTCAGCGCGGTAAATTCGCCCGCCTTCAGCGCCTCGACCAACTCCTGTTCACTGCCGAGGTCGGCGGGGAATTCGGTTGCGCAGCGGCCTACATGACTGACGATGTGCGAATCAGAGCCGCCGATGCCGAGATAGCCTTGTTCTTCGGCCATCTTGAGCGAGATGTCGTCTTCGTTGTCGCGGCTGCCACCGTTGTAGACCTCGACGATGCGCACGCCTTCAGGCACGCCGTACTCGTCGATATGAGCATACATGCCCACGCGCTTGCGGCCGGGATGGCAGGGGGCGGCGATTGCACCATTGTTGTCTGCGATTTCGATCACTTGCGCGAGTGGCAAGCGGATATCCGCAAAATCGAAGGCCGCGTGGATGGCATCGTTGATACCAAAGACAAGGACATGGCCATATTCGGTCTCAACTTCGCTCGCCTTCAAGATCGTCAGTCCGTACTTGCTGGCGAGCCCTGAATAGTCGGAGTCATCGTCAAACTGGCGGTGCTCGGTGAGCACAAAGCCGTCGATGCCGACCTCTTTAGAGCGAATCCACTGACAGTAGTTTTCGACCTTGGCGCGGCCGTCATCGGACTTGATGGAATGCGTGTGAAGGTCGAGGATCAAAGCGACAAGCCTGCGAAAAAGAAGGGACGCAACGTGCCATAAGCGCGTGGTGAGTGCAAGCTGGATAAGCCGACGTTAAACTGCGCTATCAATCGATCGAAGGATGCCTCGTTGCTGCGAGTCCACTTCGTCCAGGCGGACGGTACACAGGAGTCGGGGACGGTTCCAGAGGGCGAAACGGTCATGGACTGTGCGCTCGATAATGACATCCAGGGCATCCGCGCCCAATGCGGCGGTGCGTGCAATTGCTGCACCTGCCACTGCTATATTCCGCCGGAATGGCTGGCGCTGCTGCCGCCGCGGATTCCCGACGAGGACGAACTGCTGGCGTACGCCGATGACCCCCGCGCCAACAGCCGTCTCGCCTGCCAGATCACGATGACATCCGACCTTGACGGGATCACCGTCCATCTGCCGGTTTCGCAGGGTAATTTTGCCGCACAGGACCTGGACTGACGCTCAGTCGGGGATTGATTTGTACTGGTTGCCGAATATTCGTTCGGCCTCTTCCTGCTGGACCTTGCGCAGATTGTGCACGGCCTTTATATGCGTGCGCACCAGTTCGTCAATCGTTGGATACCTGAACACTTCCTGGCCGTCCAGCAGCACGCTGACGCCTTCCCGATCTTTGCGGTAGAAGATGCCGGTTGCCTTCTTGTCCGGCTGCGGGGTCTGCGTCGGCGGGTCGCTCGTCGGACCAGATCTGTCCGGCTTCTGGGCGTCTGCGAGAAAGTCATCGCGATTCATGGATTGCTCCTGGTCTTGCTCAATGCTGTCCCCTCGGTGAAACCGCGTTCATGACATTCCTTCCGTGGAACAGCCTTCCGTGGAACAGCCAGACCGCGTTTAGTGAAACTGCAGGCGGCGCGTCAGGCCCTCTGCCTTGACCGGTGTTCCGGCAGCGAGTTTGGGCGTGTATCGATCCTTGCGAACAGCACGCAGGGCCGCCGCGTTGAGGCGTCCGTCGGTCGACGAGATGATGATCGGATTGAAGATCATACCCCGTTCATCGAGGTTGAAGCCGACGACCACCTCCGCGCCGCCATCGGTGACCGGGACGCGAGGTGTGGCTGGCGGCGTGCTGACGATGGGCCATGGGGCTGCGTTGCCGTCGACAGCGAGCATCTCTGCAACCCGGACGCAGTGCGGTGTTGCCTGGTCATGTCGGCCGGTGCGCTCGATCGCTGCGACGAGCGCGGTCAGCGTCTGCACCTCCTGCGCGCGTGCGTGGGGATGGCGCGCGAAGGCCTTCAGAGCTGTGGACAGGAGCGGCAGAGCGCCGGCCGGGTTGCGCTTGCGCAGGCGAACGATGCCAAGGCGTTGGCTCGCCACTGCCGTACGCAGATCGGCGTCTCCAAAGATCTCGTGATATTGCGCCTGGGACCGGGCGAGGAAGGGTTCCGCCGCACTGGATGACCGCAGTTTGAGGAGCGCGGTGCCGGCCGTGAAATTGACCTCGGCGAGCATCTCTGCGCCGCCCTGACGCGCGTTCTTCACGGCCATGCGCAACAGGCTGACAGTGCGAATGAGCCGCGTCGGGTCGTGCTCGGCGACGGCCGTTTCGATTAGGAGATCAACGACCTCCAGACTATCGGTGCCATAAGCGGCTTCGAGGACCGGCCGTGCTGCGCCCAGCAATGATCGCGCGCGTGCGCCGCCCCCCGTTTTTCCCGTGCGGTTGAGCACGGTCGCGAGCTTCACCCGCAGGTTGGCAATGTTGATGCCGTCTTCTCTGAAGGTTTGCAGGCCGAGCGCCAGTGATTGCTCGACAGCGGGCAAAGCATCCGTCCAGCGGTGCTCGCGTTCTGCGCGCAGATAGCGGTCGTAGGTCGAATTGAAGGCGATCCGTTCGGGCGAGTCGTGAGACGTCGCCGCGATGGCGTCGGTCAGCAGAAGCTGGCAGATGATGCAGAACGCGAAGGATCTTGAGAGTAAGGCCATGGTCTTGATCTCAGGGATCGTACAAGACGCCGGGATTCATGATGCCATTGGGATCGAGTGCACTGCGCGCACCGCGGAGCGCAGCCTCGAAAAGGTCCGGCCGTTGCTGCGCCCACCCGGCCCGGTGCATCCGTCCAACCGAGTGGTGGTGGGTGATGGTGCCGCCACCCTCGATCACGGCAGCGCTCGCGGTATCCTTGATCGCCTGCCATTGTTCGGCTTCGCCGCCTTTGGTGCCAAGTCCCGAGAAGGTGTAGTACGGCGCAGGTCCGTCGGTGTAGACGTGCGTGAATCGACACGAGAGCGCTGAATGCCCCTTTACGACCTCGCCCAATGCGGCGTTTACGCGTTCGCGCACAAGCGCGTCGAAATCGGGCCAAGCGTCCCACGTGATTGCAGTCTCAAAGGTGTCGCCAATGAGGCCAAGGCCGGCGGTCAGTCCGGCGTTTACACCGATAAAGCTGCTGCGCCAGTTGCCGACCGCGCCTTCCCTGCCGGTCACGGTGCCGGCGCTGTCTGCAATCAGGACGTCGTCGTCATCGATGGTGCCGCCACAGTCCCGCGCGATGCCGACAGCCGCACGGATGAGGTCGCCCTGGGGCAGGGCACCGGACTCAAAGCCGATGATCAGGAGCGACTCGGTGCCGGAAAGACCGGCCGCGCGCCCGGCTTCCACCGGGTCGAGCAGTCGCAGGTTTGCGGGCCAGAGTTTTGCCTGCACGATGTGACGAGCGGCGTCTGCCCCTTTAAGGAAGTCATCGAACACAACCCCGGCGGTGGCACGGAAGGTGGGACGCTGCTGAATGCGCATCCATGCTTCGGTGATGATGCCGGTCGTTCCCTCTGCGCCCAGCACCATGCGATCAGGGCTTGGCCCCGCGCCGCTGCCCGGCAAGCGCCTCGACTCCCAGGCGCCCCGGGGAGTGATCATGCGCGACGATTCGACGAAATCATCGATGTGGGTGTGGTTGGTGGCGTAGTGGCCGCCGGACCGGGTCGCAATCCAGCCGCCGAGGGTCGACCACGGGAAACTCTGCGGGAAATGCCGCAGCGTGAAACCCTGTGGACGCAGGGCATCTTCGAGATCGGGGCCGAAAATGCCCGCCTGGATGCGTGCCGCCCGTGATATCGGGTCGATCTCGAGGATGCGGTTCATGCGTTCAGTGTCGATGGTGACCGCGCCATCGGCTGACTCGGGAACCGACACGCCGTCGACCACG
>Ga0115002_10003831_pt1 | contig 18569 bp, 17 predicted proteins | sample ArcticOcean_MG_C_8_FD_89576 | JGI IMG/M metagenome (GOLD analysis project Ga0115002, IMG submission 89576) | Marine microbial communities from western Arctic Ocean - ArcticOcean_MG_CB11_86 | ecosystem: Environmental > Aquatic > Marine > Oceanic | place: Arctic Ocean: Canada Basin | collected... | reverse complement strand
TTCTCCGCAACTACCTTGAGCTCTGTGTCTAGAAGCGCAGTGTCTAGGAGCGCAGTGTCTAGAAGCGCCGCATCTAGAAGAGCTATGTCTGGCAGCCGCTTCACGACCCGCAGGCAAGTCCCGACCGCGGACCGCACCGTTCGATGCTAACCAAACGCATCATCGCGTGCATGGACGTCCGCGACGGTCAAGTCGTCAAGGGTGTGCAGTTCCAGCAGCTTCGGCACGCCGGCGACCCTGCCGCGCTGGCCAAGCGCTACAACGTAGAAGGCATTGACGAGGTCGTGGTGCTCGACGTCACCGCGACCATCGAGACTCGACAGGCGCTCGCCCGCACGATCAGTGCTGTCGCACGCGAAATCTTCCTTCCGCTTACCGTCGGCGGTGGTATTCGGGCCGAAGACGACGCAGCGGCGGCCGTAGACGCGGGGGCGGACAAGGTGAGCCTGAACACGGCAGCCCTGCGCAATCCAAACTTGATCGCGACACTGGCGCGACGGTACGGCAGCCAGGCGGTGATCGTCGCTATTGACGCGAAGCGACAGAACGATCAATTTGCTGTCTTCGTCCGGAGCGGAACGGCCGATGCCGCCAGGGACGCCGTCGAGTGGGCACGCGAGGCAGAGGCCCGGGGTGCGGGCGAGATCCTGCTGACCTCGATGGATCGCGACGGCACGCGTGCCGGCTTTGACTGCGAGCTGACCGCGGCGGTCTCAGACGCCGTCAACATTCCTGTGATCGCCTCCGGCGGTGCCGGTGAGCTCGAGCATTTCACCGACGTCTTCACGCGCGGGCACGCCGACGCAGCGCTGGCGGCGTCGATCTTTCACTTCGCCGACACAGGCGTCTCGGAGCTGAAGCGCTACTTGCAGAATGAAGGGATTCCGGTCCGGCTGTGATGACATGCTGATTCCCTCGATCGATCTCCAAGGTGGCCATGTCGTCCAGTTGGTGCAAGGCGACGCGCTGGCGATTCAAGCCCCAGACCCGGAACCGTGGATCGTGAAGTTCATGCCGTTTCCGCGCGTGCAACTCATCGACCTCGACGCCGCCAAGGGCCAGGGAGATAACGCCGAATTGGTCGCGACGATCTGCCGACGCCTCCCGTGCCGCGTGGGCGGCGGGATCAGAAGCGTCGAGCGGGCGCAGGCCGTGCTCGGTGGTGGCGCCCACGCCGTCATCGTCAGCTCGGCGCTCTTTCGTGACGGATCAGTCGATCTCGAGTTCGCTCGAACGCTTGCCGACGCCGTCGGACCTGAGCGCGTCATCGCCGCTGTCGACAGTCGAGGCGGTCACGTCGCCATCCACGGGTGGAAGACCGTCTTGCCGGTCACGGCGGTTGATGCCGTGCGAGCGCTGGAGCCATACTGCAACGAGTTTTTGTATACACATGTCGACAAGGAAGGACTCATGCAGGGCACCGACATGGATGCGATCCTCGCCGTGCGCCGCGCCACTGCCCGCCGAGTCACCGCCGCCGGTGGGATCACGACCCGTGAAGAGATCGAGCGGCTGCACGAGCAAGCCGTCGATGCCGTGGTCGGCATGGCGATCTACACGGGGCAGTTACCGCTTGAGGGGCTGAGCCCCTGAGTCAGGGCCAGACGTGAGCCTTCTTGAACGCCTCGGACTGAACCGCCCCGAACTTCGAGCGTGGGCGACCTACGACTGGGCCAACTCCGCGTTCCAGTCAACGATCATCACGGCGGTCTTCCCCGAGTTTTTTGCGTCGGTCGCCGCCGCCGACCTGCCCCCGCCCGTCGCAACCGCACGGTACGCCTGGGCGACGACGATCGCTGTCGCCATCATCGCGCTCCTCGGCCCCACCCTCGGTGCGATAGCCGACTACGGAGCACTCAAGAAGAAGATGCTGGGCGCCTTCGTGGGCCTCGGCGTGATCGCCACGCTGATGATGGTGACCATCGATCAGGGTGAGTGGCAGTACGCGGCTGTGATCTTTATCATCGCCAACGTCGCGATCGCCTCGAGCTTCGTGTTCTACGACTCGCTGCTCCCACACATCGCCTCGCCTGAAGAAATGGATCGCGTCTCAACGTCCGCCTACGCGATCGGCTATCTCGGGGGCGGCATCGTGCTCATCGTCAACCTGCTCTGGATCATGATGCCCGCCACGTTCGGCATCCCGGATGCGGTGGCTGCGATCAAGCTGTCATTTGTCAGCGTCGCGGTCTGGTGGCTGCTGTTTTCACTTCCGTTGTTCAAGTGGGTCCCCGAACCGCCGAGGACGCTCGAAGCTGACGAGACAGGAACAGAACATCCTGTGCGCGCTGGATTCGTGCGCCTGTTCGAAACATTCCACGAGCTGCGCGGATACCGGCAGGCGTTTCTGATGTTGGTGGCGTTCCTGCTCTACAACGATGGCATCCAGACCATCATCCGGATGGCGACGATCTACGGGGCCGAGATCGGAATCGACCGCAACGCGCGGATCGCCGCCTTCGTGCTCGTCCAGTTCGTCGGCGTGCCGTTCTCCTTCCTGTTCGGCACGCTCGCGCACCGCATCAGCGCCAAGCGCGCGATCTACGTCGCGCTCTTCGTCTACGTCGGCATCAGCACCCTTGCGTACTTCATGACCTCCGCATGGCACTTCTTCGTACTGGCCTTCCTCGTGGCAACCGTGCAGGGTGGCAGCCAGGGGCTCAGCCGGTCGCTGTTCGCGCGCATGATTCCCAAGCACAAATCGTCCACGTACTTTGGCTTCTTCTCAGTCTTCGAGAAGTTCGCCGGTGTCGCCGGACCCGCACTCTTCGCTACGTCGGTGATGTTCTTCGGCTCGAGTCGGCCGGCGGTGCTGTCGGTCATCCTGTTCTTCGTCGCCGGCGGGCTGGTGCTGACGCGCGTGAACGTCGCCGAAGGCGAAGCGCAGGCCCGCGGACCCGCGTAACGTCTCGAACCGTCGATGAGACCTATGAGAGCGCTTGTACTTGGCGGCGATGGAGTCGGCCTGCAGACGACAAGACCCGCTCCCACACCCGCCGAAGGGGAAGTGCTTGTCCGTGTCGTTCGCGCCGGCGTGTGCGACACGGACCTACAGCTCATCGGCGGTTACATGGGCTTCAGCGGCGTGCTCGGACACGAGTTCGTCGGCGTCGCCGAAGAGGGTCCGTTTGCGACGCAACGAGTCGTCGGCGAGATCAACTGCAACTGTCAGCACTGCTGGACGTGCCTGGCGGGCCGACCCACCCACTGCCCGCATCGCACGACGATCGGAATCGCCGGGCATGACGGCGCGTTCGCCGACTACGTCGCAGTGCCCCAGCACAACCTGCACGTGGTGCCCGATGCTGTGCCGAGCGATATGGCCGTCTTCGCTGAGCCGCTGGCCGCGGCGTATCAGATTCCGCTGCAGCTTTCACTGACGCGTACCGATCGTGTCGTCGTGCTTGGCGATGGCCGCCTAGGCAACCTGTGTGCACAAGTGTTGGCAGGCGTGTGCGACGCGGTGCTCGTCGTCGGCAAGCACCCGGAGAAGCTGGCCCTGCTTGATGCCCTCGGGATCCGGACAGCGCTGCTCGCCGATCTCCCGCGCGATCGCATGGCTGACGTCGTGGTCGATTGCACCGGATCGGCTACCGGCTTGCCGACGGCACTGGGACTCGTGCGACCGCGCGGCACGGTCGTATTGAAGACGACTGTATCCGGAACGCAGCAGTTGCCGTGGGCGTCGATCGTCATCGACGAAGTGACGATCGTCGGGTCCAGGTGCGGTCCTTTCGACCGGGCGCTTGCGGCGCTGGAAGACCGCAGCGTCAGCGTGCTGCCGCTGATATCGGCGCGCTTCGATCTGTCGGATGGCATGCGCGCCCTCGACGCCGCGAAGCAGCGCGACGCGCTGAAAGTGCTGATCGACGTCGCGTTGGACTAGCCTGCTAGGCCTTCACAGCCGCCCCGCGGGCGTGTTGTCGCGAAGGCTGGCGATCATCTCTTGCGTGGCGGCGTCGACAGCGTCCTGCCAGCGGTCGTCGCCGAAACGATCATCCTTCGCGTGCGCAAAGATGATTCCGCGTGAGTTATTGACGATCGCTCCGAGGCCGTCGGCATCAAACGCGCCACCCACGTCGGCTGCCGAGCCCCCCTGCGCCCCGTACCCCGGCACCAGAAACCACGCATGTGGCATCACACCACGAAGCTCAGCGAGCTGCTCCGGATAGGTGGCCCCCACAACGGCGCCCACCGATCCGAATCGACTTCCTGACGCCCGGTCTCCGTTCAGCGCTTCGACGTGTCTGGCCACATGCCGGTACAGCGGACCCTCTCTGTCGGCAACATCCTGGAACAGTCCCCCACCGGGATTTGATGTCTTGACGAGCACGAAAATGCCAGCCCCGCGCGCAGTGGCCACCTTCACGAACGGCGCCACGCTGTCGTCACCGAGGTACGGACTGACTGTCAGGGCGTCGGCCCGCCATGCGCTCTCTGCGCCAAGATAGGCATCCGCGTACGCCGCGGCCGTCGAACCGATATCGTTCCGCTTTCCGTCGACGATGACGAGCAATCCCTTTTCGCGCGCGTAGGCGATCGTCGCCGCAAGGGCCGCCATGCCCGGCACACCGGCCTGCTCGAAGAACGCAGCCTGTGGCTTCACCGCTGCGACACGTGGTGCGACGACGTCGATGACGCCCTTGCAGAATGTCTCGAAGGCAGCAGCCACGTCGGCCCGCTTTCTGCTGTCTCGGCCAAACTTTAGGGGCGCCGGTAAGTTGTCAAAACGTGGGTCAAGACCGACAAGCGTTGGGCTTTTGCAACGCCTCACCGCCGTCGCCAACTGGTCTCCGAAAGCATCCATTCCTGCATTCCTCTCGCCGGCTTCATCGCGCCGCCGAAAAATATCTTCCCCACATCTGGCCTTGGTGCCACGCCGTCGTGAGCGTCACGATCTTACAGCTCCGGCGTCGTCGCTCCGACAGTCCGCCTCTCCTCGCCGATGAGGGCCACGCCTACCGCTCAGGAGCACCACCGAACGAAAAGATCTCCTGGGATACGCGCTGCTCATCTTCGCGTACGTGCTCAGCTGGTAGCGCTGTGGGCTTACCATCAGAGACATGCAGATCGTCGTCGCTGGAGGAACAGGGTTTCTCGGGACCGCGCTGGTCGCACGGCTCCGGAAGGACGGCCATAGCGTCACGGTCCTCAGCCGCCATCCCCGGCGAGCGCGCGAGTACCAGTGGTCTCCCTACGGCCCGTCCTCGGGCTGGGCACATGTGTTGGAGGACACCGACGCGGTGATCAACCTGGCGGGCGCGCCGATTGCTACGCGCTGGACAGCCAGCCACAAGCGGGAGATGTGGAACAGTCGTTTACTGTCAACGCGCACACTGGTTGCCGCGATGAGCAGCCTCCGTCGTGGGCCGGCCATCCTGATCAATGCGTCAGCCATCGGCACGTACGGAGACCGCGGCGACGAGGTGCTGACCGAGTACAGCCCCCCCGGGTCCGGCTTCTTAGCGTCCATGGGAGCGGCATGGGAGAAGGAGACGCTCTCCGCGCCTCCACAGACTCGTGTCGTGCTACTGCGCACAGGCATCGTGCTGGGGAAGGACGGAGGGGCGCTGCCGCGTATGGCGTTGCCGTTTCGGTTCTTCGCCGGCGGGCCACTCGGGTCGGGCCGGCAGTACGTGTCGTGGATTCATCGAGACGATTGGACGGCCATGGTCAGCTGGGCGCTGACCGTCGAAGGCCTCTCCGGCCCCCTCAACGTGACGGCGCCGCAGCCGGTGACGAACCTGGAGTTCGCCCGCACACTGGGACGCGTGCTGCAGCGACCCGCCTTCCTTCCCGCCCCCGGGTTTGCGTTACGCGCGGTGCTCGGCGAGATGGCCGACGTGATTGTCACCGGCCAACAGGTGCTGCCGGCGAAGGCACACGCGTTCGGCTTCGAATTCACGCATCCGGAACTGGCAGGCGCGCTGAGATCGATCTTCGACGAGAAGCATTAGCGCGAAGTTCACTTGTACCCTGTGCTCGGTCGCGGTACTCCAGCACGAAGGATGCCGAGTCATGGCTGGTACGCCAGGAGTTACGGGCTCATGAAATCCGCGCTAGTCGCCGAGCCGGACCGCCGACCAGGGCACGCCTCCCGCGGCGGACTGCCGCGACGCCAACGGGAAGAACAGTCCTATCGGGCGAAACGATCGAGCGTTTCCAGCCAGAGAGCGACAGGTTCGGGGGGCTCGGCGACCGCCGCGCCGAAGACGATCTGCTGCGTTTCCAGCCGCTCGCCGTAGAAACGCTCGTTGGCGTCCCGGTCCTGACGGACGGTGCTGCCGTTCACGGTGACTCCCGCAAACAGCCCGCGCGCGCGGGAGTAGCTGAGAATCTGCGCCCTCAACTGGATGTCGGTGGACACCTCGGCCTCACGCCCCAGCGGGCCAGCCGCTACGGCCGCATCCGCGCCCAGCTTGAACTGATTCGATACGAGGTTCTCAAGGCCGCGTCGATTGTTGATGACCAGGATCAGGTCGACCGCCTGCGCTCCAATCTGCAGTCCAAAGCTCCCACCCGTGAGCGTCAGAAATGCCGGCGCAGACCAGCCGGTTTCGGTCCGGGCGCTGAGGATGCCGCGGCCTCGCATCCCACCAAAGATGAAACCCGCCCGCAACGTGCCAGGAAATATCGCGATCCCCTCCGCGTTGCCGAGCAGAGCCCTGGGAATCGCGTCGTCTCCCGCGGTCATGATTTCGCCGAAGACGATAGATGCCTCGCGCAGGCGTCTGGCCTCATCCGACTCCTCTGAGCGCTGGGCCAGAGTCGCCGCCGGCAAACCGGCCAGCACTGCCACGGCGAGGACCGATGCGAATATACGGGTCATGGTGTGAACCTCCCCCCAAATGATACCGACACCGCCGGTTGAGGGGAACGGTAACTTTCGCAGGCTCAGATGATGGCCGGAGCGCCGGCGCGGAAGTCGCCCCCCAGGATGGCAACGGAGTCGGCCCCCAGCCAGCTATCGAGCACCTTCGCGTAAACCGCACGGAAGTCCGTTTCGAACCTCACGTCTCTGCTGCTGTTATCGAGACCGCTGTTTGCCGGGTCCGGGTCCAGCGATGCCGCGGTGCCATAGAGACCTCCTCGCACAGCACCGCCCATCGCCATCATCAGACCGGCCGCGCCGTGGTCGGTCCCCTGGCTCCAATTTTCGGTAATGCGCCGGCCGAACTCCGAGAACTGAAGCACCATCGTGTCGTTCAGCAGTCCCTGGTTCTGCAGATCGCTGTAGAACGCGAGGAGGCCGTCGCTGAGCGTGCCCATCAGGTTGGCATAGGCCCCTTCGCCCTCGGCACCCTGGCTCGAGTGCGTGTCGAAACCGCCGGTCTGCACCCAGTACACACGTGTCCCAATCTCGCCGACGAGCGAGCCGGCCACGGTGCGCAGCGCCTCGCCGAATCCGTTGGTTGGATAGGTCACCGATGGCACGTAGGCATTGACCAGCGCCACACGATCGAGCGTCTCCATCGCGCCAAGCTGCGCTGAGTTTACGAAAGCGAGATGCGGTCGATCGGGGGAGGCGTACGCCGACATGCGCGTGGCCGTGCCGCGCTCGCGGAGCGCCTCGACCCCGCCGTTGGGACTCGACAGGCTGTACACGCCGGCGTTCGGTATCGATGGCACCGAGACGGTTTGTGAGATAAGCGCCCGCGGCGTATCACGCGCGGCATTCCATGCGCTGAGCGTATCGACGGGTGACGGCAGCGTGTCAAGGTAGCGACCGAGCCAGCCGTCGCCGGATGGTGATGCCGGGTCCGCGGTGCCCCAGATGTCAGTGCCCTGGAAGTGGGAACGGCTCGAGTTCGCATAGCCGGTGCGCTGCACGATCCCAAGGCGCCCCTGATTGAAGATGTCGTGCAGGCCGGTGAGCCTCGGGTGCAGCCCAAGCGCCTTCCCGCTGGTGTCGCTGCCGATCTGCAGTACCTGCCCGGCCGGAATCGCAAGCGCCGGCCGCCGGCTGAAATAGAACGGGTCGGTATACGGCACGACAGTGCTCAGCGCGTCGTTGCCACCGCCGAGATAGACCACGATAAGGCTACGGCTGCGCGCGCCCTGGGCGAGCGCGAGATCGGTCAGAAACGCCGGGCGGCAAAGCTCACCGTGAACGCCGCGACGCCGTCACGGATGAACTGTCGACGCGAAACCCTGGTCATGTACGAGTGTCCCCTCAGACGAACTGGTACTCGGAGGAACCGACGATCAGCTTCACGAGGCCCGCAGCCTTGGTCCTGGCCTGTGCCTCCGTCCCCGTCCACGTCGAGCCGGCCCCCAGGTACGCCGCCAACTCACCGTACAGCACGGGCGCGTACGGCGACGGCGACAAGCGCTCAAGAAAATAGTCCAAGAACTCGATGGCGCTCCCGCGATACGACTCCGCGGCCTGCGCGAGATTGAACCGCTGGTTGCCTGCCAGCGTCGACGCGAAGTTCATGCGCGCAAGCATCGCACCCGTTGAGAACCATCCCTGTCCCAGATTCCATCCCGCCACGTCCGGCGGCTCGAACAAAGTCTGCCCCATGTTCGCCATGGGCGTCCTGACACTACCGACCGAAAGCCCTCCCAACGGACCTCGCGCATCGCGCGCACAACGAACTCGGCGGGCCAGGAATAGCGCGCGAACAATCGGCCTTGATCGAGAAACCACGGGGATCCAAGGATGTACCTGACGACTGGCTTCATCTCCGTGTTGTTATGGAGATACACGTTCGCCACCGCCTCGACAAACGCTGGATCTGGGGCCTCAAGTTCACTGACGAAAAAGCTCCACAGCTTTCGCGCCAGTCGGCGCGCCGTTTCGGGATGGCCTGCAAGCGCCGTGATGAAATCGATACCGTCCTGCATTCCGTCGGCAGCGGCCCGCTCCGGAATCGTCAGCCCGCCGTTTCCGTAGATCGGGAACGTGAATGTCTTGGGCGTCGTGTCGTGCTGGTTCGGGTTGTAGAAGAACTCGTGGTAAGCCTCGGGATCGTTGTCGGGGAGGTCGGTGGCCCTACGCAGGTTCCAGCCGGTGAACACCCGGGCCGCCGCGTACACATCCTCCTCGACGTAGTTGCCCACGCCGAACGTGAACAGTTCCATGATCTCGCGGCCAAAATTTTCCTGCGGCTTCCGCCTGAAGTTCGTTCGGCCGTCGAGAAACACGACCATCGCCGGGTCTCGTGCGACCTCAATCAACAGGTCCCGGAAGTTGCCGAGGGCGAACTGGCGAAACAACTCGATCTGACCCTGCGGCCCAGGGAACTCGCCCGCTTTGAGCGCCAGCATCTTGGTGCTTTGCACAGGCCCGACACCACCGGCAACCTTTGTATAAGTCGTCGCGAAATGGTTGTGCCAGAACAGCGCCATCTTTTCCTGGAGCGGGCGCTGCGAATGCACCATCCGGAACAGCCATCGCTGGCGGGCATGGTCGATTGCGCTGTTCGGTGAGAACTCGCCGCGCACGGTGATCCCGACGTACGCACTCCCGCCGATTTTCCTGTCCACATCGTCGGGTTGCTGCTCGAAGTCGACCAGGTAGGCAGCGACGGCGGCGACCGACATATTGTCGAAACGGGCAAGATCCGTCGCATCGGGGCCGAACGCCGCCCGTCGCAACAAATGCTCCACCTGCCAGTCGAGTCGCGCCATGCCTGTTGGTCCCTCTAATCGGTCCTAGATGCTAGCCTCGCCAGTCACCAGTGGAACGTCGCTGGGCCTACTGTGACCAGAGCCGGTACGCATCCAGCGGTGCTGACAATCCTGTCATTCCGATCGGGCATGGCAGACAGCGGCAAAGATGGGCAGGCTGTGCACAACGAGTGCCAAGACCAAATCCGCCGCCGGGCTCTATCGGCAGCTACGCCAGGAGTTCGCTGTAGCACGCCTCGTACACTGGCACGACACGGTCGGCACAGAACTGTGTCCTTACCCGCTCGCAGGCGACCTTGGCGACGCGTGCGTGAAGCGCCGGGTCGGTGAGCAGACCGATGGCACTCTCGGCCATGGCGTCCAGATCGTCCGGCGCGTGCAGAAATCCGCTGACGCCGTGCTCAATCACCTCGGGCAGGCCTCCGACCCGCGAGGCCACAACCGGCACCTCACATGCCATGGCCTCCAACGCGGCCAGACCGAAGCTCTCCTGCGCAGATGGCAGGAGAAAGAGATCGCTCACCGAGAGCAGCGGCACGATCTCTTCCTGGGCTCCGACGAAGTCGATCAGACCCGAGATACCGAGTTCCCGCGCGACGCGGTAGGCCGTACCCAGCTCCGGCCCATCCCCGACCAGGAGAAGCCTGGCGTGAACCGTGCGGCGAACTGTGTCGAAAATCGCGAGCACGGACTCGACGCGTTTGACCGGTCGGAAGTTCGAGACATGCGTCACGATCTTCACGTCAGGATCGACACCGCTGAACCGCCGACGAAGCTCGGGAGACGCGTGCCGACGATGCACGGCGCAATCCAGAAAGTTCGGGATCACTGCAATGTCGCGAGTCACGCCAAGCTCCTCGCACGTGGCGGCTCGGAGGCTCTCCGACACGGTAGTGACGCGGTCCGACTGCTCGATCGAGAACGCGACAATCTGGGAATACGAGGGATCACTACCTACCAGGGTGATGTCGGTGCCATGGAGCGTGGTGACCACGCGCGGTGCCGCACCGCTGGACGCGAGCACCTGGCGTGCCAGAAACGCGGCGGTCGCGTGTGGCACCGCGTAGTGCGCGTGCACAACATCAAGACGGAACTCCCGCGACACCTCCACGATTTTGTTGGCAAGCGACAGGAGGTATTGCGGCTCGCGAAACAGCGGATACGTTGGCGTCATGACCTGATGAAACGCCAGGCCTGCCTGAAACTCTCCGAACCGGAATGGCATTTCGGTGCTGATGAAATGCACCTGATGTCCTCGGCGGGCTAACGCCTTGCCCAGTTCGGTGGCGACGATGCCGCTGCCGCCGACCGACGCGTAACACACGAGGCCGATGTTCATTGGCGGCCTTTGTGCGACAGCAGGTCCGAGTGCTGGCTCGTCGGTGGGCCGGACGATTGGTCTGGCAGAAGGTGGGAGCGCACCACCGGGCGACGAACGACACACCCTTCAGCAAACGCAAAGCCAGCCTGCGCCCCAAATTGCGCATCGCGGCTCTCAATCAACTGTTGAAACCGCGAACTGGTCAGTCGCGTGGCCACCGCGTCGGCCCCGGTGGGCCGAAACTGGCTGACGTGGCACGCCAACGCGCGCCGCTTTGTCTCGTAGTGGCCACTGACGTCGATCACGAAGGAAGGCGCCGCGGACTCGTTGATGAAGTAGTAGCAGGTGGCATCCGATTTCCAGGCCTCGCCCTAAGCCGGATAGCGCCGCAAACCAGCGCTGAACACGGCTTCGGCGACCAGATTGCTGGCAGCCGCATGATCCGGATGCGGGTCAGACCAGTAAGGCAGCGCCACGACACGGGGCCGCACCAGGCGCACCAGTTCGGCAACACGTTGAAGATGCGCTGGGTCGCTGCCGATCGCTCGATCGGGCAGCCGCAGGTTGGTGCGCCAACGCGCGCCAAGGACATCGCGGGCCACCTCGGCCTCGGCCAATCGCTCAGCGACGGTACCGTTGCTCCCCATCTCGCCGGCGGTCAGATCGCACAGGCCGACACGGTGCCCGAGCGCCGCATGCTTGGCCAAGGTGCCGCCAATGCCGATTTCGATGTCGTCGGGATGAGGACCAAATGCGAGCACGTCGACAGCCTCCAGGGCCGGGGTCATCTGGTCCAACCGAACACGCGATCCGCCTTATCCGAGGTGCTCCGCAGCGCGTCGAGCACAATGCGCGACGCCACGAAAGCGCCGGTGACGCTTCCCGACCCACCGAGTGCAAACAGGTGGTGCGGGTAGTTGCGATGCGCGCCGACATACATCAGACCATCCGACGAGTCGCCATAGGTGGCGTCCCACCCGTACTCCGGCCGAAGGCCTGAGATTGCCGGATAGGTCATGAGGAGGTGATACATGAGCTGCCCGGTGCGTTGCACAAGAACAGACGGCTTGGCCTTGGCACTCGTCTCGTCCTGATCGGCGCCCCCGATGAGCAGCCGATCGCCCGCCGCCCACCGCATCAGATGAGGCATCGTCACCCGGTCGGCCAACACCAGTGCCGGATCAGCGAGCTGCTTCCGCACACTCGCGGCGATCGGCTCTGTCAGGACACAGTAGGTCTCGCGCCGCGTGAAATGCCGTTGCAACGGCTTGAATGCAGCCGTTGCGCTCCCGGTCGTGACGACCACCATGCCGGCCCGGATCGTACCGCGCGTCGTGATGACATCAGCCTCTGTACGGGTGAAGCGCACGTTCGTCACCGGCGACTGTTCAAAATACGCCGCGCCCCGACGAGCGCCGGCGGTCGCAAGGCCCAGGCAGGCGCGGTACGGATCCAGCGTGAAGCCGCCCGGAACTCTGATCCCGCCGGCAACTCTGAGCTTCGTCTTCGTCTGGAGCCATCTCGGCGTCTGCCACGAGAGGCCGAGCCCCGCAGCGTGGCGCGCATCGAATTCTCGGAGCAGGTGGCGAGCATCGTCGTCGCGGGCAACGACCACGGAGTCCCTCGGCGTCAACTGACATGAAATGCGAAGCCGACGCAGCAGCGCCTCTCCTTCAGCCGCCCCACGTCGCCAAGCCTGGAACACATGACGTGCATCGCGAAGACCGTGCGCGGCGACGACGTCTCGAAACGATGGCCCAGGAACCGCGGCCAGGAACCCCGCGCCTCGACCGGAGCTGCCCTGACCGATTCGTGCCGCCTCCAGGACCACGGTGTCCAGGCCCGCCTTGGCACAGGCGTAGGCGACAGCACAGCCGGTGATACCTGCGCCGACGACAACGACATCGGCTGTCCGGTCGCCACGAAAACGCGGAGAGGCAGGACGGGAGGAAGCCAGCGCATGAATCCAAGGAGACGATCCGTAGCGTGTGTGCATCAGTACCGATTGTACCTTTGACGTTTCGTCTGGGGTCGCCGGACGTAAATTTCTGACCGACTGCATTCAACGAGCCATGCGACACGAGCCCTCAAGGCACGGGTCGGAATATGATGGCTCACACTATGCGGCGGCTGATCCGGGTTGCGATCCTTGTGATGGCCGCGCTGCTGCTGGCGGCGGCAGTCGGCGCGATGTGGGCTCGTGGGCAACTGCAGGGCAGCCTTCCGCAACTCGACGGCGAGCGACGACTGCCCGGGCTCACCGCACCCCTGGAGGTCACCCGGGACGGGCTCGGCATTCCAACGGTCCGTGGGGTCACCCGCGTGGATGTGGCCCGCGCGACCGGGTTCCTGCACGCGCAGGACCGATTCTTCCAGATGGATCTCGCCAGGCGTCGCGCCGCTGGCGAGTTGGCCGCGCTGGTCGGCACGCCCGCGGTGCCGCTCGACCGTGACATTCGCATCCACCGATTTCGCGCCGAGGCCGAGCGCGCGGTGGAGCTGCTTGGTTCGCGCGATCGGCAGCTGCTGGCATCCTACACGGCCGGCGTGAACGCCGGCCTTGAGGCGCTCAGCGCGCCGCCCTTTGAATACCTTCTCCTGCGGCAAACCCCGGAACCCTGGACCCCGGAAGACAGCCTGCTCGTTGTCCTGTCGATGTTCGTGACGTTGCAAGATGCTCGCGGCGAGTATGAGGCGACGCTGGCGACCATGCGCGACATACTGCCGCCGCCGATGGTCGACTTCCTCACGCCCCTGGGCTCTGAATGGGACGCACCGCTTGTGGGTGGCGCTTTTGTGGCAGCCCCCATTCCGGATGCGGACGTGTACGACCTTCGCGCGATGCGCTCACGCAGACCCAGACCGACACGGCTTGGGCCGTCTGCCCTACTCAGCGAGCCTCCGGCAGCAGAACGGCCTGCTTGGGCCAGCCGCCTGAGTGGTCACAACGGCGATCGGTCCGCCATCGGAAGCAATAACTTCGCGGTGGCCGGTCACCTTGCCGCCGATGGCGGAGCACTTGTGGCCAACGACATGCACCTCAGCATTCGTGTGCCCAACACGTGGTACCGCGCATCGCTCGAATGGCCAGACCCGTCGAGTCCCGCTGGGAAGAACCAGATCACCGGCGTCACCTTGCCTGGGGTACCAGCAGTCGTCGTAGGCAGCAATACCCACGTCGCCTGGGGGTTCACGAACACCTACGCCGACTGGAGCGATCTTGTGCTGGTCGATACGGATCCCGATCAACCGGACCGCTACCTCACACCGGACGGGTGGCGCGCGTTCGACGTGTACGACGAGGTGATCGACGTGGCCGGCGGACCGGCCGAGCACCAGTCGGTGCAATGGACCATCTGGGGACCGGTGCTCGAACCCGATCATGTGGGCCGGCCACGCGCGTACCGCTGGGTCGCGCATTCGGCCGAGCACCTGGCCGCATCGCTGACGCCTCTGGAATCGGCACGAACCATCGACGAGGCCTTCGACGAGGCCAACGGCCTCGGCACGCCCGGGCAGAATCTGGTCGCAGCCGATCGGTCGGGTCGCATCGGCTGGAGCATCTACGGAGCGATACCGCGGCGACGGGGACTTGACGGACAGATCCCGACGTCGTGGTCCGATGGTTCTCGAGGCTGGGATGGCTGGCTCGACGCGAGCGAATATCCGCGCATCGTCGATCCGCCAGGTGGGCGCGTGTGGACCGCGAATGCGCGCGTCGTCGATGGCGCGATGCTGGCCGTGCTGGGGGACGGAAGCTACGAAATTGGTTCGCGCGCACGGATCATTCGCGAGCGCTTGGCTGCCCGCGATGCCTTTTCCGCGCGCGATCTGCTCGACATCCAGCTGGACACGAGCGCGGCGTTTCTGGCGCGCTGGCGCGGGCTGCTTCTCGAAACGCTCACTGTGGACGTGACCGCAGGCGAACGCGATCGGACCTTGTTTCGGAGCATTGTGGATGACGGGTGGTCCGGCCAGGCCGACGCGGACTCGGCCGCGTATCGCCTGACGCGCGAATTCAGAAACGTCGTGTCGGAACGCGTGATCGCGTTCGTACTCTCGGAATGCTACGAGGCGGACCGGACGTTTAACTACACGACGGTCCGGCGCCGCGACACCCCGATCTGGATGCTGGTCACCGAGCAGCCGCAGCATCTGCTCGATCCTCAGTACGCGACATGGACGGAGATGCTGGTCGACGCGATCGATGCCACGATCGAGCAGGCGATGCGGGACGCTAGCGGCAATCTGCGACCTGGGGATCTGCGCGACCGGATCTGGTCGGAGTACAACGTGACGGCATACCAGCATCCGTTGTCGGGGGCCGTGCCGTTTCTCGACCGCTGGCTAGACATGCCGGCGGCGGCCCTTCCAGGTGACCTGTATTCGCCGCGCGTGCAGTCGGGGGCGCAGGGCGCCTCCGAGCGCATGGTGGTGTCCCCGGGGCACGAAGCCGACGGCATCATGCAGATGCCGACCGGTCAGAGCGGGCACCCGCTGTCGCCGTTCTATGCCAACTCCCACGACGCCTGGCTGACGGGGGAACCGACGCCGTTTCTGCCAGGGCCAACCCTCCACACACTGACGCTGACGCCCTGAGCCAGACACTCGCGGGCCCAGCCCCCCGCCAGCAACGTTGTCACCGTTCCAGTTCGGACTAGTTCGTGGCCGGCCTGAAGCGCTGCACGCGCCGGCCCGTGCCCGATTCCGCCACGTAGAGATTTCCCTGGGAGTCGATGGCGAGGCCGTGCGCTACGGTGAAGTTACCCACCTGGTGCCCGGGCCGACCGAACGACGAGAGAATCTCGCCGCTGCCATGGTCGAGCACGTGAACCTGTTCGTGGCGGCCGTCGAGAACGAAGAGGTAGCGTTGAGCCTCATCGCGCGAGATAGTTGGTCTCCCCATTTGATTCGGCACCCGTCACACGCGAGCCGTGAAACGTGGCCGGTAGTCCGCGCCAAGCCTATCTCAGCCGAACCCATCTGAGAATCCGAATGCTCGACGGACGGCCAAGCCGCATTGCCAGTGCGGCGCCCTGGGGGTTCGCAACCGGTCCCTCAAGATCTGCGTGACGCATCCGGGTGTCTCGCGTAAACTCGCCCCATGACACTGCACCTCGCCGCCATGAGTCTGGCATTGGCCGTGAGCGTCAGCGTCACTTCGGTCAACGTCGCCGCCCAGAGCCCCGCTGCGAGGGACTTCGACGAGGAAATCAGGGCCTCGCTGCAGGCGGCCAAACGTGCCGCCGGGTTCGAGTTCCTCGGCACGTTGGTGCGGACGTGTCTGCTGCCCCAAAGCGGCGGCGAAAACACGACCGACGATCTGCCTCGGTATATCCGGGACCCATCCAGTGTGCCGACACGCGAGGCCTGGCACGCCGATTCCGCAAAGGTTTTCGACAATCTCTACTTCGTCGGCGGCAAGATTCATTCATCCTGGGCGCTGACCACGAGCGACGGCATCATCATCCTCGACACGATCTATCCGTACAACTCCGAGGAGTTAATCGTTGGCGGCCTGCAGCGGCTCGGCCTCGACCCGGTGGACATCAAGTACGTGATCATTGCCCACGCCCACGGCGACCATATCGGCGGCTCCGAGATGCTGCAGACGCGCTACGGCGCACAGGTCGTCATGAGTGGACCCGATTGGGATCTCGTTAACAAGTACCAGAACCGGTACAGCACCATGGCGCCGAAGCGCGACATTGTGGCCACCGACGGCATGGAGATCGTCCTGGGCGACACTTCCGTGACTTTGTGGGAAACACCGGGCCACACGCCGGGTACGCTCTCCTTCACGTTCACCGTCAGGGACAACGGCAGGCCGGTCAACGTCGCGTATTCGGGGGGCACCGGGTTCAACTTCGTCAACAACACGCCCGATCCAGGCATTCGGAACTTCGACAGCTACATCGCAGCGCAGCGCCACATGGCATCGCAGGCTGCGGCAACAGGCGCAACGGTGCTCCTCTCGAATCACTCGGAGTTCGACAACGCGGTGAGCAAGAACCGCATGCTCGCCGGCCGCGGGGACGGCCCGCATCCGTACGAAGTCGGCGCTGATTGGGTGGCGAGATATTTTCAGATATTGGAGAACTGTGCCCGGGCGGCACAGCTTAGGCTGGAGCAGGAACAGGCGGGCACGGCCGGACGGTAGTCTGATGGCGACAGACACCCCACGCGGCGACGACCTGCAGGACCTCGTGGCCACGGCACGCCGGGACCGCGAGCGGCGCGACGGCAGCTACCGATCCCGCGCGTTACAACTGTTTCCCCCCGTGTGCGGCGTGTGCGGCCGCGACTTCGAGGGAGCAAAGCTTCGCGAACTCACCGTGCATCACAAGGATCACAATCACGATAACAACCCGCCGGACGGCAGCAACTGGGAGTTGCTCTGCATCTACTGCCACGACAATGAGCACGAGCGGAAGGACGTCGCGGACGCGTATACCGGATCGTCTAACGCGGATGCTCCAGCGCCGTCTACCTACCAGCCATTTGCCGGTCTCGACAAACTGCTAAAGAAACCTTAGCCGCTCTTCGTGCTCGGGGACGTAGTGCTCTTCTCACTAGTGCCCTTGTCGCTTTTCGCACTCTTGTCACTCTTCTCACTCTTGTCGCTCTTCTCACTCTGGGGAGGGGTCGTCGTCTCCACGACCGTCATCGTCGCTGAGGTCGTCGCGGTGTTCCCCGCGCCGTCGGTCGCCGTGCACGTCACCAGCGTGTCACCAATCGCGAACGTCCCGCCTGGCGGCGGCACACACACGACCGACACCGACGCGCCCAGATCCGTCGCCGTCGGCACCGCGTAGTCCACGAGGGCCCCAAGCGGACTCGTCGTCTCCAGCGTCAGCGCCACCAGCTCCGTCTCGAACACTGGCAGCGTCGTGTCCACCACGGTCACGACGAACGTCCCGATCGACGCATTTCCGCTGTCGTCGGTCGTCGTACACGTCACCGGCGTCTGCCCGGTCGGGAACTGCGTACCGGACGCAGGCGTGCAGCTCACAACCGGACTTGCATCGACATCATCGACGGCCGTCACGGCAAAACTCACGAGCGCACCTGACGCGGCGCTAGCCTCCGCCGTGATCTCGCCAGGTAGCGTCAACACTGGTCCGACCGTATCGACCACCGTCACCGCCACCGCCCCCGCCGTTGTATTGCCTGACAGGTCCGTCGCAGAGAACGTCACGGGCGTCGTACCTAGCGGGAACACCATCGGCGCGTCATTGCTCACCGCCAGCGGACCGTCCACTGCGTCACTCGCGGATGCCGCACCCAGGAACGCACTCAGCGCTGGTCCGAACGAATCGGCCCCGCCTAGCGTGTCACCCGGCACCGTCACCGGCGCCGGCAGGACCAGTACTGGCCCCACCAGGTCGGTCACCGTCACGACCACCACGCCGGTCGCCGAACTCCCGGCCACGTCCGTCGCCGTGAACGTCACCGGCGTCGCGCCTACCGGAAATACTCCTGGCGCGTTGTCATTCACGGTCACGGGCCCGTCCACGACGTCGAGCGCGGATGCCACACTCAAGAACGCGCTCAGCGCCGGCCCGGACGCATCAGCGCCGCCCAGCGTGTCGGCCGGCACCGTGATCGGCATCGG
>Ga0115002_10003829_pt1 | contig 18577 bp, 9 predicted proteins | sample ArcticOcean_MG_C_8_FD_89576 | JGI IMG/M metagenome (GOLD analysis project Ga0115002, IMG submission 89576) | Marine microbial communities from western Arctic Ocean - ArcticOcean_MG_CB11_86 | ecosystem: Environmental > Aquatic > Marine > Oceanic | place: Arctic Ocean: Canada Basin | collected... | reverse complement strand
CCAGCCAGTTGCTTGTACTTCACCAAGGCAATATCGGGTTCGATGCCCGTGGTATCGCAATCCATCATGAAGGCAATGGTTCCCGTGGGGGCAAGCACTGTTGCTTGGGCGTTGCGGTATCCGTGCTGTTCACCGGCAGCCAAGCAGGCGTCCCAAATTTTTTGGGCTGCATCACGCAGGTATTTCGGACAGGTGGAGTCAATCTCCTGCACAGCATCGCGGTGTTTTCCAATCACCCGTAGCATCGTGTCGGCGTTCTCTTCGTAACATTCAAACGGCCCCATCGTTTCTGCCATGCGGCTAGATGTTAAGAAGGCTTGGCCGTGCAGTAAGGCTGTCAGTGCACCACAAATTCCGCGGCCTGAATCACTATCGTAGGGAATTCCCATCGACATCAGCAGGCTACCCAAGTTGGCGTATCCCAGTCCTAACGGACGGAACAAATGGCTATTTTCAGTAATGGTTGGCGTCGGGTAGCTGGCATTATCGACCAAGATTTCCTGAGCCGTAAAGAAGATGGCCGCAGCCTTGCGGAATCGATCAATGTTAAACGTGCCATCCGGCTCTTGGTACTTCCTAAGATTTAAACTGGCCAAATTACAGGCCGTGTCGTCTAAGAACATGTATTCTGAACAAGGGTTCGAGGCATTAATTGGCCCGGTGTTTGAACAGGTATGCCAGTCGTTGATTGTTGTTTCATATTGCACACCAGGGTCGCCGCAGAACCAAGTTCCCTCAGAGATATCTCGCAGCAATTCAGCAGCGTCATATTCGGGGCCTGGGTGGTTGTGGTTGGTGACCCAATGGGTTTGCCATTTTCCACCTGTGGTGGCAGCCTGCATGAACTCTTCACTCACGCGAACAGAAAGGTTCGCGTTTTGGAACATGATGCTGCTGTAGGCTTCGCCGTTGAAGTTGGCATCGTACTCACCGCTGTTAATGAGCGTGCGAGCCTTCTTTTCTTCTTTGGTTTTGGCTTGGATGAAATCTTGAATGTCGGGGTGCCAGTCTTTCAAGCTTTGCATTTTGGCAGCCCGACGAGTTTTTCCGCCAGATTTCACGACGGCAGCAATTTGGTCGTACACTCGCATGAAGGACAGCGGCCCCGAAGGAATTCCGCCGCCGGAAAGTTTTTCCTTGGCACTACGGATGGTCGAGAGATCAGTCCCTGTACCCGATCCGAATTTGAACAACATGGCTTCGCTGGTTGCCAGCCGCATGATGTCTTCCATGTTGTCTTCGACCGACTGAATGAAGCATGCCGAAGCTTGAGGAAATTCGTAAGGAGTTTCGGGCCGAAGAACAGTTCGGGTTTCTCGATCCCAGAAATAGTTACCCTGTGATCCTTTGACGCCATACTGATGGTACAGGCCGACGTTGAACCAGACGGGTGAGTTGAATGAGCCGTGTTGATGTAAACACAGCCAAGCCAAGTCGCGGTAGAAGTTTTCACCGTCTTCTGCCGAGGCGAAGTATCCGTCTTTAATTCCCCAATCGGCAATCGTTCGGGCCACACGGTGGATGACCTGGCGAACGCTTGTTTCTCGTTCGTCTGTGCCCGGTTCACCAAAAAAGTATTTACTAACGACAACGTTGGTTGCCAGCGCGCTCCAAGATTTGGGAACTTCACAATCGGTTTGTTCAAACAGCACGTCGCCCGATTCATCTTTAATCTGGGCAGTTCGAAGGTCCCACTCAACGGTATCGAAGGGGGCAACATCGGGCGGGCAAAAACTGGGCTCCACTTGCATTGCAGTAGTCCCGTTCGTTTCGGCAAAATGGTGTCCATTACTGCCGAGTGACGAACCTGCTTGACGATTTTGCGTAGCAACTCCCTTTGCGTGGTGCATCATGCACTCCTTCTCCTAGATAAATATGGCAGATGAAATCGAACGTCATGTCAGAGATCATTCTGCGGAAAGACCGGTATTTTCCCCGTATTCAGTACGTGTGCACGCGCAAATGCAGGAGAGTTAACCCAGGGATTTCCACAATTTGTAGGGGTTTGATATGTTTTGCCCCCTACATGTAGTGATCGACTGGAAGAGCCAATATAATCGAGTGAATCTGATTGTCAAGGTGCCTTTGCAAGTGTATCTCAGATCTGGCACTCAAATTGAATCGGTAAGTATTTTGTAAACAAAGAGTTAGAGAGTTTGGAAAAAACTCCAAAAAGTCACCAAGAGTCATGGCGTCAGAAGTTTCGAACTGGAAAACATCTTTTTGATTTGTCAAAACTATTGAAGGGTGTTTGTTGTAACCTGCTGTCATTGTTCAGGATATGTCAAAAAATATGCGATTGTTTGACATGCTTCGGGAAGATTAACTGAAAAATAAGGCTTGATTGAGACTATCTGGCGGATACAGTGAGCCTGTTTGAGTAGAATCGAACTTTGTCATCTCTTGTCAGCCAATCGTTTGAGAACGTTAATGATCACTGTTAAAGGCCTGACCAAAGTCTTCGAAGGTAACGGTGAGTGCATTCGAGCCGTCGATGATCTTTCTTTCTCTGTCGCAAAAGGAGAAGTCTACGGGTTGCTCGGGCCAAACGGCGCAGGAAAAACAACGACACTCAGAATGGTTCTCGGTCTACTTGAACCAACATCAGGATATGCCGAAGTTGCGGGATTTCGTTCAACCGAATTTCCGAACGAAGTCAAAAGGCGTGTCGGTTTGGTTTCTGCCAGTGCGGGTCTTTACCAGTGGCTTTCTCCCCGAGAAATCTTATTGTTCTTTGCAGACTTGTATGGAATTTCTCCGGAACTCGCGCATCAAGAATTGGATCGACTTGCTGAATTGTTCGATCTACATGCATTTCTCGACCGCCGCTGTGCAACTCTTTCTACGGGGCAGAAACAACGTGTGCAGTTGGCTCGGGCGCTTATTCACAACCCTCCGATAATGCTGCTCGACGAACCGACGCGAGGCCTTGATGTTTTAGGAACGCAAGTCATCTTCGACTACATTGTTCATGTACGCGATGAAGGTAAAGCCGTTATTGTCTCAACACACCGATTGGATGAAGCTCAGCGTCTGTGTGATCGATTTGGGTTGCTGCATCAAGGAAACCTTGTCAGTGAAGGAACCTTCGACGAACTCAAACAAGAATCGGGATGTTCCACACTCACGGAAATGTTTTTACAACTGGCCGATGTGAAGCCTGCTTCGGATGATGTTCAGGAGGCGACGGCGTGACGCAAGCCCCCGACAGAAACGACCCGCCATCACCCAAAAAACTTCACCCCGTGGCTCGAGCCCGCTGGTTAATGCGATTGGCATTAAAAGAACTGAAAGAGACACTGCGCGACCGCCGAACAATGGTCACGTTACTGTTGATGCCTTTGCTCGTCTATCCTTTACTGAGCGTGGCTTTTCAAAAATTTCTGATGACCAGCCTCAGTGCTTCTGAGCAAATTGTCTACAACATAGGAATTGAGTCAGAACAAGCCGGGAACATCTTAAAAAATTATCTTGAACTCGGTGATCGCCTGATAAAACAACAAGAGGGCTCACAAGGTGAAGTTCCCGAACAAAAAGGGAAACCAGCTTCAGCAGTGTTAGGAGCACTGCCTAATCAATTTGAACCGCAAATTAAATATTTCTTGGCCGAAAACCTGAGGGAAAGTGTACAAAGCTTGAAAGTTGATGTTGGAGTCCGAGTACAAAATATTGAAAAGCTGTCGTTGATCGACCAACAAATTGTAGCCATTGATTGCGAACTGCTTTACCCCGAAAACTCTCGGTTGAGTGAAGATGTTTTGTCTTACATCGAGCGTAGGCTACGTGTCGTCAATCAAAAGTATCTACCACAGAGGCTCAAACTATTAGACGTCTCTGAGCGGGTGCAGCCGATCAAGATGACTCAAAGGTCGGTCGAGAGTATCGCAGGAGGAGTTGCTGGCTCATTTTCACTCTCGACATTGGTGCCGTTAATTTTGATTTTGATGACAATTACCGGTGCCGTCTACCCGGCTATTGACCTGACCGCGGGTGAACGCGAACGGGGCACTTTGGAAATGTTGATCGCCGCACCGGTTCCCAGATTGCAATTGCTGTTAGCCAAATACGTCGCCGTGCTCACTGTGGCGTTGTTGACTGCGACGGTTAATCTCACGGCGATGACAGTCACCATCATGAGCGTGGGGTTAGGAAGCATACTTTTTGGAGAGGCCGGGTTGTCGGGCATTGTAGTGGTCCAAATTTTCGCATTGCTCATTTTGTTCGCTGCTTTTTTTTCGGCTGTCTTGTTGGCGTTAACCAGTTTCGCCCGCAGTTTTAAAGAAGCCCAAGCGTACTTAATTCCGCTCATTTTGGTCTCGTTGGCGCCGGGCATGCTGAGTTTAATCCCAGGGCTCCGGCTCAACGGCTTCCTAGCTGTCATGCCGTTGGCAAACATTGTGTTGCTCTCGCGCGATTTATTCGAGAATTCCGCCGACGGTTTTTTGGCAATCACCGTTGTGGTTTCAACAGTCGGGTATGCACTCATCGCAATTGCAGTCGCCGGGTGGGTGTTTGGGGCCGACGCCATTTTGTACGGCAGTCACGGTAGTTGGTCCGACTTATTTCGCAAGCCAATCCAAAAGCGAACGGCGCCCAGTTTTACCTCGGCCATGTTTTGCTTGGCGGTGTTGTTCCCTGCATATTTGCTTGCTAGTAATTTCATGGGACGTTTGGGGGATATTGGAATCCAAAGCCGGTTAACCTATTCCGGCTTGCTGACTGTTCTTCTGTTTTTGGTTTTGCCATCGATTATCGCTCGTGTTAACCAGGTTGAATTTCGTTCGACATTTTCGTTGTCCGTTCCCAAGCCTGTTGCTTGGCCTGCTGCCATTTTATTGGGGCTTTCCTTGTGGCCTATCGCTTTTGAATTGGTAATTTGGGCGAAATCTTTCGGCGTTGGAAATCTCGACCCGCAGTTTCTACAACGGATCACCAGCCTGCTAGAAGAATGGCATCAGTTGTCGCCCGTTTTTATTTTGTTGGCGTTGGCCGTCACGCCAGCGGTTTGCGAAGAGTTTTTTTTCCGAGGCTATCTGCTGAGCGCACTAAGAACTCGCGATACCGAACGCAATGCGATTTTACTTTCCGGCCTGCTGTTCGGTTTATTTCATCTCATCGTGACCGATGCCCTTGCCTTAGAACGCTTCATTCCTAGCACGCTTCTCGGGATGATTCTTGGCTGGGTCTGTTGCACAACAGGCAGCCTCTATCCGGGCATTGTGCTTCACGCTTGCCACAACGGGTTTTTGCTGATGGTGTCGTACTATCAAGATCAACTGGCCGAACGGGGTTGGGGCATCGAAGAAAGTTCGCATTTGCCCATCGGCTGGATTGTTGCCTCGGCGTTGATCTCGGCGTTTGGATTATTTTCGATACACCGCTTCACCCGCCGGACATTGCCCGGTTGACTGACGGTCCTTACTTTACTTCTGCAGATGGAAATTCCTCAGCTGCCGTCGTATAACTTAGCCTGGCTATCCCTGCCATTTTTCCACAGTTCCATTTTCTCTGAAGAGCAACATGAATTTATCAATCAAGATATTATCTGTATTTGCGATCGTTTTTATTTTTGCCCTTGACGAAACTTTGCAGGCGGCGGTCCCGCCGTTGCCCGAAAAAGACGGCAGCGTCACCATTGCCGCCCAAGAGTGGCCCTTCAAGCCAGGGCCGCGAACGGTCAAAGTCTATTTGCATTATCCGGGTGGAAAACTTGAAAACGTTAATTCGAAAACTGGCTTAATGCTTTCGCTGCACAACTGGGGGGGCACGGCTTGTGCGGGAACGGCTAACCCCAACCAATTGGCCAACCGGTTGAATGTTGTCGCGATCTGCCTCGATTATCTGCAAAGTGGCAGGCAGGCTTCTGTCGAAGACCCAGAGCCTTATGATTTCGGTTACCTGCAAGGCCTCGATGCGCTGCGGGCTTTGCATTTTGTGTTTGATGGTTTGAAGAGTTCGGCCCGACCGTTTCACTCCGGCAGAATTTTTGCCACGGGTGGCTCGGGTGGTGGGAACGTCACGCTGATGGTCAACAAACTCGCCCCTCGAACTTTTACCTGCTCAATCGATATGTGCGGCATGGCCCGGCTGACCGATGATGTTGCCTTCAACCTGCCCGGCGGAAGCCGCCTAAATGCACGCTGGTCGAACGACCCGAAACATGCCTACTACCTCAGCCCAGACCGGCAGGCACTGCATCACATCGGTAACCCGGCACACTTGAAAGTTATGCACACGCTGAACCCAAAACGAAAGCTAATCGTCGTCCACGGATCGACTGACACCACTTGTCCGTTTGAAGATGCGACAGAGATGGTTGCCAATATGAAGACTGCGGGCATGGATGTCGAACCTTATTTTCTGACCGATAAAATTCTCGACGGAAAAGTCTTCACGAATACCGGTCATGGTTTGGGCAACCGCACGCTGATTGTCTTCAAAGTGGCTGGCAAATACTTATCGCCTGACAGCCCCGATGCACTCATCAGAAAAACGCCCACCGACTTTGAACTCAAAGACCGGAAGGTTCGGTACCCGACCAAAAATGGGGCTTATGTCATCTCATACGAACACGGTTACCCCGTTGGTTTATTTGAATCCAGAAAGTCACCTTGAAACGATGGCCAAGTTTTTCGGCAATAAAAATATCGAAGATGATGCCCCGATTAATGATCCGACGGCGCTGGCCAAATTCGGCAACCTCGACGTGGTGGCCCGGTTAGTTGTTGAGGGATTCATGATGGGCCAACACAAAAGCCCATTTAAGGGTTCCAGTATTGAATTTGTCGAACACCGCCATTACTACCCCGGCGACGAAATTCGCCACATCGATTGGCGGGCCTACGGAAAAACGGGCAAATACTACATCAAGGAATACGAAGACGAAACCAACCTTCGCTGTCATTTAATTGTTGATGCATCAGGCAGCATGGGTTACGGGCAAAGCACCATCTCGAAATTCCATTACGCCCGCCAACTCGCCGCCGCCCTGGGCTATTTATTGATCGGCCAACGCGACGCCGTCGGCTTGACGACATTCGATACAAAAATTCGCGAACGGCTCGAACCGTCTGCCAATGCAATCAATTACCAACGCGTGATCAAGACTCTCGAAACGACCGTTACGGGAGACGAAACAAGCATCTCGAAGGTTCTCGAACAGCTTCTACCGACAATTAAACGCAGAAGCCTGATTGTGCTATTCAGCGATTGCTTCGATAAATTAGAACCGCTTTCCAAGGCACTAAGCTTAATTCGGCACGCCAAGCACGAACTCGTCATGTTCCACATTATGGCCCCGGAAGAAGCCGAGTTTCCTTTTAGCCGCCCCAGTAAATTCCATTCCCTGGAACAGCCGGGCCGCCGAATTCTGGTCGATCCACACCGGCTGCGTGCCCAGTATTTAGAACAGTACGAAAAATTCTGCACTGAACTCGAACGCCGTTGCAGAAACGTGGGAATCGACTACGAAAAGATTCTCACAACGCAACCGTACCACCGAGCGCTGGGTGCCTACCTCGACAGCCGTACGCGCCGGAAGGAGAAGAAGTGAGTTCGTTGGGCGAGAATCCTGTCTCAATACCACTGAAAAGCGTACTCGTGAAGACGTTCTAACGCCCCGGCTCGATCAGCCGAGTTCTGGTAGTGTTTCCATTTTTCTGCATTGAGTCTCAGTTGCACGAGGGACTTCCGGTCGGCCAGTTGATAGGTTGTCCAACCAAGTTGATTTCGCTCTGCGGCAAGCCGTTCGGCTGATTGCTGGTGCTCGGCGAGTAGTGCCCGCACGCCTTCGCGAATGATTTTATTATCGCATTCCAGCAAAGGTAGTAGAGACAGAATGCCTTCAGAATCGATCGGATGCACGCTGATTTGCACGCTGGGAGCCGGGTCGCCAGAGAGAATTCGTTGAACGTTCGATTTGACGACGAAGCTGTCTAACGGGGTGAGGGCAAACAGATAAACGAAGATCGCCAAAGTCCACAACTGCCTGCGGACAAGCCACAGAAATCTTCGGTTGCCTGCGATCTTCCACAGCACCAACGCAAACCCAATAACCACGGCTGTGATTCCATAAAATCCGACAATCCGCATCCGCGTCATGCCGTTGAAGCCCACGTAAATGAACAGCCGGTTGTAGACGGCGACGGCCAACAGCAGGTTTTCGAGAGACCAAATCCAAGATAGGCGTCTTAACTTTTTCAGCCGGGCATCTCTTAAGATACTTCCTCGAAAAACCAATGACAGCACAACAGTGGCCAAGCCTAATGCCACCGTTAGCCAGGCGGCCCCTTCGTGTGCGTAGCCCGAATAATAGAAGCCGCTCGGAATTTCTCGAAACCACAGCGTTTGAAATTCAAAGGCCAGATAGACGGCAAATAAAGCGATGAGAGTTAAAATCGTATTTCGGCATGCTGGATACAAAAACGCGTCAAACTGTTCTTCAGTGGAAACGGCCTCTCGCGATTCATCCGGCAGACTTTCCATCGCTTTGCGATTATGAATAGGTCGAAGTAGGCCGAGTACAATCCAAAATGCAGCCAACCAAAATGCGAGGTCCGAATATTCCGGAAAGAATGTCGAAAACCATTCATTGATTGTTTCAAAAAATACACGGAAGCCTTTGCTGAAAGTGACCACCAAATCGGGGTTTGCCAGCACGAACAGCCAGCCAAAAGCGACAAAGGCGACACATGGCAATAACACGCTGATTCCGACGGTCCGTGGGATCACCGGGCCGAGCTTTCCAAGAGACCGGAAGTAAGTGATGATGCCGAGGTAACCTGACTGAATAATCTGAGCGGCGTAAAAAATGATTTCTGGGACATAAGGCCGCAGGCCCGCTAATGCCATTGCGTAGGCAACCAAAAGCACAAACCCAATCAAAGCCAGTAACACCGAACCCAACCAAACCATTTTGGCCGCCAGTAATATGAGCATGGCGCCCACAACCCAGCAGCTGGCCCCGGCTCCGCGTCGGTATGAACTGATCCACATCAAGGCTGGCGCTGCCGCAAACAGCAGGGCCAAGCCGGCAAAACCGTGTCCTCTGTAAATGGTGAGGTCTGAAATGACAACGAGCAGTAACACGCCGAGCATCTCGACCAAACCTAGCGATGGCTCATCGAATTCTGCCAGCGATTCAACCGACTCGAATGCGTGAGCTGTTTCGGGTGGAGTTGACTGCTGTTGATTGTCGTCCATGTTGGTCCTTTTCGTTTCAGTATTTCCAAGATAGCACGCCGACCGCAGACCAGTAGAATGCACTGAATGCCAGAATTGTAAAGAGGAGTTCCATTAACCACGGGTATTTTGTTTTTTTCGACAACCGTAAACTTGCAAGAGAGAACGGCAACGCTGCGGGGAACCCTGTGAGAAAACTCCACTCAAACACCAAGCTCAGCCGGTAGCAGAGTAGGTAATAGCCCAGGCAGATTAAAAGAAAGATGAGTGCAATTCCCCGGGAGAACCACTGAGATTTCTGATTCTCGTCCGCAGAACGCGATTTGACTCTGGAAATGGTCGCCTGGAATGCGACGAACAGACAAACCGGCCAGGTGAAGACAAACTCGTTCTGCCAATGAGACAAGACCGTCGTGCCCAGCATTCCCAAGACGAATGCCATTAGCCAAAAACTCCACTGCTGGAATTGCAGGCGAGACGACTTTTTGACAAACAGGCTGAACGCTGTTGCAAGCACAAAGGCTGGCGCCAGGACTAGCAACAGGGAAAGTTGGTACCAGTTTATAAACCAATCTCGGCTGGGGACATCGAACGCATATTCCGGCTCGACGCCTAACAGCATTGTTAAATCTCGATATTTGGGCTGTTCCAATTCGGTGGTCGTTGTCAGTTGTGCCAAGTCCGGCACTTGCAAGAGTTCCGGTTTGCCCAGATAAATGCAGACCGCCTGTGAGTGGTTTCTGAGGAAGAGCTTTCCACGATGCAGAGTGGGGGGCGTCCAGCAGATTTCACCGCCTAGAACTGGGGTGCGGGCCAGCTCTTCATAGTTTTTGGGTGTGGCACGTGCCAGGATCAATTCGCCTGAGTCGTTGAATAATATGAGTTTCCCATCGGCGACCAACACGCTGGCCTGTCCGATTTTGTCGGTCTCCCAAAGTTGTTCCCCCGTTAAAAAATCTAGACAACGAAACGTGCCTCTCGAGGGGCGGTGCACTTTGGCCTGCACGTCTTTTAAATCGAAACCGTAGAGTGCCCCCTTGTGTAAGACGCTGGAACACACATCGTTCGAGAGAAGTCTGCTTTCCCAGATTGTTTCCAGTGGCTGGTCTTTCGATCCGGTGAGTTTCAGTAATTTCGAGCCCGAACGGAATGGCCCAGAAATCCACAGGTTGGGTTCGTCGTAGATTGGCCAGGCGGCGTGTTCGTCGTAACCTTGCGAAAAACGTTCTCTCCACAGCAACTCACCCGTTTGTAAATCGTGGCAGACGAGCGAATTTTCTAAGTAGCCGATCACCTGCTGGTGGCCGTTAAATTCAATGGGAAAGGCCGGTGTGTAGCTTGAGGGATCGTCACCTGATTTCCAAACTATCGAGCCATCTTCGATATTAAGGGCCACAATCGATGCCCCTTTCCCACCCACGGGTAGAATGATTTTGTTTTCAACAACCGTGGGGGAACAAGAGTAGCCGAAGCCGGTTCCTTTGCCGTCGAACTTTTCTTTCGGGTTGACTGACCAGATAAGCTTTCCATTGGCTGCGCTCAAGCAACCGACCAGACCGCTGGTGCCAGAGAAGTAAACGCGATTTCTATGGATCGTCGGCGTGGATCGCGGACCCGGGTACACGCCTAACGGCTCGTAAGGCCAATCGTACCGGTGTTCCCAGACGGTTTCGCCCGTCTCGGAATCGAGACAAACGACATACTGTCCGCTGACCGTTTGGAATTGGGTGTAGACGTGTTTGTTTTGTGAAACGAACCCCGAATAACCCTGGCCCAAATTTCGATTCCAGAGAACGGGGGGTCCTTCTTCAGGCCAGTCGTCAGCCAAATTGATCTCGGTCGATTTTCCGTCATAACGGGGGCCTCGCAGAAATGTCCAACCGACGTCTTTAGTTCCTGGCGGCAAAAATGGATGATTGAGTTCGGTCGAAGATTGACCGTTCGGTTCATCAATTGAGCTGGAAGATTCTTCTGTTTCAAAACTGAGCCGACTTCCGAGACCGGCAATGGCAATCACTACTATCGAAAATAGTATGACGAAACGGACTAAAAGCGTTCGGCGGGAGATAGGCATCCTGCACTGCTTTATCTGGACCTGATTGACGATCAAAGACCAACGGATAAGAGATGTTTTAGAACTGTTAGTGCGTAATACGCAGAGATGTTCACGACTGTTTGAAATCTTTTTCAACTCAAATCGAGAATCGACCAAATTACGGTCGCAGCATGGCGAGTTCGCCCACGTGAGAGATGCGGGTTCGCGGCGAAGCATCGGGAACGGCGTTGGCCGACGTGATGAAATTGACTTTTCGGTTGGTCGATTTCAAGCCAAATCTTTTCCAGAACCCAATATTTAACCCGCCGATATGGATCGATTCGAGATGGGGCTGAGAACAGAGCCCTTTCAGGCCAGCGGGTGAAACGAGCGTGTTTCGTAAATCGACACGCACAAGCGAACGCAAGGGCGACAACATTTTCAAGCCGGTATCCGAGACCCGGCTGTTAGCAACGTCGAGCAAACGTAATGATCGCAAAAGCTTGTGTTTCGAAATTAATTGTTCGATGTGTGTGTCATCTACGGTTGATCCTTGCAGACGCAGTCCAGTAATGCGTTCGGTCACTTGTACAAAGTCGCCGAACGAATTCTTTCGCCAGTCTTCGGACTCGATTTCAACTCCGAAATTTTGACTTTCGAGTTCTTCGACAAACTTCGAATGTTCGGCGTAGCGTTCAACAGCTGACGCAAGCCAGTTGCGTCGGCTGCTTTGGAACTCCATAAATTCAACCGCCTGTGTATAGGCTTCCCGCAGTTGAACAAATTCCCGAGTACTGCCCCCGCCATCTGGGTGCGCGGATTTGGCTTTTGACTTGAAGGCCTGTTTGACGTCTTCAATTGTATATGGCGGCAACAGCCCAAGCGCCTTCATACAACGTGGTCGCTTTTTACTTCTGCTGTGATTGTTCCAATTCATTCTTGACCGTTTGTATTGCCCAATAAAGCATGCCACTCGAAACTACATTCATCATGGCAACAGACTAGGGCAAGTGCAAGCGGTTCAGCAGGCAGGAATTGGAATGAAAATTTGAACCGACTACTCTTCAAATTTCACTGGGAACAGGGTTTTCGATTTTTCTTCGGTCGGAGATTGTTCCCTCGCGATTTTTCGCGGAGAAGGATTTTTAAGTGGCGCGGGAAGAACGTTTTCATTCAGTGGCCGCTCTTGCACGATCACTTCTGCAGGAATCTCACGAAATGAGTTCACCATCTTATCGGTCGTGTTTTCCAATCCGTTGAGAATTTTTTCGTCGAGCACTTCCATACCAATTCGCTGGGCGAAACTATACGCATCCCAGAAACCGGCTTGCGTGGTATCGACGGCCTTGTGAACCACCCACGAACCAGGGATGGCGTTGCGCCCAATCGCTCGGGCAGCCTTTTGGTGGGCGGTACGAGATCGGTTTTGCAACCAATCGACGGCACGGTCGGCTCGTTTCAAATTGCCGCCCGAGAAAAGGCTGTAATCAGAAATCGCAATTCCTGGTGCATCGATTGCCCGCGTTCCCTCGGACATCCAGGAAGGAGATTGGTCTCGAACCTTACGGTCGTATCGTTCAATCGCCAAGGTCGTTGTCCGCGAATTTCCCGAGAGCGGAGAAATTAGCTCGTCGAAAATAAACAGCGGGTTCCATTTCGAAACCGACAACGCATTGTAAGTCATGTTATTCAAATCCCAGGCGGAATCGGGACGGTTCACCGTAAAGGGCATCAAGTGGTACTCGTCCATCGGCTGGTACTCAATCTGGTTCCAGCCCCGCAAATCAACCTCGTCCCAAAATACCGGCCGAATGATCGTGTCGGGGTCAGTGTTCTCTGGGCGGAACATGCTTTGCAAAATGCGACCATCGAAATCATTGGGCACTGGATGTTTCTGTGTGATACTTAGAATTGTGGGAGTCAAATCGACCAATCGGCAAGGTTCCTCAACACGCGCGCCGTGGCGAACATTCGGCCCAGAGATGAAGAACGAAGCCCGCATTGAATCGGCCAGCGGATAACCGTGCATTGTTCCCGGAGAACTCTTCCGACCGAAGTACCACCCATGTCGAGCGGTGACGACCAGGTCGGCTGAATACTCACGTTCTCGGGCTTTCAAATGATCTTGCCACAACAAATGACGGCTAATTGCGACGATACAATCGGGGTACTTGGTTTTTGCCGTCAGCCGCAGCCAAGATTGCTCATCGTGGTAGTATCCGAGTTGTTGCTCTGACAGATGCCGCAACAGTCCGAAGGGATCAACCAACGGCATTGTATTCTCTTCGTAAATAATCCCTCCGTCCGCCGCTGGCCGAACTTCTTCCACGAGGGTGTATTTGTAAACCCAATTTTGCTGGGCGTTGCGTTTTCGTTTGATGACCGCTTGGCCGCGATCTGCGGTGGAGACTAATATCGAATCATCGGTCAGTTTGAGTAAAACCAAGTCAACCGGCGGAGCTGTTCCCTGTTGTTTGGCTTCAGCTTGGGCGGACAGAATGAAATCGACGAGGTTCACTCGCGGTAGATGATCGTCAATTTTGTAATTGAGCAAATCGCCCGGGCGGCTTGGTCCGGTCCATTCTCCTGATCGGTAGGAGTTTCGTGGAAAGAAGATACGCACCACGCCGTCCGATTGACCGTCGATGAAGACGAATTCTCGGTTAGAATCTTCGGGGTGTGAGTTGTTGAAACGGTGTTGTTGTACTGATAGACCCAATCCGCCACCAACCCAATTTCCGTTGACTGTCATTTGACGTGGTTCAAAGAACAAGTGGTTGGCGATGTCGAAATGTTTTAAATGTGTTGTGCGTCCGCCTTGGTGCCCGTGGTCGGAAACTAGCAGGAAGTAGGTGTCGTCCAAGCGGTTTTGCGTTTTAAGCACGGCCAACGTTTCGCCAATTAATCGGTCGGCCTGGGCAATGGTTCGGCGGGTCATGCCGAACTGTCCGCGGCAATTCTTGTGACTGCAGGAATCGGTTTCAGGCAACCAGATAATGGTCAGCGGGTCCCGTTGATCGAGCAAGTGTCTAACAGCGTAATGGGTATTCGCATCGTCAATATACCGCCAGGCTTTTTGGGTCGATGGGTAAGGCATGTGCCTCGACAAACTACGCGTCCACAACGGGGGTGGCACATCGGTCATTAACGGTAAAATTCCCGTGGCCCAGTTTTGTCCGTGAACTTTTAAGTATTCATTAATCGGAGGCACCCAGGTGGTATGCACTTGGCGGAAGGTTTCCGCGGCTGCCTTGCCATGGATCAGTTCGACAGACGACGCTTGCGTTTCTCGAGCCAACAAATCGAGTCCTTTCGGGGCCAGTAAACTCGAACTGCGTTTGGGACCAAGAGGGTCGAGATACGATTGCGATTGTAATTTTTTGCGGCTAAATCGGACTTGGCCTTTCAGGCCGTGACGATCAGAAAAACAGCCGGTCCACATCGTTCCGTTCGAGGTAATGGTGTCGGAAGGGAACGCTGTGAAGCAGTTCTTCATCCAAGTCCCTCGTTCAAGAAATAATTCGTTGATGTTGGGAATGTGCCCCATCGCAGCCATTTCTCGAATGACATCGGGCCGCAGTCCATCCATGTAAAATACAACCACCGAAGAACCCACTACTGGTCGCCCTGCGACGACATCGGAGGGCACGACTTGTTCAAACGAAACGGGGCGGATTGTTTCATCTTTAACGATCTGGGCGTAGAACTGTCCTTGGTTATCGGAGACATCAAAATCATTAATACCTAGAAATAGATCGCCGCTTTCGGTCGCGACCCAACTTTTTTGCTCGCCAACATAGAACGGTTCGCCCTCGCCAATTTTTGCGATCAGACAATACCCCGGGGCCGGGCCGCGAACGGCTGTTGGTAGGGGGAAATTTTTCTCAGCAACTTCATCGCTGAATAAGTAAGACCCTGCAGGTCCGACAACACCTTCGGTTCCGTGGCAGTTGCAATTTGTGCCATCGTTAATTTGCACGTGTCCTTGTGCGGTCACCGTGATCGATTCTCCTGCGGACACATGGATTTCCGAATTCACCCATTCTTCTGTCGCGGGAATTACAAAAGCACCTTCAGGAAGTTCAGTTTGGCCGATCTGAAATTCCGAGCCGCCGTTATCGGCCATGCAACCTGCCAGTAACAGGCAGATTCCGATGCGGGTGAATTTTGAGTTGAATTGAGTTTGAAGAACCCGTGTGAGATTGCTAAACAAGATGCCGTTTCCACCAAAGGTCGATTAATTTTTGACAATTGACAAGTTCAATCCGAATGAACCGGAAGCCGTTCTTTATGCGCAAGGGCTCCGTTTCTAATCTTTAGCATCGTCATGGGGCTTATTCATCCATCAGCGGGTCGAGGGGAATCTGAGAGGACAAACTGGTGGTCTGGCAATAACTGCCGGTTGATTTCGGGTCGTGTTGTTTGGTAAAGCTTTTCCGGTTAGGCTAAACCCGAAGGCTGGAAAAATCTTAGCGAACGTTTCGGATTTTCACGTCAGAAATGCTAAATATAAAACATGTTAGGTTCAGGGGCAGTACGCCAAAATGAAGGCGGAATGAGTACCATTTGAACTTGGAAGCGACCATTTCAGAAACCAATTGTTTGACCGATGAACCGACTTTTTGTAGGAAATTTCGATTTCGAGCACAGCCTTGCCGGGCAGTTTGATGGCCAGAGTCCTGCTGCAGTGACTCGAATTCTTGAAGAGCTTTCCTGCATTTGGGTCGCCTGTTCTGAAGCAGGCGATGTTCTATTGATGCCTCAACCGGTCGATGCTTCTTTTTTTTACGAACTCAGCCAGGCTGGCCTGCCTGAACTGAAACAGATTTTGAAATCGGAATCGGTCCCACAGAACCTTAAATTGTATCCCTGGGGTTGGACCTCTGACCTTAGGCAGTGGGCCGATGAGAATTCGCTGAAATTTCATGCGCCGCAACAAGCTGCCGTTCGGGCTGTCAACTCTCGAAGGTTCTCGTTTCAACTGGAACGCGAATGGAATGTCGCACTTCCGGGATCGGCTGCCGTGACTTCTTTGGATGAACTGAAAGCCGCTGTGCAGAACCTGCCTGAGGAATTCGACCGCTGGGTAATTAAAGCCGAATTCAGTATGTCTGCCCGCGAGCGAGTTCTTGGGAATGGGCGTGAAATTTCCGTGAATGTGCGAAACTGGACATCTCGACGACTGGGTACCAACGGCGTCGTCTTTTTCGAACCTTGGGTGGATCGTATTGAGGAAGCCGGTTTGCAGTTCTCGATTCCCGAACAGGGGGAAGTCGAATTTTTAGGGAAAACGACGTTGCTGACCGATCAGGCGGGCGGGTATCGAGGCAGTCGCTTTTCATCCGCCCAAAACTTACAAGGAGATTGGGCACAGGCCGTTGAAACAGGATTCGCAGTTGCCAGCCGACTACAAGCGGCGGGTTACTTCGGACCATTGGGCATTGATGCGTTGTCGTACCGAGATGCCAGTGGACGGGCTTGTTTCAGACCGATTCAAGATATCAATGCTCGATACACAATGGGGCGGATTGCTTTAGGTTTCCGCAGGCTGCTAAATCCGGGAGAAACGGCCAGTTGGTTGCAGGTTTCACAAAAATTCACGAACACTGCGGAAGCCTTGTGCTGGAAGGAAGAAATTCAGGAAAAGGTGTCCGAATCAATTCGCATTCTTTGGACTTCGCCGGTCGAAATGGGCAGCCGTCCTGTGCAACAACAGACAGTTTTGCTGATCGGTCAGCAGGAAAGTGAACTCAATGAAGCCGAGAAAATTCTATTCGAATCTTGAATTAAGCGGCTGCATCTCCAGTTTGTTCTGGAGGCGGTTCGGGAGCGATCTTTTTGATCGTTTTTCCCTTCTTCGCTTTGAGGTCGAATAACCCGAAAATTTCTGAAGCATTCATGCTCAGCGAGGCGTTTGTATCGTCACCGTCACCAAGGACTGCAGCGAACAGCTCTCGTTTTTGCTCCAGAACTTTGTCGATGCGTTCTTCCACGGTGTTCTTCGAGATGAATTTTGTGACGATCACCGGGTTCTGTTGGCCAATGCGGTGTGCTCGATTGATGGCTTGGTCTTCCACCGCCGGGTTCCACCACCGGTCGAACAAAAAGACATAGGACGAGAACTGCAAATTCAGCCCGACGGCCCCGGTTCCGTAACTCATTAATAATAAGTTGGAATTAGGGTCATCCTTAAACTGCGCGAGAATCGGTTCGCGTTTTTTGTTCGGAACTCCGCCGTGGTAGACCAGCGTGCCGAAATTTTTATCTTTCATTTTATCAGCTAACCAATCGATGGTTTTTGTCCATTGGCTAAACAGAATGGCTTTTGCGCCCGATGCGGCAATTTCTTCCATGTCGGCGATCAGTCGGTCGTACTTGGCCGATTCCCCGGTCAGCGGATCAAAGTTTGTAATCTGTTTGAGCCTAAGCACCAATTCAAACACATGCTGAATCGAAATCGAATCGCCCATTTCGTTCAATTGAACAATGCCCTCTTTTTCGGCGACACGGTAGGCATATTCTTGTGCGGGGGTCAATTCTAAATGTGCGGGTCGATCTAGGCGAGGAGGCAAGTCGCTCATGACCAAATCTTTTGTGCGACGAAGTATGTACCGTTTTGCCAGGCGTTGTAATTGTCGCAAATCGGGCGTGCTTCGGGGTGGGACGACCTCCAAGAATTCAAACAGCGAAGCCAATTCTTCCGGACGGTTTTCAATGGGGGTTCCTGTGAGCGCCCAACTGCGTCTGCGAACAATCGACCGAGCGGTGACCGCTGTCCGAGATTCACGGTTTTTAATTCGCTGGGCTTCATCCAAGACGACCAAATCGAACTTTGGTAAATCTTCCTCGGGCATTTGTTCTAAGTCGCGGGCCATCAGTTCGTAGTTGGCAATCAAAATCGGCAGCCCAGGCATCGTCCATTGCATCTTGCGACGGTTGGCATCGCCTTCAATGATGGTGATCGGCAGCTCTTCAGCCCAGAGTTTGAATTCCCGTTGCCAGTTTGGAATCAACGGTTTTGGGCACACTAACAATATTTTACGAACTTGCCCGCTGCGCAATAACAGTCGAATTGCGGTAATGGCTTGCATGGTTTTTCCCAAGCCCATTTCGTCGGCCAGTAGAGCCGATTTTTGTGAGAACATCCAGGCAATTCCCTCATACTGATACGGGAAAGGCTCGAAGGGCAGAATCAGTTCTTGGCCAGCCAGCCATGTTTCTAACGGAGGTTGCAGCACGTAAAACAGTCGATCTTCAATCGACAGTGCATCACTGGGAGGCTCCAGCCGGGTGAGTTTTTTCTTCGACTTTGAATCGGCTGACCGTATCGGCTTGGGGCAAGAAAGAGATTTTAGCTCCGAT
>Ga0115002_10003824_pt1 | contig 18595 bp, 21 predicted proteins | sample ArcticOcean_MG_C_8_FD_89576 | JGI IMG/M metagenome (GOLD analysis project Ga0115002, IMG submission 89576) | Marine microbial communities from western Arctic Ocean - ArcticOcean_MG_CB11_86 | ecosystem: Environmental > Aquatic > Marine > Oceanic | place: Arctic Ocean: Canada Basin | collected... | reverse complement strand
TTGAGGTTAGCGGAGTCAAATCGCGGCTTCTCAGTCGTGCCTTGAGTTGGGTTCGGAGTCCACCTGGCACATGATTCGGCGGAGCCACAACCAACACATCATGGCCCATCTCAATAAGCATTTTAGCGTATATGGCTACTACTTTGCAGGCACCGGACATGTCCGGTTGAGACAACAAGAAGGTTATTTTCATTGGAACCAGTACAAATTAGAACGTTGCGAGTATCTCACAGACGGGTGATTCGAAATAAGACGAGGGACTCAAAGTAAGGCGGGGGACTCAAAATAAGGCGGGGGCCACTCCAACAAAGACGGATGTAACGAATCTGTCCGGATATTACTCAACATTTGAAACCCCACAAATTACGCATAATATATATTATGTTAAATAGAGGCTGGGCTCGGGGTGCACGATACGTAGTTTGCAGCAATGTATGACCTATTCCCGATACGCGAACCTCTATGGCGAGCGGCCCCACCACCAACCGAAGACAATCAGCAGTCCCGGTAGGATCTACTTCGACCACTCCACTAGGCGTTCAAAGGCTCGCAGCCGTGGACTGGATGCGGCGCCTATGTCGAGCACTCGGTTGTCGTCAGTCGTTACGAAGTAATCAACGTAGGCCGCAATTTTGGCTTCACCGTAGCCTTTGCGTTCTAGCTTGTCCGCCATGGTGGGTACGGTGCCGTTCATATTATTGCACGCCCTGGGTGTCGTCGTTGGCGTGTCGCTCGTATCCACCAATAGGCACCCTCTTTTACCATGGGTGTTCGCAAGTTGATGAAAAAGATCCACGGGGGTATGGCGATTCAGTTTAGAATTACCCGTCAACTCACTGTTTCTGTTGAAGGTTATCGGGTCGATTTGTGGCACACGTTCGGATTCTCAGGCACTACATACACACACCCTACTTGCTGTTGGCATCCGTAGAAGCGGTTGCCATCGCATTTGCCGCGAGTGCCGGGTATTACACGTTACATGGCGAGTTGCCGGTTCTCGATTCACACCTGCCGTTTACCATCGCTCTGGTTTTAACCCTAACGTTTTTCATGGCCGCAATGGGGGTCTACGAAGCGCGCCTGCGCGAAGGCTATTCCGGAATGCTGTTGCGTACAGCCGTTGCAATATTCTTGCTCGGCACGTCGGGGATGGCGGTACTGTCCTATCTGCTTCCGAGTTTATCGGCTGCTCCGGGCGTATTGCTGTTTGCCGCAACGGAGGCATTTGTGTTGGTTGCCATCGTGCGCTGGTTAATTGCGCATCTGGTTGATGATGACCTGCTCAAACGTCGGGTCTTGGTTTATGGGGCCGGCGCACGCGCGAGCAAGGTTGCATCTCGCATGCGGCGCAGGTCCGATCGACGCGCTTTCGTGCTGGTCGGGTTTTTGCAAACAATCCAGGGTGAAGATGCAGTTTCCGAGCATGGCATAGTGCCGGTCACCTACCCCGAAAATGAGTTGCTGGACTACTGCAAACGATCCAAAGTCGACGAAATGGTCGTTGCCTCGGATGAGCGGCGCGCAGCGTCGGAGTCGTTGGACGAACTTATGGCGTGCAGACTATCTGGAATTGACGTCTGTGAGATTCAGGATTTCATCGAACGCGAAGCATCCAAAATAGACGTTGATCTCCTGCAGAAGTCATGGCTCCTGTACTCCGACGGATTTGTGACTGGCGGATTGTGAGCGGTGATCAAGCGCGTGTTCGATATCTTGGCCGCGTTCGGTCTGCTGTTTGTGCTCTGGCCGGTCATGCTGCTGACCGCGATTGCGATTCGATTGTTCGACGGTATCCGCCGCCCGGCACGGTATCGGCAAACTCGGGTTGGCTTGAACGGCACCGTTTTTGAGGTCATCAAATTTCGCACGATGCCCAAGAACGCCGAAGACGCCGGGGCTGTCTGGGCAGACTACAAAGACAAGAGAGCGACTCGTCTAGGGCGCATATTGCGCTCAACCCGAATTGATGAGCTGCCTCAGTTGTTCAACGTCTTGCGCGGTGAAATGTCGATGGTGGGCCCACGGCCAGAACGGCCCGTTTTCGTGGAGCAATTGGATCCCCACCTCCCCTATTATTCACAACGTCATCGGATTAAGCCTGGTATCACAGGCTGGGCCCAGCTGTGCTACCCGTATGGCGCATCGGTCGAGGACGCCAAAGAAAAACTGCAATATGATTTGTACTACGTTAAGAACCACAGCATTTTTCTCGACATGATCATATTGCTGAAAACCGTTGAAGTAGTGCTGGTCGGCGAAGGCGCCCGTTAGGGGCAAATCGTGCCCGGTGGCGGCCCGTCCGGGCGAAAACGCCCCGTTAGGTTACGCACGACGTACGCTAGCGGAAAGGCGTCTGCAATGAATCCTGATGACGAGTCGGAAGCTACGAGACAAGAACCGGATTCGCGGCTAAAGCTCGTGTGGGACGGATTGGTATTTCAACTCAAATTGATGGCAGATGGGCTGCGCGATGTCGCGCTCGTACCAGTGTCGATCGTGGCCCTTTTGATGGGGTTCATCGCGGGCGGTAAGGATCTGGGTCTCTACTTTCGCCAAGTTATGCAATTTGGCCGGCATACCGAAGTGTGGATAAACTTATTTGGATTTAGGCGCCACAATGCAACGTCAGATGCCATGTTGAAACCACTGGAAGATAAGATATTGGACAAAGAGCAGCTCAGCGCTAAAGAAAGCCGGTGGCCAGCTTTCCAGATCGCTGGATTCAATCAACCAGCGAGTTAGCGATAGTCAACGCAGCGATCGAGAGTGAGCCTGTCTACCTAGTTGGAGCTAGTTTTCTGTCCCAAAACCCTACGGATTTTGACTCGGGTATCCATGCCCTCGAGCCCAGGCGATATTCCTGTCGCGCCCACGCGATTCCTGTCGCGCCTCTAGCCTACTTTGGAATTGACGGTGATCGCTTCCAATTCGGCGACTGTCAGATAGCCCGCTTCTTCTAGAGTCGCATTGATTTGTCCGTATATGTGGCCCAAGCGCTCTAACACAAATCTTCCAAACAATGTTTGCACAGTCTCGATTGAGGACTGATCGAAATGCAGCCATCTGCATGACATGACGAAATGAAGGCTGACCTGCTCTGGACTCACCGGAATCGAGGCTGCGTCCACGTCGTGATTAATGGCGTGTGCCGTTCGTTCGGCTATGTTCCGCAAGAGTTGGCCAAAGTGAGAAGCGCACTTGGTGGCCATTTGATTCGCGAGTATGGATTCCTCGCTATCTGTGGGGCGAGCATCGACTTCGCTGCACCAACTGCGAGCGGCATTGCGTACGAGTTTGCCGAAAGTTTTGATTAGAGTCTTGCGCCGGAAACGCAGTTCGCGCATCAGTTCGTTGATATTACGCTGCTGGGTCTGATCTTCGTTTGCGTAGGCAAGCTCGAAGAGCCCATCTTCGATGTTGCTATAGAAGCCATCCATCAGCTGCAAAAACTCGTCGGTCGCCTCACGGTGCAGTTTGGCGAATAGATCCTTAGGCTCGACTAGTTGCTGCATTCCCCTTTCTCTCTCTAGAACACCGATGCAGTGTAGATCTAGCAGGCGGTAATTCGTTGACACAAGTAGTGTGAAGGGTGGGAACTGGGTCTCGACCTCAGGTGAAATGGAGTGGAGTTCGTTTTGTGAAGTGGCGCACCAACATCAGTGCAGAAGGTGCGAGTCTAATTTAACCGGATATTCGCGTTTACGTACCCTGGGCTGTCCTGGCTATCGAAATTAGCTTGTTCGACGGATACGTCGTTGTTCTCTTCGAGCTGCGAGATCCAACTGATAATCTGATTGAACGATTGCTGCTGCAAAACCACACTGATGACGCCGTTTGATTCCGGCTGCAAGCGATTGAGCGTGAGGTCGTGGGCGTTTGCAGCCTTATTGATAACCGGGATCAATGAACGACGGGAAGACGTGGTCGCGGTTGCGGATCGCTTCAGTTTGGCCTCATTGGATTTGATGGTGTCATGCAGGCGCTGCGCGTTCTGATAGCGGTTTTGCTCGATGAGGCGCCAATCGGCGACTGGTTGCCAAATTAGCGTCCACGCCATCGATACGACGACCAGCAAAGCCATACCCGCGATAATAATGCGTTCGTTGCGTTCGCACCCGTAGTACCGGTTGCCGAGGGCAGAAGTCCGGAAACGCATGGTTAGATCCGCCATGGACATGACTATTCTCCCGCCTTGACGCGCAGTCTGGAGCGCACTTTGCCGCCCTCTTCCTCCGCATTGGCTACTTCGACCGATACCCCTTGGTCGGCAAGCTTGGACCGTATGACTTCGAGTTCTTCATAATCTTTCAACATCACCTCGACGGTGATTTCATCGTTGCGCGCTTGATACCGCAGTGAGGTAACTTGCGACTGGAGGTCGAGCACGTTGGCGAAATGAGAAGTGAGTTGTACGAACCCGCTCGCTTCGTTTGTTTGGCCCGGGATGGCTTGCTTGCCGAGTTTGCTGGCGACGCTGCGACGCAACGCATCGATGCCACTGGGTTGTGCCTCACGTGGCGAGAATTGCGTATAGAGCGCAAGACTGTCTTGTTCCAAGCGATCTGCTTCGCTGCTGGACCATAGCGCCTCAACGACCATGCCCAAGAAGGCGATCGTAACCCACCCTGCAGCGAGGGACGCGACGCCCATCCACTTGCTGGCGCGGGCGCTGGTTTGTTGTTGTGGTTTGAAAGGACCTTGCAAGATATTGATGCAAGCCGCCGGAGCAAATCGATCGGCAAAGTAGTCGAGCACACCATATTCGATTAAGTCGACCGTTTCTAGCTCGGCGGGACTATCTAACTGGTCTACTTCGAGATCCGTCAGAGCGCCATTCACGGTAACGATCTTGTCGGGTGCCACCGAATTTAGTGCAAAGACCAATGTGCCCCGGTCAACCATTGCGGCTTGGTCGGAGCTCGCAACCAGTGCCCCGTCACCATCAAAAAGCACGCTCGCAGTGCCGCTTTCAATGGCTAACAATTGGGCATCTGCGACGAAGTAACCCGGTGCAATGCCCAGTGAACTGAAGCAATTGAGCCAGCTTGCTAGGGATGTTCGTTCAACAATGCTGCACAGAATCGGTAGACCAGGCTTAATGGGGCCCGGCGCGATGTGCATGCGCTCAATGTCGGTCGCCACGAACTCTTCGACTGCAAATGGCAGGGCGCGTTTGATTTGCCCGGCACTGCGGCCAGGTACCTCACAACTGACGGTCAACACCATCTGACTCGGAATGAGCACGATCGTATTTTCCGGGTTCCCCAACCACTCGACATTTGGATCGGCAACGTCAGCTAACCCGCGGTAGTCCGTGACTCCAGACGCGCGAACTGAGCCATCGCTTTCTTTGATGAGCCACTCGACACCAAGCTCGTAACCCTCGTCGTCTGACAGGATTGTGGCTTCGGACAATACTCTTAGGAATAGTCGTGGCATTAGCTTTCTTGAATGTCGGTTTCGAGGACTAAATTGGATCGAAATAGTTTACCAAAGTCTCTCTGAATTATGCTGACATGACCGTTACTTGGGTCTCGATACAGCAAAGAAAGTAAGGTAATGCTACTGCTACCAACCTGCGCTTGCGCATGTAGCTGAAAATACTCGCTTCGTACGGTCAATTGGCCCTGGACTGGGCGAAAGTCTTCGTTCACGCTTAAAAATTCGGACATGTCACGAAAATCGCGTTCAACCGACACGATTTGTTCCACCGTGGCAGGCGAGATATCGGGATGAAGCGCGCTCAGGGTAAATGCGTTGGCTGTATTGACGTTGATTTTGCTCGTGGCATCGGGCAGCAAACACACGTGCGGCAACAAAAGGTCCAGATTTGCCTGGGTCATGCCTTGCAGCAGATAGAGCTCGGATGTATGCGTCACGAGTCGATTTGGGGTGCGATGCGGGTTTTCACTCGAGAGATATTCATTATCTTCGGCACCAAAACCGGTCACTTCTTGGTCATCGTCGATCCAATCCTTCCAAGCTTCCGCGATTTGATCCGAAACACCGAGATTGTTGAGCATGCGTTTGAACTGTTGCAGCCCGACTTTACCATCGCCGGCCACTACGCTATTGAGGTTGAAACAGCCGTTTAGGTCGGTCAGCTGAGCTTGCAGGTAATCACCCTCGTCCAAGTCGAACGGCAGCACGTTTTGTGCCCACAGTTCATTGCTGTGATCCGACTCGGGTCCGGTGTTGATGAAGTCATCGAATAACGCCTGCCGCGCCATTACCTCTGCGCCGATTACATATTGCAGCGCTTGGTCTTGTTCAAAGGTGTTGGCGTTTTGGTTGATGACTAGATTGTGTCCTGCGAGCAGACGGCTGGTGATGGCCAGCAACACAGCCACAATCAGCAACACACTGACGAGCGCAACACCTTCTGACCGGCGGTTGCTAAACACCCGGCACTTCCCAGACACGCTCGATCGCGCCGAATGGAGCCACTTCGATGCGCATCATGACACCGGCTAAGCGAAAATTAGGATCGTCCGGAGTTGCCCCGGGTAGCGGCCAAAACGTGTGTTCGTTGCCGTTCATGTCTAATGCGTAAAACTCGATGCGATCAACCTCTTCGAGCAACGTTTGGTGACTCGGTTCAGAGTCGAAAGCGCGGTCCGCATGATGCCAATAGCCGCGGATCAATGCTTCGTCCTGCCACCGGTACCCTACCCGCTGCACTTCTGTACGTGGGCCTTTTAGCGGATTGCGCCAGCCGACTCGAGTGAACTCGATGGCCCCGTCTGTCCCGATGATCAGTGGTCTTTGCATATCGCCATATTGATCGCGGATAGGCCGCCGCGTGAGCTGCATGAAATCTCGCTGCAATACCTGCATGGCACGATGGATTTGTGCCAAACGCTCACCTCGGTCAGCTAGGCTCTCGCGGCTTTTGATGGTTTGCGACAAGAGCTGGCTTGAAATAACGCCAATGATGGCAAAGATCAGAAATGCCACCAGTACTTCGATCAGTGTGAAGCCCTTGCTATGACGCATTAGTACCGGCCCACGAATGCGACTAGGTGATCAAATGGACCGACCTGCTCGCCTTCATCCAGTTCGAACACATCGATTTCGACGCGACGCACCCAGGGGTGATCCGTGGATTTGATCTCGGTGCGGACCTCCCAATCTCTTTTGCCCATATAGATTCGTACTGTATCTTTTCCTTCAGGGATTGGTCTGCGCTCCTGGCGCAAGCTGATACGCAATTGATTAACTTGGTTTTGCGCTACCCAGTGAGCGACAGTGCGGCGCTCTAACGAAAACGTCTGATTGGCGACATTTCCGACCGCGGTGGAAATCGTAATGCCGACGACCGCGATCACCACAACCGCGATTAGCATTTCGAGCAGCGTGAAACCGCGCATCAGATGTCTACGCGGTCTAGGTCTGTGCGGCTGAAGCCGTCTGACGATAGTAGCCACGGACGGGTTGCCCAATCGGTGGGTTCGATCTCGATCTCGAACGGCGTTGTTTCGCCGCTAGAAAAGAGCACGATCTCTGGCAGTTCTTTGGCTTCGCCCAACAGTTGCGTTTCGAATTCAGTCGCTTTCACGCGGATTTCTAAGGAGGTTGTGTAGCTCTCATTATTGAAAGGTCGTTCTACGCGATCGAGCCACTCGGCGTTGATTTGATCGAATTCGGCAAAGCGCACGCCGTCCTCGTCAATGTACAGGCCCCACTCCTGATTTCTCTGCAATGCGCGGTCCCTTGCCATCTCTATCCTGAGGGCTAGCCGCTCGGCAAATCCGCGCAGTTCTTGTTCCTTGTCGACACCAGTAAACGAGCCAACGACAACGCCCATGATGATCGACACCACCAACACTACGACGAGGATCTCGATTAAGGTGAACCCTGCGCGGTGGTTGGTCACCTACAGATCTGCAGACGTAATGTCGGCGTTCAACCCTTCGCCGCCCTCTTGCCCATCCGCGCCCAAGCTCAGAAGGGTATATACCGAGGTGTCCCGTCTTTCGTACAGGTAGGGCGAACCCCATGGGTCGCTCGGCAGCTTCTTGATGTAGCCGTCGGGGTTCCAATTTTTGGCTTCTGGAAAGCCGTCCGGTCTTTCGATGAGTGATTCCAGACCTTGCTCGGACGAGGGGTATTGGAAATTGTCTAACCGGTAGACGTCCAAGGCTTGGGTAAGCGTTCTGATGTCAGTTTGCGCAGCCTGTCTGCGAACCGTATCAGGGCGGCTCAATATTTGCGGCACGATGACGGCACCTAGGATACCTAAAATGACGACGACGACTAAAATCTCAATGAGGGTAAAGCCACTGCTAGGTTTCATACAAACACCGCCACATTTCAGAAAATTCACGGCCCACGTTAGACCAATTGATTCATGCTCAAGATAGGCAACAGAATGGCCATCACAATGAACAGTACTACGCCGCCCATGATCAAAAGCATGAGCGGTTCGAATAACTTCACTATTGTCGAAACGATGCGTTCGACCTCCGCCTGCTGGAACGTCGCCACCCGGTCGAGCATGCTATCCAATTCGCCGCTTTGTTCGCCGCTGCCGACCATGTGCAGCATCATGGGTGGAAAGTGCCCTACCTGCTCCAAACTCACCCGCAAACTCATGCCTTCACTGACAGTCTGCGTCGCCTCTTGTAAACGTTGCTTGAGCCAAGTGTTATTGACCACTTCACTGGCGATATTCATCGCTTCGACCAACGGGACTCCGGCGCTGGTCAGAATCGATAAGGTGTTGGCATAACGGGCGGCATTGGCGCTGCGCGTGATGCGCGCCACCAACGGTAAGGAGAACTTCTTCCGATCCCATGCCAGGCGCATGGCGGGCTGTTCAAGCAGCCACCGAACTAGTGCGACTATCGCGATGATGCCAGCCACTATCGCCCACCAGAAGTCGCGTAATACTTCAGTGATGCCAATCAATAGGACGGTAAACCACGGCAAGGTCTGACCGGTGTCCTGTATAACGTTAATCATGTCGGGCAGTACGTAGGCCATTAAGGCACCGACGATCACAAAGGCAACGACCAGTAGGGCAACGGGATAGAACAATGCCATTTCTACGTTACGGGTCGACTCAAATTGCCGTTCGAGGTAGTCGGCCAAGTTGTCCATGACACGATCGAGATAGCCGGATTGTTCGCCCGCCGCGACCGACGAGCAGTACAGTTCGGAAAAGCTATTTGGAAACTCGCGCAAGCTGCTCGCGAGTGAGTGCCCTTCCAGTACCCGACTGCGAATACCCATGATTAAGGCACCAACGTGCTGCTTTTCTGCTTGTTGAGCCACTGCATTGAGGGCTTCTTCGATCGGCAAACTGGAGGCTACTAAGGTCGCCAACTGGCGCGTAAACAATACCCGGTCCAAGGCTGACAGCTTGCGTGAAAATAGAGTAAAACCGTGCGCCCCAGCTTGCTTCGTCTTGCGTTCTGCGGCTGGTTCCACCTCGAGCGGCATTAGATCGCGGTCGCGCAGCAATTGGCGCAACTGACGGGCGCTGTCGGCTTCCATGACCCCTTTGTCTTGCTTGCCCTTTGGATCCAGGGCGACATATTGGAAAGCGGCCATAGCTATTTCCTGTCGAGGAATTCACATCGATGTGAATTCGTTCCCACGGTTTGCTGCGCAAACCTCCCATTTCCTTGCGGAAACGATCGCGCCTGCGTCGCGACCATGCGCTCAGCTAGGGCGGTCGGAAAATACCGCGTAATTTGAATACGCACCAGCTAATCCTCGAGCGTGACTCGCAGCACTTCTTGTACGGTGGTGATGCCCTGCAGGATTTTCAACTTACCGTCGTCTCGAATACTTGGCGATTTGCGACGCGAATAGCCCGTAAGTTCATGCTCACTCACCTGATCGTGAATCAATTGCCGAATGGTGTCGTCGACCACGACCATTTCGTATATGCCGGTACGTCCGCGATAGCCGGTCTGGCTGCACTCTTCGCAGCCATTGGCTTCGTAGACAATGGCTGATTGTTCGTTCAAGAAGGTACACTCCGCCGGATTGGCTTCGCGCCGAGAACGACAGGCGGTGCACAAGGTACGTACCAATCGTTGCGCCAACACGCCAACCATGGATGACGATAGTAAGAATGGTTCCACACCCATATCCATTAGTCGCGCTACGGCCCCAACCGCAGTATTGGTGTGGAGCGTTGACATGACAAGGTGGCCGGTCAAACTCGCTTGTACGGCGATCTCGGCAGTTTCTAGATCGCGGATCTCACCGACCATCACGACATCCGGATCTTGCCGCAGGATCGCGCGCAAACCCCGTGCAAAAGTCATATCTGCTTTCGTATTGACTTGGGTTTGGCCAATCCCACGCAAGTTGTATTCGATCGGATCCTCGACTGTGAGAATGTTGATCGTGTTCGTACTCAACTCCGCAAGCGATGCGTACAACGTCGTCGTCTTGCCTGAACCGGTAGGCCCGGTCACTAGAAAAATGCCGTGAGGTTTGTGCACCACGTTCTGCAACACACCGAGCGTCTCTGGGTCCATGCCTAGGTTTTCCAATCGTAGTCGATTGGTTTGTTTGTCCAATAATCGTAGGACGACTCGTTCACCATTGCTTGCAGGCATCGTGCTGACCCGCACATCTACTTCCCGTGTACCCATCTTCAACGAAATACGGCCATCTTGCGGAATGCGCTTTTCCGCGATGTCCAAGCGCGCCATCACCTTGATACGCGAAACCAGCAACGGGGCTAACTCACGTTTGGGTTTGACCACCTCACGCATCACACCATCGACGCGAAATCGCACAACGAGGTCGCGTTCGAAGGTTTCGACATGGATGTCGGATGCGCCTTCGCGAATGGCTTCAGACAACAGTGCATTGATGAGACGGATAATTGGCGCGTCGTCTTCCTGCTCGAGCAGGTCTTCGGTTTCAGGGACCGAATTAGCCAGGCTCGTCAGATCCATTTCTTCGCCGAGATCTTCAACCATCTGACGCGCTTGCGAGGAGTCGCGTGAGTAGGTTGAAGTCAGGAGCTTTTCGAATTCTTCATCGCCGACCATACGCACGGAGAGCTCGCACTTGGTAATGCGCCGAACCTCTGCAAGCGTGGTCAGCGCAGGCTGGGTTCGACAGGCCACGTCAGCTTTGTTGCCCGATAGAATTTGGCCGGTCAGCACTATGCCAAAACGACGAGCAAACGTGAAAGGTAGACCTGCACTCACCGCGGCTGACTCTGGCGCGCTTGCAGAATCGGGATCAGCGTCAATTCCGGAATCAACGTCCCTGGAATCAACGTCAGGATCAGCTCCAATTTCGGAAACGAGTGGGATTCCGGGAATGGACGGACCTTTTGGTTCGTGGGATTCAGCCACCGTGGTTGACGTTCATGTGCGGTTGACGTTCATGGGTAGAAAATGTCCGTGTATCATACTCGTATCTGCATCTGACTGGTGCTCAAGCCCATTGGGGGGATATAGTACCAACAAGTGTGCCGAAGGCTAAGTGGTGCAGGCTGAGCTTGAGCAGTAGCACCGCTCTGCGTGTCGACTAGATCACGTTATGGCAAAGCGACTTTTGCTTTTCAACTGATGTCATTGTGACGGTCGCGATTAAGCTTCAACACTTTTCAACGAGTACGGTTCCGCACCCCGTCGGTCCTCTATCAACTTCCCGGCCATTGTGAGTCAGACCCGGTCGGCCCGCGAAACCGATCGATTAATCGACATGCAACGCAAGCGAAGTTAGATAAAGCGTAATAGTCCTTATATGATGAGCCGAATCGAGAGAAGGACATCAAGTTGGACTTTGTTGGGACCCACATCATATCGGTAGATCAATTTGATCGCGCTGCGGCGGACCGAGTTTTTGACGTCGCCGACCACATGCAACCCTATGCCGCGCGCAAGCGCATTACGCGCGTACTCCAGGGCGCGATACTCTCAAACATGTTTTTTGAGCCCAGTACGCGCACCCGGGTGTCGTTTGGTTCTGCGTTTAACTTGCTCGGCGGCGAGGTGCGCGAAACGACGGAAGTTAAAGCTTCATCGTTGGCAAAGGGCGAATCGCTATACGACACGGCCCGGGTATTGTCTGGTTACAGCGACGTCATCGTAATGCGTCATCCAGAAGCGGGTAGCGTTGCCGAATTTTCCGAAGCCAGTCGTGTGCCTGTGATCAACGGTGGGGATGGGTCGAATGAACATCCGAGCCAAGCGCTCCTCGACCTCTACACCATGCGTACTGAGCTTGTGGGCCGAGGGCGGGGGCTCGACGGCATCAACATCGCTTTGATCGGCGACCTGAAATTTGGCCGGGCGGTGCATTCTTTATGCAAGCTGTTGTGCTTATACGAAAATGTGTGCCTACACTTGATTTCGCCCCCTGAATTGGAGGTACCTGACGAGTTTTCCAATGCGCTTTCGGCGGCTGGACACGAAGTACGGGTCTTTCATCGATTGGAAGACGGTATTCACGATATGGATATCGTGTATGTCACACGCACTCAGGAGGAGCGCTTTCCCTCGCAGGAAGATGCGGACCGGTACCGCGGATTGTTCCGTCTAAATCAAGCCATCTACACGCAAAACTGCAAGCCCAACACGGTCATCATGCATCCCTTGCCACGCGACTCAAGGTCGCAGGCGCAAGAATTAGACAACGACCTAAATCAGAATCCGAATCTCGCGATTTTTCGCCAAGCTGACAATGGTGTGCTGGTGCGAATGGCGCTATTCGCGCTGGTGTTGAATGTGGTGGAGGAAGTCGACAACCATGCGCAACCCGTCACCTGGTATACGGCAAAACGCCACGAATCCTCGTAGCCCACGAAGCCTCATAGAGTTGGCTCTTAGCGGGTTAGACGGGGCACCAAGCTTCCCGTGCGACGACTTGTACGGGAAGCTTATGTTGTCTGTTGGAGCAGGCAGTTATTTACGCTTCGGCGCCTTCTTCAGGACTTTCGGTATTCTGTCCTTCCATGCCTTGGGTGCGCTCTTGTAGCCGCGGCAGGCGGACAAATATTTGACCGCGGCGCTCCACGCATTGTCGGCACCCAGACGTTTTACCGAAAACTCTCGGACATGAGATTTGCCCTCCGTCTGCACTTGCACGCGAAATGCCGGCGATGGTCGATACACTAGATTGATGCCGCGCACGCCTGTCGAGTGCTTTTCGTCAGTCCCGGCTTTACGAACACGCTTTGCTTTGGCAGAGTCTTGGGTGTCTGCCCACTTCTTATCCAAGGCTTTCGCTTGCTGGTGTACGTCCTTTTGCTTGGTCTTGTTAAGACCGATAAGACTGAAGTATTGCTGCTGCAGCTTGCCATCTATACTACGGGCGACGCGCAACAACCGACCGTTGTTAAGTTCGTATACTGCCACTGGATCGACTCCTTTTAGTTGGCTACTAAGCCCAACTATAACAGAGCTTCCAGTTCAGGGAGCGCCTGAAACAAGTCGGCTACCAAACCGTAGTCTGCAACTTGGAAAATCGGTGCGTCTTCATCCTTGTTTATTGCAACAATAACCTTGCTGTCCTTCATCCCGGCCAAGTGCTGGATCGCACCGGAAATCCCTACGGCGATATAGAGGTCGGGTGCCACGATCTTCCCCGTCTGGCCAACCTGCATGTCGTTAGGTACGAATCCGGCGTCTACTGCAGCGCGCGACGCGCCAATGGCCGCGCCCAATTTATCTGCGATGCCTTCTAACAGGTTGAAGTTGTCGCCGCTCTGCATGCCGCGGCCGCCAGAGATTATGATGCCTGCTGCGGTCAATTCTGGGCGTTCCGATACGGCGATTTCTTCACTGATGAAGGTCGACTTGCCAGCGTCGATAACAATATCTATTGCTTCGATGGCACCGCTCCCGCCTTCTGCCGCTACGCCGTCATATGCGGTGCCGCGTACAGACAGGACTTTTATGGCATCGCTGGACTTGACGGTTGCGATCGCATTGCCCGCATAGATCGGCCGCTTAAAGGTGTCTTCGCTTTCCACGCTTACGATGTCAGATATTTGCGCCACGCCTAACAGCGCAGCGACGCGGGGGAGGAAGTTTTTACCGGTCGTTGTGTGCGCCGCAAGCACATGCGAATAGCCTTGTGCGACCTGGGCAACTAAGGCTGCTACGTTTTCAGCTAGCTGATGCTCATATGCTGCGTTGTCTGCAACCAAAACCTTGCTAACGCCATCTGCAGCGGCCGCTTGAGTAGCCACGGCGTCTACGCCTGCCCCGGCTACCAATACATCGATATCGCCGCCGATCGCTTGGGCTGCTGCTAACGCGACGTAGGTTGCAGGTTTGAGTTCCGCATTATCGTGCTCGGCTATTACTAATGTGCTCATGCGATCACCTTTGCTTCATTCTTCAATTTGTCTACCAGTTCTTCGACAGTCTCGACCTTGATACCGGCTTGTCGTTCGGCGGGTGGTTCCACCGAAAGGACTTCGACACTCGGTGTCAAATCGACGCCAAGCTCGTCTGGCGTCAAGGTGTCCATCGGTTTCTTTTTGGCTTTCATAATGTTCGGCAATGAAGCGTAACGAGGCTCGTTGAGCCGCAGGTCAGTGGTAATGACCGCAGGCAGAGTGATTGAGATCGTTTGCAGTCCCCCATCGACTTCACGACTCACTTGGACTTTGCCATCTTCGATGCTGATTGCGGATGCGAAGGTACCCTGAGCCATATCGGCAAGCGCTGCAAACATCTGACCGGTTTGGCTGTTATCACCGTCTATGCTTTGTTTGCCAAAAATAACAAGGTCGGCATTCTCGCGATCCTGTACCGCTTTGAGCGCTTGTGCTACGCCCAACGGTTGTGCCTCGATGTCGGTTTCGACCAAGATGGCGCGATCGGCACCCAACGCTAGACAAGTTCGCAGCTGCTCTTGGCAGGCAGTGCTACCCACAGCGACGGCAATCACCTCCTCGGCAGTCCCGGCTTCCTTCAAACGCACGGCTTCTTCAATGGCAATCTCGCAAAATGGATTTACCGCCATCTTCACGTTGCTGAGGTCGATCCCTGTGTTATCGGGTTTAACACGTACCTTAACGTTGGCATCGACCACACGTTTCACGGGTACCAGTACCTTCATATGTCCTCGCTTTCAATCTAACGCGCCTGGGCGCAATTGTTGGTTCAAAAATGAAATAAAATTCGGGCCCGATTAAGCCCGGACACCAACTCGCCCAAATTTGCAATGGCGCTAATTTTTGGGGCGGCGTATTGTCGCCATGGACCCGATCAAGGTCAAGGCGGGGAGCGAAATCCGCTATAATGCTGTGCTGTTGAAAATTAAACATCGAGGAACATGAATGGAGAGCCAGATCGAACGCGAATCGATGGAATTTGACGTCGTGATCGTTGGCGGTGGGCCGTCTGGCCTAGCCGCTGCATGCCAACTAATGCAGCTTGGTGAGGCAAACGGTACAGAAATCTCTGTGTGTTTGGTTGAGAAAGGCTCAGAGGTCGGTGCGCACATACTATCTGGCGCACTGTTTGAACCCCGGGCGCTAACTGAATTGTTTCCAGATTGGGAAGAACGCGGCGCGCCACTAAATAACCCAGTGACCGAAGATTTGATCTACATCATGCTCAACGATAAGAACCGCGTTCGCGTGCCCAGCATGTTTGTTCCAAAAGCCACACACAACGCCGGCAATCATGCGATCAGTCTGGGGAATCTTTGTCGATGGCTTGGCGAGCAAGCCGAGGCCATGGGGGTTAACATTTTCCCTGGGTTTGCCGCGTCCGAGATTCTCTATGACGATAATGGCGCGGTGCGTGGCATCGCCACCGGCGATATGGGCATCGGTGCAGACGGCCAGCAAAAAGGCACATATGCTGCCGGCTATGAACTGCTTGCCAAGTACACCATTTTTGCCGAAGGATGCCGCGGCAACCTTGGCAAACAGCTGACTGAGAAATTTAGCCTCGATGCGGACTCCGGCACACAACATTATGCTATCGGGATCAAGGAACTGTGGTCGATTGATCCGGCAAAGCACACGCCCGGCAAAGTCCTGCACAGTATCGGCTGGCCCCTTGGATTGGCGCCTGGCCGTGCAACCGGTGGTTCGTTTCTCTATCACCTGCCAGACAATCAGGTCTCGCTTGGGCTGATCGTTGACTTGTCCTATTCGAATCCGCACCTATCACCGTTTGATGAGATGCAGCGCTGGAAGCATCACCCTCTGATCGCCGACGTTTTGGCGGGCGGCGAGCGAATTTCTTATGGTGCGCGTGCGATTATCAAGGGTGGTCTGCAAGCGGTGCCTAGAGTGTCTGTGCCTGGCGCGGCTCTAGTCGGCGATGACGCGGGCTTTCTTAACGTGCTCAAGATCAAAGGCTCCCACACGGCCATGAAGTCGGGAATGTTGGCAGCCGAAGCCATATTCGAGGAAGTGCATGCGGGTAATTCGGCAACGGAACCGGTTAGCTTCCATACGAAATTCGAAGCTTCGTGGCTCTACGAAGAACTAAACCAATCACGCAATGTCGGGCCCGCGCTGCATAAACTAGGCATGCTCGGTGGATCCATACACGCCTTCGTTGATCAGTGGTTTAAAGGCAAGCAAAGATGGACGTTTAAGGACCCAACACCAGACCACGCAACGCTTAAACCCGCGTCGAGCGCCGAGAGAATCGCGTATCCGAAACCCGATGGGGTGATTTCCTTCGACAAGTTGTCATCCGTGTTTCTTTCGAACACCAATCACGAAGAAGATCAACCCTGCCATCTCACACTGGCTGATTCGGAACTGCCGATTAGGGACAACCTGCCGCAATACGACGAACCCGCACAACGCTACTGTCCGGCCGGGGTCTACGAGGTGGTCGAGGAAAACGGGGCATCGCGCTTTCAGATCAATGCGCAAAACTGCGTGCATTGCAAAACGTGTGACATCAAAGACCCCGCGCAAAACATCACCTGGATAGTCCCCGAAGGCACGGGCGGTCCCAACTATCCGAACATGTAACGATTCAGGCGGTAGGTCCTAATTCGAAGCGGGCGCCTTGGCTGAAGATGTAAAGGCTGCCCTCTTCTTCTAGGCCGGCTTCGACCATTCGATAGAAGACATTGCGGTGTACGAGCGCTTCCAAACCGTCACGCACATGCAAATAAGGGCGGCCCTCGTCCACGCGTATCGCGTGTTCAGCATCCGCAAGAACATAATCACCCACATTTGTCGTAAACATTAGATCGCTAGCCTGAGCGTTGCCTCGAATATCCACATCGATGGCGACAAACGGTGCATCGACGACTTCGATAGCGAGCTTTTCCGCCGGCGTGATCAAAAAGTAGCTTTGCTGATCTTTGCGTAAAATCGTCGCAAATAAGTCGACCAATGGTTGGCGTTGGATTTTTTCGCCGTCATGGAACCAGCTGCCGTCGGCCTCTACCTTTATGTCAATGCGGCCAACATGGTCGGGGTGCCATTGATGCACCAGTGGGAGTTGCTTGTCCGCTTGCAGTTTGGCGAGTGTATCGAAAAGCTCATTAGCTTCGGTCATGGCAATCGTTGCCTAATCGGCGTTTGCGACGGCGAACCGCTAGCCACCGATGAATTTCATAACAGTAACTTCGCCGCGAAAGCTCACGGGCTGTTTGTCGGCAAGCGCGCTGACGAGGATTGATTGTAATTTGGCGATCGCGAGGGCTTCCGGCAATTCCAGCACATCCTGCAAGTCGTAGGACTTGGCATTGGACAAACAGCCATACAAATGGCCGTTCGACGACAAGCGCAAGCGGCTACACGCGCTGCAAAAAGGCTCGCTTTCGTTGGCAATGACCCCGAACGTCCCGCTGCCCGGAATCTTAAATCGAGCCGCAGTGGAATCAAAGGGAGCGTCGGTGCGTTCAAATTCGTAGCGAGTTGCGATGAGATCGAGAATATCCTGCATGCCAAAAAATTGCGTGTGGTAGACCGAGCTATTCTTGAGATGGCCCATGCTCATGAGTTCTATGAATCGCAGTTCTATGCCGCGCGCCATGCAATAGTCGAGCATCGGCAGGATTTGATCGTCATTTACTTGCCGCATCGGCACCATGTTCACTTTGATCTTGATGTCGGCGGCTTGCAGTAGCTCTATTCCGTTAAGCACCGATGCCAGATCGCCCGAGCGGGCAATGCGGCGAAAGTCATCCGCATTCAGCGTGTCCAGGCTCACGTTGACCCGTTTGATGCCTGATTCAACGATGAGAGCTGCCTTGCGTGGGACCAGTTGGCCGTTTGTTGTAATCGACACATCGTTAAGGCCCAACGCCATGATTCCTGGCAGCACTTCGTCGAACTTCGGTGACAGCAACGGTTCGCCCCCGGTGATACGCAGTTTGGTAATGCCTGCCGTTACCATCAACAGTTTGACAGCATGTACCATTTCTTCGCTACTCAGCTCGTATTGCGCTGCTTGTAGGCGTTTGCCGTCAGGCACGCAGTATGTGCACGCGTAATTGCAGGCGGCGGTTAAACTTATGCGTAGGTTACGAAACCGACGTCCCTGATTGTCGACTATCAAATGAACGGTCCCTCGTGGTCCCTCGTGAATGGTCCCTAGCAAGAATAGGAGCTTGGTCGAAGCGCTGTGCTAAAATCCGCGCCGGCGCAATTGTATCGAATAAGTGAACTAGTTCCTGG
>Ga0115002_10003822_pt1 | contig 18602 bp, 15 predicted proteins | sample ArcticOcean_MG_C_8_FD_89576 | JGI IMG/M metagenome (GOLD analysis project Ga0115002, IMG submission 89576) | Marine microbial communities from western Arctic Ocean - ArcticOcean_MG_CB11_86 | ecosystem: Environmental > Aquatic > Marine > Oceanic | place: Arctic Ocean: Canada Basin | collected... | reverse complement strand
GGGCATTGTAACGGTTGCAGTACCTGATTCTTTGGCAACATCCAAACGTCTCAGCGAGGCCGGGATCATACATTCACGAAGAGAGAACAAGCTTAGATTCGCGCTGCATTTTTACAACACGATGTCCGAAATCGACATGGCGATTGAGCATTTGATCCGCAAGCAGCCTTGAATATGTCGACGACAGATTCAGAGGAAAACACGGGACCTACTGATTACAAATCAGTAGGTCCCCACGTCTGAAAATTTCCGTCCCGATTCAGCCAATTCTTTGAGCAATTTCGGCGGTTCCCAAAACGTCGCACCGAATCTTTCCTGAAGCTCGCATACCGCTGCATAAACCTTACCAAGACCGATCGAATCGGCGTAATGCATAGGTCCACCGCGGAATGCTGGAAACCCGTAGCCATTCATCCAGACAACATCGATATCGCTGGAGCGGATGGCGATCCCCTCCTCCAAAATGCGCGCACCTTCCACGATTAACCCGTAAATGCAGCGCTCGATAATTTCGTCTGGATCGATATCCCTTTGTTCGATGCCTAGTCGCGCCGCTTCACCACTAATCATAGCGGCAACTTCTGGATCAGGCGTCGGCGTGCGCGAACCCTTTTCGTATAGATACATTCCCTTGCCGGTCTTTTGCCCAAATCGACCCATCTCGGCCAGCATATCGGCGATCCGATAGAAACCCGGGTCGGTGGGAAGATCGTCGCGTTCCTGGCGAACTTTGTAACCGACGTCCAAACCGGCAAGGTCACCGACTGCGTTCGGTCCCATTGCCATGCCCCAGTCAAACATTGTCTTATCAATGAACTCCGGTGCAGCGCCTTCGAGCAACAAAAATTGATTTTCCCGACCATAATTGTAGAGCATTCGATTACCGACAAAACCATTACAGTTGCCGACAACCACGCCGAATTTCTTCAGTCGTTTGGCAAACGCGAGTGAACTCGCAATGACATCGTCTGCCGTTGCCTTTCCACGAACTATCTCCAGTAAACGCATGATATGCGCCGGACTAAAAAAGTGCAGACCAATTACATCTTGCGATCGCGAGGTGACAGCCGCAATTTCGTCAATACTTAAGGTCGAAGTATTCGTCGCAAGAATGGCGCCTTGCTTTATTGTTTTGTCCAACTCAGAAAATACTGCTTTCTTGATTTCCATGCTTTCAAAGACAGCCTCGATGACGATGTCCACATCGGCAATATCACTATAGTCCTGACTTGTACTGAACCGCTGTAGTCCGGCGTCTCGATCAGCAACAGAAATCTTACCGCGTTCAACTCCACCTGCGAACAATCCCTCCACGGTCTTACGGCCGCGCGCAAGTCCGTCATCATTGTTGTCAAGTAGCGTGACATCCATGCCTGCAGCGAGACAGTTATAAGCGATTCCTGCACCCATCGTTCCCGCGCCGATGACGGCAGCTGAGGACAGCTTTCTTTGCGGTGTATCTTTGGTGATGCCCGGTACTTTGCTGACCTGGCGATTTGCTAAGAAGGCATGACGTAGTCCCGCCGATTGTGGCGACGCCATGCACTCAAGAAAGTATTCGCGTTCTTTCTTTAGACCGTCATCGAAAGAAGTCTTTGTGGCGACTTCAACGCAGTCGATAATCTTCCAGGGCGCAAGTTGCCCGCGCGCGTTTTTCGATATTTTTTTGCGGGCAGCATCGAAAATTTCGTCAGGGTAATCGGGCATAGGAAAGTCACGGATTCTTCGTGGCCCCATCGCGATGCATTCAGGGACGAAACTAAGAGCGTCAGCGAGCAAGTCGTCATTAGCGGACAACTTATCGAGCACACCCATCCTATGCGCGTCGGAAGCGGGAATCGGTCGCCCGATCAACATCACGTCCAATGCCATTGCCGGTCCAACCAGTCGCGGCAGGCGTTGAGTGCCAGACGCGCCGGGTAGCAAGCCGAGGTGTACCTCGGGAAGGCCAACAAAGGAGGATGATGTTCCGATTCGATAGTGACAAGCGAGCGCGACCTCCAGGCCGCCACCCAATGCCGTGCCGTGTATTGCCGCAATGACAGGTGTATCGCAGGCTTCGATGCGGGTAACGACATCTGGGAGATAGGGCTCCTCGATGGGTTTTCCAAATTCCTTTATGTCGGCGCCAGCAATGAAAGTTCTCCCAGCGCAGATAATGACAATAGCGCTCACATCCTGATCTTCGTCAGCAGCGATAACATGGCGCAACAATCCTTCCCGAACACCGTGTGAAAGCGCATTCACAGGCGGGTTGTCGACACTTAACACAGCAATATCGCCATGCATTTCGAGGGTGATAAAACTCATAAAATACTTCCGTTACTGGTGATATTTGCTCAACCGAATGGCCGATCGATTGAAGGAGACAGCTCGGTGAATAAGCGTGGGCCCTCTGCAGTGATCGTCAGACAGTCTTCAAGCCGCACGCCGAATTCATCGAATATGTAGATGCCCGGCTCATTGGAGAAACACATGCCTGGTGCCAACGGCGTCGTTTCGCCGTGGACAAAATTAACGGGCTCATGTCCATCCATACCGATACCGTGCCCGAGTCGATGCGATAGACCTGGCATTTTATAACCGGGGCCAAAACCTTCGCTGGTGTAATAGTCACGTACGACGTCGTCAATTTTGCCAGCCGGTGTCCCAACCGTAGCGGTCTCCATTGCCAGCTCCTGTCCGCGTTTGACCGTATTCCAAACTTTGCGCTGCTTCTGGGTTGGCTCGCCGAAAACCCAGGTTCGGGATATGTCTGACTCGTAGTCGAGCACAGAACATCCGCAATCCATTAAGATAACGCCGCCCTCTTTCAGGGACTGCGGCTGATCGGTGCCGTGCGGATAAGCACTGGCTTCATTTAGAAGGACACCAGAAAATCCTGGCGATCCACCCAGTGATCGAGTGGCGGCAGTCATAAGATCTGAGATATCAGATGGAGACATCGACTTTTCGATATTTGCGTGCACATGGCGATAAGCTGCAAGCGTGACGTCATTTGCCGTTTGCATTAACGCGATCTCCGCAGCCGACTTATACATCCGACATCCGCGAGTAATGGCACTGCCAATCGTTACGTGAAAGTCTGGCGCCGACCTCTGTATTCCGTCGACAATGAAGTGACGAACGGTTTCTTCTATACCAATGGTGCCTTTCTTCAGACCACGATCATCAAGAATACCGGCCACTAGATCAAATGGATTTTCATGCTCGTGCCAAACCCGAACATCGTCACCAAAAGTCATGCTCTCCCGAACAGAGGGCTCTTCAAAATAGGGTGTGACAAATGCGATGTCACCAGCGGCCGGAATTACCGCTCCTGTAAAGCGCTCGGATCTCCGCCAGCGAACGCCGGTAAAGTAGATGAGAGCAGATCCTGCCTCCAACAGTAACGCGTCGACGTTCGAGTCGCGCATCAGTCGCTGCGCTTTCGCGACGCGACGCAGCCGCTCTTCTACCGTAATTGCTTGAGCGTCCGCCGTGATATTCGGAAGCTCGGGGCTCCCTTGCGAATAGGCGCTAGCGGGAATTGACGCTGCTACGCTAGTTGCGCCAGCGAGTTGCAAAAATTCTCTCTTATTCATTTGGACCCCACACACTGGATAGCACTAAACCGTGCCCGCATATTCGCTGATATTGAGTCATTAGTCGACAGACAAAACAATGCGTCTGCGTGCCTAGATTTGACAAGAGTTGAATGCTTACCGAAACTGAAATTAGCTACCGCTTAGAACGGTAGTCTTTGTGTTTTAAAGTTCTCTCAGACCAACTTCATGCTCAAGTTTTGAGCCGACTTTTGCAGCATGGACAGGTATTTTGCTTCCAATTCTTTATCGCTGGAATGTTCGTCATAGATCGCGACGACCATTGCCGCAACAGTCTTGCCGACGATATTTTTGATCGGCACTGCAATCGCCCGCATAGAAGTTGCAAACACTAATCCGAGTTGAGCAAATCCCTCTCGTTTTACGTTCCTGACTCGAGTTTCAATCTCATCCCGTTTTTCTGCCTCATCACCGTCCAGGTTCTCAAGATACTCGTTAAATTCGGCTTCATTTAGATTCGCCAGGATGACCAATCCTGATGCGGTCTCGTGCGCCGGACGCCTGTTTCCGATGCTAATGGAGAGCGCCACAATGTTAGCTGCAGATGCCGGAGCCGATTTCGCAACATAAAGAACCTCGTCACCCTCAAGCACCGAGACCGCTGATGCCGACCCAATGCCCTCGGTGATCATGTTTAGGATCGGTTGAGCAAGCACTGGCAAATCAGCAGCCGCGACGTAACCGTAACCAAGCTTTAGTACCTTCGGCAATAGAAAGAAGCTTCACCCATCTCTGCCGACGAAACCCAATTCCTGGAGCGTATATAAACACCGTGAAACCACGGTTCGGGACAAACCCGAGATTCGATTGATCTCCGCAATCGTTAACTGACCGCGGCCGTCATCACAAAATGCCTGAATCACGTGTAGGCCGCGGGCAAGTGAAACCATGTAGTCACTGTCGCCGCTGCGAAAAATTTCATGAACGACTGATTGTTTGAGGGCGGACTGATTCATCGTTTTACTCACATCAAAATAAGGCGCGGACCGAATATCGGGGCACCCGGACAGAAGAGTTGCGCCCGCAGTAGTCGGTTTTCCCGACGGAATTTTGGAGCGGTAAAGTAGCCGTTAATCGGCGACCTAATAGCTGGCTAAGGCTTGTAAATTTGCACTAATTAATGAGGTTTTAGAAACAAGCAATCAGTTATCGAGATATATAGGCATTTTTAACCTATTAACGGTCGATATTATTCGCCACATCGACCGGTCGATAAATGCCACACAGCTAGGTCTTTTTGATTGGCCGCGTCACTTTGGAACGCGAAAGCGCGCGGCAGCAGATCCCTGATCTAGCAGATCATTGCGCTTTGGCGCCATCCAGAATGGCTTTCAACGCCGGTATATCTTCAACATCAGGAGGATCATCTTTAAAGGTACGAATATAGGCGTAGATATCCAAAGCATCCGCGTCTGAGAGGCTGTCTGCCGGATAGTTGGGCATACTTTGCGTTGGAAAAAGCGGATTGAGCTCAGATCTTCCGCGTAAATACGTGAGGAAAATATCCTCGCGAAACATGATGCCGCTGACGTCATTGGCGAGATTCTTGCGACCTATGCCGCCAAACCCATGACAGCCATAACAGCCATAGTCGTAGTACGAGGTCTTGCCAAGCGCTGCATCGCCGGAAATCGGACCAAACTCGACCTGTGCGCTTGCCGTCATAAGAAACAACAGACCAGACACAGTCATCAACAATTTATCTGCATATGTTTTCATGCTGGTCACTACCGTGGTTGGGTGATTACGTCGATCAAGTACGGTTCACCGTTCCTGACTGCATCAACACCGCGGGCAAGCGCCGCGGCAAGTTTTGTTGGATCTTCAATCGGACCTTCCGCTTTGACACCGTAGCCCTCGGCTAACTTCGCATAGTCGATATAAGGATCTCTGAGCGTTGTGCCGATATGCGCGCGATCCGTACCACGGCCACGAACGCCAGCCATATATTGGACGTACATCAACTCCATATGCCACGCACGATTGTTATGCATGATCGTCAACATCGGTAACTGGTGATGCGCGGCAGTCCAAAGTGCACCGGGCGTGTAATTAAAATCACCGTCCGTTTGCACATTGATCACAATACGATCGCGTTCTCTTGCGGCTAGCGCGGCACCCGTCGCTGCCCCCAAGCCATAACCCAACGCCGCTGCAGGATGACCACCCAGATAACTATAAGGCTTGTCGTGATCCCAAAGTTGCATGTGGTGGCTACTGGAAAATCGTGATGGCCCCCCAATACACCAATCCAAATCTTTAATGAGTGGCCACAGCTCTGCGTATATTCTCGCGGTACTAACCGGACTCGCGTTCCAGCCTTCACGCGTTTTCTCCAGCGCCGCCTCAATTGCGGTTAACCGTGCCGCGTGATTTACGTCGGTATGGTGGCGGGTTCTGAGCACGACCGTTTTCCTGCTCTTAGAATTTGCACGCCGCTTCACCGCCGATATCAGGAGTGGCAAACTCGCTTCCGCGTCAGCCGTCAGATCATTCTGGCCAGGCGCATCCCGCCGCGGCCTCACCGGCGGCCGGATGCCACCAAAGTTTATGCTCGTTAAGTCACGCTCTGTGAGCGTTCGCAGGTGTGGTCCGTGAAGCGCCGCGTGGGCACCGCTCGCCTCAAGTCCAAGAACGTAGTCCGATTCATCGTCAGCGTCCGGGCCAACCAATGGATGACTTTGCGGGAAACTCATTGGGCCAACTTGAGACTTCGTTTCCACGGAAGCACCCACCAACTCGGCAAGTTCAACCGAGCGCTTAATTCCCTCTGGCGTACGAAATCGTCCGACGGACAGTCGGGGCTTCGCGGCACTCATTAAGCCCGCGGCGATTTCATCGGCCTGTTGCTCGGTAATCGTTGGGATGACCGGTGGAACGTAGACCGGCACCTGCATGTCACCAGCCTCCTCTTTTTGAACCTCCGTATCGAGAATGACAACGGTAGGTGCACAGGGCGGCGTTACGGCTTGTCGATACGCTTCCTGGATAGCAGGTAGTGCTTCTGCCAGTGTTACAGGATGCGCGTCCCACTTGGTAAACGAACGCACTATCCCGGCGACATCGTCAGCGGTATGCGCCTGCAAGAAATGTTTATCGTCGCGACCCACCAAGATGACCATTGGCGCGCGGCCATGATAGGCCTGGTAGATTGCCATCGCGCTGTGTTGTAGCCCGATTGTGCCCTGCACCAACGCGCAAATTGGCCGGCCTTCCGATTTGCCGTAACCATGCGCCATATCGACAGCAGATTCTTCATGCATTGCCGAAATGAATTCCGGCATGACATTGGGAATTTCACCGTAGTTGATGAGAGATTCCTGCAGGCCTTCAAAGCTTGAGCCGGGGTTAGAGGCAACGAATTCGATTTCCAGATCCCTCAAGACCTGCACGATCAGGTCTGAACCTGGACGTTGCGCCGCTCGCATAATAGACGGTGGCAGGGTATCGCCTAGTTCGCGGGCCATTTGCTCATCGGTCGGCGGAAGCGACAGCGGCACGCCATTCGAGGGTACTGCTGCCTGCGGTGCTGCCTCCGAACGGGTGGGCAATATACTGGCGGCGCCGGCCGCGGCGCTCGTTCCCAAAAATTCCCGACGACTGATGCCGCCCTGTTCCTGGTCCGTTTTTTTGATCATCGGAAGATCCTCTTCGGAAGCCTGCAAATCGTATAGGTCAAACGATACCAAACCTAAACGGTCAATCGAGTTTCAAAGGCGCTGTTTATGCCACGTTGTTTCGCATAGCGAATTAGATGCGACTAATCGGCACTAAACGACAATACGAAAGACACCGGTACCGCGACACTGATACTGGGCAAACCGGCTATTTCACGCAGGCTATCGACGCCTTCCGCAAGGCCAAATTGCGCCGCACTGATAACAACAGGCTGCTTACTAACGACCAGCAATCCGGACTCGCTGGTTCGCGTAATCAACACATCGAACGTAAGCGGCACCGTATGTCCATGCAGGGCCAGCTCACCACCAACGGAGGCGGCACTGGATTCGCCCATGGCAAGTTCACTGAGGAGCCCCATGTCAACCGACGTGGTTATGACAGCGGAGGAAAACGACGCAGTATCGAACAACATTTCCTGCATTCGATCGTCACGAATTTCAATGCCCGTATCGACGCTGGTGAGGTCAATCGTGATCTCAACCTCGCCAGCATCATTCACGCTACCCGCGAGTGCACCAAAACTATGCACCTCCGCAACATTGATGGCTTTGGTCGATATAAAGCTGAGTGTCGAGTTGCTACCATCGAGAGTCCAGCTCGCACTGGTTGGTGTCGCCATACATGACGCCAACAAAAAACAAAATGCGATTTTTTTCATAGCTTAATCCCCTGCTATTTTCATCAATACAATTTCAATCTAAATAGTGAGGCGCGCCTTCACGGCACGTCTCTACGTCTGTCCCAGCTCAAGAATTACAGCGGCGAATTCATCGACATCTTCCTGTCGCGTACGCCAGTTGGAAAATGCTGATCGAAATATTGTGCGGGCGCCTATTTTGGACGTACCCACCAGAAAACGCCCGTCGGCGATGACTCGTGCGCCCAAGTTTTCATTTAGTTCATCGAGCTGCTCGTCACTCATTCCACCTGGATTATAGCGAAACGCAACAATGTTCAGCTTTGGATCGTTCATTAACTCCAAATGCTCTGTCGCTCGAACCCGTTCGGCGAAATAGACTGCAATGTCCAGGCAATGCTCGACTAACCGTCGTTGGCCACGTCGACCATAGGCTTTGAGCGTCGCCCATACGGCAAAACTCCGTGCCCGCCGCGAGCTTTCCGGGCCGATGGCGCCAAATGTTGGCCGTGCACTATTTTCTTCCGGCAAATAGTCAGCGGAATAGCGAAAGGCACGCGCCATTAATCCGTAGTCACGTACAAATGCATACCCGGAGTCATAGGGAACGTTCAACCATTTATGGCCGTCAACAGTCGCGGAATCCGCTTTCTCGATGCCTTCGACAAAATGTGCGGTCCGCGGTGACACTTTTGCGAAAAGACCAAAAGCGCCGTCAACATGCACCCAGCAATTATGCTGCCGAGACAATTCGATCATCTCTTTTACGGGATCAAATTCTCCAGCGTTCACTTCGCCAGCATTGACGATAACGAGAGCGGGCTCTCCATTTAAAGCCTCAAGCCCAGCGGCAAAGGCTTTCAAATCGAGTCGACCAAAATCATCTTTCTCGAAGCGCTGAATATTGCCGCGACCGACGCCCTGTACTGCGAGCACTTTAAGCGTGCTTGCATGGATGAAACCCGAGGTCAGCACCGGCATTTGCGGTACACTAGAAAGGCCGGTTTCAGACACATCCAGGCCGTGTTGTTCACCCCACCATTGGCGCCCTGCGGCGAGACAAACAAAATTAGCCATCGTGGCGCCCGTCACCATCACGCCGGACCACTCTTTGGGCAGCTCGAATATTTCCTTTAACCAATCTAGCGCCTGCATCTCCATTTCCACGCCAGCGGGGGACAATACCCATGTATAGGTAATGGCGTCGTAAGCCGTTGCGAGAAGATCAGCTGCGAGCGCGGCGGGTGTGCTGCCGCCAATAACAAAATGGAAAGCTTTCGGGCCTGCGGTATTGCCGCCAGCGGTTTCATTGAGCTCTATGAGTCGATCGATAGCGACCTGCGCCCCGCAACCCTCCAGTGGCAGCGGTTCTTTGAAATTCTGTAGAACTTGTTCGGCATTAGGCTGTAAAGCTAACCGCTCATCGGTGCGTCGAATGACGTCGGTCAGGTTCGCGGCGAGGGATTCCACCAAGGCATCCAATTCGTCACGAAACTCTTCCCCCAACCCACGCTGGCCCATCTCCGACAACCCTTTTTTATTGTTTTTGGTCAGATCTGAATCCTAGCTCGGACTATTCATGAATGCACGTGATGATTGGACAGAGTATTGATTGCACACAGGATTTTCTGACTGAGCGGAATACGCACTGTATTTCCGAAGAAAGAAAATCCTGTGTGCAATCAATACTCATGCAAGGGTGCGAGCATTTAATGAATAGTCCGGGCTAGCATGAGGCACCGGCAATAGGCTGCGGTGATTTGCCTCTGTCGCTAACCCAATGGGATGCTTATTGCAGATCGTGGCTCACAAGAACGACGGTGCGAAGCTGATAACGCCGCAGACAATGCTGTGCCCTTGCTTATCGCAGCGATACGGAAAGCGAGACGCTGAGAAACATCATCGCCGCGGCCCTTGCAAGAGAACGCTGGCCAAAGTCACAAAATCTGGATCGAACCGAAGTCCCTCAGAATTCAAATCCAACCCAGACTCTTAAACGATATAACCCGCTATAGCGCCTTGAAGACAGCGTCTAAAGTCTCTTTCGCGTCCCCAAAGAGCATGCGCGTGTTGTCTTTAAAGAACAGCGGATTCTGCACACCCGCATAACCGGTTGCCATGCTGCGCTTGAGGACGATCGAAGTCGTTCCCTTCCAACACTCCAGGACCGGCATGCCAGCAATTGGGCTATCGGGTTCATCTAATGCAGATGGATTCACGATGTCATTCGCACCAATTACTACAGACACGTCGATTTTCGGAAAGTCTTCGTTTATCTCGTCCATTTCGAAGACGATGTCGTACGGGACCCTGGCTTCAGCCAACAACACATTCATGTGGCCGGGCATTCTTCCGGCAACCGGGTGAATGCCAAAACGAACGTTGATGCCTTTAGCACGCAGAGCCTTGGTAATTTCGAATACAACGTGCTGCGCCTGAGCGACGGCCATACCATATCCGGGAATAATCATTACTTCTGAAGCGTTCAAAAGCATTTCAGCGGTTTCATCGGCATCGACAGGAATGACTTCACCTTGATCTTCGTTGTTACCCGAGGACGCAACAGTTCCACCTGCAGTACCGAAGCCGCCGGCAATGACCGACAGGAATTTTCGATTCATCGCCCGACACATGATGTAACTCAAAATCGCACCGCTCGAGCCTACTAATGCGCCGGTCACAATCAGCAGATCGTTATTCAACATGAATCCGGTCGCGGATGCCGCCCAACCCGAGTAACTGTTGAGCATTGAGACAACCACGGGCATGTCAGCACCACCGATAGCCATCACCATGTGGATACCAAAAATCAGTGCGATGCCGGTCATAATCATCAGTGGGTAGATACCACCACCGACTGCTGATTCGATAACGAACTCTCTCCCGAACCAGAATACTCCGATGAGCAAACCGAGATTGAACAGGTGCCTGCCCGGCAGCGTCAAAGGCTTGCCGCCGATTCGACCAGACAACTTGCCGAAGGCAATGACCGATCCGGAGAACGTTACCGCACCGATCAAGATTCCAAGGTAAGTTTCAATATCATGAATGGTGAGTTCGACGCCGGTGAAATGAACCGACGGATCCATAAAGTTGGCATAACCAACCATGACAGCCGCAAGCCCAACAAGACTATGCAGAATTGCAACCAGCTCCGGCATATCGGTCATCTGGACGCGCTTGGCCAGCAAGATACCAATACCGCCGCCAGCGGCCAGGGCAACCATGAGCTCAACGTAATTCTGCGTCACAACCCCAAAGATGGTCGCTAGCAGAGCAATGGTCATACCAGTGATGCCGTACCAATTACCTCGTCTGGCTGTTTCCTGGTTGGAGAGACCGCCGAGGGCGAGAATAAAGAGAATCGTCGCAGCGATGTACGAGACGGTAACGATACCTGCGCTAATCATGACGACCTCACTTACGGAACATTTCAAGCATGCGCCGCGTAACGGCGAAGCCGCCCGCGATATTGATGCTTGTTATTAGTAGTGTGAAAACCGCGATCCATTTGATCGTGTCGTCAGGAGAACTGATTTGAATTAGCGCGCCAATGACGATGATGCTCGAGATGGCGTTTGTCACACTCATCAATGGCGTATGCAATGCCGGCGAGACATTCCAGATGACCATGTAACCGACGAAACAGGCTAAAACAAATACAGTGAAGTGCGCCATGAAGGATGGCGGTGCAACAGCACCCAGGCCAAGCAAGGCAAGACCACCGACAGCCGCCGCGATAAACGGACCCGCTGCCGACTTCTTTTCTGCAACAACAACTGGCGCTGGTGCTGGCGCTGCCTTTTTCGGCGCTGCAGAAAGTTTCGGTGCAGGTGGCGGCCACGTCGTTTTTCCGTCGGTACACACTGTCGCACCGCGAATAACTTCATCCTCCATGTTGACAACAATCTCGCCATCTTTCTCAGGCGTCAGATCGGTCAAAAGGTGGCGTAGATTCGTTCCATACAATTGACTGGATTGCGCTGCCAACCGACTGGGTAGATCCGTATAGCCGATGATTGATACACCGTCTCGAACGACCACCTGATCGCGCTCTGTGAGTTCGCAGTTGCCGCCCTGTTCAGCAGCAAGATCGACCACGACGCTACCTTCCCGCATGGCCTGAACCATCTCGGCTGTAATGAGTTTCGGTGCTGGTTTACCCGGAATTAAGGCGGTCGTGACGATGATGTCGACTTCTTTAGCTTGTTCCAGGAATAACGCCATCTCCGCTTTAATGAACTCTTCGCTCATTGTCTTTGCGTAACCACCGTCGCCCGATCCGTCTTCATCATCGAATTCGAGTAAGAGGAACTCAGCGTCCATGCTCTCGACCTGTTCTTTCACTTCGGGACGAGTATCAAAAGACCTGACGATGGCGCCCATGCTTTTGGCGGCGCCAATCGCGGAGAGGCCTGCAACGCCTGCGCCAATCACCAGTACCTTCGCAGGTGGCACCTTACCGGCCGCCGTAATTTGCCCGGTAAAAAATCGGCCAAAATGTTGGGCCGCTTCAACGATGGCCCGATACCCGGCGATATTCGCCATCGAGCTGAGCGCATCCAGTTTCTGCGCGCGCGAAATTCGGGGAATGCTGTCCATGGCCATTGCGGTGACGCCACGATCAGTCAGATCCTTCAACAACTCTGGGTTCTGACCAGGCCAAATAAAACTGATCAGCGTCTGTCCGGAGCGCAACATGCCGGCCTCTGCACCCTCAGGCGCTCGAACCTTCATGACGATATCTGACTGCGCCCAAACATCCGCGGCAGATGCGACTACCTCGCAACCCGCTGTGGCGTAGGCGTCGTCCGTATAACTCGCCGCCGCGCCTGCTCCGGCCTCAACGAGAACCTCGAACCCGAGCTTTTTGAGCTGCTTTACCACGTCCGGGGTAGTTGCGACGCGTCGCTCACCCGCGTGAATTTCCTTCGGTACACCGATCTTCATTCAATAGCCTCCGATAAGTCTGGCGGGATTATCAGCGACGGCGTTTTATTAGGCAATCGATATATTTTCCCGTGCGTGACGGCAGGGAAGGGTCTGGAGGGACCTTGCTCTAGAAGCGAAAGGTGGTGCTGAATTTGAAGGTTATGTCACCCGTGACGGATTGAAAGCTTCTATCTCGGGTGTAGTCGACGAATTCCCGGTTCACAATCAAAACCATTTCCCGCCCCGCTCTTGGCACCCACCGCAGGATACTATTCAACCCAACGCCGTAGGTCACGTTGTCGTACTGGACAAAATTCTCCCAGTACCAAGTATTGGTGAATGCTACATCGGCGCGGAGAGACATCAGCCGAGTGGTAAACGCGCCATTGGACAATTCGATATCGCTTATCTGATATCCGGTCGAAAACTTAAGATGCTCATTCGGACGCCAAGTCAGTGAAGCCCCCGGCGCCGATATGGAGCCATCGAAAAAATCGCCGCCGCAATAAAACGCTGCCGCCATGAGAGCCCTGTGACTGGCGCTACTCACATTGATGCAATATTGATCAAAGGAATAGGCACCAGCCGCAATATTGATACCGTCAGAAATCTCAAAGGCCTGATCAAGGTTCTCGTCAATGAGTTGATAATGAAACTCGATCCTATCGCCGGTCTCGGTCGTCAATTCCATTGCGCGCAGAGTCGTGACTTCCGATTGCAAAATGCCCTCGAGCGTTTCAATTCTTTGATAATCGATGCCGCTAAAAACCTGCCGAATGTGTCTATCGCGTGGATACCAGGTGTAGCCACCCTCCACGGTTAAATCCCGCACATTGACTCGACTCACAAAACCGAGCGCCGGATAGAAATTCTGCTGAAATTCTTTATAGGCAATGCCACCGCGAAATCCGACTGCATTCGGCAGTCTCAGACTTGCGCCAAACGCGGCGTCATCGCCGTCGATACCTTCACTATCCGATTGCTGATACCAAAGGCTTCCTTCTAATGTGCGGCCATTCGTAAGGCGAGTATTGAGATAACGAAAGTCGAATCCTGCGAGAGAATTATCGAGATTCGAATCCGGATCACCATGCGTCATGATAATGCCCACACTGGATTCTTCGAATACGTTTCTAGCGAGCCGTGCAACGAATAGTTCACTCGAATTCAGTGCTTCAAACTGGTCCTGCTGAATTCCCAGCAAGCCGACCTCCCATTGTCCGGCGCGTCCAGTGAGTTTTCCGCCACCGTTAATATCAATCGTTTGCCCACCACCACTAAGCCCAATTCGGCGGGAAAAAAACGGACGACCACTTTCCCGCCCAACGCGAGAAATGGTCGTGCGATCATTGAAACTCTCGCCACCGATTCGACCGAACTCAAAAATGTCTGTGTCCTGAAGAAAAAACGCACGACGCTCGGGAAAGAATAATCCGAACCGCGTTAGATTAATTTGTCGCTCGTCAACGCCGCTCCCGGAGAAATCTGTGTTGAACGTAAGCGCGGCCGTCACTGCGGGTGTCAGCTTGTAGAAAATATCGACGGCTGGCTCTGCCGACTCGTCTGTTGTTCCGATTTCGAAGTTCGTCGACTCTCCCACGCGCCCCGATGCAACGATATCAAGCCCTACACCCTGGTCTGCGCCAAGGAGCCCGGTGACTGCCCCGGAAATTGCCGGGTTCTGCGTACGATTGGCAGATACCCAACCAATATGTTCTGACTTCCTACCGATAAAACGTGAAACGTTGAGGCCCCAAACATCATTATTCGGATCGAAGGAAAGCGTCTTGAATGGAATTTCAACCTCCGCAACCCAGCCCTTGTCATCAATTTTGGTTGCACCATGCCAGATGCCGCGCCAGCTCCAGTTCTCTTTTGTAACGTTTTCGTAGAGCGCCTGGTTGCGGACGCCATTCGCCGTTAAATCGAATGCGTAACCGCTGCGACCTTTATTGAAAGGGTCGATCATCACGGTAAAACTATCTTCTCCGGGCGACCAATCGCCTTGTCGCAAGACCTGTGCGCTAACTTTGTCCGGTTCGCTATCCCACATTCTTGCCGCAAGATATAAAGCATCTTTTGTATAAACGACGAGAATCTGTGACTTTTCTGTGGGCGGTGCGAATTCGTCCGGATTGATTTGATGCAGATCGTTTATGACGGCACCAAAAGCCCATGCATCGTCGTCCAAAACGCCATCGAGAATTGGCGCTTCATCTACCATGAAGGCGTCGATCTGCTTCCCGCCAGAATCCACCATTTGTGCGCGCACCGCCTCGCTTCCGAGGCCGATCGGCACAAGAGCGAAGAACAAGCCGTACTTAAACCATTCGCGCAAAACGAGCATTTCTGACATCAGGGAGACGTAGATTATCCTTTTGAGGTGACGTTTACCCGCCTTTGGCGCCCAAATACCCAAGCCTGAAGACAGACCCATCGAACCTCAGCGACCTCATCGGCGAATTGAATTTGGCCTATAAAAAAACGTGCGGAGATCTGTCGACCCCCGTCCGTTTAATTTAGTGCAGTACGTTACGTTGCTGAGGCGCTGCAAATACTCGTTAACGACGAGTCCAACGTGCCATCGAAATCCTCACCTGACTGCTGCGCATTGAGACCTTCTGATAATGCGCGCGAGAAACTCGCCACCATGCCGTTTTGTCGCGACAAACGATCGTTCGCTTCATCCCGAGGATAACCACCTGATAGCGCTACGACTCGTGCGACATTCGGGTGTGCGACGCAATCCGCATACAGATTGTCTTTTTCCGGCAGCGTAAGTTTCAGCATCACAACCTCATCTGCGCCGAGACTGTTGAGCTGGCCCATAATCGCGTCATGCAGCAGGTCTTCCGCTGCGGCTTTTTCAGCACAATGAATATCGACTTCCGGCTCAATGATCGGCACAAGTCCGGCAGCAACAATTTGTCGGCCGACTTCGAATTGCTGATCAACCACCGCGCTAACTCCTGCCGCGTTCGCTTTTTTGATGACCGAGCGCATCTTAGTGCCGAAGATTCCGGCAGCACTCGCTTTCTCGAGTAGCTCGCCGAGTCCAGGATTCGGATTCATCACTTGCGCCCCGTCAACCTCGTCTGCCAGTCCCTTATCGACTTTAAGAAACGGTATGACGTTTTTGACGTCCCAGAGATATGACGCAGTGGTTTGTCCTTCCACTTCACGGTCCATCGTATTCTCAAACAGGATGGCACCTAAAATTCGGTCACCATTGAACGATGGACTAGTCATTATTCGGGTCCGCATCGCATGAACGACGTCAAACATTTCTGCGTCGCTTGACCAGGCATCCGGAGTGATCCCGTATAGTCCTAGTGCTTTTGGCGTACTGCCACCGCTTTGATCCAATGCAGCGATGAATCCAGGTGCGGACTTAATTTTCTCGAGTTGATCTTGTCTACTCACGACATCCCCTGTTGGTTGGGTTAGGTATAGTTTGTGCGGCGGATTCTACAGTATGTAGGCCGAAATTCCTCTGAAATCCGTTCCAGATTTCCCGACATTTATGCGACCGATACGGTCCCGCCTTTCTGTCGAAATTTCGACACCAGCGCGGCTAGACTGAAATCGGAGCGAGCGTTCCGTCTGCGGCCAATAGCATTTGGGATGATTCAAGATCGATGCGATTGCGACCATCTCGTTTGGACTTATATAACGCACGATCCACGCGCACGATCGCATCAGACATACAGGTGTCTTTTCTCGACAAGGTCGCCACGCCGAAACTTGCGGTCATGGTGCGTTGACAGCCGTCGAATTCAATTGGTGATGCCTGAATCAGCGAACGCAATCCGCCCGCAATCTCCATAGCATCCACCAATCCAGCGCCAGGCAATATCAGGGCGAATTCCTCGCCGCCAATGCGGGCGGTAATATCCTCTTCGCGCCTACCCAGCTTTAGCAATTCCGCAAAGGCAAATAACGCCTCATCACCTCCGGAGTGTCCAAATTCATCGTTGATCTGTTTGAATCGATCGATGTCGGTGACCACGACCGAAATGGGTCGGTCGGTACGACGCGACGTTGCGTAGGCCATCGCAGCCTGCTCACTAAAGCCGCGGCGATTTAGGAGACCCGTTAGTTGATCACTGATCGCTAGTTCTCGCAGCTCTTCGGATAGATCTGAGGCAAGGACAAATAATAAGAAAATTGCCATTCCTGTGTAACCAGCCGGCAACGTCATGAATGTTATCTGGTCGTAAATACTCTGCAACTCCGGATTGGCAAGCGGTCCTTGCATGAAGGCCACGACTGCCGCTGCGCCTTGAGCTAGCCCAACAAACGCAGTGGTAACAGCGGTCGCAATATCCGCTGGACGGGAGTTTTCCGATGCTGCATGACAATGTAGCTCGCAAGACAATGCGTTACCGCAGCGAATGCGGGGGCAGCAGCGCTGCTGATGCCAGCGTGCGGATTTACAATCGTCGTCCAAACGATAATGAGGTATACGGCAATAGCGCTTGCCCACGCATTTTTTTCGATAACGGCTTTTCCGGATCGCTGGCAATGCCCAACCAGGCCAAGCGCAATGACGGCCAAGCTCAATGCGTTGATCGTCAGCCAATAGGTTTGGCCGCTTGGAAACGCCTGTGCGAGTAGCGTTAGGCCCCACTGAAACGTGGCTGCAAGTGCTGCGAGTGACCAACTAAGCGCGTGCGGTTTTTCGCCCAACGTCCGCCATGCGAAAAGAGATGTCAGCGATATCATGGCGCTCATGAGCGTGAGGGCAACCAAAATATAGAGGGCAGGAGAGGTCATGGCTTGTCAGTCGTCATTGCGTCGCTACATTGTGGCAAACAAACTGCGCACCAGACTTGATTCAACGCACGCTTTCGCACGCGAAGTATGGAGAGTCTGCAGAGTTTTTCCAGCTGCTAAATTAAATTAGCGTGTGTGAGCAGTATCGGCGAGGTTTCGCCAGTCATTAGCTATTCAGCGAAAGTTCTTCTTCGAAGCCGAATTTAAGCGGGTCTTTGATGAGATCCGGATACAAGACACCCTCCAGATGGTCGAATTCATGTTGAAAAACGCGGGCATGGAAACCGTCGACCTCGCGTTCGACTAAATTTCCATACTGATCGATCCCACTGTAACGAATCCGGGAAAACCGCTCCACATAGCCACGCATTCCCGGAACACTCAAACAACCTTCCCAACCGCCGATTTTTGTATCATCAAGAACGTTCGATTTCGGATTGACCAGCACCGTTATCGGAATAGGCTCCACCTCGGGATAACGCGCGTTGGCCTCGATGCCAAAAATCATTACGCGTAAGGGCACACCAATTTGAATTGCGGCCAACCCCGCACCATCTGCCGCCTCCATCGTGTCAAACATGTCGGCGATGAGATCACGAATATCAGGCGTGTCGACAGCATCAACCTCCATGGACCGCTGCCTTAGCAATGGATTTCCCAGACGAAGAATGGGTCGGATGGCCATTGAGGTTCCTCGTAGTCTTGATGGGCCCCAACGACCGCAGAGAATTTGCTATTGGGAGCAGCAGCTAGTCTACGCCTATCCGCACTGATGTCGAAATGCGAAATCAGTCGATAACAATCTCACCTCTTTTTTTGCGAAAAAAGATCGCGCCAATTGTACGCCATCAGCGCCTATGGGACAGATATAGATCTGGTTTAAGAGAGAGTTTTTGTTCATCCTAAGCTGAGAAGTTGAGATGAAACAGAGACCAACAGGACGACAATCGTCGTCAGAAAAGATCATTCGT
>Ga0115002_10003820_pt1 | contig 18617 bp, 15 predicted proteins | sample ArcticOcean_MG_C_8_FD_89576 | JGI IMG/M metagenome (GOLD analysis project Ga0115002, IMG submission 89576) | Marine microbial communities from western Arctic Ocean - ArcticOcean_MG_CB11_86 | ecosystem: Environmental > Aquatic > Marine > Oceanic | place: Arctic Ocean: Canada Basin | collected... | reverse complement strand
TTCCAAATCAAATTTATATATTTCCAGATTTGGTTTTCCCGAAATATCGGCTATTTGACTGACATCTTTATCAAGAGCCATAACTGTATATCCCTTATCCAGTAAAAACCTAGTATTGCGCCCGCTGCCACAAGCCAGGTCTAGAACCAGTTTTTTTGAGGGAATAAGAGATATATATTTTCTTACCCAATCCAATACCATTGGAATTTTATTTTCCAGTCTTTTATTAGGTTCAGACATATTTTCCATTTATTAATATTTTATATAATAAGTATTTATTCACATACAATACTCGTCAAAAGCTTGGCAATATTGTTAAACTATTGTAAATCTCGGCTTCTGTAATTAGTTAATAAGTATTTTATCCAATATCTAGGTTCAAAATGATTCTCTACAACTTAAAATGCGCCCAGAACCATAAATTTGAGGCTTGGTTTAAAGATAGTGGAGCCTACGATAAGCAGGCAAAACGTAAAGATATTGAATGTCCTGTATGTTTTGATACTACCATTGAAAAAGCTATCATGGCTCCACGCTTATCATCAACAACCCGTAAAAAAGGCCTAGAGTATGAAACCCCCATGACCACAGGGTCTAATCAAAATAACTTAAAAACTAATATGGATAAAGGTAAGGCCTCTCAAGTAGCTCGAGAATTTTTAGAGACCGCTAATAAAATTCAGAAACATGTTGAAGAGAATTGCGAGAACGTTGGCGAAAATTTTGCAGATGAAGCCCGCGCAATTCATTACGGCGAGGCTGAAGAACGCGGTATCTATGGAGAGGCCACACAATCTGAAGTGAAAGGCTTGGTTGAAGAGGACATTCCAATTAGCCGAATTCCATGGAAAAGAAACAAACCATCATAACAACTAAACAAATCAAACTATTTAGGTTTCTCCGCCGTTATTAAATAATTTACATTTAGATCTTTTGAGAAATCCCAACCATCACCAATTAAATTTAATTGCATACCAGTAATATCCAGGACATCCATCCCATTGTTACGTATGTGATAACAAAATTCAGAGGGCCTAACAAATTTTTGCCAATCATGGGTACCCATGGGAACCCACCTTAAAATATATTCTGCCATGATTTTTGCTAATGCTAATGACTTAAGTGTCCGGTTAAGTGTAGCAGCTAGCATAAGGCCGCCCGGCTTAAGTAATGTGGCGCAAGCTACCATAAAGGCTTCAACATCAGCAACATGTTCAATCACTTCCATATTGATCAAAACGTCATACATTATGCCTTTGGCTACTAACTCTTCGGGCAATAGCGTTTGATATTTAATATTCAACGACATCATGTGAGCATGGCTTTTAGCAACTTCAATACCCTCATCTACAGCATCAATACCTGTAACATCAGCCCCCAATCGCGCCAAAGGCTCACAAATCAATCCGCCGCCACAGCCAACATCAAGGATTGACAGATTAGAGAGGGATTCAAAATCTTCTGTCTCACGGCTATAATGGCGACAGATTTGATCTCGTATATATGTCATACGAAGAGGATTGACTTGGTGTAAGGACTTAAAATCTCCGTTCGGATCCCACCATTCCGCAGCCAAGCTTGCAAAATGATCAACTTCATCCGATACGACGGTACCAGCTCCAGCACTATCTTGGTCTGTATTTTGGGTAATTATTGTCATAAAAACTTAATAACCTAAAAACTAGTGAAAAACACGACATCTCTTGCAAGAAGGTGCCCAGACAGAGTATGAATAGGTTTCGAAGCCTAACTAGAGACTAGAAAACCTCAATAATATGTATTTTTATGAGGTATATGAGCATGTTACGCGAAACAAGCATAACGGGATAATTACCCAAATAACTACGATGGTATGAGTATAGAATGGCACGAATTGTACAAAAATTCGGCGGCACGTCTGTCGCGGATATCGAGCGTATCAAAAATGCTGCGCAACTTGCAAAAATGGAGTATGACGCAGGTAATCAGGTTGTTGTGGTTGTGTCAGCAATGGCTGGTACCACAAACCAATTGGTCGACTATGTCAACCAAATAGACCGCGAATTCGATCCAGAAGAATACGATGTTGTAGTATCAACAGGAGAACAGTCAAACGCTGGTCTGATGGCTCTCGCAATACAGAACTTAGGTATAAAGTCGAGATCGTGGCTAGGCTGGCAAATACCGATTCAAACTGATGCCATTCATGAAAAAGCACGGATAGTAAATGTAAATACTGAGGAGCTCGAAAAGTGTTTATCTGATGGTGAAATTGCCGTAGTACCGGGTTTTCAGGGTATTAGTGCTGACAATCGCATCACCACACTTGGCCGGGGCGGTTCAGATCTAACGGCCGTAGCACTGGCGGGGGTGCTCAAAGCTGAACGATGCGATATATTTACGGATGTCGATGGTATTTATACGACTGATCCCAGAATTGTAGGTAAAGCACAGAAACTAGATAAAATTACTTATGAAGAAATGCTGGAAATGGCATCACTTGGCTCAAAGGTGCTTCAAACACGTTCAGTTGAGTTAGCTATGAATTACAATGTTAAAATGCAAGTTCGGTCAAGCTTTGAAAATACTCCCGGCACATTTGTCGTAAGCGAGGATGAAATTATGGAACAACAAGTTGTAAGTGGAATATCACAAAGTAAAGATGAAGCTAAAATCACGTTGCTCAAAGTTGCCGACCGACCAGGAATTGCTGCAGCCATCTTTGGGCCTTTAGCCGATGCGGAAATCAATGTTGATATGATTGTCCAAAACGTGTCAGAGGATGGTAAAACTACTGATCTTACTTTTACGGTGGGTGAAGTCGATTTAGAAAAAGCCGTTAACGTCTTAAAAAAGAACAAGTCTGACATTGGGATTGGAGAAATTATTCCTGATTCTGATGTTGTAAAAATCTCCGTAGTCGGCGTTGGCATGCGATCGCATGCAGGTGTTGCACAGAAGATGTTCATGACGCTGGCTGAAAAAGGCATAAATATAAAAGTAATTTCAACCTCTGAAATCAGGGTTAGTGTTTTGGTTGCCGAAGAGTACGGAGAACTAGCGATCCGTGCGCTTCACACAGCCTATGGACTGGATGCCGATTAAATCAACAAGCGAGAGCTAACGTAATGGAACGTATCTCACCCGTGACAGGATCAAGGCGCCTACTATCGCGTCTTCGTGATGTTATGGCGGGAGCTGAGGCTTCACAGGAGAGGCTTAACCAAATTGTAACAATCATCGCATCTGATTTTGTTGCTGAGGTTTGTTCAATCTACGTCTTGCGAGCGGGTGAAGTGCTCGAACTTTTTGCCGCGACTGGTCTGGCAGTTCAGTCCATTCACACGACACGCCTTAGTATAGGTGAGGGCTTAATTGGCCGTATAGCTGTTCAAGCTAGACCGCTCGCCTTAGCAGACGCCCAAAGCCATCCCGATTTTGCCTACCGTCCAGAGACTGGCGAGGAAATTTATCAATCACTTGCAGGCGTGCCAATCCTCAGAGGCGGGCGTGTCACTGGCGTACTTGCCGTGCAAAATCGAACAGCACGCTCCTATACCGAAGAAGAAATTGAGACATTAGAAACGACGGCGATGGTTATAGCTGAGTTAATCGCTAACAGTAAATTATTAAGTCAGGAAGAGCTGCATGCAGTTGAGGGACTAGACCTCTTGTCAATTTCAATTGACGGCATTCGGCTTAATGGAGGTATGGCAATAGGGGAAGCAGTACACCATGAAAAACGCATTCAGATATCCAAACTTGTATCCGATGACCCAATCGCTGAGCAGCAACGTCTTGATCAAGCAGTTATAGAAATGCATGGCGCGATTGATCAAATGCTAGAAGCAACAGATGTCGCTGAAGGCGGAGAGCATAAAGATATTTTAGAGACATACAAAATGTTTGCTGAGGATGCAGGCTGGTTAGCTAGGATCTCGGAGGCAATAAAGAATGGCTTAACAGCAGAAGGGGCTGTTGACAAAGTAAAAAACGATACACACGCCCGATTTAGAAAACAAACAGATCGGTATTTTCGAGAACGCCTGCATGATTTTGATGATTTAGCACACCGTTTATTGCAGCATTTAGTCGACGTTAATAAAGCCAGTGAAAACAGCAAACTACCGAAAAATATTATATTAATAGCCCGTAATATGGGTCCCGCAGAACTGTTAGATTATGATAGGGCATCCCTTAAAGGATTATTATTGGAAGAAGGATCGGCAACAACTCACGTTGCCATTATGGCTCGCGCTTTAGATATCCCGGCCGTTGGCAGAACGGAAGAGGCAATTGAAAAAATAGAACCCGGAGACACAATAATTGTCGATGGTGATAATGCTAAAGTACATATCCGACCAGCAGATAATATAAAAGAGGCTTTCGTTGACATATTGGCTACACGTGCTGAACGCATTGCTAGTTATGCTTCTTTACGCAATGTACCATCACAAACCAAAGATGGAACCAGTGTTGAGCTTCACTTAAACGCAGGCCTGCTAGCCGACATGCAAAGTATCAATGATACTGGCGCAGACGGCATTGGTCTATTCCGAACAGAAATTCCCTTTATGAATAGCCATAACTTTCCCGATGTTAGGCGACAATCTCGATTATACGAACGCATAATTGAACAATCTGGCGGAAAACCAGTTATATTTAGAACCCTAGATGTTGGAGGCGATAAAAGCCTACCGTATTGGGAGAATGACAAGGAAGAAAACCCGGCGATGGGCTGGCGGGCTATCCGCGTATCTATAGACAGGCCTGCCTTAATACGCAATCAATTACGAGCTCTTATCCGCGCTGCCCAAGGTCGCGAACTTTCGATCATGTTTCCTATGATAACTGAAATTTCAGAATTTGATAAAGCACGAAAAATTCTGGATTTAGAGTTAGAACGAGCTAACGCCAATAATTATAAACCAGTCAAAAATCTTCGTGTTGGAACTATGCTTGAAGTTCCGGCCCTCGCATACCAAATGCCAGCCTTATTAAAACGGGCTGATTTTATTTCAGTTGGCAGCAACGATCTTTTTCAATTCTTATTTGCAAGCGATCGCGGAAGCCCAAAAGTCTCTGATAGATTTGATCCACTTTCTCCAGCAGGCTTAAATTTTCTCAAAAGCATTATTGAACAATGTGATGCTACAAAAACGCCCGTCAGCCTATGCGGAGAAATGGCAGGGAGACCTCTTGATGCAATGGCATTAATTGGTATTGGTTTTCGCACGCTATCAATGGCTCCATCTTCAATCGGTCCCGTGAAGACCATGATTAGATCCCTCTCAATCCATGACCTAAGGCTTTATCTGAATAGTCTAAAAGATGTAACCGAACACAGTTTGCGTGAAAAATTACGAGAATTCGCCATAGATCATAGCGTTATCATATAAGAGGAGAAAATAGTTAAAAAACTGATTCTTGGTCAACCTGCTGATTATCCAAATTAAAGAATAGAACCCGAGATTCAATTTCTTCATCAGTCATAACGTATTGGACAACAACAATGCGATCATCTTTATGACATAGCCTGGCGCTTGGACCATTAATTCCTACGGTGACATCATCCTCTCCCGAAATCACGTAGGTGTCGTAACGTGAACCATTATTAAAATTATAGATCGAGACGGCATCACCTGCCATAAGATTTGAACTAGCCAAAATACGCGGAGGAAGAATGATGGAGCCGGAGTAATATAGATCACACCTGGTAACACATATTCCATGGAGCTTTACGGCCATAACAGAACGCATAATCATTATTATTTTCCAAATGCTGTGTTTAATAATGCGCTGTTTGAATACATTTTTTATTAATTGCAAGCACTTATAGTGCCAATTGACGTATGACTTATGCCAATAAGTTATAGAACACTCACTTATATTAAAAAAAGCGAACATTAAGCTTAGTTAGGTTAAATTTAGAGGTAAAAAATTTATGAAACAAAAAATTAGTTCTAACTATTGAAGCTGGACTAGCCGGGTAATCTCAGCTTAAATAAATTTATAAAACTATAAAGGTATAAGAATGCTCTACGGCGAATTTGGCATCACGCTCTGTGATGAGAAGCGTGCAACACCCGGCTACACACTATTCTCACCTCTCTGGCAAAGCGTGAGTTACCTCATCAACATGCAAGGAGAAGTAGTCCATCAATGGAACTGGAAAGGCCGCGCGAACGCCTATGGACAATTGTTGCCTGAAGGAGATCTTCTCTGGGGAGAGGCCAATTATGCCGACAGAAAAAATGATGTCAAAACTGGGATCCGACGAGTTGATTGGAAAGGCAATATCCTTTGGTCCTACTTTGATCCTACACAGCATCATGACTTTAGCCGTTTAAAGAATGGTAATTTTATTTATATCGGACTTGAAGAACTTCCGACTGACGCGGCAAACCGTGTTCAAGGTGGTTTGCCAGGTTCCGAACTCGAAGGCGGTAAGATCGAATCCGACTACTTCCGAGAAGTCACCCCTGAGGGTAAAATCGTCTGGGAGTGGCATACCCATATTGATTTGGATATCGAAAAATACGTTGTTTGTCCGTTATGTCCACGGGGCGACTATTTGCATGTGAATGCAATTGCAGAGACTAAGGAGGGTGGCATCATGATCAGCTGTCGCCACGTTAATCTTATCGCCGTGATCGACAAGGCGACAAATAAATTCAAATGGGAGTATCAAAATCTTGATTTTGGTCACCAGCATGATTTTCATCAGCTCGAAAATGGTAATTATATGATTTTTGCAAATGGTGCACATACGACACGATCAAATGCACTCGGGGGGTCCCAAGTAATTGAAATTGACCCTGAGAATAAGAAACACGTCTGGACCTACAAGGGAAGCCCACCCCACACGTTCAATTCCCGTCATATAAGCGGCGCACAACGCCTTTCGTCAGGTAATACCTTGATTTGCGAAGGCATTTCTGGCCGTATCTTTGAAGTGACACCTAAAGGAGATGTCGTTTGGAATTTCGTCTCACCCTATTTTTCTTCCCCTGACCTCAAGGGGCCCGCGGGTAATCAAAATATGGTTTTTCGGGCACTCCGTTACGACGCCGGCTCATCAGAAATCGGCGGACGCCTAAGCCCCAATCCATACAAAAAATAAAGCGAACAATAAACTAATTTCCTAATTGATTGCCGAGGGATTTCAACTAATCACCCTTTTCCACACGATAATAATTTGAAAACCGCATTAGATACTCATCGGTCATGGTAAAAAGGATAGTATCTTCTTTTGCCCGGTGCTCTATCCAATTCCAGGTTGGGCCTACAAACGCATCGCCTCGATCCCATTCTATCTCGGTCCCTCCAATTAAACTACTACCAGACCCCATCATAGGACTAAAAACCACATTGGCTGAGTGACGGTATCTACGGGTCGTCTGCCCTGCCTCTAGCCTTTCTACATAAATACCAATCGTCGGCATTTCATCTGCCTGGAGGCGAACCCGGCGGCCAAAACAACCATCCTGGTCGATATCTGCTGTCTCCACCCGGCGTTGAATAGTTTCCCATGTAAACCGGTAGGGAGAGTCAGGTGTAATTCGTTCAACCTTCTCAAACTTGTCCGGATGCTCTTCGAAAAACATGGGTTCCAACATATGGGTCAACGGCACATCCAGACCATCCAGCCAATAGGCTGGTCTTTCCCCATCATGGCCGTGGCTATGCCAACACCAGCCAGGTGTCAGTACAATATCACCGGTTTCCATGGGATGCTGCTCACCATTGACCACAGAATATGCTCCTTCGCTCTCTATAATTACGCGAAGCGCATGCGGCGCGTGCCGGTGAGAGCGGGCCTTCTCACCAGGCAAGATCATCTGATAAGCGTTAACAAGAGTTTTCGTTGTCGCGAAGTCGTTACCTTCAACGGGATTAGCAAGGACCAGATTACGCCGTTCGGCTAACTCTGTACTGATCAACCGACCTGCCGTATCCAATGCCTGTCGGCATTCTTCATAGCGCCAATGGGCAGGTGTAAAGGCGGTATAAGGTTCAAACCACAAAAGTGGCGTTTTTCTTTCAATCCACCCAGGCGTCATATTCATGGGCATTAGCCCTTCGTACAAATCATCCAATGACGATGCATCGCGCAACGTGGTCATTAAATCTGGTAAACCGCTATCTGGCATAATAGCCCCCTATTTTCTATCTTCCTCATTATTGTCAATGGCCTAATAACTATTTTTTATTTGATCAATACCAACACAAGTGCTTTTAGCTAAGTTTAATTCCCTTGGTTACCAGTTTGTAGGTGTTTTTTCAATTTTCTTTATTTTCCGTAAAAAGAGCCAGAGAAGCATTCATGCTCTCCAGCCCTTATAATAAACTAATAATTATCAGCGTGTTATGGTTTAGCACACGCAATAACTTTATGCCCAGCCTCTTCCCATGCTTCCACAGCACCGCGATGAAATTTCAGGGAGAATTCTAGCTAAGGTCTGTTGGTCTGTCCAATAGAATTTACTTATTATACACAAATTGATAAAGTAATTAAAGAAGATAAATAGTTGAACGTTTAATTTACTTTTTAAACTAAAAACTAAATAATACCTGAATTACGCATGAGTATACCAAAAGACTAGATAAGCATGACAAACCACCGACTAAGATAATAATAAAATGTGTTTTCGGCTTTTTTTAGAAAACCTATGGATTAATCAATGAATAAAAATCAAGTGGCAAATATGGATAATAATCATTTCAGCCAGGTGTCGAGGCCATTATTAAGCGATGCAATTGTCCAACAAATTGTAGATCTGATTTCCACAAATGCTTTAAAACCAGGTGACCGTATCCCACCGGAGCGTGTCTTATGCAAAACCTTAGGAGTTGGCCGTACTTCGGTCCGAGAGGCGTTGAAGCCACTATTAACCATGGGCATTCTCGAGGGACGAGGTAGTGCCGGTACTTTTGTAGCTCAAAATGGCAGATTTTTAGAGAAGACCCTTGAATGGGGACTAAAGTTTAATCCCAAGCAAGTTGAAGATATCATCGAAACCCGGATGATGCTAGAAACCAATGCCGCTCATTGGGCCGCCATAAGAGCCACACCTGAAAATTTATCGGATATGAGACAATCCGTGGCTAATATGCAGGCTTCCATCGATAATCCCGAAGCATTCCGCGATTACGACATTAAATTTCACATGCAAATTGCCGAAGCGACCCAGAACTCTATGCTGAATAGCCTTGTTAGTATGATGCGGCAGTATTTTCGCACATGGATCCAAGAAAGGTTATCCGCAAATCCAATTAACGCCAGTGAATTAACCCAAATATCACTTTCGCAGCATGAAGCAATTCTGAATAAAATTATAAAACGCGATAGCAATGGCGCCCGCGATGCTATGGCTATTCATATCGACACGGCAGGTACAGATCTTCGTGCCCGCACAGTAGAATCAGACATTCAAAAGTAATTCTTTTTAACAACGTAAGAAGAAAGGACAGGCTCCTGTTAATCTAACTGCCCGAGACGCAATACAGCAATTCTTTTCCGCTCCGTAATCGAAAGCAGTTTTCGGCTGCAACTGCAATGCTCCGCTTGAGCGTTTCACTCGTAAGCCAGGCAATATGCGGCATCAGCGTGACGTTATTTAATTTTAATAATGGATCTTCCATTAAGACAGGCTCTGTCGCATAAACATCCAGGCCTGCTGCACGCAGTGGCCCATGCTTCAAAGCATAAATTAAAGCGTCGTGATCAACTACCCCGCCGCGTGAAGTATTTACAAATACACTGCCAGGTTTCATTTTTTGAAACGACGATTTATCAATTAGACTTGCCGTATCTGATGTTAAGGGAATATGGAGTGATAGAATATCAACAGCACCCAACAATTGGTCAAGTTCCTGAAACTCTGAATCATCTATATCTTTCGGGGCTGTTGCATTATATAAAATACGGGCACCCATGGATTTAAGGATAGGCGCCAACCGCTGTGGAATTTCCCCGTAGCCAACAAAGCCAACGGTCTTTCCTGAAATTTCGCCAAGCGAATCTTGGATATCTGGTGGAAAATCCCAGCCTCGACCCTGCCGAGTTTTCAGATCAAAATAAGACACCTGTCGTAATGCTGATAGCATCAGTAACAAAGTCATCTCAGCAACCGCCTGACTGTTTGTCCCAGGCATGTTGCAGACAGTAATTCCATTAGCCTCAGCTGCAGCCACGTCAATGGTATTAACACCAACACCAATCTTCTGGATGAGTTTTAAGTTGGGCGCATTACCTATATGTTGGCTCGTAATCGGCTCCAGAACATGCCACAGCACCTCGCAGTCTCTAATAGCCCGCTCAAAGCCCTCTTTGTCCTCAACAGCAACCTGCTGGACAAATAAGCCTTGTTCGCCAAGAGCTCCCAATTCCTCGGACAATCCGCTTCCAGCACTATAATGAAAAACCACTTTCATCAAAAAAAATCTTTACTTATTTCCAAGGAAATGAGCTCCGCAAATGCAGGTTACCACCGCCACTACCAATAACTTCTGCAACCCTCAAACCCTCATTCCACTTAGCCATGCGTTCGGAACGCGAAAACGAACCAACTTTTAATTGTTTAACACCCCAGCCCACTGCAAGATGGACAATTGTGACATCCTCAGATTCTCCAGATCTTGCCGAGACGATAGATTCCCATCCAGCCAAATGAGCGGCATCTAATGCCGCTTTAGCTTCTGTTAACGTACCCGCCTGATTTGGCTTAATCAACGCTGTATTGCATGCGCCAATTAATTTTGCCTTCTTAATTTTATCAGCCGAGGTACAAATAAAATCATCTGCAACTACTTCAACTTTTGGACCCGCCGCAACAGTGAATTTTGCTAAAGCATCAGCATCATCTTCTCCCAAAGGGTCTTCAATAGATACGACTGGATATTTATCCAGCCAAGTTAGTAAAATTTCAGAAAGTCCATCCGCATCAACAACTCTGTTGTCTGCCGCAAGTTTATATTGACCACCGCGCCCAAAATCTGTTGCGGCTATATCCAGCGAAATTGCAATCTCATCACCCGGCGTAAATCCAGCTCCTTCAATCGCCCTAACAAGAAAATCAAGGGCCTCTTCGTTTGAGCTAAAGTCAGGCCAGAAACCGCCTTCATCAGCGACACCCCGCAACCTTCCGGCATTACTCATTATTTTGCCCGCTCTTTGATAAACTTCCGCCGTCCACTCGAGTGATTGTTCATAACAATCTGCGCCAACGGCGATTACCATAAAATCTTGGATATCGACTCGGCGACCCGCATGCGCTCCCCCACCAAAAATTTGTACTTCTGGAAGCGGCATCTTATAGATTTCTAAATTACCACCTAGAAATTTCCATAGTGGTAGTTTAGCACTTACAGCAGCAGCATGCGCAACCGCCATAGAAGTAGCAACAAGGGCGTTGCCGCCAAGCCGACTCCGGTCGCTTGTACCATCCAATTTAATCATAGTCTGGTCGATATCGGCTTGATCAAAAGCGTCGCGACCCCTCAATTTTTCCGCTATTTCATTTGAAACAGAATTCACGGCTCCAATAACATCAAGGCCCCCAAAAGCGTCGCCGCCATCACGCCGGTCAACGGCTTCGGCACTTCCAGTAGACGCGCCAGCAGGGGCAATTGATCTGCCAACCGCTCCATCGGATAAATGGACCTCAGCCTCAACCGTAGGTCGACCCCGTGAATCCCACACCCGGCGGCCCTTTATCAACTTAATCTCTGCGCTCAACGACTTAACTCCTTTTTCCAACGATCAACGACATCCATCAACCGAGATGAAGGTGAAACCAGAAGGTCAGCAGCACATCGTCTGACTTTATTTTTTTCATCTTCTTTAACAATGTATTCAACCGGAGACTTACCATCTATACGACCGAGAAATAAACCGGGTAATAACTTTGCCGTTCGCGATTCAACTGCTGCTGGATCTTCCCAGCTTACCTCTAAAAAATAAGCCGCTATCATTACTTCAAAACATTTCAGTAGGCTTTCGCGTGCCGTTGGCACCCATAGACATTTTAGTAAAAAATGTTTGAGACAGAAGGCCAAGTCAAATGCTGGATCACCCATACAGGCACATTCTGCATCCAGGAAAACAGGGCCGTTCACTCCAAGCATAATATTTTTTGGGCTAGTATCACCATGGATCATGACGGGCCGAGTTTCTGCAGTTTCTCTACTGAGAGAAAATAATAATCCGGAAAGATCTGGATGTTTGGATGCCGTTGCTTCGAGATAAGGTTCAAGTCGAATAGCATGAAAAATATCTGTGCGCGGGAACTGATTATGTATTTTTTTATCGCTGGCAGAAGCCGAATGTATTTTCCCTAAATTACGTCCTATGTTTTCAGCCTGATTTGGGTCAACACGGCCATCGCGAAGTTCATTTTTCCATAAGGGGTAGTGAACTGGATCCAAATATTCCATACAAAAAAACATTGCTTCCTTGTCTTGAAAAAATATACGTGGAGCGGAACCAGGAGCGATCTTTCTAGCAATTTGACACCATGCTACCTCGTAGCGGTTCCGTTCCAAGGACACGAACCAATCAGCCTCAACTTTAAGTTTTGGCAAAGCACGTTTTATACAAAAAATTTGTTCACTGGTTTCAACTTTCCAGATTTCTGACGCAACACCACCAGTTAAGGTGGTGAACTTCGCATCACCCGAAGCTTCCAAAAAACCAGCTTTTTGTAAACTACTGATCAGTTGTTTATCAGGCATTTGCGGTGCCAAAGCCGGCAAGGACATAGTGCTCTCCAGATTAATGCCCATCATGGGGCCCTTTAATAGCTATCATTCAGTGATTTGATAAAATAATTTTCAACCTATGCGTCTTCCCAAACTTCTTGGGCAACCTCTCTTACCAAACACAACTTATCAACTTGATCTTCAACCGTAATGCGATTGCCGATCGCATTGGATGAGAACCCACATTGAGGACTAAGACATAATTGGCTAATATCAACATATTGAGAAGCATCCTCTATACGCTTTTTAAGCTCATCCTTATCTTCCAATTCCCCCCGCTTAGTTGTCACCAACCCAAGTACAATCATCTTGTTGCCTTTAGGTACAAATCGCAGGGGCTCAAAACCGCCAGAGCGTTCATCGTCATATTCAAGAAAAAATCCATCCACATCGGTAAGGTTAAACATTTTTTCTGCAACAGGTTCATAGTCACCAGACGCAAACCATTGGCTTCGGGCATTGCCGCGACAAAGATGGATGCAGACCGCCATATCATTGGGCCGGTCTTTAATCGACTCGTTAATAAGTGTTGCGTACGTTGCTGGTAATTCATCGGGATCCTCACCCAACGCCCGAGCATTTGCTCGCATTTTCTCGTCACATAAGAAAGCAAGATTAGTGTCATCAAACTGCACATAACGGCATCCAGCTTTATAAAGGTCGGCGAGTTCTTCGCGGTAAATTCGAGCGAGGTCATCAAAAAAATTTTCCATTAATGGATAGGCAACTTGATCAATTGCCTCCCTGCCACCGCGGAAATGTGTCATTGTTGGTGACGGAATTGTAACTTTAACTGTAAGATTCGTAAGCGATTTGGTGTAATTATAATTGGCAACTTCAATGCCCCCTTCAGGACGCTCCATCCTGCCATTAATATAAGGTATAAATGGCATCTTTTTGTCCAGTCCAGCAGTATGATCTTCACCAAGTTTAACGGTTTGAGCAAAATCCCAATTGGAAGTGATATTGTCAATTTGAGTTATGAAATCAACGTGAAAACTCTCACGACGAAACTCACCATCCGTAATAGATTTGAGGCCGGCATTCTCCTGCAATTTTACAACCTCTTTAATACACTCATCCTCATGCGCATGTAATTCATCTAAGGATATTTGGCCTGCCTTCCACTTTTCCCTAGAGTGCAGAAGTGTCTCCGGCCTCATTAAAGATCCAACATGATCATAACGATATGGGGGCTTAATTCTCATCTTGAACCCAAAACCTAAAATCTTTTAGCCACATTCACCTCTCCTTTAACTAGAAAATATTTTGACTTTTGATTAACTTGTCAAGGCTTAAAATTATACTAGAAGGGCCAGCGCGATTATTTACGCCGGCCCTCTAGAAAATAATTCAAAGGTTCTTATTATGGCATTAGAGCCGCCGGTATTTTGACCCCAATTTCTTTATAATATTTAACCGCACCTGGATGAAGTGGATGATTTATCCCAGCAAATGGTCTCTTCAAGCTCAAGGTTTTGAGAACTTTAGCACTCTCGTGAATTTCACCCAGATTTTCCCACATAGTTTTTACCAGTTTGTAGATAAGATCATTACTCATATCTTTTCGTACTAAGAAAAAATCAGTAGCAGCAGTAGTGCGTACATCACCTCCAAGTTGACTTTTATACGTTCCTGCTGGAATTGTCGTATTTTCATTCTTAAAGCGTTTAATCATCACGTCATTCCATTTTTTTGTATCGGCGGCATCTCCTGCACCTAGAAGATAGAACTTTTGCTTTGCACCAATTTGGTTGATTACAGCTGAGCCAATTCCTGTAGGTCTGAAAAAGACATCTAACTGACCGTCCATCATAGCTTGCAGGCCTTGATCCCAGGGAAGCCGAACAGATTTATAATCTTTCCGGGCCTCTAAACCGGTAACTGACTTAATATAGGAATTAACTAAATGATAAAATCCTCCAGCAGGAGGCCCCATATAAACGACTTTACCCCTGATATCTGAGAGTTTTCTTATGCCTGAGTCCTCATATGCGATAGCGTGGACCGCAGCAGAGGGAAATCCAAATATTGCTCTAGATGACGCGTAAGCTTTCTTGGCCTGTTTTTGCAGATTTTTCTTATACATTCTTGACCCAGCTTTGAGCCAGGGCATAACAACAGGCACCATATGTATAAGGTCAAGCTCACCTGTGCCCAATTTCAAAACTGAACGTGTAAGAGCTTGACCGGTATTAATTTGGAGAGAAACGCCAATTTCCCTTTGATAAATTTTACCCAAAACAGTCATCAAGATTACCGATGAATGAGCTTGCATTGTTCCGTCGGCCCTCAGAATTTTGTTTTGTGCCATAGTAGTTGAGGAAATTGCGCTAAAAATTATCAACGCAATAAAACCGTGAACGATAAATTTGAATGAATTCATAAAATTTTTCCTTGATTTAAAAAAATAATTATTGTTGTATTTTCAATTAACCCGCCATTTATTACTAATTTTCAGATTAGAATTTTGATTAAGGTCTGTTGGTCTTACCAAAAGAATTTACATTTTCGATTCAACTTTGTAAAGTGATGATTGGGGCTTAATATCCGGACGTTTAAATTGAAATTTTGATCTAAAGCCCAGCCAAAGATGCAAATCTCAGAAATTAAGATATCGATGAATTTAAATTGGATCACTAAATGAGTAAGAGTAAGAATAAGAATATCAGTTCCTTAGATGTACTTATTATAGGTGCAGGTTTTAGTGGCATTTACATGCTCAAAAAAATACGTGAAATGGGCCTCTCAGCAAGAGTTATAGATGCTGCAGCGGGCGTAGGTGGCACATGGTTCTGGAACCGTTACCCGGGTGCCCGCGTCGATGTCGAGAGCATGTTTTATTCCTACAGTTTTGATAAAACTCTAGAACAAGAATGGGAGTGGACGGAACGCTATCCCGCCCAACCGGAAATCTTAAATTATATAAATCACGTTGCCGATAGATTTGAACTCCGTTCCCATATTCAGTTGAGTACAAGTGTTACTTCAGCAATATATGATGAAAATAAAGCAACTTGGTTAGTCAGCACTGATGGTGACCATAGTTTTTCTGCACGTTTCTGCGTAATGGCAACAGGGTGTCTGTCTGCGGCCAATACGCCTGACTTTGATGGGCTCAAGGAGTTTAAGGGACGTATTTTTCATACAGGCAAATGGCCACATAACGACGTGGACTTTTCAAATCGTCGCGTAGGTGTGATTGGTACGGGTTCATCAGGGGTTCAGATCATTCCCGAGATTGCCAAACAGGCAAAGCATCTGACAGTATTTCAGAGGACAGCAAGCTATGTGGTAGAGGCCTTTAACCGACCGTTGGGTGCAACCGATCAAGCCAATACAAAAGCGAACTACCACGAGTTAAGAGATGCAGCAAAGAAAACATTTGGTGGATTTACCGTCGTTGCAAACGACCAATCGGCACTGTCGGTATCAGAAGAAGAATGTCGCAATGCTCTCGAAGAAGGCTGGAAGGCTGGCGGTAATTCTTTTCTTGCCTCCTACGGTGATTTTAGCACCAACATAGAGGCTAATTTGCGTGCTCAAGAGTTCGTTCGCGATAAAATTCGGGCAACCGTTCAAGATGCGGAAACATTACAAAATTTATTACCTCAACATATTATAGGCTGCAAACGATTATGCCTCGGCACCAATTATTATGATACATACAACCGCAACAATGTTACTTTGGTCTCACTGGGAGAAAACAGCGTAGACCATTTTACCGCCAATAGTCTTGTAACCGAGAGCTCCCAATATCAAATTGATGATCTTATACTAGCCACTGGGTTTGATGCCATGACCGGAGCTCTCAGCAGAATTCATATCCAAGGTCGGGATAAATTAGAACTTAAACAGGCATGGGAAGCTGGACCCAGAAACTATCTGGGGCTAATGACACACGGCTTCCCTAATTTTTTTACAATCACCGGGCCCGGCAGCCCATCAGTTCTAACAAACATGTTACCAACTATTGAACAACATGTGGAATGGATTTCCGAATGTATTGATTATTTGCAGAAAGAAAAAATTCAAGAGATCGAAGCGGAACTTCAAGCTCAAGATAATTGGACTGAACATGGCAACGAGCTTGCTTTAAATACACTCCGATATTCTTGCAGTTCTTGGTACCTTGGAGCTAATGTGCCTGGAAAACCCAGAGTATTTATGCCTTATATTGGCGGAATGCCCTCCTATAGAGAAAAATGCTCGTCAGTCGCTGCTTCCGGCTACGAGGGATTTAAATTGACGAAAATATGATAGAAAGGATCTAGAAGGCTTTTTCTATGGACAACTCACTTGACGTTTTGATTATTGGTGGCGGCATAGGTGGGCTGGCAACAGCACTTAGTTTGCATGATATTGGTCTTAAACCGCGGATTTTTGAGCAAGCGAAGGAGTTTCGCCCGCTTGGCGTAGGTATTAACCTACTACCACATTCGGTCAGGGAATTATCGGAATTAGGTTTACTAGAAGAATTGAGCGCCACCGGCGTCGAGACAGATGAGCTCCGTTTTTATACTCAATACGGACTTGAAATTCAGCGCGAACCCCGAGGTACCAAAGCAGGATACAACTGGCCACAATTTTCTATCCATCGTGGCGAGTTACAAATGCTACTCTACAATACAGTACTCGAACGACTTGGGCCGGATTGCATAAAAACAAATCATACTGCTGTAGACCTGAGCCAGAACAATAACAACGTCAATGTATTTTTCAAAAATTCAACTAACGGTGAGAATTTAGGAAAAGAAACGGCAGATATTGTCATCGCCGCTGATGGCATCCATTCCACAATAAGGAAAAAATATTACCCTGATGAAGGCAGTCCTATCTATGCCGGGATAAATCTCTGGCGAGGGACTACCTGGCAAAAACCTTTTCTTTCAGGTCAAACTATGATTTTGGCTGGTACGTTGAAATCCGGAAAAATGGTAATCTACCCCATATCACAACCGAACCAAGACGGACAAACGCTGATAAATTGGGTAGCTGAAATACGCACAGATACATACAAAAACAATGATTGGAGCCGGATAGGCCAGCTAGAAGATTTTGCTCATCATTACACCGATTGGAAGTTCAGCTGGCTTAACGTGCCATCAATGATCCAAAGCGCTGAGCAAATTCTCGAGTACCCAATGGTGGACCGCGATCCTGTCGACCGTTGGGTTTTTGGCAGGGCCGCCCTCCTTGGAGATTCAGCACACCCTATGTATTCCATTGGTGCAAATGGAGCTGGACAGGCAATTCTCGATGCTCGGACCTTAGCAGGCCTCATAAAATCACACAACAATCCTATTGATGCGCTTAAAGCATATGAAGTTGACCGTCTTCCGGTGACTGCAGGAGTTGTTCATGCCAATCGCGGCGATGGGCCAGATTATTTATTAGAAATTGTCGCTGAGCGAGCTCCAGAACCTGTTAGTGATATTCATTCCGTCATCAGTCAAGAGGAGATTGAACGTATCGGCGCTAAATATCGAAAAATTACTGGCTACGATCGAGACACACTCAACAGTCGGAGCTCTTTAGTCCCTTAGCCTACCTTTAGATTTTTTTTGCTAGAACTAAAGCCATTTGAAATTACCCCATCGTTACATTATACTTTTTATCAATTTGGTAGTAGTAATAATCTTTCTAAACATACTGTTTCTAATTGCACTAATAAAATAACATATTTAATTGGGGAGAAAATTTAATGAAACCATTAAAATCTTTATTTGTCGGTGTGAGTGCGCTGTTGGCTGTCTGCACAGCATCAACGGCTACGGTAGCACAAAGTAAAATTTTGCGGGTTGATGCTACAAACCCAGCCGCTTCTTCAACTATTTTACTAACCGTTTTGGGAAAAATTTACGCGAGAGAGGTTG
>Ga0115002_10003816_pt1 | contig 18627 bp, 22 predicted proteins | sample ArcticOcean_MG_C_8_FD_89576 | JGI IMG/M metagenome (GOLD analysis project Ga0115002, IMG submission 89576) | Marine microbial communities from western Arctic Ocean - ArcticOcean_MG_CB11_86 | ecosystem: Environmental > Aquatic > Marine > Oceanic | place: Arctic Ocean: Canada Basin | collected... | reverse complement strand
TTAGCAGGCTAGACTGGAGTAACCATGAGCAGACAGTGTCTCTTAGATTGTAGTGCTAATGGTGCCAAATGGGCTGACGACGTACAGTGCTTGTACGCGATGGAGCTATTTAACGCTTATGCGGGGTGCGACGTTAGCGGCAAGCCCTGAGGTCAACCGAGCTTCGCCCACCAATTGGCTATAGTATGCTCTCAGGATGCGCTAAACCATTGAAATCCCGCGCAATCCTGCCGCCTGCATTTGTGCGATTTCGCCAATATGCGACCCAGTTAACACGATTCCTGAGAGATCAGTGACCTCTATTCATGACAATCTAGCCAAGCTCCAAAATGCCATCGCCAAGGCCTGTCAATCGTGTGGCCGCGACATTCGCGATGTGACCTTGGTTGGCGCGGCCAAGACCAAGCCGGCGCAGTCAATTCGCGACGTATATGCCTGCGGCGTCAGCAACATTGGGGAGAATTATTTGCAAGAGGCGCGGAGCAAAATCCGCCTCCTTGCCGATCTCCCAATCACCTGGCATTACATCGGCGCAATTCAGTCAAACAAAACGCGTCAAATCGCAGAGCTTTTTGACTGGGTGCACACGCTCGAGCGCGCCTCCATTGCGCAACGCTTGAGTCACCAATGTCCGCCGGGCAAGTCCCTCAACGTGCTATTGCAAGTCAATGTCGACGGTGACCCGGCCAAAGCCGGGGTCGACGTCGCTAGCGTTCCCGCGCTATTGGAAACCGTACAAGCATTGCCCAATCTGACCGTGCGCGGTTTGATGACGATTCTGTCCGAAAACTCCGACGCTGGGGCAAGCTACCAAACCATGGCACAATTGTTCGCCGAGCTAGGCGCATCGGTATGCTCGAACTGGGATACATTGTCGATGGGCATGACTGCCGACATGGATGCGGCCATCCAATCCGGGGCGACGCATATTAGGATTGGAACCGCATTGTTCGGCGCTCGAGATTAGGATGCCAGAGTCAATTTCCGTAGGGAATTGGAAGGTTTTCTTCCCGCAAGGAGGCAAACCATCGGAGTCAAGATTGCTGCGCCAATCGCAGATTGGCGAGATGGCAATTTTGGGACAGCAACTAGTTAACCAAAGAGGTGATCGTTTGCAGGTAGACAATCTAAGCGTTGCGTTCATCGGCGCCGGTAATATGGCAACGGCGCTGATTCAAGGTTTGCTAAAGACCGGGCTCGCAGCTACCCAAATCAGCGCCGCCGATCCGCTTGCAGGCGCTCGCGAACGGGTAGGTGCATTGGGTATCGGCGTGTTCGACGATAACGGCGCTGCGTGCTGTCAAGCCGATGTAATTGTCCTCGCAATCAAGCCGCAAGTCGCAGCGGAAGTGATATCCGCGCTAGAGTTCGAACCAGGCCAACTCGTCGTCTCCATCATGGCCGGAATCGATCTAGGAAGCCTCTCGGCTTGGCTCGCGCCCGATCAACCCATTGTGCGCTGCATGCCCAACACGCCGGCGCTATTGGGCGCTGGGATGAGCGCGATGTATGCAAACGGTCAAGTCAGCGACAGCCAGAAGAGCCAAGCAGCACACATCATGCAAGCGGCAGGCGAAACGGTATGGGTCGATCAGGAGCAATCGCTCGATGCGGTCACTGCGCTGTCGGGGAGCGGACCCGCTTACTACTTTCTTTTGATGGAGACGATGATTGAAGCAGGAACGACAATGGGCTTAGACGAAACGCTGGCCCGCAAACTGACCCTGCAAACGGCTTATGGCTCAGCACTCATGGCACTTAATAGCGAACAGCCGCCGGCTGCCTTGCGCCAGCAAGTGACGTCGCCGGGCGGTACCACGGAGCGCGCACTTCGGGTTATGCAGGAAGGTAAGCTTCCCGAGGTCGTGGTCAAAGCCTTGGTTGCCGCCCAACAACGCGCGACCGAACTCGCGGCAGAATTCGGGACAGCCTCATGAATGCAACATTCACTATTCTCGAATTTCTTTTCAGAATTGCCGCTTTGCTTTTCCTCGTACGCGTCCTGCTGCAGGCCACTAGCGCTAACTTCTACAATCCAATTAGCCAAGCCATTGTTAAGGCGACCGATTTCGTAGCTAAGCCTCTACGCACGCTATTGCGGCCTTACCGAAACTTTGATATCGCCTCGGCCGTGATTGCTTGGTTAATCAATGTCGCGTTCTTTGCCCTGGTTATTTACGGCATCAACCAACTATCCGTCGGCGTTGGTACGCTTTTATTGATCGGCCTCGTGCAAACGGTACTGGTATTGATCGGCTTCTATCTATGGACGATCGTAATCATTGTAGTGGCGAGTTTCCTCGCGCAAGGCGTCCAGCACCCTGCGTTGTCATTGTTGAATCAGCTTGTCGAGCCGTTGATCCGTCCAGTGCGCCGCATCCTGCCAACCGTCGGCCCACTCGATTTTTCGCCGATGGCTGCCATGCTCGGCCTTTGGTTCTTGCAAATGAACGTGCAGTCGTTTCTGCAAACATTGCTGTCTACCGTACGGCAATAGCAGAGCGTCATGGCTGAACCAGCTACAGTCGGAATCGTCACGCCGACAGTTTATGTGCACAACTGTCCTTTCACGCTGCAGTGCGGGGCAACGTTTGCAACGTACGAACTCGTCTATGAGACATATGGTCGACTAAACGAGGCTAAATCGAACGCCGTGCTGATATGCCATGCCCTCTCGGGCCACCATCATGCGGCTGGCCTACATGCCGAGGATGACCCTAAGCCCGGTTGGTGGGACGCCTGTATCGGCCCTAACAAACCGATCGATACGAACCAATTTTTCGTTGTTAGCTTGAACAATCTGGGTGGATGTCACGGCAGCACTGGCCCACTAAGTGTGGACCCAACGACAAACGAAGCCTATGGGCCGAGCTTTCCGAACGTCGTAGTCAAGGATTGGGTGCAGAGCCAAGCACACCTTGCCGACCATCTCGGAATTGAAAAATTTGCTGCCATCATTGGTGGCAGTCTAGGTGGTATGCAGGCGCTGCAATGGTCGATCGATTTTCCGGATCGACTACATACGGCTGTTTTGATTGCGTCTGCCGCAAAGCTAACCGCACAAAACATCGCGTTTAACGAAATCGCTCGCCAAGCCATCACATCCGACCCCGAATTCCATGACGGTCACTATAAGCGGCTCGGCGTCAATCCGGATCTCGGGCTAATGCTGGCACGCATGATCGGTCACGTCACCTATCTGTCAGACGATGGCATGCGCAGCAAATTCGGTCGCGAAGTAAAATCCGGAGACATCGGCACCGGAGCGGACGTTGAGTTCCAGGTTGAAAGTTATCTACACCATCAGGGCCGTTCGTTTTCACGCAAGTTCGACGCTAATACCTACATTCTAATGACCCGAGCGTTGGACTATTACGACCCGGCTCGCGACAGTGACCACGATCTCGTTGCAGCACTTCGCGCCGTGCAAGCGAAGTTCCTGGTTGTTTCGTTTACCAGCGACTGGCGGTTTTCGGTCGAGCGCTCCAAAGAAATTGTCGATGCGCTGATCGCAGCGCGCAAGAACGTAGCCTGCGCGGTCATTGAATCAGAGCACGGGCACGACTCTTTCCTGCTGCCCCTGCCTCGATACAACGATGTGCTGCGTTCGTTCCTAACTCGACTCCATTCCGACCTCGACCATGGAGCCGACCTCGACCATGAGGGCTGACCTCGATGTGATCGCTGGTCTGATCAACCCGGGCGCCCGGGTGCTCGACCTTGGTTGCGGCGAAGGCGAGCTTTTAGCCCACCTACAGGAAACAAAAAGCGTTAACGGCTACGGCCTTGACGTCGATGAGAACAACATCCGCATCTGCCTGGACAAAGGCGTCAATGTCATCGAACAGGATCTGGACGACGGGTTGGAAAATTTCGAGTCGCATAGCTTCGATATGGTCGTGATGACGGAAACCCTGCAGTCGGTTAAGGCACCCGACCGGTTGTTGTTAGACATGTTGCGTATCGGTCAGGAGTGCGTCGTGACGTTTCCGAACTTCGGGCATTGGCGTTGCCGTACGCAACTCGTGCTTGGCCATATGCCAATCGCAAACCACTTGCCGCACGCGTGGTATGACACGCCTAATATTCACCTATGTACCTTTCGAGACTTCGAAAAGCTATGTACAGAGCTTGATCTCAAGATCATTCAAAGGCGCGTTGTGAATCACAAGCATGCGGAGAATCCGTGGATGCTACGCTGGCCCAATATGTTCGGTACTTTTGCATTCTATCGTCTCGGGAGAGCATGATGTCCGCTATACGCTCGGCGCTCTTTGCTTGCTGTCTGCTCATCACAACCAGCGCCTATGCAGAACAAAAGATGGTCGTCGGCGACTACGCGATCCACTACATTGTTATCCCGACCACGTTTCTCAATCCCAAGATCGCAGCCCAATATCAACTAGTGCGCGGCCAAGACCGTGCATTGGTGAATGTGTCAGTCATCGGCGCCGATGGCTCGCCGGCAAGTGCCGGCGTCTCAGGGACGGCGCAGAACCTCATCGGCCAGATTGCCACGCTAAGGTTCAATGAAGTACGAGAGGGTGAGGCCATTTACTACCTGGCTGAGCTGCGCCATGGCAATGAAGAGCACCGCAAGTTTGTGCTTGAGATGACATTGCCTGACGGCGAAATCGCAAACATTGAATTCCAACAAAAAATGTACTGGCAACATTAATGCGTGCCGTGCTCGCCAGCCGCAATCAAGCCAAGTTGCGCGAGCTGCAGCAGATTCTCGCTCCCATCGGGTATGACCTCGTTTGCCAAGAAGAACTCGGGATTCCCAGCCCAGAAGAAACCGGCAGCACCTTCATAGAAAACGCGTTGATCAAAGCAAAAGCTGCGTCTTGCGCAGGCCAATTGCCAGCCTTCGCCGACGACAGCGGTATTGTTGTACCCAGTCTCGACGGTGCCCCGGGAATCTACTCCGCGCGCTTCGCGGGCGAACGGGCGAGTGACGCGGACAACAACGCCAAGCTAGTCTCTATGCTCGAGCGCGAGTCGCAACGCCACGCTTACTACTACTGCGCGATGGTTTTTCTCGAGAACGCCGACGACCCAACCCCGCTAATTGCGACCGCCAGCTGGCACGGAACAATCACCACTCGACCACGTGGCCAACATGGTTTCGGCTACGATCCATACTTTTTGGTAGACGGTTTGGACATTACCTCCGCCGAAATGGACCCCGCCGAAAAAAACAGAGTTAGCCACCGCGCCCGGGCAATTGGTGCATTGGTTAACTTGTTGAACGGTCAACGGCAAACTCGGCCCACCTGATGCTCGCGGATGCCGGTCTTTATGTGCACTTCCCGTGGTGTGTGAAGAAATGTCCTTACTGCGACTTCAATTCACACCCAATCAAAGCAGACACGCAACAGGAGGATTACGCGCACGCACTATTGGATGACTGGCATGGCCAAACGAATCGACCTGTCGAACCCTTTGCGTCGGTATTTTTCGGCGGCGGCACACCGAGCCTGTTTCAGCCCGGTTACATCGCGGACTTGCTCCGCGCCATCAAGCTGAAATCAGCCGCGGAAGTAACCATAGAAGCCAATCCAGGCACGCACGAATACGTCAACTTCACACAATACCTGGATGCAGGGATCAACCGCTTATCGTTGGGTGCGCAGTCGTTCAACGATTCTCACTTAAGCGCCTTAGGGCGCATTCACACCGCAGCCGAAACGGATGCCGCTTTTACAAAAGCGCGCGAAGCTGGATTTGCCAATATCAACGTGGATATTATGTGGGGGTTACCGGGCCAATCCGTGGATGAGGCCACCGCCGACCTCACGCACGCCATCGAGCTGCAGCCTGAGCACATCTCGTGGTATCAGCTAACGATTGAGCCAAAAACCGAATTTGCCAAACGCCCGCCTCTGCTGCCGGTTGAAGCCTCGCTGTTAGAAATTGAAGGCACCGGGTTCGAACTACTCGCCCGCCACGGCTTCGAACGCTACGAAGTGTCGGCCTACGCTAAGGGTGGGTACCAATGCAGCCATAACAAGAACTATTGGGAGTTCGGCGACTACACGGGCTTGGGCGCCGGTGCGCACGGCAAACTTACCCTCGGCAATGGACACATTGAACGCACGACGAAAGCGAGCCAACCACGCTTGTACTTGGACGACCCGACAAAAACGTCACATTCGATGGTCGACGATTCGGCTAAGGCGCTGGAGTTCATGATGAACGGACTGCGCTTGATTGATGGCGTGAGCTGGTCAGTCTTCGAAGCTCGCACCGGTATTGCTAAAACAGACATTAACGCGACGTGGCACGATCTGATCGCGCTGGGTTTGGTAGAGCCCGCTCGCTGTCAAACAACCGACCTAGGATTGCGTTACCTCGACACAATCCTTGCGCGATTCATGGCCGATTAGACGCGCGCACTCCTTGAGGATTCTATTTACGAGTAGTGCGACGGAATACTAGATCGTGGATGTCATGGCCGAGTTTCTCTCCGCGTGCTTCAAATTTGGTGACGCCACGCGCCGGCCACGACTGATCGCTGTCCGCAGGCCGGGTCGAGTCATGCACAGTGACGAATGCCGGCTCCGCCGCAAATACCTGGCGAATCCACGAGGCATAGGGCGCCCAATCCGTTGCCAAACGTAAAATCGCGGCGTCGGCCATTGCCCGGGCTAGACGCTGCACAAACTCTGGCTGAATCAGGCGCCGCTTGTGATGGCGTTTTTTCGGCCAAGGATCAGGGAAAAAGATGCGCACTTCACGCAATGTGCGTTCTTCTAGTTCGGCCAATACTTCTTGGGCCGGGCGTTCTATGACCGTGACGTTGTCGATGCTGTCACTCTGCAACCGCGCGAGCACAGCACCGACCCCCGGCTCGTACAGCTCAACACCAAGCAACGGTTGCTGCGGCTCCGCGTTTGCCCAGTTCAGCAGTTCGGTACCCATGCCAAAGCCAATTTCAACCCCTATCGAGGTGGTATCGATCGCTTGCACAGACGATATGCAGAACCGGTCGCGCAATGTCTTCAAGGCGCGAGATTGGGCATCCGTTAGGCGTCCACGGCGTCGTGTGTACACCCACTTGCGATCAAAGCTACGCAAACTTCCTGCCTAGTCGTGAATCTTGAGCGCAGCCCAAACCAATGCCGCCCAGCCCACCACGAACGCAACGCCGCCAAGCGGGGTCACCGGACCCAACCAGCGCGCGCTTGTGCCTGCCAATAGATACAGACTGCCACTAAACAGAAATACGCCGATGAGGAAACTCCATCCAGCAACATTCAGCGCCGTGGTGTTGCCGCCTTGGCGCAACCAAATTCCGACCGCCAACAGCGCCAATGCATGCACTACCTGGTACAAAACGGCTGTATCCCAGCTAGAAAGACTCGCCGCGTCGAGTTTGGTTTTGAGGGCGTGGGCACCAAACGCGCCCAACACGACGCCCGCCATCCCAAATAACGCACCTGCAATCAGGAATACTCTGGCCGAATTCAACGCGGTCCCCCCTTATCGTACTTTCGTCGTATTCTTGTCGGCGGATGCGGTTCTAGGCTTCGATCGCCACTCTTATTTTCTTCATGGCATTCTTTTCAAGCTGCCGGATGCGTTCGGCCGAGATCCCGTATTGGGCTGCCAATTCGTGCAATGTCACTTTGTCATCGGTGAGCCAACGTTGCTGCAAAATATCGCGACTGCGCTCGTCGAGTTGGCCAACTGCCGCGCTCAACTTGCTCGAATCGTTAGCAAACTGATCTGCGTCTGCAACCAGATCAGCCGGATCGCTCGCCTGCGACGGCAGGTAGTGAACGGGCGCGCTCGGTTGGTCATCATCGCCATCGTAACCATCAAACGCCATGTCGCTCGAAGTTAGCCGGCCTTCCATGCGCGTAACTTCAGCAACGGGCACGCCCAAATCTTTAGCAATCGCTTGGGTTTCCGCTTGCGTCAGCCAAGCAAGTTTCTTCTTCGCGCCACGCAAATTGAAGAACAACTTACGTTGCGCTTTGGTTGTGGCAACTTTGACAATCCTCCAATTGCGAAGGATGTATTCATGCATTTCGGCCTTAATCCAATGCACCGCAAACGATACCAGCCGTACACCAACATTTGGGTCAAAGCGTTTTACTGCCTTCATCAAGCCGACGTTGCCTTCCTGAATGAGGTCAGCCTGCGCCAAACCATAGCCCTGATAAGTGCGTGCCAGATGCATCACAAAGCGCAAATGACACAACACCAGCTCACGAGCGGCTTCCAGATCACCGTCGTGGTAGAACCGTTCCGCAAGCGCTTTTTCTTCATCCTTTGTCAAAATCGGAAATTGACTGACATTTCGCATGTATGCATCAAGGTCACGCCCCGGTGCAAAGCTCGGTAGTGCAATTAAGCTAGAAGTCATGTGATACCTCCGGTAACACTTTTGACAATATTAGCACTCTATAGAGATAAGTGCTAATCCCGTTTGGTAGTTTCGTGATGTAGTTTAAGATTTTGATAACTATACAATTTTGAGTCCACGCAGGCGCTGTCTAACGGCAACAATCGCCCCCAGAATGCCCAAAGTACCGCCTACCAGCAGCACCGATCCTAGGAACATGGGGCTAAAGCCGGACAAATTCAACTCTTGGCGATAACTACCCAGTAGAGAACTGAGCGGCGGCTCAATGATCACCAACGAAACGGAGATCAACATGGCCGCAATGACCCCACCACCAAACCCGTATAGCGCACCAAAATAGAGAAACGGTCTACGCATTTGCGCCCGCGTTCCACCCACGAGTTGTAACACCTTGAGTTCCTCTAAGCGCGACTCTATAGCTAATCGCACCGACGAGGCGGTGACTAATACCGCACCGACGCCAAACAGTACAGCAAGTGCGATACCCAACCGGCTGACGACGCGCGACAGGTCGTTGAGTCGCTCCAACCAGGTTTTCTCTATGACTACGTCGGCAATGGCTGCTCGCTTGGCGAGCATGGTGCTCAGCCTGGTCAACTCTTCAGACGATAAACCTTGTCCTAGTGACGCTCTAATTGATGCCGGTAACGGGTTTTCGTTCAAAAGCTCGAGCGCATCACCCAGCTCGCTGTAGTGCTTGAATTCTTCCAACGCCTCATCGGCCGTCGTCAGGGTGACCGATTGAATCGCCATATCTTGCTCTAACAAAACCACCACTTCGTCGATGTCGCGCGCCCGCGCTGTGTTGGCAAAGTACACGCTCAGTCCAGGCCGGCCTTGCCAATCTTGCGCCATGCTCTGCATGTTGATTTGCAGAATCCATAAACCGGCCGGCAAGGCGAGTGCAATTCCCACCAACAACCATACAAGGAAGCTCGTGCCCAATCGCGAGCTGATATGGTGAACGGATTCGACTGCAACCCGCCGATGGTCGCGTACCGCCGACACGAGTTGCCACACCGGCGGCTTGTACGGGTCTTTTTGCCGCTTGGGTTTTTTTGCGGATTTCCCTCTATTGGACATGCTAGTCGACCTCGCCTTGCACTTTCGCGGAGGTGGCGTCATTTGGGGCAGGGTGATCAGCGACGATTCTGCCTTGATCTAGATGAAGAATGCGCAAGCCCATCGACTCAATGAGATCGACATCGTGGCTTGCCACAATCACGGTAGTACCTACGTGATTGAACTGACGAAAGAGTTCCATGATCGATCGCGACAGATCCGGGTCAAGGTTGCCAGTCGGCTCATCAGCCAACAGGATTTTTGGCCGCGTCACCACCGCTCGAGCAATCCCGATGCGCTGCTGTTGGCCGGTTGAAAGCTGACCTGGAAAGAGATGCTCTTTATTATTGAGCTCGACTCGATTCAATGCGGCTCGTACGCGCCGCACAACTTCTTTCTCACGCATGCCCATCACGCGTAATGGCAGTGCGACATTGTCGAACACGCTTCGATGGTCTAGCAGGTGGTGGTCTTGAAAGACCACCCCAACCTGACGACGGTACCAAGGTAGCCGCCGCGCCCTCAGCTCACTAATGTTGACCCCATTGACCAGCACCCGACCTCGTGTCGGCCGATCAGCACACAAAATGAGTTTTAGGAAAGTACTCTTACCCGCACCTGAGTGACCGGTCAGGAAAGACATAGAACCATCGGCAAACTGCGTTGACACGTCCGTTAACGCTTCGTGACCGTTGTCGAACCGCTTCGTGACGTGGTTTAGCTCAATAGCACCCATGCTTAGTGTTGCACCGTTCCTCTAAATCTCACTGTCGACCTACTCGCTAGCCAGCAAAGCGTCGACGAATTCTGTCGCCGCAAAAGGCCGTAAGTCGTCTATGCCTTCGCCTATGCCCACAAAGTAGATCGGAATGGCCCCATCTTGCGTCATCGCCGAGACGTTTTGCGCGACGGCGAAGATCACCCCAGCCTTCGCCGTACCATCGAGTTTAGTGATTATTAGGCCAGTTAGATTGACTGCATCATTGAAGAGGCCCACTTGACTCAACGCATTCTGGCCAACCCCGCCGTCAAGCACCAAGATCACATCGTGCGGTGCTGACTCATCCAGCCGGGTGACGACGCGGTGAATTTTTTTAAGTTCGTCCATGAGCTGTGTCTTGGCTTGCAATCTTCCCGCTGTGTCCACCAAAAGAACGTCGATGCCGCGGGCTTGGGCGGATTGCACGGCATCAAACACAACCGATGCGCTATCGGACCCCTGCGCCTGGGAGATGACTGGCACATCGTTGCGGTCGCCCCATGCCTGCAACTGCTCGACAGCGGCGGCTCTAAACGTGTCACCTGCCGCCAACATGACGCTCTTGCCTTGCCCTTGCAGGCGTTTGGCAAGCTTGCCTATCGTGGTGGTTTTGCCGACGCCATTCACGCCAACAAAAAAAATCACGTGAGGCTTTTTGTCGGTGATCTGCAGTTGCCTTTGCAGCGGCTGCAGACGATCGCACAGCAGGCCACCCAGCGCCCCATGGAGGGCTCGCGTATTGTTCAGTTCGCGGCGCGCGACCTTCGGCGCCAAGTCCTCCATGATCGCCTGGGTGGTTTCGACCCCAACATCGGTGAGCAACAAAGCGGTCTCGAGATCTTCGAGGACGGTTTCGTCTATCTCTTTTTCACCGAGGATGAGCGTTCCGACGCCCGCCGACAGCTGCGCACGGGTTTTCGAAAGTCCGCTTTTCAGGCGCCCCCACAGCCCGCCTCCTTCAGGTTGTTCCGCGCTCGCCGCAGTCGGTTGCGACTCATCGCTTGCATCACTCACTGTCTATGCTCACTTAAAACTGTTCCTTATCTTTGCCCATGGGTCATCGCGCTGTAGTTTGACCCAATAGCGTTCATGCGCTGCCAGGCCCGGACGCCGCCGCGATTCGCGTATTCTGGATGGAGGCTACCTATAATGGCTACTGATACGTATTTTAGCTGCCCGATGCCAAGACAAAATAGATCGCCCAAATCTACTCACAAGAACGCACAGCAGGTGCGCATTATCGGTGGTAAGTGGAAAGGACGGAAGGTCCACTTTCCGTCCGTCCCCGGGCTACGCCCTACCCCGGTGAGAATTCGGCAAACGCTTTTCAATTGGCTGCGTCCACATATGCATGATACCGACTGCTTGGACCTATTTGCAGGATCCGGCGTTTTGGGTTTCGAAGCGCTCTCGCAGGGTGCAGCATCACTGACGTCGGTTGATATGCAGCGAGATTGTCGTCAATCCATCCACGCCGAGGTGGAACAATTGAGTGGTTCGATAGCCATCGACTTCGACGTTCAGGCGGGTGACGCATTGCGGTATTTGCGAGCTTGCGCCACCTGTTTCGATATAATTTTTGTCGACCCTCCGTACGATCAGCCGGGTTTGCTTGCCAATAGCTTGTCGATCATCGCTGAACGTTCGTTGTGCCGCGGGTTCATTTACGCTGAAAGTCGGTCCATCGATCGCTTGCACGACTCGGCTGAACACGCAGGGTTGGTCGTATTTCGCGAGACACAGGCAGGCGACGCACATGGCCTACTGCTCACGATCCCGCCAGATTGACCACGTGCATTTGCGCATGGCGCGACAAGTTGCAGGCGATTTCCTTCACGGCTAAGATCGCGGGCTGGCGGGATCTGGGATCACGAACTAGCTAGTGCGCGTCCCAAATGCGAAGTATTTGGTGTCCTGCACTCGAGGGCATCGATGCCCGAGTCAATTTCCGTAGGAAATTGGGAAGTTTGCGGAGCAAACCGTCGGAACGAAGATTGCCTGTGCCAATCGTAGATTGGCGAGATGGCATTTCTGCGACAATAGCTAACTAACTGACACAAGGAGATAAGGTAGGTTATGAAAGCTGTGGTGTATCCGGGATCGTTTAACCCAATAACAAACGGCCACACAGATTTAGTGAGACGCGCATTGAATCTGTTCGATCATGTGGTTCTGGCAATTGGAACGTCAGCGCAAAAAGATCCAAAAGTAGAACTAGCTGAGCGGATCGCGCTCTGTAATGAGGTATTGGCTGAGTACGGCGATCGAGTCTCAGTTGAGGGCTTCAATACGTTGCTTGTCGACTATGTCCGATCCAAGGGATCGACCTTCATTTTGCGAGGATTACGTACGGTGACGGACTTTGATTACGAATTTCAAATGGCCGAAATGAATCAATCGCTCGACCCGGGGATTGAATACGTGTTCATGCCCACATCGAAAGATTGTTCTTACATCTCATCCACGCTCGTGCGCGAGATTGCGAATCTCGGTGGAGATATCTCGCAGTTTGTTCACCCAGCCGTGGCTCGTGCACTCAGTTAGGGCGTTGCATGGCGCCCATCAGGCGTGAGAAGACTTACTCGGCAGTAGCTGCGCTACAGCACCCACTGCATGTGCACCCTAAGCAACGGACAAACGTTGCACGGGCACACCCGTAGGTCAGCGGCTTCCGCAACGTTTCAGCCAACCGCAGAAAACGGCAAACCAAACACAAAGGTCGCTGCGCCAACAGCGGTCAGGATCAATCCGAGGGGCCTTGCGAGGACGGCATCGGCAACCACCGCACCGGCACCCGGGCCGTCCGCGTCATTGGCAATTACCGGAGCGGCGCTCGGCAAGAGCGCTACCCGTGGCCATTCATGCCGCCACTGATAACTTGAGTCGCGTGTTCAATCGCATGCGCGATTCGTGCTTCACTATAGGCAATGGCGCCTCTAGCACTAAACGCGTTGGAAACCTTGTGAGCGTTGGCAATTTGGGCAATAGACCGTAGCGCGCTGGCCGAGGACCTGGCCTTTCAAAAGTGTATGACAAACCAAGCACGGCTTATCTGCCCGGCCGTACACCTTAAGGCTCTGGCCAAAATAGCCCGGCTGGCCGTCGGAGCCGACGAAGTCGCGCAACGTCGTACCTCCCTGGCGAACGGCATCCGCAAGCACTTGTCTGATAGTAAGCGCTAACTTATCGTATGTGCGCTCGGGGATCCTGCGTGCGGCAGTGGCGGGCCGAATGCCGGCCATGAACAATGCTTCCGCCGCGTAGATATTGCCCACCCCTACAACCACTTTACTGTCCATTATCAAATTCTTTATTGCGACCTTACGGTTGCGTGAAATGCGATGCAGGTATTGGCCTGAGAATTCGTTGCCCAACGGTTCAACGCCCAAGCTTTCGAGCAGCCAATGAGTTGCAAAATCACCTTCGTGGAAATGCCAACTGCCGAACCGACGTGGGTCGTTGTAACGCAGCAGGATCTCGTTGGACGATTCAGAGCCCTCAGCATGCTGAGCATGAGAGCCCTCAGCGTGCTGAGTATGAGACTCGGATGTGAAACGACAGTCGATATGGTCGTGCGTTTCTAGCGGCTCATCGGACCCGACTATGCGCAGGCTACCAGACATACCCAAATGCACAATGAGATGCCCGGTGTCGATTTCAAGTAGCAGGTATTTGCCACGCCGACCTACCGAACGCACTCGTTGTCCGACCAAATCGTGCGGCAAGTCGACCGGCCAGCGCAATTGCCGATTGCGAATCGTGATCGCAGCCACGCGACGACCCACCACCCAGGGCTCTATGCCACGACGTGTGGTTTCGACTTCCGGGAGTTCAGGCATGGCGAATCAAAGTGGCACCCAAACCCGTACAGGCAGTTCCACGTTACTTGATCTTGGCTTCCGTATAGAGCACGTGCTTGCGCACGACCGGGTCGTACTTTTTCATTTCAAGCTTGTCAGGGGTATTGCGTTTGTTCTTGTCGGTCGTGTAGTAATGGCCCGTTCCGGCACTTGATACCAATTTGACTTTTTCTCGCATGACGTTGACCTACCTGATCTAGACTCGATGACCCGACGCCCGCACTTGCTTAAGCACGACATCGATGCCCTTTTTGTCAATGATGCGCATCCCGCTCGTAGAGACACGCAGCCTGACGTAACGTTGCTCTGACTCTACCCAAAAGCGATGGTAGTGCAGATTCGGTAAGAATCTACGACGACGCTTGTTTTGCGCGTGACTGACGTTGTTCCCAGCCATGGGTCGTTTACCAGTGACCTGACAGACTTGCGACATGGTGACGTCCGTTTTTGAAGCCGAGAAAAAGGACGCGCTTTATACCAGAGGCGCAGCAGCGCGGCAAGCACTTGTGCTGGTTGCCGGGTGCGTGCCAACGACAAAGGGCAACGTGCTGGGCAAAAACGGGCTCAGTTACTGCGCTGCTATGAACCCGCGGCGCGCAAGCGAACCGCTGCTGCCACGCCCAACGATGATGTGGTCGATGACGCGAATGTCGACCTTTTGCAACAGTTCAGTAAGTTCACGAGTCAGCAGCAAATCAGCATGGCTCGGCTCAGCGACGCCACTCGGATGATTGTGCGCCAGCACCAGCCCAGCCGCATTGAGCTCGAAACCGCGCTTCAATACTTCGCGTGCGTGTACGTGCGCGCGATCAACCGAGCCGTAAAACAACACCTCCCAACTAAGTAGTTGATGACGGCTATCTAGATATAAGCAGCCAAACAATTCGCGATCGCTATGGCCGATGCGTTTTTGGATGTACCTGCTCACGGTATCTGTGTCAGCAAACTGCTCTCTGGGCTTTGCGAATTCCTCTTCGCAATTCCGCATCGAAAGCTCATGGATGGCTTTTAGGAGCGCGACTTTCGCATCACCCAGTCCATGCAGCTGTAACAGACCTTTGACGGTTGCCGCCAATAGCGCGTCCAGCCCACCAAACCGGGTGAGCAAGCGTCCCGCCATGCCGACCGCATCCTCCCCGGCCACTCCGGAGCCCAAGCAGACCGCCAACAATTCGGCCACCGATAAACTCTGCGCCCCGCGGCGCAAAATTCGTTCCCGCGGACGCTCGCTGGTCGGCCAGCTCGAAATACCGCGATTGGTGAGGTATTTGCCCATTCCGTGTACTCTTCGCATCGTCCAAGGTTGGCTCAGGTCACAACATGACTGATCTACAGGGAAAACACATAGTGCTCGGTGTCTGCGCAGGAATCGCGGCGTACAAGGCTCCTATGATTGTGCGAGCCTTAACCGCGCGTGGTGCCGAAGTTCAGGTTGTGTTATCAGCCAACGCCCATCAGTTTGTAACGCCAACGGCTTTACAGGCGGTATCCGGAAACCCCGTGCGTCAAGACCTTTGGGATACGCAAGCAGAGGCTGCAATGGGCCATATCGAGCTTGCTCGGTGGGCCGATCATGTATTGATAGCACCGGCAACCGCGAATGCTATCGCGCGACTGGCGCATGGTCTTGCCGATGACCTGCTAACAACTTTAGTACTCGCAACCCAAGCGCCTATAGCCGTCGCGCCAGCGATGAATCTAGCAATGTATCGCCACCCGTCGACACAAAACAACCTCACGACCTTGCTTGGATACGGATACCGAGTCATCGGTCCAGACGAAGGCGAACAGGCTTGTGGTGACGAAGGCCCAGGACGCATGTGTGAACCAGAGGTGCTTGCCGAGCACTTAGTCGAGAACGCCCAAGCGCCTAGTCAACACCTCGCGGGATTCGCATTGCTCATCACCACCGGGCCGACTCGAGAAGCGATAGATCCTGTGCGCTACATCAGCAACCACAGTTCCGGTTTGCAAGGTTTAAGCATCGCAGAAGCGGCGCGAGATCATGGCGCACATGTCACGCTAGTTGCTGGCCCTGGTGTCGCGGGATGTCACCCGGACATCACCCGCATCGACGTTACGTGCGCACGCGATATGCAGAGCGCTGTCACGCAACACGTGGCTAATGCAGACATATTTATCGGTGTCGCGGCGGTAGCCGACTATCGACCGACCCATCAGCAAGAGCAAAAGATCAAGCGTCACGAAAACACGCAAATCACGACCGCATTGGAACTCACCGAAAACCCAGACATTATCGCTGGCGTCGCAAAAATCGTTCCCGGGCCTCTCACCATCGGGTTTGCAGCCGAAACGAACAACACGCTCGAAAATGCACGTGCTAAACGGCTACGTAAGGGTCTTGATGCGATCGTCGTGAATGATGTTACAGATACAAGCATTGGGTTCAATAGTCCAAACAATGCAGCAACGCTCATCTACGGCGGCGGTGAGGTGGTCTTTCCGAAACAGTCAAAGCAGCAGTTGGCGCGCTCACTCATTGGTCAAATACTTGAAATTTTTGCCTCACGGTTAGCAGATATCAACCCGGAGACTGTGACAAAATAGTAATATTGAACTTGCACAGCGACGTACGAGTTCCCAGCAGGACGCTGAAGTGGCAGCCAGGAAAAAAGCAACCCCAAAACAATCCAACAGTGAAGGCGGCGTATTACATCTGTTGATCGCAATCGGCCTTGGAACCTTAGGTCTGGTTACGGCCTTTGGTTTGGTATGGTGGCAAATATTGGTGCAACCTCAACAAGCCCAATTCGACCAAGTCAAACAACAGATGCTGCAATACTACAGCAGCTACTTTAATGGCCGCGTCAATGACCTGCGCGCTCAAGTAGGGGCTATGACGACCGCGCCAGCGACGGCGGCAACCCTTGCAACTTTTGATGAAGTCGCGATCCGCGCGACCGCGGACCGTTTGCGCCAGGAGAACCCGTACATTCTACGAGTGGACCTGATTCAGAAGGGCGAAGCGCAGGTTGATATGAACGCCGAAATACCGATTTCCTTCGCTGCACTCGATTTGATGCGTCGCGCAGAGACTCGCGAATTTGTCGGACCCGAAGTCAGCCTCAATCAACGCAATTTGATCTATGCCGCGCAACCCATAACATCCAACGGGGTTGTGACGGGTGTTCTCTTGGCGGTCTATTCCACCAATTTTTTCCTGACCCCGCTCAATCAATACGACGCTACGATGACCTCGCTGAAAGTCGAGCAGAAGTTTGACGGCAACCCGAAAACGGTGGTGATGCAATGGGGTGCCACAGAGGGTGATGGCGCGCCACTAACCGCTGGATTAATTGCCCCGCATTGGCAACTGTCCTACGGCGCAAAAAAAGGCCTCCTCACGAGCATAACCAAATTCACGGATCTGCTTGTGCCTGCAGGCGTTGCCTGGTTAGCAATGGTAGGCGGTTTTTTCCTGGCATTTTCGCGGCAAAACAGGATTATTGCGGAAGACGCAGCCGAGCTGACTGATTATGCAACCCGTTTGTTGCGCGGACGGGCGGCGCGTCTTGCCACATACAACTTGAAGCCGCTCGCGGAAGCCGCGGCCACGTTGTCCAAATTCGTTAAAAAACAATCCGCCGCACAACCGCAGGACGACGACCTGCTCGACGATCTAAACAAGAATGAGAATGAGAACGAGAATATCGACCAGGACCAGGCCAACGAACAAACCGAATCTGATGCCGAAGACAACTTCCTAGGAGTACGACGGGCAAATCCCAAAGACAACTTCGGCATCGAGGTCAACGAGGAAGAGCGAGGGTCCCTTGGAATCAAACTCGATCCGAGCATATTTCGTGCTTATGACATTCGCGGGATTACAACGACCAATTTGACCGAAGACGTGGTGTATTGGATCGGTCGCGCTTTCGCGGCGCAAGCGAGCGCACAGCAGCAAACAAGGGTAGTGGTCGGCCGTGATGGACGGCATTCGAGCAGCGGACTGGAACTTAGCCTAACCAGTGGCCTGGTCGAAGGCGGCGTCGATGTTATTTCAGTTGGTTTAGTGCCGACGCCCCTGTTGTACTACGCAACGTTTGCCTTAGACACCGGCACCGGCATCATGATCACAGGGAGTCATAATCCGCCCGACTATAATGGCCTCAAAATGATGATCGATGGTGTCACGCTCGCCGAGGACACAATTTTAGCGCTCCTAGAACGGGTTCAGCAGAACGACTTGTCAGAAGGTGAAGGCAGCCGCGAAGAAATAAGCCTCGACGACAGTTACGTCGACAAGGTGCTCGACGACGTCGCCGTGGCCCAACCCCTCAAGGTAATTGTCGACTGCGGCAACGGTGTAGCCGGCAAGATAGCGCCTCGTCTGCTACAAGAACTGGGTTGCGAGGTTGTGCCGTTGTATTGTGATGTGGATGGGGACTTCCCGAACCATCATCCCGATCCCGCGGAACCGCAAAACCTGGAAGATCTGAAAACCGTCGTCGCTGCTGAAAACGCCGACATTGGTCTCGCTTTCGACGGCGATGGTGATCGGCTCGGGGTGGTCACGCCAAGTGGCGAGATCATCTGGCCTGACAAACTGT
>Ga0115002_10003815_pt1 | contig 18631 bp, 21 predicted proteins | sample ArcticOcean_MG_C_8_FD_89576 | JGI IMG/M metagenome (GOLD analysis project Ga0115002, IMG submission 89576) | Marine microbial communities from western Arctic Ocean - ArcticOcean_MG_CB11_86 | ecosystem: Environmental > Aquatic > Marine > Oceanic | place: Arctic Ocean: Canada Basin | collected... | reverse complement strand
GGGTGGTTTATCAACCGACCCTGCGGGAGATAGATTCAGGTAGCTGAAGTCTGGTTTGTCACCGGGTCGAGCAGAAGAGCGCGGAATGTGAAGTCTTGATTTTATTGTCATTCGAATTCAATCCAATTCAGCAACGCGTGCACGACCGGCGACATATCCTGCCATTCATCAGCCGCTGCGAATACGCATAGCCACACAATATATACGCTTAGTCCCCGGTAGTCCTCGCGAACTTGATTGCTAAACGCCTCAATGACACATACGCTATATGTATAAATTTAGAAATAAGAATAAATTATGTCGAAAATTAACATTGATCAAATAGATCGCCGAATATTGCAACTCCTCCAGACCGAACCTGGAATTAATGCAACAGCAATTGGCGAGCGCATTGGTTTATCTCAATCTGCCTGTTGGCGGCGTATGCAACGACTACGTGATGATGGAGTGATTAAAGATCACCCCGTCATTCTCGACCCCGAAAAAGTTGGGCTCAATACGATGGTATTCGCGCAAGTGAAACTAACGTCCCACGGTCGCAGCAATTTGAATGACTTCGCCGATGCGGTGCGTCGTTATCCCGAGGTTCTCGACTGCTACGTTGTGCTAGGTAATGTCGATTTTCTGTTACGCATCGTCGCGGAAGACATCAAAGGCTATGAGCGGTTTATCTACGACAAGCTGTCACAAATTCCCGGCGTACAAGAAGTCAATTCGAGCATGGCCTTGTCGGAAATCAAGCACACCACGGTGTTACCCATTTAGCGGGAAATACCAGCGAACCGTAAGGTCCTGAGTCTGTCCAGGGTCCCTTTAACTTTCATAAGGTCGCAGTTGTGATCTCGCGATGATGTGTCGCTGAATTTCTGAGGTGCCGTCCCAGATTCGTTCAAGTCGTGAATCGCGCCATAAGCGCTCAACCGGTAACTCTTCCATCAAGCCCATGCCGCCGTAAATTTGTACGGTATTGTCGGCGACGCGACCGAGTGCCTCTGACGCAAACAATTTGCACATCGCAGCCTCATCCGAGGTCATGCAGTTGTTGTCTGCGTTATTGCAGGCGTGCATCGTCATCAGGTCAGCGGCGTGAAGTTCTGTCGCCATATCGGCAATCTTGAATGCGGTGCCCTGAAACTTTCCAATCGTTTGGCCAAATTGTTTACGTGACGCGGCCCATTCTGTCGCAAGGTCTTTGAGCCGTTCCATTTTCCCGCAGCATTGCGCGGCAACCCAAACACGGCCCATGTGGAGCCACTTATTGGCAAGATCCAAGCCCATGCCTTCTTCGCCCAGAATGGCAGACTTCTGTACGCGACAATCGGTAAAACTCATTTCGTAGGTGCGGTAAGCACGTTGGCTCGCACAAAGTGGCCCAAGGCGTAAATCAAAACCTTTTTCGCCGGCGTCGATCAGAAATGCCGTTACTCTTTTACGCGGACCGCGTTTGGTCTCATCAACGCCAGTTACCGCAAATAAAATGGCGAAATCCGGGGTGACCGGTGTGCTTATAAAATGCTTACTGCCATTAATGACGTAGTCGTCGCCATCCGCGACCGCGCGCGTCGCCATCGACATGATGTCGGATCCTGCGCCAGGTTCGGTCAGCCCAAAGCTCTCGTGTTTTTCACCTGTGACACAGGGGAGAAGATATTTTTCCCTCTGTTCACCTTCGCAGGCCAACAGCAGTTCTGTAGGGCGCGCGATATTGCCAGCAAGGCCGTAACTTGCTTTGCCGAGTTCGCGCTCCATCAATCCAAGAGTAGTGTAGTCAAGACCACCGCCCCCAACCGATTCAGGAAGGTTGGCGGCGTAGAAACCCATCTCTATGGCTCGTTGTTTAATATGCTCCGAGAGTTCTGGTGCAACTTCACCGGCGCGATCCGCGGCGGCCTCGTGTGGATAAATTTCCTCTTCCAGGAATGCACGTAGTGAGTCGAGCAGCATCGACTGCTCATCTGTCAGCTTATAGTTCATAGGTCTATTACTTTTTGTGTGTTGAACGTTCCAAACATTGCTGAGGACAATGTAACAAAAACAGTAAAGTCTGCGCGGCTATACAGAGTGAATGATCAAAGCATCGACAGCGACTACACCGCCCTGGCCCGGCAGGACCAGTAATGGGTTGACGTCAAGTTCCTCGATGACATCCCAATGCGCGAGTGCGTAAGCGGCGATTGCGCTGATTGCTTTGGACAACGCGTGAATATCACCGCTCTGGCTACCGCGATAGCCCTGGATGAGGCGCGCAACAGACAGCGATTCGATCGCCGCTCTGATGTCATCCTCGGTTGCCGGAAGAAGCAGGCTGACACTATCGGCAATCAACTCAACAAGAATGCCGCCGCTACCAATAACCAATGCGGGTCCGAACTGTTCGTCGCGTTTGACCCCGACAATTAACTCGGCAAGCGGCGCGTCCGCCATGCGTTCAACGAGAAATTGCTCGACTTGAACGCCTTTGTCAGATGCGCTTGCTGCAATTTCAGCCACAGCGTTGACGACCGCAGCCTCGTCTGTGAGGTTTAGTTTTACGACACCAAGATCGGTTTTATGGAGAAATTTTTCACCGACCGCTTTTACGACAACAGGATAACCCAGTCCTTCTGCAATACTGGCAACTTCAGTTGCGTTGCCTGTTCCTCCGGCAGGTACGGGAAGGCCAAATTCTGCCAGCGCTTGTTTGCTCGCCCATTCATCCATTACGACTCGCTGGTCGGACTCATGGACATGGGTTGCGTGTCGCGGCAGATCTACGCCTTCTTGATGATATTCAACAAATTCGTAGTAGCGTGCGGCAGCCGCATAAGCGTACATACCGTCTTCCAGTCCTTGCAGTGGCACGACACCTCCGGCAAGCGCGCGTTCTCGCGTTGCCTTGGGTAGCAATTCACTAATCGATGAGGTCAGAAAAGCAGGCATGCCGGTGTTTTGATGTGCAACGACAAACGCATCCATGGCAATCGTCCACTCTTCGACCTCCGGACTATCCATATACGGTTCGTCATAAACGAGAAACGCTGCGTCATGATCGCCGTTCATTGACGATGTAAAACAACGCTCCATCGCCGGCCGATCGCCCCACACGGATGTGTTGTAGTCAAAGGGATTCGAAACAGTAACGTAGGGCGGAAACTGAGCTTCCAGATCTGCGAACTGAGCTGAAGAAAACGGTTTCGTTTCCAGCCCAACTTCCGGAACCAGGTCCGCAATGATCGCCGCTTCGCCGCCCGAGCATGAGAGTGTCATGACGTTTCGGCCTGACAACGGGCCAGCCAGATCAAGAATTTTTAGTGTTTCCAATAAACGATTCAGCGAGTTAACCCGTATGACGCCAAGTCGGTCGAAGAATGCATCGTGCAGCGTATCTGAACCTGTGAGTGAGCTCGTATGACTATTTGACTGTCGTGCGCTTGCCTCTGTCTTGCCTACCTTCAAAACAACGATCGGAATTTTCTTGCGCGCTGCGCGTGCCGCCATTACCGCGAACTTATCGACGTCGTCAAAGCCCTCGATGTACATGCCGATCGCACTCACGCGATCGTCATCGAGCAATGCCTCAATATAATCGGCGGGGCCAAGTGTCGCCTGATTCCCGCCGGCTATGATATGTGTGATATTCAACGACCGATCATTCATCGTCAGATTCATGGCGATGTTGCCGCTCTGGGAAATGATCGCTACACCGCGTTCGACGGAATCACCACCAAACAAATAGGGCCATAAAGCGCATTGGTCCACGTAGTTGACCATGCCAAAACAATTGGGGCCGATAATTGGCATGTCGCCGGCAGCTGCTATCAGCTCCGCCTGCAGGATTTCGCCCTCAGGACCAGACTCCGAAAATCCGGCTGCATAGCAGACAACACCACCAACCCCTAAGGCGGAAAGGGCTCGAACCGTTTCAATCGTCAGCTCACGACGAATAGCGATATAAGCGGCATCGGGCACGCCGGGAAGATCTTCGACCGACTGGAAACACTTAATGCCCGCGAGTTCACTCCGAGTGGGATGAACTGGCCAAATTTCACCTGTAAAGCCAATATCCTGCGACCGCCGAATCGACATCTCCGCAATACTGCCGCCAAAAAAAGCGACGCTACGGGGTGCCAGCAAACGGCGGAGTGGCGCATTTTCAGTTATTGGCAACGGGGCTTCCTCAAACTAGTGTCATGGCAATGCCAAGCATTGATCGCAGTCGCAGGATATTGTTTTTTGTTGAAATTCGCCAGACCGAAGACGCGGCCGATTGCTCCGTGTGCGCCACCCATATGCGTCCGTGAGAGCGGCATGAATATGTGTCGATAATTTGGTGAATTTCGCGCAGAATTCGAAATGGAAACAACGACCACTAACGGTATGGATCAGGAGTAAATGATGGACGAACAGGTAAGAGTCACGCGAGAAGGGCGAGTATTGGTAGTTGTGCTCGATCGCCCGAAAGCGAATGCAATCGATATTGCGACCAGCCAAAAGCTGGGTGCGGCATTTGCGATGTTGCGAGATGATCCTGATTTGTCTGTCGGTGTGCTGACTGGCGCCGGCGAGAAAATATTTTCAGCTGGCTGGGATCTGAAGGCAGTTGATTCCGGCGAAATGCAGATGGACAACTGGTGGGAAGACGACTACGGCCCCGGTGGTTTCGCCGGACTGACGGAAATGTGGGATCTGAACAAGCCCGTAATAGGAGCATTGAATGGTCTCGTTATTGGCGGTGGATTTGAGATGGCACTTGGATGCGACTTGCTAATAGCAGCGGATCATGTCGAATTTGCATTGCCTGAGTTACCCCTTGGCCTAATTCCTGATGCTGGCGCAATTCAACGCTTGCCGCGTCGCTTGCCGTACAACAAAGCCATGGAGATGTTCTTGCTCGGCGAACGCATGTCGGCTGCCGATGCTGCTCAATATGGGCTCGTCAACAAAGTGGTACCCGCGGATAAATTGATGGAGACCGCAATGGAGTGGGCGAATAGATTATCAAACGTCGCGCCGCTGGCTTTGCAGTCACTTAAAGAAGTGTTGCGCGCAATCGATGGCAAGACAATACGCGATTCGTTCGACGTGATGCGAACTGCAGATTTGCCCATTTATCGCAAGCTGTTGGCTTCTGACGATGCGAGCGAAGGCGTCAACGCCTTCGTCGAGAAACGCGATGCCAAATTTACGGGGCAATGATCGCGGGATTATTTGAGGTAACAGAATGAGCGAAGTGTTTTCGGGTATTGACGTATCGTCTGTACAAAAAATTACCTGTATAGGTGCGGGCCCAATCGGGGCTGGGTGGGCCGCTTTCTTTCTGTCGCGTGGCTACGCAGTAACCAGTTATGTGCATGCAATGAGCGAAGAGGCGTCGTTGCGGACACTCGTTGCCGATGCGTGGATCAGCCTTGAGCAACTTGGGTTGGCTGACGGTGCTTCTATCGATCAGTTGAGTTGCACTGATGATCTCGCCCTGGCAACAGCGGATGCCCAGTTCATACAAGAGAGTGCGCCTGAGAATTTGGAATTAAAGAGAACGCTCTACCAAAAACTGAGTGAATTGGTCCCGGCGAACGTCGTTATTTCATCCAGCACATCCGGGTTGAAGATGACGGACATTCAGTCGACGTGTAGTACGCCGGCGAGAACGGTCGTGGGGCATCCCTTCAACCCTCCTTACTTACTACCATTGGTTGAGGTTGTCGGTGGCGAGAAATCGTCACCTGCAGCGGTCGAGTGGGTCGCGGCTTTCTATAAGCATGTCGGCAAAGCACCATTGGTTTTAAAGAGTGAAATTCCAGGTTTCGTTGCCACGCGATTGCAAGAAGCCGTGTGGCGTGAGGCGCTCCACATGATCGCGAACGAAGAAGCGACGGTTGCGGACATCGATACCGCCATCGTTAATGGTCCTGGCCCACGTTGGGCCATGATGGGCCCGTGCCTCGCTTATCATATTGGCGGCGGAGAGGGTGGGATGGAATATTGCCTGGAACAATTCGGCCCGGCACTGAAATTGCCATGGTCGCGGATGGAAGCACCGGAATTGACCCCGGAACTGGCCAGAAAACTCATAGATGGAAGTCTGGAGGTGGCCGGTGATCGAGATTACGGCACCCTGAATCGGCAGCGTGACGAAGGTCTTGTTGCGATAAGAAAAGCGCTAGATGGGGTGTTTGACGTTCCTGACTAATTCAGACCCCGAACTGTGAGGCAGACAATTGATTGAATTTTTTTAGACAGTGACCGATGTCTGCTTTGCTCCCGGAAGCCGACATTCGGGTAGAATCAGCGAAAAGATCTGCTTGTGACCCAATTCGGACGATCTGCTCAGTGGTCGTATCGGGGATTTGAAATTGCGAGAGAATATTCTATGAAATCGAAACTTTCAGATTTGGCTAGCATCGCGGAGATCATTGGCGCTTTCGCAGTAGTGATTTCCCTCATTTATGTTGGTGTACAGGTTAACGATAGCGTGAGCGCGGTTCGGTCCGCTTCGGCAAATGACGCCAACGTAGCGGTGCAGAATTGGAATTTGCAAATTGGCTCCGACTCCGAGACCAGCAGGATTTTCTATGACGGTTTGACAAGCGAGGAACCTCTCGAAACTCATGATGAGTTTCCGTTTCTGATGATGTTTCATGGTGCATTTCTGGGCTTCCAGAACAGCTGGTTTATTGCTGAGGAGGGCACTATCGATGTCGAACTTCGGAGGCCTTGACTGGTGCTATCGTCATGGTCAAAGACCTGCCAGGCTTGAGACGTTACTGGCGGCAAAGAAAGAGCACATTTCATGCTGCGTTTGCTAACTATGTGGACGGACTTCTCGAGTTGGAGACGAAATCGGACATGGATATGTATCGAAATTTTGAAGCTGTGGATGAGTAGATTGATTTCAGGCGTCTGCTTCTGACCGAAAGCAGATCGTCAATTTTGTGATTTTTCGATGATTTGAACGATCGCTCTCGGGTAAAGCGGACTTCGTGCCACAGCTTCCACAACGCTCATGAAAATGGCAGGCATCCAGCTGCCCTAACGTCTGCTTTGCGGCCCACAAGGCGAACCTCACCACATGCATCCTTGATCGTGGGAGAAACATCCGTAGGAAGATAGTCAAGCGTCATTGACATGTTGTAAATGGTGCTATACAGTCCGTGTAATCAAGCAACCTTTACACAATGACAATGAGGATTGACACACTGACAAGCAGTGACGTGAAGTTGAGAAGCTGGTGGGAAGCGATCAAGAGTTGCTCCGGTACAAAGCTTGACCGGCGCAACCAGAACCGGTTCGCTGGATGGATGCTTGCCTGGGCGGTGAGTTACATGGCCGCTAGTTGGACATTGAAAGCAGATTTAGATCTCGCAACTGCACTGGTTTGGTTTCTGGTGGCGGCGCCCAATCTGATTGTCATTGTCGCTGTGTTCGCCTATTTACGCTTCCTGCGCGTGGCGGACGAACTCCTGCGCAAGATTCAGCTCGAAGGGCTCGCGCTGGGCTTTGCGGCGGGTGTGCTCGTCACCGCAGGCACCAACTGGCAGAAGCGGCCGGTGCACCCCAGCTGGAGACTGACCACATTATCGTAGTCATGATTTTCAGCTGGACGATAGGACAGCTCCTCGGCACCTGGCGTTTCAGATGAAAAACCGTTTGCGCGTGTTACGAGCCGAGAGAGAATGGTCGCAGGCAACCCTTGCCGACCAGCTTCAGGTCTCCCGACAAACCGTTAATGCCATCGAAACCGGCAAATACGATCCCGGACTCCCACTGGCCTTCAAGATTGCTCGCCTTTTCGAACAACAAATTGAGGACGTCTTCGATCCCGACGAGTAAGCAGGGGTCAACCATTGGCCACTCATTCTGCGTCCTATTGTACGAGAAGCGTTAGCGGTCGCTTCGATAAACACCGAGGTACACGAACCGGTTGCTCACCCGCGTTTCCGGTTCGACCGCTTCTGGTCGAGGCTGTGTGAAAACTTCAGATTCGTCTTTGCGAGCGCAGCGAAGCAATCCATAAATCATTGAATTAACTGGATTGCTTCGTCGGCTCCGCCTCCTCGCAAAGACGTAATATTAGGTTTTCACACAGCCTCGGTCGTAAGCGGACCCTCGCTTTCTGAACTATCTATGATCGGCATATCCGTTTTGGAGAAATACAAACTTTCAATTCCAAATTACGGCGTCCAGTTAATCAGAGGTTTCCCCAGGTAGTGAGTGTTCCGCCAATTGAAATTGGCTGGTTTTCGCGTAACATTTAGTTCATGCAAAGCCTGTCCGCCAATCTCCCACCCTTAAAGAGTCTGGTTGCGTTTGAAGCAGCCTCTCGACACTTGAGTTTGACTCGTGCCGGTGAAGAGATTCGTATCAGTCGTGAGGCGGTCAGTCGCCATATTCGGGTGCTCGAAGAACATCTCGGGGTGAAAGTCTTTGAGCGCTTGCACCGCACCATCGCGCTAACCCCTGAGGGTAAGAAGTTGCAAGTCGTTGTGCGCGAGAGTCTCGAAAAGATCGCTTATGTCTCCGGGATAATTCGCGCACCGCGTCAAAACTTCAAGATCACGGTAGGCGCGACGATAGCGATAGGATCATTTTGGCTTACGCCACGCCTGGCAGAATTTCGCAAACGATTTCCGAATATCGAAATTCACATCGCTATCTCGGATCAACCGCAAAACCTCATTACCGATGGCATCGATGTCGGCTTGCGCTATGGCGATGGTCGTTGGCCGGAATTGACGCCGATTCGCTTATTCGATATTTTCGCGTTCCCCGTGTGCTCCCAATCTTACTTGGATGCAACGGCGCCTTTAGCGGCGACGGCAGATTTACTGCAACACACACTCATTAACCTCGACGGAGCAACGCACTCGACAGAAGATTGGTGGTGGTGGTTGAATGCCATGGATGTCCGTGTGCCGCCGTCGTTTCGATTGATGGGTCTAAACTCGTACGACAACGTGATGCAACTGGCGCTACAGGGAGAGGGTGTCGCCTTAGGTTTTAGCGGCCTCGTTGACGACTTTTTATCCGATGGCCGTCTCGTGAGACCGCTTGGAGAGCAGCAAACGCAAAATCAAACGGTGTATGCCGTTGTACCGAAGTCATTGTCACCATTACCTCAGGTACAAGACTTTATTGATTGGATCGTCGAAGAAGCGCAATGAATTAGCTAAAGGGTCAGAGTCGTGACTCTGACCTCCACCGTAGTACAGCCGGCGACGTTCGGTGGCGCAGAAAATTTATCGACAGACAGTTAGTGGCTTCTTAGCGACTTCACGAGCGACACGATCATCGCCACGCCGATGAGCAAGAGAGGCAGTGAAACCACCAGAACGCCCGAGCGGATGATGTCCAGTCCGCCAACGAACATCATGAATACGGGCACCAGACCTAAAATCGCAGCCCAAAACAGGCGGTGCCATCGAGCTGGATTTTCGCCTTCCTTCAATTCCTGCGTCGCCGTGGATGCCAGTGTGTAAGACGCCGAGTCATAGGTTGTAGCCACGGAAATGACGCTGGCAATAATAAATAACGATAACGCGGCAACGCCAAATGGCAAGGTTGAGATAATATTTTCGACCGTAACGTACATGCCGTTCTCGGCAAGGCTGCCAGTCACCGAAAAGGTTTCGCTTAACTCGAGTGAGAGTGAATAGTTGCCTAGAATGAAATAGAAAAGCCAGCAACCGAACGTACCAAAACTAAGCATTGACAGGATGACCTGCCGAATGGTTCTGCCACGCGAAATTCGTGTAATAAAGACGCCAACGGGAAGCGCAAAAGCGATCCACCACGCCCAATAAAACACCGTCCATGTTTCAACAAATCCAGACTTCTCGACCGGATCAGTCCAGGTCATCATCCGTATAAAGTTTTGCAACAGAACGCCGGTGGTATTGAGTGAGTTTTTGAGAATGAAAAGGGTTGGTCCAACGATTAGTACGAACAGAAGCAGGCCCAGAATCAAAACGACGTTGATATCGCTCAGTCTTTTGATGCCCTTATCCAGACCGAGATAAACACTCGCGCCAAACAATCCAATACACACGGACATGACGATGAGCTCGAGTGAAAAGGAGGTCTCCAAGTTGAGTAACTCGGCAACGCTTGCCGCTATTGTCGGCGCAATGACACCTAGCGATGTACCGGCGCCGCCCAGTAGCGCAATCATCGCGGCCAAATCGACTGCCCGGCCTATTGGCGAGTTTCCACCGTCCTTACCGAGAATTGCGTGCAAAGAAGTGCTGGCACGCAGGTACGGAACGTTGCGCACGTAATAGGGATAGGCAATCGCAATCGTTGGCAACGCGTAGAAGCTCCACGCAGCAACGCCCCAATGGAACGCGCCGTAAGACGACGCCCATTCGATCGCTTCGGCCGAGCGTGCCACTGCGCCGAAGGGGGGTGAGTCAATGTAAAACGCCCACTCAACACCGGCCCAGACGAGTAAAGAGGCGCCGGTCCCGGCACAAAACAACATGCCAACCCAGGAAAAGGTCGAATAATCCGGTTTTTCGCCCGTGCCGCCGAGACGGATTGAGCCGTACTTGCCGAGCGCCAGCCAAATAAGAAAGGAGAATGCGAGCACGGTAAACATTTGATAAAACACGCCCAGATGGCTTGAAATCCAAACGTATTGTTCTGAGATAAACTGCTCTGCTCGTTCGGGTATGAGCCCCAAAGGAATACAGACAGCAATGGCGATGCCGGTTGCTGTGAAGAATAGAACCTTGTCTATTCGAGCTTCCTTCACTGCTTTCTCCTAGCGTTTTTGACGGGTCTCACTTACGCAAACCCAGTATCTCGCGTGCTTCATCGGGCGTTGCAACTTTCGCGCCGAGACGGCTAATAATTTCCGTCGCTCTCGTCACCAGGTCGGCGTTTGACGCAAGCACGCCTTTATCCAGATATAGATTGTCTTCCAGACCAACGCGTACATGCCCTCCGAGCAGCACTGCCTGGGCAACCATTGGCATTTCCATTCTCGAAATCCCGAAGCCCGCCCAGTTCGCACCTGGTGGTAATGCGTTACGCATAGCCAGCATGCTTTCTGTGTCGGCATCTGCACCCCATGGTATGCCGAGGCAAATTTGGAACATTGGCGGCGCATCAATGACACCGCGATTGATTAACTCTTTGGCCAGGCGAACGTGCCCGAGATCGAAAACCTCCATCTCGGGCTTCACACCCCAACTTTGTGTGAGTTCCGCCATCTTGGTCAGGTAACCCGGGGTGCTGATATAGGTTTCGTTTTCGCCGAAGTTCATTGTGCCGCAATCCAGGCTGCAAATATCCGGACGTACTTTGTCGACATGGGCGAGTCGTTCTGCCGGGCCAATCATGTCGGTGCCGGGGCCGGGCATGCTCGGGTCGCCATCTTCGGACGGAAACCAGCTGCCACCCATGCCAGCGGTGAGATTGATGATGACGTCTGTGTCGCTGGCGCGAACCTTTTCAACCACGGCAGCAAATAAGTCTACGTCACGTGAGCCTTGCCCGGTTTGCGGGTCGCGTACGTGAATATGCGCAACAGCCGCACCTGCTTCCGCTGCGCTCAATACTGCTGCGGCAATCTGATCTGTTGAGACCGGCAAATCCGGATGTCGCGACCATGCGTCTCCCGCACCAGTGACGGCGCAAGTAATAATGACATTTCTATTCATGTTTGTTCCTGTTCATCCAATTCAGCGAATACGGCCTTGGCTGTTCTGAAGCTATCGATGCCCGCAGGCACGCCACAATAAACGGCAGCCTGTAGTAAGGTCTCCATGATTTCGTCTCGAGTCACACCATTGTTAATGGCGCCCAATACGTGCGCGCGCACTTCGTGTGGCCGGTTGAGTGCCGTTAGCATCGCGAGGTTGAGTAAGCTCCGCGTTTTGCGTGGTAGTCCTTCTCGAGTCCAGATGCTGCCCCAGCAATACTCAGTTACGAGTTCTTGCATGGGTCGATTGAAATCGTCGACGTTCTTTAGCGCAGCGTCGACGTACTTCTCGCCGAGAACTTCTTTACGGACCTTGAGTCCGTCTTCAAATTTTTTGCTTGTCATCGATTCACTCTGTTATTGCATTCGAAATGGATCGTCGATCGGATCCGGTGAGGTGTTGAGCCAAACAGTTTTGGCCCGTGTGTAATCGTAAATTGCGTCAAGGCCCGATTCGCGACCATGACCACTGTCTTTGAATCCGCCAAATGGCGCCATAGGTGAAACGACCCGGTAGGTGTTCACCCATACTATGCCAGCACGAATCGCTTTCGTAACGCGCAACGCACGGCCGATATCCCGGGTAAACACGCCAGCGGCGAGTCCGAATCGTGAGTCATTTGCGAGTGCCACGGCTTCCTCTTCATCGCTAAACTTTAATGCGCTCACGACGGGGCCAAACATTTCTTCGCGGACAATTCTGAGGTCCTGGCTTGGACAGGAAACGATCGTAGGTTCATAATACCAGCCCTTATCGGTATGGTCCGGCACCTTGCCACCGTGAACCAGTGTGGCGCCATTCTCAATTGCATTGGCAACCGTTTCCTCGATACGCTCGAGTTGTCCCAATGTGGCGAGCGGGCCCATTTGACTGTTGTCGTCCAACGGATCGCCAATTCTAATTTGCGCTGCCCGTGCGGCGACCTTTTCAATGAGTTGATCGTACATCGAGTCCTGAATAAGCAGGCGTGAGCCAGCAACACAACTCTGACCGGTGGCGCTGAAGATGCTCAGCAAAATACCGTTTACGGCATTTTCGATATCGACGTCGTCAAAGATCACCATGGGTGATTTGCCGCCGAGCTCTAACGAGACTTCCGCGAAATTCTCCGCGGAATTGCGAATTATTTGCTGGGCGGCGTTCAAGCCACCCGTAAAACTAATGCGATCGACCAGAGGATGCGATGTTAGTGCAGCACCACAAGGGTCGCCGGTGCCGGTAACAATGTTGATCACTCCGGGAGGAAAACCGGCTTCTTCGAAAACTTTTCCGAACTCAAGCATCGCAGCAGAAGCATGTTCCGAAGCCTTTAATACGACCGTGTTACCCGCTGCTAGCGCGGGGGCGATCTTGACCGCAACGAGAAAGAGTTGTGAGTTCCAGGGGACAACTGCGGCAACAACCCCAAGCGGCTCACGTACCGTCATTGCCCACATGTTGGGCTTGTCGATCGGCAAGGTGGCGCCGTGTACTTTGTCGGCAAGTCCCGCGTAGTAGTGATAGTAGTTCGAGAGATAAGCGGCTTGCCAACGCGTTTCGGCAAACAATTTCCCCGTGTCGACAGTCTCAGTTCTGCCCAGCATCTCGGAATGTTTCTTCATTAACTCAGCGAGGTTGCGGAGTAGTGCGCCCCGTTCGGTCGGCAACATTGTTGACCAAGGACCGGACGTGAACGCTCGATGCGCCGCGTTAACGGCCCGATCGACGTCTGCGGCCGTTGCCGCGGGTATGCGGGCCCATTCCTCGCCAGTAGCCGGGTTGACGCTCGTGAACGAATCGCCACCTTCCGCATCGACCCATTGACCGTCGATGTACATTTGATAATTTTTTAGTGCCGTCATGTGCTTGTCTCGTCTTTTGTTAGCCTGCGTACGCCACGCATTCAATTTCTACTTTGATGTCGACCAGAAACTCACCTACCAGGCCGGTTCTGGCGGGTGGCGCGTTGCTGAAATATTCACCGTAGGTCTTGTCGAAGCCAGGAAAGTCGGCGCGATCTTTCAGCCATACGGTCGTCTTAACGATATTGTCGAGATCGCAATCCGCCAACTGCAGCGTTGCCCGAATATTCTCGATGCAACTTCGAGTCTGATCCTCAATGCTGCCGTCGGTCATCGGTGCGCCATCTTGCATCGGTATCTGCCCAGTCAGGTAGATCATATCGCCAGCGCGTACGGCACGTGAAAGTGAGAGTGTCCTTCCGCCGATTACCAGCGGTTCACCAATGATTTCTTTGCTGCTCGCCATAGTTAGTTCCTAAATTACGCGGTGATCAAACTGTCGAATGGTGCCCAAGGAATTCCAAGAGTACTGAATTAACCATCTCAGGGTTCTCCGCCAACGCCATGTGCCGCAGACCTGGCAAAATCGCAACTTTGGCGTTCGGCATAATGGCCCCCATCTGACCTGCCATTTCGGGCGAGTTTCCGAAGTCTTCCTCGCCGGTCATTATTAAGGTTGGGCACTCAATGGCAGCAATCGTTTTCTCCAGACCAATATCGCCGTTGGCTAATAAACGATACGCGGCAGGATAGGCGTCCGCATCGTTTTGCGTTACCCAGGTTCGCACCTGATCCAATACGCGTGGGTTTTGTCTGCCAAACTCTTCGCTGAACCATCGCACCAACGCGGCGTCGATTGTGGCACCTGGGCCGTCTTCCTCTGCTTGCTTTACTCGCTCTAAAATCGCATTTCGCTGCGTACGAGTTCTTGCATGCGCGGAGTTGAGTATCACCAGGGCTTGGGTTTTATCAGCATGTGCCAACGCGAAAGCACGAACGATCAAACCGCCAAGGGAGAACCCGATCAATGTGGCCTTCGGAATGTTTAATGCAGCCATTAACTCGGCGATCTGCTCGACCATACGCTCCATTGAATAAGGGCCCGTTGGCTTCGCGCTTTCGCCGTGACCGAGTAGATCGTATTGAATGACTTGATGATCGGCCGCCAAGGCCTCGCGCTGCCAGCACCACATATTTCGATTCAGGCCAAGGCCATGCACGAGGATGACCGTAGGGCCAGTGCCCGAAACATCATAAGCGGTTGTCACCGATGCATTCCTATCCGTCCCCTAGTCGGCGAATTGAGGTAAGACATTTTTGGAGAATAATCGAACACTCTGCATCACGTCGTCATGATTCATGCCGGGGAAGTTCGACCATACCTGTAAATGCTGCAAATTGAGTTCGGTTTTGAGCTCATCAATTTTTTCGGCAACGTAGTCGGGTGTGCCGAAGAGTAGATTGCGTGGATGCAGGAAGTCGTAGTCCAACAGATCCAGCTTACCCGGTGTTTCCGGTAATTCTTCACCCGGATTCATGTGATTACCCAAGCCGCGCCAATGCGCGATCCAACGTATGTAGGTCATGATTCCTTCCGCTGCTTTTTCGCGCGCTTCGTCCATCGAATCAGCGACAAACATATCGCGTACCAAGGAAATCCCTTCACCTAGTGGAACATCTCGTCCTTCTGTTTCAGAACGCGCTGTTTGATAAACCTCGAAACGCTCTTTGAGCGCCTTGACCGTGGGTATCCACATGATGCAATTCAAACCATTTCGTCCCGCCCAATCGATTGATCGGTGTCCGTCAACAACCTGCCAAAGGGGTGGGTGAGGTTTTTGATATGGTTTTGGCACGACACCGATTTTCGTCAGAGTGTTGGTTTCCATGTCCATGAAGCTGGGGTCAGGGGGGCTCATGTCGTGCTTCCACACGAAGTCCTTCGCTGGGTAGGCGTAGAACTCCCCGTCGTGACTAAATAAATCCTCGGTCCAGGCTTTCTTCATGATTTCCAGCGACTCGTTAAACAAGCGAAAATTTTTCGCTTGGTCATTGAGATCGGCTTCAGGGTTCATGTGGATTGCTTCGCGGCCGTATACGCCACGGCCCATGCCGACCTCAAGACGCCCCTTGCACATGTGATCGAGCACGGCGATGTCTTCCGCGACGCGGAGTGGGTTCCAGAACGGAATGATGTTCGCCGCTTGACCGATTCGAATTTGCTTCGTGCGTGCGGCCATGTCGGCGCCGAACAACAACGGGTTCGGGCAAGCGTCCATTCCTTCATGGTTCAAGTGGTGCTCAGTAAACCAGATGGAGTCCCATCCTGTTTCGTCACAATGGATGCCAATCTCACGCACTTCATCGATCAACACATCGTAAGCCTTGTGCGACCAGTTGGTCATATTGCAAAAATAGCCGATTCTCATTCGTGTTCCTTCATACCATTCTGTGTTCGTTAATTAGGATCCGGCGCGCAACTTATGGACTTCACCATGCACGTTGTCGCCTACGTAAACGCCAAAAGCATCTACCTCTGTTTCTTCTATGTAACGGGTAAGCAGCATGCGTAGTGGGTCATCGCACAATTGATCCCAGGGGATATCGTCCAGGGCAACCAGGTCGTAGTCGTGAATTGCCACTTTGTCTACTTTGGTCGCGATGCCGCGATAAACAATGTTGTTGGTTTTGGTTGCAGTATCTTCGTAAACGGAGCAAACGAAGGTCGTCTCGACTTCAACTCCATTCCCAGCAAGCTTGCCAATGAGCGATTCGTCTTCCTCTGCCACGCCAACGTGGGGCGCTGAGGGCAATGCCAAAGTTTTGGACGCCATGTTTTTTGCCAGCAGGATTGAGCCCCCGCAATCAACAACGGCCGATATTCGCGTAAGTCTGCCGCTGCTGGCCGCTTCCATTGCGCGTTGCAGAAGCCCGAACTCGACATAGGAGCCGCTGCAGTACACCAAAGGACTGCGGCTGGAGAAATTGTAGTCAGTCACTCTGCCCAGCAAAATAAAGTGGTCACCCGCTTCATAGACTTCACTGGTCTGGCATTCGAATCGCGAAATCGTGTCGTCGAGAATCGGTCGACCGTTTTCGCCAATGGACCATGAGACTTTTTCGAAACGATCATCTCCTGGTGAGGCGAATATCGAGGCAACATCTTGCTGATTCTCAGCCAGCACGTTCACATTGAAAAAGCCGCTGTCCGTGAAGACAGGGCAGGTCGCCGCATCGCTGGCAAGACAAACCAAGACCAATGGTGGCTCTAATGAGACCGACGTAAACGAGTTGGCCGTAAAGCCACGTGGTAGCCCGTTGGAATCGGTGGTTGTGACGACAGTGACACCAGTCGCAAACGTGCCCAGCGCCTGACGAAACTCTCTACCTGTAAATTTCGTTGACTCGTTCATCGGTAGTTCGAGAGTTAGCAGATCTGATGCTTGAGACTAGTGGTGTTTGCCATGACCTTAAAGGCAATTCTTTGGCTGTCTCACGTAACATTTTGATCACACTAACCTGACGCCTGAGCTGCGACTGCCTCGCGAAGATACGCGTGCAGTAGTGTGCGGTATCGGAACCGCTTTGATGCACGATACGAGGCCGATTGCATGGTTGATCGGTACTCTTGATGAAGGCGCTAAGCGTGTTCTGGTCTTGCCTACGTTTCGTGGACACCTGAGTTAAGTCCTACTGTCTGGTTTTCGAACAGGACAGGACTGATATTTCCGACATATCCATGTCGGCGTTTTCGGTTGTAGAAGCGCTCGATGTAATCGAACACATCCGCTCTTGCGTCGTCTCTCGTACGATAATTTTTCCGCCGGGTTCGCTCTCTTTTTAGTGATGCGAAGAAGCTCTCGACAACTGCAGTGTCGTAGCAGCTGCTTTTGCCACTCATGGAGCAGGTGATGCCGTACTTTTTAAGGAGGTCCTGGAAGTCGTCGCTCATGTACTGCACACCACGGTCCGAGTGATGGATTAGATCATCAGCTGGTCGACGTTGAGCGAGCGCCATTGAGAGTGCATTCACGGCAAGGTGACGACTCAGACGCCGACTCATTGACCAACCGATGATGCGTCGAGAGTACAGATCCATCACCACGCCGAAGTACAACCAACCTTGTTTGGTCCAGAGATACGTGATGTCGGATGCCCATCTTTCGTTCACCGTATTCGCCGAGAAGTTTTAATCCAGCAGGTTGCTGGCCTTAGCCAGACCTCGCTTGGTGGTGACCCTGAAGCGTCGCTTCGGACATCCCTTGAGCCCTGCTGTGGCCATTAAACGGGCCACTTTAGCCCGGCCACAGGCGAAGCCTGAGTCGTTGAGATCTGCGTGCAATCGAGGACTGCCATATAAGTGCCATCACTCTCAGCATGCAACAAGAGGATCGCTTGTGTGAGCGCTCGATCGTAACGACGACGGCGACTCTCTGGACGAGTTCGCCAAGCGTAGTAACCACTCGTTGATACCTTCATCGCGCCACACATCATCTGGATCGGATACAGGTTGCGGCGTCGATGGATACAGGTGTATCTCACTTCGACTCCTTGGCAAAGTAGGCCGCCGCTTCCTTTAAAAAATCCCATTCCTGCTTGAGCTTCGCGTTCTCACGCTTCAACAGCATCACCTCTTTGTCATGCGCATTGCCTTGGCCTGGAAAGGCCTCTTCACCGTGCTGACTGGCTTCATCGCGCCAACGTCGGAGCTGTCGGGTACTAAAGCCCATCTCTTCGGCAACCAGCGTGTCAGTTACGCCGTTCTCATTTGCACGCCTTAGTGCTTCACGCTTAAACTCTTTGCTGTACCGTTTTCTTCGGGTCATGGTGCACCTCCAAAGATCAATATAGACCTTTATGAAGGTGTCCACTAAACCTGAGCAAGACCACAAAGCAGACATGGTCTTATTGCTGGATATAGGCACGTTTTGCTCCAGTTTTGTAAGATAACTAATAGTTAGGCGTCATGGAGCGATCATTATGAACTGGGATGCAGTAGGAACAATCGCAGAGTTGGTGGGCGCCATTACTATCGTAGTCACGCTTGGGTATCTCGCTCTCCAACGCTAGAGACGAACTCATTACTCTTCTTGATGCGGCCCTGGAAAATTCTGCAGCAAACTAGCCGCCGCTCGACCCAACCGACTTGAAGTCGATCCCCAGCGATCG
>Ga0115002_10003814_pt1 | contig 18633 bp, 12 predicted proteins | sample ArcticOcean_MG_C_8_FD_89576 | JGI IMG/M metagenome (GOLD analysis project Ga0115002, IMG submission 89576) | Marine microbial communities from western Arctic Ocean - ArcticOcean_MG_CB11_86 | ecosystem: Environmental > Aquatic > Marine > Oceanic | place: Arctic Ocean: Canada Basin | collected... | reverse complement strand
TCTGGGCCTCTCATGATGAGGTCGTCGTCAAGTCGAACAATGCGCCCGAGGGTTCAACGATGCTGGTCGCAGAGATGACCTCAATCGAAAGCGAAGTACCTTTGATAGCCTCTTATGAGGGTGGTTGGGGTGATATCAGATTAGAGTTAATCCTTGACGATGGGATTCCCGCTGGAATGTACTTTCTCAAATCAACTCTGTATCTATCAGACTCAGAAGAGTCTCTCTCAGAGATCGACAACGAGAGCGAGTTCACGGCTATCTTGGACACCCTGACAGTCCTCAAGTCGAAGCAAATCTCGGTAGAGGTCCACACGGTGAAGACTGGCAGCCTGTTCAACCGCGTCGATTCCAAGGAGGCGGAGATCATCGACACCGAGCCGCGCTCCTGCTTGACCATCGAGAGTATGGGTGAATGGGGTTGGGTTCTGATGGGGGCCGAGTGGGTTGGTGGCAGGGAGACTGCGATGCTGCTGGGTGGAAATGCTGGAGTGCCGCCGTGGTGGCTCGCACTCATATCTCTGGGCATGTCCATATTCTTCCTGTGCGTTCAGTACCCGCTTATGCACAGACTGTATCACAGGGAAGCGGACGACCTACTGTCCACTTCGCAGATGAGGAGACTAATCGAGAGGACGATACAAATGGTCTCGCAAGACCTGCGTTTCGAGATCGACTTCGATGAGATGAAGTTGCAAGACAGACCGATATCGATAGATGTCTATCTTCAATACACCACTACTGGTAAGACCATCGCGACCCCTATCGATGTCCGCACAGAGATAACCAAGGAACTGCTTGAGGAGTTCGCTATCTTCGGCGAGATGCGACCGTTACAGTTGAAGGTCGTGTGCATGGACACTTCGACCTCTGCTGACATGACCTCACTGGGCCCCGAGTTCTTTTTCAGCGATTCTAGCGGAGTTCCACTGGCCGAGGACTACAGTGGCTTCTTCACCGATATCAGCGCCTTCGGAAGACTCGACACCGCTGCTCACGAGAGCATAGCACGCTGGTTCCGCAAGCACGACCTCGTAGATTTTGGGACCGCTGTTATGGCCGATGAGGAAGCAATCTTCGTCCGCGTGATTTATCGCCCCGTTCAGCGCTTCGCATACTTTCTGTTCAAGCCATCATACAAGGATCTACAGGACGACTTAGAGAGTCACCTGTCGGCAGACCTCAATCCCCACTTGCACGGACGTGCCCTAATGGTGAGCGCGCGCAATGAGAAGTCTACCCTTGCAGACCGTGCTATCGCCGGCAGGGTGGAGCAGGGCGACAGGGAGTTCACTGGAGAGGCGATGGTCGCGAAGAGAGGAGGAATCGCAGGTGCCCTGCTACAGAACCCATTCATGGGAGATGTCCTATCTTCTGTCGAGTACGTCGCCCACAAGAACCAGAACAGAATAGATCGCTACGGCTACTGGGGACTTATCGTCTTCGTATGGATTCCATTCATGGCCAGTGGTGTGTTGGTAGGGGCCATGCTGGGTTTGGTAGCTAGGATGCCATTCGAGAGGGTGTTTGCAGCCTGTCTAATCGGAGGAAGCGCGGCGTCCCTGACCTGGGCTTACACGGCTAGAGGGATCATTGAGTTCATGGAGAGGTACCACGCTGAGGCAGTGATCCCCGTGCTGCTGATTCTGGCAGTGGCATTCACCTGGCTCAAGATACGGGATAACAAGATGAGACGAAGGGAGGAGCTGTTCCGTGATTCTATGGCCTTCTTCGCAGGCGCATCCGAGTCGTGATTTTGCTCGTCAAGAAGTTGATTAGTGCAACCTACTCAGCGAACTACGGAGTAGTTCGATGTCAGTGCCACTAGTGAGTATCATAGGATTGGAGAGGCACTATCCCATGGCCTCCGGAACGGTGAGAGCACTGGATGGTGTCAATTTGGAAATCTCCGAAGGTGAGAGAGTCATTCTTCTCGGCCCATCTGGCTCAGGCAAGACCACTCTCTTGAACTGCATTTCTGCCTTGGACAGCCCGACTGCTGGCACATACACATTCGATGGCTCGCCAGTACCGAGGCACGATGCCGAGGAGATGACCTCTTTCAGGAGGGAGAACATAGGATATGTTTTCCAATTCTTCAACCTCCTGCAGGACCTGACTGTGCTTGAGAACATCATGCTGATACAGGAACTGTCTGGCGGCCGTGACGAGGCCCGGGCCCGGCAACTCCTCGAGCTTGTTGGCCTGAGTGGTGAAGTCGATCGATTTCCTGCAGAGATTAGTGGGGGCCAGCAGCAGAGGGTTGCGATTGCGCGAAGTCTGGCGAAGAGCCCGCGTTTGCTACTCGGCGACGAGTTGACAGGAAACCTCGACTCCAAGACCTCGGCGATGGTGATGGAGGTACTAATCAAGGCCTGCGAGACCGAAGGAATCACGTGCATTTTCGTGACACATGATGAGTCGCTGGTCGAGTATGCGACTAGGGCCATCAGGTTAGACAGTGGAAGAGTGATGTCCGACAGTACGATTGAATGAGGTGCTCAGGTGTCGACACTCCTGACGAAGCGACTGGCTAGGAGTCTGTGGCGAACCAAACTCAGACTCTACTCTGTTATTCTGATGATTGCCGTCGGCGTCTTCGCGGGAATCTCCTTCGGCACATACGCCAATTCTACTCAGACGCTGTATGACAACATATACACTGACGATGAGGACGGAGTTAACCTCCCTGACATCTGGGTCGAGAACTCAGCAGCGACTTGGAACGGAGCTACTGCCGACTCGCTCTGCCAGACCATCTCCGAGCAATGGCCCGATGCCTCGATGCCTCTGGAGACCTGTGAGCCCAGAATGGTCATTGACGGTCTGATGTTCCATATCGACGAGGGCGAGGAGAAATTTATTCCGGCTGTGTGGCACGGCATCGACGAGGGCCGAGTCGATCGAGTTTGGATGCCTGAGGACGACTGTTGTTCAGGAAGACTTGCCTCTGCAGATGACGAGATAGTGCTCGACGAGCACGCGGCTTCGGGGATGGAGATTGGCCTCGGGGACACCGTATCGATAGGTGCCGGACATGGCAGTATGGACTTCACAGTAGTCGGGATCGGGTACCACTCCCAGCACCTCTTCTTCTCTCAAATGAGTTCAATCCTCCCTGCTGAACCGGGCACCTTTGCTACTGGCTATCTCTCGGACACCGGGATTGAGCGTCTGGCCAACCTTAGCGCTGGCTCGGCCAACCAGCTCCTCTTAGATGTGGCAGGTTCACCCGAGTATGACCTACAGTCGACCGATGAGGTCGAGGGCGAGCGTTTGAGCGAGATTATCTCCTCAGTCAGGGACACCATGATGGCCGCCGACGATGCCTCCTTCATCACCTACGACAGATCAGGAGTCGAATCTGTCGAGTTCCTGCGCGCAGACGCCGAGGGTGCGAGTAAAAGTTATCCAATCATTACGGGAATGATTGCGATGGTTGCCGGCATCACCATCTTCCTGAGCCTGCAGAGGTTGATTCAGTCGCAGGCCCGAGAGATTGCCATCTTGCGAACTCTGGGGATACCGAAGTCGGCGATTATGCCGGGATTCATACTCGCACCTATCGCCATAGGACTGATTGGCTCCTCTATCGGCATCGTGCTGGGTGTTGTATTCGGAGGGCCCGCGATGGTCGCGATGTACGAAGACCTTCTCGGCATCCCAGCCATAGGCTTCCACACTGACGCCCCCCTCATTGTGCAGAACTTCGTAATTGCGATGGGAATAGTCCTGATTGCCGGGATTAAACCAGCCCTAGATGCTTCGAGAATGCAACCTCTTGAGATACTGAGGGGCCAGCACGAAGTCAGACTCTCCTCACGGGGAATTCAGAGGCTGACCTCGCGTTTGCCGACCACAGTTGGTCTGACCATCAGATCGAGCATGAGGAAGCCGATGAGACTGATATTCACATTCTTCGCCGTCGGACTGTCTATGCTGATATTCGGTACGATGTCATTGATGATGGACTCAATGGGAAGCTTAGTGGGCGGGATCGAGGACCAGAACTGGGACGCTCAGGTCAATGTGCCGTTTGGAGGTGAGGGCGCAGTCATCGGATGGGCTGAGGAGAAAGGAGCTGACCACGAGACAATGCTGGTTTTCCCAGGGAATGCCGAGGGAGATACGAGACAGTTCCTAGCCTACGGACTCGATGTCATCTCGACCGGTGATGATGCCATGTCACCACTTAATCTTCTAGAGGGCTCACTCCCTGTCGCCGGAGCCACTCCCACTCAGGTGCTGGTCGACGAGGGGACTATGATGTTCCTCGAGTGGGAGATTGGCCACACCCAGACCGTCATGTTCGGACCGTTCTCTCTCGATGTCGAGATTACCGGAGCAACTAGAGGCGAGATTTCTCGAACTGTCTACTTCCACCGCTCAGACCTCTCTGACGCCATAGGACTCGAAGCAACGACAGTGCTTCTGAGTCTGCCAGAAGGCGTCGAGTTGGACGAACAGATAGGAGAGATGTCAATCGGCATCACCCAGAAGCAGGATATGTTGGACTCCTTCGACTCACTGCTTGAGAAGCAACAGCAAATCTTCAACGCCGTTCTCGGATTGGGAGTCATCATAGCCATCGCAGTACTCTTCAACACCCTGTTGATGAACCTCTCCGAGCGCGACTCGGAGTTGGCCACTCTCAGAGTACTAGGTGCCCCAATATCGAGGATTAGGTCGATGATGCTGGGAGAGCATCTAGCAATCGGGCTAATCGGAGGGGTGCTGGCCGCGGTGTTCACGATTGTCATGACCCAGTACCTAATCTCATCAATCGTTCAGTGGGCCTTCTTCTTCACGCTGCAGCCTGACATCATGGCCGCACTAGAGTTGATTTTGGTCGTCGTTGTGATTTCAGTGATGTGCACTCCCTACGGAACTTGGCGCGTGAGCAGGATGGACCTTGTCAAGAAGGTCAAAGACCTCTCTCAGTAGGAGCAGTCCATGCGAGTCGTCACTTGGAACCTCAATGGCATCAGAGCAGCCCACCGCAAGGGCCTCGCAGACTTCGTTGACAGAATCGACGCAGACATCTGGCTGTTCCAAGAGACACGGGCTCTCCCGGAGCAGATGCCGGATAACTGGGCACCTCCGAAGGGCCATGAGGTTCTCTGGCATCCGGCTGAGAAGAAGGGCTACTCGGGCGTGATGACTTGCTCACGAGTGGGTCTTTCCGAGGTCGGACGTGGCATAGACACGGAGCTTGACGATACCCGTGACCCAGATGGCAGGGTTCTGCACACCAAGCATGGCAGTCTACACTGCATCAACATGTACCTGCCGAACGGTTCCTCCAGTCCCGAGCGCCAAGCATACAAGGAACAATGGATTGATGACATGTTGGCCTGGTCCATGCGATTCATCGACTCAGACGAGCCTGCACTACTCTGTGGCGATCTCAACATCGCCCATGAAGAGGACGATATATGGAACCCATCGGGCAACCGTAAGACCTCGGGGTTTCTCGAACACGAGCGCAGGTGGTTCACTCAGCTACTCGACAGTGGCTGGTACGATCTGTTGAGGATTCATGTTGGCCCGACTAAGGGGCCGTACACATGGTGGTCGAACCGTGGTAGGGCGAGAGAGTTAGACCGCGGTTGGAGAATCGACTACGTGCTCGCTAACTCGGCTGCGAACTCCCTGTTCAAATCTGCCGAGGTGCTTCGCGAGGGCGGACTGGTCGTGTCTGATCACGCACCCCTGATTGTTGATCTGGATCTCTAAACCGCTCCCTACGGGAGCGGGTAACTGTTCAAATGTTTGAATGCGTCACCTTTCAAGTGATGAAGCACTAGCGAGGATGTATGGCGGATACTCTTGAGGATCGTCTCGCTAGAATTCTGCCCGGTGGCAGGGGCGTCTGGGTTCCTATGGACCACGGGGCATCGGGTTACCCCGAGGCAGGCCTAGGGGACATGGATTCTGTCGTCGAGGCAGTCATTTCGGGTGGTGCAGACGCCATCGTCCTGCACAAGGGCGCTTTGAGCCATCATGCCGATGCGACAGGGTGGAGCGGTTTCGTATGCCACGTCTCGGCTTCTACAGTTCACGGAGGGACTCGCTCTCAATCCAAGGTGAGCGTGGCAAGCGCCGAGGAGTGTTGGCAACGCGGAGCCATGGCCTTGTCTGGACAGGTCAATCTCGGCGATGAATCCGAGCCTGAGATGATTGAGGCACTGGCGGCACTCACTACTGAGTCATTTCCTCTAGGCCTTCCCGTGCTTGGAATGGCCTATCCGCGTGGCCCCAATCTCAAACCGATTGAAGGAGATGAGACTGGCGGCATCGCACACGCTGCTAGACTGGCTTGGGAACTCGGATGCCATGTCGTCAAGGTACCTTGGACTGGCACAGCCGACTCATTCCGGTCTGTCACTGAGGCTGTACCAATCCCCGTTCTGATTGCTGGCGGACCATCTGGAATACCGTTTGAAGGCACCTTGGGTATTGTAGAGGAGGCAATGTCAGTTGGAGGCGCTGGAGTCTGTATGGGCAGACAGGTATTCGCCTCAGAAGATCCCGCGGCACGTGTTACTGCTCTCAGACAGGTCATTCACGAAGGTGTCAGTGCTGCGGATGCAGCAGCACTACTCGGAGAGTGATACTATGGAACTCTGGCTTGATGCTACTGCTACCGCCCCATCCTCTCCTCCAGAGGGAACTAGTCGCGTCTGGCGAGGAAATGCTCCAGATGTTGCAGAGGTAGCTTTGGACGACTACCGTGGCCAAGACGAGGCTCGTTCCCTCGTTGGGATGGTGCCATGGATACTGGTCAGGTGCTCTGACTGGACCATGATACCGCTCGAAAACATCGTCGCAGCGACTTCGGGAAGCGGAACCAAGGTGGCGGCTGCAATCTGCAATGAGATCGACCTTCCCGGCGCCGCATTCGCACTACAACACGGCGTCGACGCGGTCCTACTGCCGCCTGAGTCTGGTTCAGAGGCCCTCTGGGCAGCAGCTAGGGCGTTCACTTCTGAGACAGTCTCCGGCCATGTCGAACAGACACCCAGCGAAATCTCGACCGCCACAGTCATCGCCGTCGAGTCCGGCGGTGTCGGTGAGAGGCTCTGTGTCGATTTAATCGAAAGGCTTTCTTCTGGAGAGGGTATGGCAATAGGCTCCTCTTCCAGCTCCCTTTGCCTCATCCATGGGGAGACTCTCCCCTCAGAGTATGTCCCCTCTCGCCCGTTCAGAGTGAATGCGGGTGCAGTACACGCTTACGCTCTAATGGCGAATGGATCCACCAAGTATCTCAGCGAACTCAGCTCAGGCGACGAGGTGGCAGTGGTATCTCCAGACGGAAGCCAGCGATCAGCTGTCATCGGCCGCCTCAAGATTGAGCGTCGACCGTTCCTCGTAGTGAGATTCGAATACGGCTCTGTTGAGGGACAGATCATGGCCCAGCAGGCAGAGACTGTACGCCTCATCTCCCCAGGCGGCGTGGCGCTTTCAGTGACCGAGCTGCGTGTCGGCGATGAGATTCTGGTCCGTGTCGACAGCAGCATGAGGCATATCGGCCAGGCTCTCCATGGAGAGGTGATTGAGAGATGACCGTCCTTGGGAGGGGCAACGCCAATGGTGGAGTTTCCGTGCTCCACGCAGCCGGCCTCGGCAAGGGCTGCTCGATTGGTATCGAACTCTCTACGGAAGTGAGTCTAGTGGCCGGTGAGGCCGCAGTATCTCATGACGAGCACGGGATTCTGGATTCAGTCATGGATGTGTGGGTCGAATCAGGCTACCCGAGGCCTGATGATACTGGGTGGAGGGTGAGTAGCGAAGTCCCTATCGGACAGGGCTTGAAATCCAGCGCTGCCCTAGCCTGTGCTGCTGTACTGGCGCTGAACGACGCCTCATGGACTGCTCTCAGTGATTTTGACATCGTAGACATTGCCGTCGCGGCCCAGCGAAGGGCTGGGTGCTCAATCACCGGCTGTATGGATGACGCTTGGGCCGCCATCTCTCCGGGATGGAAACTGGTCGATCCTATTCAGAGTTCGCGCGACTCAGTCTTGCTGGAAGGAGACATCGACGACGGATTCACCGTCCTCATTGCTCTGCGAGGTCCGAGGCTGGCCAAGGTACAATCCGACTCATTCACAGATCAGAAGAAGCTCTTTGAGCGAGCAATGGCGTCACTATCCAACGGCTCCGTTCTTGATGCCATGTCGGCAAATGGAATGGCCGTGGCTGCTGCGACTGGCGACGACGAAGCTCTGAGGATATGCAACTCAGTAATCGCGAGAGGAGCAATTGCAGCGGGAGTAAGTGGTTCGGGCCCTGCTATTTCCATTGTCTGCTACGAACAAGGCTCTGAGCAACTGACTGAGTTACTGATTGAGTTTGGCATGCAGGTGATTCATTCCAGATTCATCGAATCTGAACCGGTCGGCGAGGAGGCTTCGCCATGGGGATGAGACTTGGCGACAATCTCAGAGTGACTCTATTTGGTGAGAGCCATGGATCATGTGTGGGGGCGCTGGTTGAGGGAATGCCTGCAGGCACTGAGATCGACGAGACGGAACTATCAGAGACCATCCTGAGACGGCGACCAGGACGAAAGGGACTCTCGACACGTTCCGAAAGTGATGATTGTGAAATCCTGTCCGGCGTATATGAGGGCAGGGCAACGGGTTGGCCAATACTGCTGCTCACGCGAAACTTAGATGTCAAATCGTCCGACTACTCCTTCCTGCCTGACCACCCTCGTCCAGGTCATGCCGACATGGTTGAGGACGTCCGCTCCGATGGGGCCAATGACCCCCGGGGAGGTGGTTCACAATCTGCCAGACTCACCTTCGGTCTAGTCGCCGCTGGAAGCCAGGTGAAAGCCCTAATGGACGAAGCTGGATGGTCTTGCTCAGCGCATCTCCACAGTGTCGGAGAAGTCCGCGCAAGGCCTCTGTTCGAACTTGACCGAGATAGTCGGCTGGACCCGTCGACAGTCATGGGGAGGCTGAATTGCCGTGACCCAGAAGTTGCAGAGAGGATGTCCGAGTACCTTGACTCCGTCAGAAAAGATCTGGACACCGTTGGCTCCGTGGTGGAACTGCTCATTGAGGGCCTCCCTATAGGCGTCGGAGAGCCGTGGTTCGACGGCATCGAACCAGCTTTGGCGCGAGGCCTGATGGCGATTCCAGGCGCTCGCGCTGTCGAGTTCTCTAGTGGGACTAGAGCATCGGTCATGCGGGGCTCCGAGCACAATGACGCTTGGCTCCAGGGCGACTCAGAACCGGTTCCCAAGGGGGCGGACACGGCTCAGGCCGACGGCGCCCTTGGTGGGCGCTCCACCAGCGCTCCGATAAGCGCAAGACTTCACTTCAAGCCCCCTAGCAGCCTGCCACGAGAACAGTTCACACTGCATCTGCCCAGCGACGAGGTGAGATCTCTCAAGGTGAGCGGCAGGCACGATCCTGTCATCGGACCCAGGGCGGCACCAGTAGTGGAAGCTGTGGCGATGTTGGTGCTCACTGACCTAGGTATGCTAGGTGGCTACATCGGAGCCGATTAATCAGGCGTTCTTCTCGCGCATTTGTTGAATTCGCAGAGGTAGATTGACTGCGAACATAGCAGCAATCACCGTGAATACCATGACAGTGCCGAGAGCGACACCGTAGACACTTGTCAGTTCGACGCTTTCTCGCAGTCGCATAGCCGAGACGTCGTCAAATATTCCTACGAAGGCAGGGATGATGAGATTGATTAGCAGAGTCAGTCCAGCAACTGAGGCAGCTATCACAGGAGTGATGAGTAAGGATTTGTGATAACGCGAGGTGATTTTATTCACCTGCATGACATAGACCTCACCAGTTCGAATCGAGGTGTCCAACATAGAGAACCGGATGATGCCACTTGTCAGTTCCATGTACATTACTAGAACCACAGCGTAGAGCAGCAACAGCATCTTTTGGTAGATTTCTCCTTCGGGTAAGAAGCCGATACCGAAGTCGACCTTGCTTCCCGCGAACCTCAGGGTCACTAGGATAAGTAGGGTATAAGAGGCCAACAGGGCCCTCTGGTCCCTCTGGAAGATGCCGTACATTCCGCCTATTAGGCCACTTAGGATGATTATCAGATGCAGGACTCCTCCTAGAGTCTGCATTCCCAACATGTTGCTGAGTGCGAACCAAGCGGTCCCGCTCACAGGGGTGACCATGAATGTTAGTATGCATAGGATCAGCAGTGTGCCGGCAGAACCCATCTGCAGCGATGCGACCATCTTATCCGGAGGTAGAAATTTCGTTGTGTTGACAATCGGCCCTCCGAAGAAGGACTCGATGATAGTAGGCACGTGGACCTCGGGAACCGCATCCTTCGGTATTTCATTACCGGACTTCAGACGACCAGCTGCTTTCCTACGGCTTGGAGGGGCAGAACTGACCCTCTTTCCCTCATACAGGTGTGCGGTGTCGTTAACCCCCTCTTCTGTAGTATTGTCGTCGGCCATTCAAAATCCTCCTAGAAACCTCTCGCTCCCGTCAGAGCCGTGTTGAGCAGCATGTCGGGTTCCCAATCCATCACGTTCGCACCAAGGCCCCGCAACTCGCTGAGCAGGATGTCCCGCTCAGTTTTGAGAACCTCATATCCAGTGCGATCAAGGCGGCGCGCATCGAACTCAAACTCGAGACTACTTGGAGAGAGTATGGTCACGTCGAAGTTCCTTGACCTCAAGTCGCGGACTGCATTAACTACCGTCGGGTCATCCTCGAGAGGACTCATGATAATCACCGGACTACCTCGGTTGATGTGAGGCATGATACGATCAGTCACCACCTTCAGAGGGGTGTTTCCCTTTGCCATGGCGCCTGCTAGTTTGGTGAGCAGCACATACAGCTGCTTCTTGCCAGTGTCTCGATCTACCGATACGATCTCGTCGCCATAAGTCACCAGCCCGACCGAGTCACGCCGAGACAGGAAGTACTGAGAGAGGCTGGCGGCAGCCCTAGTGCTGAAGACGAGAGAGTTGCGGCTCACTGGGCCAGTCTCAGCAACGCTTCTGCTGTCAACAATCAGTATGATGTCGCTGACCGCGTCACGCTCAAACTCGTTGACCATCATCTTGCCAGCGCTGCGAGCGGTCGCATTCCAGTTGACCTTCTTCATCGGGTCTCCCGGAACGTACTCCCTCAGGTTGTAGAAGTTTGAACCCTCGCCAGGGTTTCGTATGTTCACAGCGCCAGTGAAAATCTTTGGCACCCTACTCTTGATCATAGCGTCCTTGATATCCTCCATTTTAGGGAAGACTAGGAAGTCGTCATACAGATGAATCTCGCGTTCGTTATGGAACAATCCAAAGGCATCCTGGACCCGGATACATACTGGTCCAATTGTGTAGAATCCCCTGAGAGGGGTCTCAATCGTGTATGAGATCTCGGTCTCGCGTTGAGGTCCGAGTTCCATAAGTACGTAGTTCGCACCCTTCTTGATGCGCATTACCTCTGGTACTCGGTCTCTGACCTCCAGAACCTTGGAGAGATTAGAGCGATTCTGGATTCGCAAGGTGACATCGATTTCACCGTCCTCGAAAATCCTCACAGAGGATACCCGACGAAGCGCCGAAATTGTGTGCAGCTGGATTCCCTCGTCTGAATCGGCATCATCCATTCTTCTGCCAGATGAAGCCACATCGGCATGTGAGGTGCGGAATGCCGCCCACGTCAGGAATGATAGCAGTACCACAGCTACTGTCACCAATTGTGTGTTGCGCAGGACGAGACCAAGCAGATACAGAGCGATGGCCAGCGCTGCGAACATTGCTGACTTCCTGCTCCATGCCACGCCCATTCACCTCCTGCTTAGGATACCTGTGCGTTTTATTTAGACAGTCGGGACCTGGACCTGGCGGAGAATGTCTTGAACGACCTCTCCACTCTCTAGGCCCTTGATTTGATGCTCAGGCTTCAGAATCAGCCTGTGAGCGATAGCCAACTCTGCAACCGATTTCACATCATCAGGCGTAACGAAGTCGCGACCGCGCATTGCTGCAGCGGACCGGCCTGTCTTGAGCAGTGCCTGAGAACCTCTCGGCGAGGAACCAACTAGGACCCGTGGGTCTTCGCGAGTTCGGGCTACAATCTCGACCATGTACAGTCTGATTGCGGGGTCGACGTAGACTTCCTCGATAGCCTGCTGCATTGCGACAACTCGGGCTGGATCAGTGATGATCTCAACTTCCACAGCGTCCTTCTTCCGGGCGATACGTCGGTTGAGAATCTCGACCTCATCAGCGCGGTCGGGATAACCAACGCTCATCTTCATCATGAAACGGTCGAGCTGAGCCTCAGGCAGTGGGTATGTACCCTCTTGCTCGACAGGGTTCTGAGTCGCCATAGTCAGGAATGGTGCGGGCAACTTGTGAGTAACCACGCCAACCGTGACTTGCAACTCCTGCATCGCTTCCAGAAGGGCCGCTTGGGTCTTTGGGGGCGCTCTGTTAATCTCGTCAGAGAGCAGCAGGTTACAGAAAATCGGTCCTGGCTTGAACGTGAACTCGCCCTTCTTGGCGTCGTAGATGTTAGTTCCAGTGATGTCCGCAGGGAGCAGGTCAGGCGTGAATTGAACACGCTTGAAGTCGCATCCTAAGGCGTCAGCGAAGGTATTCGTCATCAGGGTCTTGGCAAGTCCAGGGTAATCTTCGAACAGCAGGTTGCCGTTCGAGAGGATATTTACCATGACGTTGTCGATAACGTGCGCCTTCCCGATGATTACCTTCTGCACCTCGGTGCTGATGGCTCCTCCGATTGCGGCGACAGCAGTCAACTTGGCACTCATCTTCTTCTTGCCGCGAACCTTCTCGGCCTTCTCCGCGTAACCCTTCGAGACACCGTCTGGAGGGGCGCTTTCCTTTTTCTTCTCGGCTGGTGGTGTTGCATTCATTTTTCCATCTCTCCTTTTTTTAATTGCTCTTACCCCACCGTCTGATCGCCTGCATTAGCTTTCGCAGTTCTTGGGGGGAATAGGTCTTACTCTTACTGTATGCCAGTTCGACGAGCCGCGGATCGCCGATCATCGATTGAATCTCCGATGGTGGCTTCGACGCCATCTGATCTCTAGTGAAATCGTGATGCACTCTAATCTTGGTGAATAGAGCTTGCTGGACTCGCAGGCGATAGGTACCGGGGTCAAGTTTCGTTGGACGCTGGTTGAATCTGGTCAGATCGAAGACATGTCGCCAGTTCTCCTTCTCAGGCACCACCATCATTGCGACCAGTAGGAGCAGGCCTACGTTCAGGACCACTAGCCACTTCAGGAAGTTGTTAGAAGTAAGTAGGACAACTGTCCCCATGCTCTCCACGAAAGGTGCCGATATGAGTCCGGTGATATGACGACTCTCATCGAACACTACTTGGAAGTTCGATACATCATTCCTGACCTCACCTGAAAGATCGAGATTGTCGTGTTCCATCATCGAGTGAATTAGCAGTTTGTAGTACACCTCGTTGCCTCGCCACTCATTGTTGTCGTGAATTTCCTGCATCCAGCAACTCCCTATGACTCCCTCACAGGTAGGACTTGAACCCTCTTCCACAGCTACTGGAAGAGTCCATAGGCGATTAGAGAAAGCTTCCTCATCCGATACGAAGACTATGCTCCCAGTGACCTTAATCTCGCCTATGTCCCCTCCTACCAGCCCCCCCTGTCCTACGCGTACCCGATCGTAGGCACTGATATTGGGGTAGTTGAAACGGACCATCAGTGAGAGGTCTCCAGGGGCTGGATTCAGAGGATTGCTCGCATCTCCGTCCCCCATCAGGTCGATGAACGCCGAAGAGGATGCTCTAGAGAGGATACTGACATCCCGCTCGTCGGGGTGCGTGACGTCCCTGAGGGAAGGCTCAAATTTCATTCCGGTAGGTGAGCGAAACATCACAGGAATCCTGCAGGAGTCCGGGTTTTGGTTGACTATCTGAAAATCCGAGCAGCCTTTGCTCGCGGCTCCGGCTTGCATCTCGTTTACATCCTCATCGACGGCTGCGACACTCCACACGTTCTGCCAGGAAGGGTAGCATGGGCTCGGCTCGCAATCGTATTCAAGCCAGTGCTGATTCTCGTCGTTCAACGGATCACCGAAGAAGGTCACACCGAACTTGGTAGCCAGTCTGTTGGCGTTAGTTCCATCGGCTGCTACGATGACTTTGCCCCCTTTCTCTGTGACGAAATCGTAGATAGCATCGGCCTCGGTCTCGTCTATAGGCTTCTCTGGGGCTATGATTAGGAGCATGGTCCTGTGTGGGTCTTTCCAGTCATTGACAAGCATGGGTGTTGACATGGTGTTGGCGATGAAATAACCATCACCTCCGTCATCGAGGCTGCTGCGCATAGCCGAGAGTTGGTAGAGCTCCTCCTCTTCATACGCCGAGTAGGCGGTGGATTTGCCCATGACGAAAAGCATCGGAAGCAGCAGCAGCAGAACTACAGTAGTGGCGATGGCGCCGATGATGTAAGTGGCAAATCGAACATCCTGTTTATTTTCATCAGCCATCGGGGAACCTCCATTTCATCTATCGTAATACCTAGACAGCACCTACGGTGCTTCCGCGAGCATCATTTCACAGTTATATGTTGCTCATCGAAGTTCATGTCTCTGGCCGGATTCTTGTACGTCCAGTGTTGTTTCTGCACTCTCTCTATCTTCTCTTATTGAGTGCAAAGAGGGGAATTATTAGAATCTTCTAGGAGCCGCTAGTGAAGCGATAGCCAAGGCACAAATCAGAGTCGCGATTCCTGGTGCTGGGAGGCTGGAACTAACAATTTCTACCGGATTGTTAGTATCTTCTGGATCATTGTTCTCCTCGTCGGCAACGAGAGGAGGCTCCACAGTCACCGTGGTATCATCATCGGCTATCTCAGAACCTCCAGAGTTCATCGCCCCGTTGGAGGAGACAGAGACTTCAATCTTGCAGTTTCTGCGAGGATGGCTCTCTGATGCCGTTGCAATCAGATTCTCCTCGACGGACTGCCCTGCGCCGATGTTACTGGTCATCAGGGAGTCCAGTCCGTTGTCGGTGGTCAGGAGGGGGCAGTTGTCACTCACCTCGACCTCTCCAACCTTGTCCTGAACGTTCCCCCTGTTGGTCACGGTGACCGTGAGAATGACGTCAGAGCCAGCGTTCATAGCTCCGACAGGATCTGAGATGTCGACCTCGAGCGAGTAGATGGTCGGTATCTTCAGATTACCCACCACCTCCTGCACTTCGCCCGGCAGAGCGATGGGAAGCCCTGCCCTAGATACCAGCGTGGCCGAGATGGTAAACTCCTCCTTGGAATCAGCAGCGTAACTCCAGACGTCGATACCCGAGATCGTGAGCATGAACGACTTGTTGTCTCCCGCTCCGATGGTCTCTGACTCAGGACCGTCCACCTCACCACTGAATGGAATTTCGTAGTCGAACTCGACGCCTATGTCGGCGAGTTCCTCGTTGTTGACGAAGAATTGTATTGAGACGCCGCCGTCGGTGCCGACGTTGAAGGGTACATCTTCGTTATCCTGCGGGTAGTCAATTCCTAGTTCCCAAGATCCTAGTTGCCCCTGAACCGGTGCAGCACAGGTCAGGAGAAATAGGGCGACTCCTGCACTCAGAACCCATTTCATGCTAGACTTCCAATAGGCCGCTGCTCGCTCGCTTTGTTAAGACCTTGACCATCTTGCGCCTGTATGACGGAGGGTACCATGTGTTCAATACCGGTTTGACCGCCTTTCTGACCGCCTCAGCCAGTTCGTCAACACTAGGGCCTCCGCTCCAACTGGCTAGTGCTGCAATCGCCTCGGCAGAGTGGAAGCCTGGAATTGACTCCAGTCCTGTGGTCGCGACCCTGAGATCACTCGGAGAGCCGTCCGACCCCGACTTCCAGAGCACAGCGACCCCCGCCTCGGGAAAATCCCAAGATTCTCTCTGCCGCAGCTTTTGATAATCGCCTCTCCACTCCGAGACGTCATCAGGCAGGGTGAGGTGAGTCACCAGCTCCCCAGGTGCGAGGGCATTGCGAGTAATCCCGTCCAACTCGAAGAATTCGGTTAGGGGCATCGATCTGCTTTGCGAGGGGCTGGATAGGTGAATAGTTGCACCAAGGCACATCAGAACCGGAGCCAAATCGGCTTGGTAGGTGGCTACGCACTGAGTGTTCTGGTTTGGAATAACTCTGCAGTCGGCACCAGTACCACAGTCGCACTTGTAACACCACTCAATCGACTCTCGCCATTCCTCGGACTGGTTGAACCAGAAGCACCTCGTGTCGAGGCAAATGTTCCCGCCAACCGTGCCCGAACGCCGTATCATCACACTGGCGACCATACTGGAGGCCTTCGCTACGAGTGGGTGCACCGCTTCTGAATCAGCCAGATCTTGCAACCTCACCATCGCGCCAATGTGAGTCTCGGACAGTTCAGAGAGCTCCGGGACGCCGGCCAGAGAGATGACGTGCGGCTTGGCATTGAGGTGCCACTTGTAATTGGGCAACAGATCTGTCCCACCGGCGACCCAGTCGAAATCCTGATTCGACTGCTGTAAGTCTCCGGCTAGCGAGAGCGCCTCGTCGAGTGAACTGGGTGTATGGAGCTCGAATGGCGGCATGCGCATCAGGAACCACCTCCGTGCCGTCTCTCAGTGTGCTTCCAAGCGCTCCCCGCGAGGCGCGGATTCTCCATGTAGTCGCTGCCCGGAGTGACGCTGACGACCCAGCGTTCATCTTGTTTGTCAGCAGGTATCTCTGGGTCAAAACCGAAGAGAGCTCCGTTGTTGTAGTCAGAGGGGGCTGGGTCCGATGCCCGTGCGGCATCGCGCGAGGCGTGCTCGGAGGCGCGAGCCTCGAGGACCCCTTGTAGTTCTGAATGATGTAACTCAGGTGAACTTAGGTCGAGCGGGGCGACTCCCTCCTGCTTGCAGCGAGCCTCAATCATCCTGTGCACTCTGTCTGGAGTGATTGGTAACTCGCTGGTGCGGATGCCGACCGCGTCGTACACGGCATTACAAACTGCAGGCAGGATAGGCAGAAGGGGCCCCTCGCCTGCCTCCTTCGCACCAAATGGGCCCTCGGAGTCGTTTGACTCGACGATGATGGGCACTACCTCGGGCATCTCGTGGATGGTTGGGATTTTGTAATCGAGGAGATCGGGGTTGATCAGGTGACCGTTTCTGCCGTACTTCATTTCCTCGCTGAGGACCTGACCTAGGCCCATGTGGCATGAACCGATTATCTGGCCCTTCACAGACAGCGGGTTGAGTGCCTTGCCGCAATCGTGCGCGGCCCACACCTTGAGCACCTTGGTCTGCCCGGTCTCGATGTCGACCTTGACCTCGGCTACGTAGGCAGAGAACGAGTAGGCGGGGGCTATTCCTGCGCCGGCTCCCTTGTGTACCCGTCCCATCGGAGGCGTCCGGTAGGCACCAGATGACACTAGAGCCCCTTTGTCTTCCTGCGCCTTGTGAAGCGCTTCAAGATAGGACACTCCGACTGCGGGGTCGTCCTTCCTGTAGATGCGACGATCACCAATCACCAGTTTCTCAACAGGCGCCTCAGTCACTGCTGCTGCTGCTTCCAGAAGTTCCTGCCGTATTCCCATTGCTGCAGAGATGGCTGCGTTGGCGTTCATGAAAGTCACACGAGACGAGTACGAGCCGAGGTCGACCGGAGAGGTGTCAGTCTCTCTACTCCTAATCCTAATCATGTCGAGAGGGAGGCCCAGAACTTCGGCCACCGACTGGGCGATTACGGTGTCAGAACCCTGGCCAATCTCGGCGGCTCCGGTGTGGACCGTGACTCCTCCGTCCATGTCGATCTTGAGGTGGACGGTGGCGTGAGGGAACTTGTTTGGCTCCCAGTGAATGGGCAGCCCGCTGCCCGAGATAAAGAAGCCACAACCGATACCGACTCCGTGACCGTCGGGTAGCTTGCGGAACTTGTCGTCCCAACCTGAAGCCTGTCTGACGCGCTCGAGACATTCGCGCATGCCGATACTGGTGACCCTGAATCCAGTGATAGTCGCGGAGTGAGGAGGCAGGAGATTGGCCAGCCTAAGGGTGATTGGGTCGACACTCAATTGTTCAGCGAGGTCATCCATCCCGACCTCAACTGCACATCGCGAGTTGACCGCACCGTGTCCTCGCATCGCGCCGCTCGCAGGCTTGTTGGTCCAGACTCTCGCTCCGGTGTAGTGGAAGGCTCCGATTTCATAGGGAGCGGTGTGGAGCACGCCGTTGTAGTAAGTGGTGACGTGTCCGAAGGAGGCGAAGGCTCCACCATCAATCAGGGCATCAGTTTCGATACCGCAGATCCTGCCCTCGGAATCGGCGTGCAGATTCATCCCGATTCGAGAAGGGTGCCGCCCGCGATTCACCCAGAAGACCTCTTCGCGGTCGAAGTTAATCCTGACCGGCCTGCCTGTCTTACGAGACAGTATGGCGGCACACATCTCGTGTGGAAACGGGTCTGACTTGCCTCCGAAACCACCGCCGACAAAGGTCCGGTGGACGTTGATTTGGTGCATTGGGATGTCAAGGACATCAGCCAGAGCCCTGTGGACATAGTGCGGGACCTGTTGCGGAGTGTACAGTGTCAGTCTCCCAGATGGGTCCCAATTGGCGACTACGGCATGAGGCTCCGTGAATCCGTGGTTGGCACCAG
>Ga0115002_10003812_pt1 | contig 18637 bp, 20 predicted proteins | sample ArcticOcean_MG_C_8_FD_89576 | JGI IMG/M metagenome (GOLD analysis project Ga0115002, IMG submission 89576) | Marine microbial communities from western Arctic Ocean - ArcticOcean_MG_CB11_86 | ecosystem: Environmental > Aquatic > Marine > Oceanic | place: Arctic Ocean: Canada Basin | collected... | reverse complement strand
TGGGGATGCTGATAGGTTAATATTAGTTGACGAAGAGGGCACTATTGCTAACGGGGATATTATCTTAGCATTGCTTGCAAAATATTTTCATCAAAACAATATGCTTAAAGGAAATATAGTTGTAACCACTGTTATGGCTAATGTAGGGCTAAAAAAAGCACTAGACAGTATGGGTTTAACAACAGTTGTTACCCCAGTTGGAGACAAGTATGTTGCTGAAGCAATGATCGAGCAGGGTTCTTCTTTGGGAGGAGAGCAATCCGGACATATAATACTATCCGAATTTCTACCAGTCGGAGATGGCTTATTGACAGCAATCTTTATCTTAAGTGCTCTTTCTTTTTTTGATGAAAGCCTTTCTGTTCTGCGTAAAGAACTAATTACAGAGTATCCACAAAAACTAGTAAATTATTCCCTATCTAATCAACTAGAAGAGGCTATGCTAAATCAACTAAATGATGAAATGAAAATAATCGAAAATGAAAATATTCCAGATGGTCGTATTTTTGTTAGAGCTTCAGGAACAGAGCCCTTATTGAGAGTATTAATTGAGGCAGATAGTCTTGAGAAAATAGATGCAGCATCAATTCTCATTGAAGAAACAATAACAAAGTACTTAGATATTCAATAATTACAGCTATCATTATTTCTACGAGCAAATAAAGCGCCAGACCTCTTTGAGGTGACGAGGAAAAAGGTTATCGAAGTTTCGGCGGATGCCTTTTCGGCTCTACAGTCGTCAGGATTTGTTTAAATGCAGAGAGAGATTTCTGTTACAGAGAGCAAATCAGTGTAGATGTGTAAACATAAGTATGCTCGTTGCTTTTAATAAGAAGGAGGTTATAGATGTGTGGCATAGTTGCATATTCTGGGCCCAAAGATTCACTTTCATTATTAATGAAAGGTCTTTCACGACTAGAGTATCGGGGTTATGATTCTTCAGGAGTTGCTGTTGTTTCATCTGAAGGGTTATTTGTTGAAAAGAAATCAGGAAAACTCTCTGTACTTAAAGACACACTCAAAGACAAAACTATAGATGGTGAAGTAGGAATCGGACACACTAGGTGGGCAACACACGGAGTCCCCAATGATGCCAATGCACACCCCCATTTAAATGCAGATAGTAAATTTGCTTTGGTGCATAATGGAATAATCGAGAACTACGTCCAGATAAAAGATGATTTAGTTGCTTTAGGAGTAAAATTTAGCTCTGAAACAGACACAGAAGTAGTAGTACAAAAATTAGCACAAGAATGGAGCGGAGACTTATTGAATACAACATTAACTGTTGCTAAAGAACTAAGAGGAACTTATGCATTAGTTGTAGTAAGTGAGTTTGAACCGGGCACAATAGTTGCAGGGAGGATGATGAGTCCTTTAGTAATGGGGGTGGGGGATGGCGAAATGTTTCTAGCTTCTGATGCAGCAGCAATAATTGAGCATACAGATAAAATGATTTTTCTTGAAAACGGAGATTTTGTGAAAATTCAAGGTGGAAATTATGAACTCTTTGACATAAAAGGAGAAAAAGTCATGAGAGAAGTTGAAACTGTTGATTGGGAAATAGAGGATGCTGAAAAAGGTGGTCATGAGCACTACATGTACAAAGAGATCGTCGAACAACCAGAATCAATCCGTAATACTCTTTCTGAAAGAATAGATGGTGATTTTTTTACATCAGAATTTCAGATTGATAGAGATAAAGCCTTGAATTATAAAAAGATTTGGATTGTTGCTTGCGGAACAGCTTATCATGCAGGACTTTTTGGAAGGGAGCTTTTTGAGAAATCTCTTGGTATTCCAGTAGAAGTTGAATTAGCTTCTGAGTTTAGATATAGAGATCCAATCATAAGTAAAGATGATTTAGGAATAATTATCTCGCAATCAGGAGAGACGATGGATACAATTGCTGCAGCTGGACTCCTTAAAGACAATGGTTGCGATTTACTCGGAATAGTTAATGTAGTCGGTAGTTCTTTAGCAAGAATGTCTGATTACTTAATGTATTTACATGTTGGTCCAGAGATTGGAGTTGCTTCTACAAAGGCATATATAGGAATGCTTACGGCGCAATTACTACTAGCGAATCATTGGGATGAGAATAATGGAGAGAGCTTAGGAGTAACCAAGGAAGATATGCATGGTTTACCAGATTTAATCGAAAAATCCTTATTGCTTGAAGATCAAATCAAAAAAATAGCTGACGATATACATAAGCATGAAAGTGTTTATTTTATTGGCAGAGGTCTCGACTTTTCTCTAGCAGCAGAGGGGGCTTTAAAGTTAAAGGAGATATCCTATCTTCATGCAGAAGCATTACCTGCTGGTGAATTAAAACATGGAACACTAGCACTAATTGACAACGGAGTCCCAGTTATAGTTACAGGAAGTCAATCAAGTTTAATTGAGAAGACAGTAAGTAACGTGCAAGAAGTTATTGCAAGAGGCGGAAATGTTATTGGGATTGGTGATTCAAGTGCTAATAGTCTTGAGACTATTTGTGACAAATTTTTAAAACTGCCAGATGCTCCAGATACTATTTCTACTATTCTTTCAATAATTCCTCTTCAGTTTCTGGCGTATCATGTTGCATATAAACGAGGTGAATCGATTGACCAGCCTAGAAATTTAGCTAAATCTGTTACGGTCGAGTAGTTTTGAACAGAGAATAAGAGAACAGAAACAGTGATTTGCATTAAGACAGAGATACCTCAAAACATTTGTGAAATAGATGATGAATTAAAAGCAATTTATCATTCGAGTGATACGGTTTGTATTTGGGTTTTTAAAACACGAGATGAAAGAAATAAATTCATGGATGAAACTGTCGGCATGAAAAAAGAAGAAAGAGAAACACACTTTGCAGAAAACCATGGATAGGAAATATATTAAGTTTTATCAGAGTTTCCATAAGGCATTTAAAAACAACAAAAATCTAATTCACACTTTTTGTTCCAGTCAGTCACCGTGGAGTAAATTGTACCAAAAGAACAGAATGTAGAAATATATAAATTTGTTTTAGAATGGTTTGTATGGATAGAGGATACATTTACGTAAATAAAGAGAATTATTTAAATAATATAAGTTATTTAAATAGTCTTTCAGACAAAGAACTTTGTCTAGTAGTAAAAGCTAATGGCTATGGGCATGGAATTGAGTGGACTGTAAATACAGCTATGGAAGCTGGAGTAAAATGGTTTGCTGTAGCAACGATAAGTGAAGCTATAGCAGTAAGGAAAATGTCTGAAAATATTCGTATCCTATTGCTTACGGAACCTTCTTTAAGTGAAGTAGGCAAAGTTGCTACAAATGACATAGATCTTACGGTTTATAACGATTTCTTTATAGATGGACTAGATAAATCAGGTTTTTCAATTAATACCCATATAAAAGTTGATACAGGAATGCATAGAGTTGGGTGTGAGCCAGAAGATTTTGAGAAAATTTATAATCAGATACAACAATCAGATAATGTAAGTTTGGTTGGAATTTGTACTCATTTCCCTATGGCAGATATTGAAAAAGAGCCAACAGACGAATCAATTAAGTTATTTAAGAAAACAATCTCTAATGTTGATACTAAAGATTTACTAATTCATTCAGATAATTCAGGCTCAATTTATTATAATTTTGACCCAACTTTTAACCTCTCACGGATTGGCCTGGCTGTTTATGGATGTAATATAACCCCTGTTAATATGGAAGAGAAATTGAAGCCAACAATGGAGATAAAAACAAGAATTTCAAATATTCAACATAGAAAAAAAGGTGAGGCAGTCTCTTATGGAAAAGCCCTAAAGTTAGAGAGAGATACTATTGTTGGAACTTCTCCTGTAGGTTACGCCGATGGTTACCCCTGGAACTCTTTCCCTGAAGGTAAAGTAATAGTTAATAATCAGTTCTGTAAATTAGTTGGGAGAGTAACTATGGATCAAATACTATTTGACATCACTGATGTAAATGCAGAAGTAAATGATGAAGTAGTTATTTTAGGTTTTTCTGAAGATAAAAAATTGAATGTTTCTGTTTTTGATATAGCAGAATGGAATAAAACAATTGAGTGGGAGATTTTAACAAATATTACGGACAGGCTTGAAAGAGTTGAGGTGTAATTGAGATATGGATAACACTTTTTTAGTGCTAACAGAAGAAGAGATGATTAATCTTGGTAAAAAGATTGGACAGGAAATAGTTAATAATCAAAGTTGCTTATCTATATCAGGTGAACTCGGAGTAGGCAAAACAACTCTTGTTAAGGGGATAATTTCTTCTTTGGGGGTAGAAGATGTGGTTACGTCTCCTTCGTACAATATAGTAAGACAATATAGTAGCGGGGAGTTCTTAATTTTTCATGTGGATTGCTATAGACTAAATAGTTTTCAAGAGTTTCTTGATCTAGATTTACCTATAAGTGAAGAAGGAAATATTATTCTTATTGAGTGGGGGAACTTACTACCAAAAGAAGAGTGGAGAGAATCAATCAATATACAAATCGATCAAGAAGATGAATACACGAGGAAGGTCACAGTAGCATTATGAAAGCTCTGAGCATATCGACATCATCAGACTTCGTTTCTGTAGCTCTTCATGATAAAGAATTATTATCTGTAAACACAATATCAAGCCAAAAGAATCATACGGAGTTGATATATGAAATGATTGAAGGTCAATTAATAAATGCTGAGGTAGACAAAGAGGAAATAGATGGGATAGTCTTGGATGTTGGTCCAGGTTACTATACAGGAATGCGCATAGGTCTCAGCGTAGCCCAAGGGATAGCAGCTGGTCTAGGTATTCCAATTATCCCAGTCAGTAGTTTGGATGCTTTAGCTCTCGCGTCTTTTACTGGGCACAGGACTATATTTTCAATTGTTGATGTTAAAAGGGATGAGTATGCAATTTGCTCCTATAAGCCAGTACCAGGAGGAGTTGTTAAGCAGATGGAGCCCAAAGTACTTAAAGGGAAGGGAATTGTAGATGTTTTTAATGAAGATAGAGAGAAAAAACTCATTGTAGGTTCATGGAGCAAGATATTTAAAGATAAGGAGAATATTGATTCTCATATTAAGCTTGCCAATCCAACATATGTTTCAGCTGAACACCTATACAATGTTGGAAAAGATTCACTGCTAAAAGGTCAGTATCCAAGCTATGCAGACGTAGTGTTGAACTACATGAGAGAGCCAGATATAACTGTCCCCAAGGAGGCCTTAGAGAAGGAAATCAATTGGTATGATGGTTAGTATTGTCTTGAATTGTGATTTGGATCAAGCAAAGAGTTTGTGCAAGCTTGAAGAGAAAATTTTCAGGACATCCTGGGATTCATCATGGATTAGAGAAAAAATAAATAACGAGAATTGTATTTACTGGGTTAAGAAAAGTAATGATGAAATTGTTGGATATTTAGCTATTCAATTTAAGGGGAATGACATAGAGATACTTGGTTTAGGTATTCTTGAAGACCATCGTAGAAAAGGACATGCTTCAGACTTGGTTGCTTCAATGATGGAATATCTAAAGCAATATAACTATAATAAAATATTTTTAGGGGTAAGAGATTCGAATACTGCTGCTAAAGATCTTTACACAAAATTTAATTTCAATAGATCGGGAACACGCCTTAATTATTACAGAGATGAAAATGCAGCTCTATATGAGATGAATATAAATAATGAGTAAAGAAAAAATAATTTTAGGTTTTGAAACTAGTTGTGATGAAACGTCAGTCTCTTTAGTAAAGGGGAGCGAGGTTTTGGTTAATTTAATATCCTCACAAGTGGAAGAGCATAAAGAATTCGGAGGAGTAGTCCCAGAAATAGCTTCTAGAGCACATGTAGAAAAAATAAGAAATTTACTACACGAATGCTTACTACAAGGAAAGATACAGCCAGAGAGTGTAGATATTATAGCTGCAACTGACGGACCAGGGCTTGCCGGAAGTCTTATTGTAGGATACAATTTTGCAAAGTCTTTTGCCTGGTCTTTGAATAAGCCATTTTACCCAATAGACCACATGGTAGGGCACCTTGTAGCCCCAACTTTAATCAATAAAGACTTACAGCCTCCATTTCTTTCTTTGTTAGTTTCAGGAGGCCATACACAAATTGTATTAGTAGAGAAATGGGGAAGGTATAAGCTCTTTGGTCAAACGATAGATGATGCAGCGGGAGAAGCTTTCGATAAATTGTCAAGATATTGTGGTTTTGGTTTTCCAGGAGGTCCTGCAATACAAATGATAGGTGAGAATGGTAATCCAGATTCTGTGGATCTTCCTAGACCTACAGTTAAATCAAGCCATGATTTTTCTTTTTCGGGACTAAAGACTGCTGCTATATATTTTCTTAAGGAGTTAGATGGAAGTACAAATAAGATTTCTAAAGAAGACTTTGCCGCTTCGTATCAAGAGGCTATTGTTGATACTTTGATGCGTAATTTTACAAAAGTTTTAAAAGAGACAGGAGTTCCAATAATTTCTGGAGGGGGCGGTGTTATGGCCAATACAAGACTTAGAGAGAAAATGGAAGCTTTAGCTGAAAAAAGTCAGATAGAATGCCACTTACCTTCTGTACAATTGTCTACTGATAATGCAGCTATGATCTGTGCCGCTGCCAATAAAGAGCTTATTTCTACTGATATATCAAGAGATATTAGATTGAGCTCTATAATTAAGTAAAGTATTTACTAATAAATATATAAATAAACATATATATATAAACGGAGCAGTATTAAATTTTTTATTTGAGATAGTTTTAATAGGAGGTAGCCATAATATGAATCTTCAACCATTAGGAGACAGGGTTGTTGTTAGACCTTTAGATGAAGAAGATATGAAAACGCCTTCAGGTATATATATACCTGATACTGCAAAAGAAAAACCACAAGAGGGTGAAGTAGTTGCAGTAGGGCCGGGAGAACTTAATGAGAAAGGTGATCGTATCGAGATTGATGTAAAAAAAGCTGATAAGGTTATCTATTCAAAATATGGCGGTACCGAAATAAAAGTAGAAGGTATCGAGTATCTTATTCTTTCAAGTCGAGATATTCTCGCAAAAATAGATAAATAGATAATAAGGAGAAATAGTTATGGCAAAAAAGAATATAGTTTTTAATGAAGAAGCTCGAAAAGGGCTTGAAGCTGGTGTTAACAAATTAGCAAATGTTGTAAAAGTGACATTAGGTCCAAAAGGTAGAAATGTTGTACTAGAAAAAAAATGGGGAGCACCAACGATTACAAATGACGGTGTGACTATTGCCAAGGAAGTGGAGCTCGAAGACGCATTTGAAAATATGGGAGCTCAACTAGCTAAAGAAGTAGCTTCTAAAACAAACGACGTAGCTGGTGATGGGACTACGACTGCTACAGTCCTTGCTCAATCTATGGTTAATGAAGGTATGAAAATAGTATCTTCAGGGGTCAATCCAATGGAAGTTAAAAGAGGAATGGCTCAAGCATCAGAAGCAGTTACAGAGTTTATTGCAAGTTTTTCAAAGTCTATTGGTGGAAAAGAAGAAATAGCTCAGATCGCTTCAATTTCTGCTGCAGATGAAGAGATTGGAGAAACAATAGCTGAAGCCATGGAAAAAGTAGGCCAAGACGGAGTTATTACAGTTGAAGAAGGTCAAACTTTTGGTATGGAATTAGAATTTACTGATGGAATGCAATTCGACAAAGGTTTTATCTCTCCTTATTTTGTAACTGATCAAGACAGGCAAGAAGCCATATTGGAGAATCCTTATGTCCTGATAGTGAATTCAAAAATAACTGCTGTTAATGACTTATTACCATTACTTGAGAAAGTAATGAATTCTGGGAAGGCTCTTTTAGTTCTTGCAGAAGATGTAGAAGCAGAGGCATTAGCAACTCTAGTTGTAAATAGAATCAGAGGTACGTTCTCTTCAGTTGCAGTTAAAGCACCCGGCTTTGGGGAAAGAAGAAAAGCAATGTTGGAAGATATTGCAGCACTGACTGGAGCAGAAGTTGTATCAGAAGAGTTAGGTCTGAAGATAGAAAATACTACTGTTGAAATGTTAGGAGAGGCAGCAAGAGTTGTAGTAAAAAAAGATACAACAACAATTATTGATGGTTCTGGAAAAAAGACTGAAGTAGAAGGAAGAATAAAACAGATTCAAAAAGAAATTGAAGATTCTGATTCTGATTGGGATAAAGAAAAACTTCAAGAGAGACTTGCAAAGCTATCAGGAGGTGTTGCTGTGGTTAAAGTGGGAGCAGCAACTGAAGTCGAGCTCAAAGAGAAGAAGATGAGAATTGAAGATGCCCTTGCTGCAACTAGAGCAGCTATAGAAGAAGGGATAGTTGCAGGAGGCGGAGTAGCTTTAATTAGAGCTCAAGCTTCTATTGAAAGCATTTCTGGTGGTTCGGACGGTGAGCAGACAGGAAGAGCAATTGTTTCTAAAGCTCTTGAACAACCACTAAGACAAATTGCTGAGAATGCAGGCTATGAGGGTGGCGTGATGGTAGAGAAAGTTAAATCTGCAAAAAATAATGAAGGTTTGAATGCTTTAACTGGTGTTGTCACGGATCTTGTAGTAGAAGGGGTTATAGACCCTGCTAAAGTTACTAGATCTACTGTTCAAAATGCTACATCAATAGCATCCTTAGTTCTTACGACAGAAGCTTTGATTGCTGAAGAACCAGAGGACCTACCTCCAATGCCTCCAGGTGGCGGTATGGAAGGTATGATGTAAACTAGTTTTACTTTAAAAAAAAGAGTGGGTTATTTATCCACTCTTTTTTTTTCTAGTATTACTTATTAGGAGTTAGATGAGAGCAGTACGAGGGGCAACAGTAACCCCAGAGAATATAGAAAAAGAGATTCTTAAAGCAACAACAGAGCTTTTGGATCAAATTGTCGCTAATAATAAGATCAATCCTGATGATATCATTTCTATAATTTTTACCTCGACATCAGATGTAACTGCTTGTTTCCCTGGGAAAGCAGTTAGAGAAATGGGTTTAGGGACAATATCTGTTTTAGACACTAGAGCTCCTAGTATTAATGGAGATATTGCTTTGTGTATTAGAGTTATGATGTATGTTGATACGTCCCAAACACTTAGTCATGTATATATAGGAGATGCAAAAAAATTAAGACCTGAAAGATAATCACTTGTATAAATCTATCCGAGTGTTATTATCTTCTTTATGAAATTGAACACATACTTTTTTTACTTTGGAGCACATATATAAGTAGCCCGAAGATTTATATGTTCAAAAAGCGGGCAAAGGCCCGTTTTTTTTATAGGAGGAAAATTGATAGTAGTAATGAAAAGTAATGCTTCCCAAGAAGATCTTGAGGAAGTAAAAGATAAAGCAATATCCCAAGGGCATGAGCATGTTGTTATTACTGGAGTAGAAAGATCAGTGGTAGCAATTAGTGGACATGTAATAGAAGACCACAGAGACACAATGAAATTGCTGAATAATGTTCAGGATGTTATATCAATTGGTAGGCCATACAAATTAGCTAGTAGGTCCTATAAACAAACAGACACTCAGATAAAAGTTGGAGACATAGTAATTGGAGGACCAGAGCTGGCTCTTATTGCAGGGCCAGATAGTGCAGAAAGTTTGGAGCAGACCCTCGAGACCGCAAAAGGTGCTAAAGAAGCTGGAGCAAACGCATTAAGAGGGGGAGCTTTTAAACCAAGAACTTCACCCTATAGTTTTCAAGGGCTAGGTGAGGATGGACTTAAAATGCTTAGGGAGGCAGCTGATTTGACTGGCCTTCCATTGTTTAGTGAGATCATGGATACTAAACATTTAGAAATGATGGAAAAGTATGTAGATGTATTACAAATCGGGACTAGAAACATGCAAAACTTTAAACTACTAGAAGCCGTAGGAACTTCATCTATACCCGTCTTGTTGAAGAGAGGATTAAGTTCAACACTCGAAGAGTTGCTTTTAGCTTCTGAGTATATTCTGGCTAAAGGGAATGAGAATGTAATTCTTTGTGAAAGGGGAATCCGTACATTTGAGACTGCTACGAGAAATACTTTTGACATAAATGCAATTCCATATTTAAAAATTAATACCCATCTACCAGTTATTGCAGATCCTAGTCATGCAACTGGAGCAAGAGCATTAGTTGAGCCTGTAGCACTTGCTGCAATTGCTGCTGGAGCAGATGGCCTTATTATTGAAATACACCCTCGACCTGATGAAGCACTATGTGATGGGCCGCAAGCACTGACCCCATCAATGTTAGAGACATTATTTGCTAAGGTATCTGAGATTGCTCCAGTTGTAGGCAGGACAGTAAGTGGGTAAGAAATAATGTTAGGAACTGTCTTGATTGTTGGGCTTGGATTGATGGGTTCAAATCTTGGTTTAAAGTTAAGAAGTCAAGATGTTAAGGTCTATGGCAAAGACAAAGATAATAAAGCGTACACTAAGGCCTTGAATTCGGGAGTGATTGATGAGGGGACCCCCAAAGAGGTTGACTTAATTATTCTTTCCATGCCAATTAATGAGATTATTAACTATTTAAATACTCCCCAAATTGAGATTTCAGCGAAAGCTACTGTAGATTTGGGAGGAACAAAAAAAGATATATGTAAATTAATGAATAAGTCGGTAATCCCTGCAATTGGGGGACATCCCTTATGCGGTGTTGCAGACAATAATGACTTTAAATATAATATAGATTTGTATAGTAGTTCAACGTTTATTCTATCTGAAACAGAGTCTACTACCGAAGAAGCTAAGCTATTGGTGCTTGAAATGGTTAAGCTAGCAAATGCAAACCCTATATGGCTAGATCCAAGTATACATGATGAAATAATTGCGATAACTAGCCACATTCCACATTTAATCAGTACCGCACTCATTGGTTTAGTTATGGAAAATTATGAGTTAGAAGAAATTATGGAGTTCACTTCAGGAGGGTTTGATGGTGCGACTAGACTGTCTAGAACTAATCCCGATATGATTTGGGGGATGCTGGAAACTAATAATGAATCTATTAGAATTTTTGGAGAAAAGTTTTTAAATGAGTTTCAGAATATTTTTTCTATGAATGGAGAAAATGATCTTCATCAATATATCGAAGGAACTGTTGAGTGGAGAAGAGAACTTGCTAATAGATTTGGAGAAAGACCTCTTGAGTAGTGAATCAAAAAAAAGTAATAAATACAGTGGAGAGATAACCCTTATGGGAGATAAGTCTCTATCTCATAGAGCTATAATACTTGCTTCTTTAGCCAATGGAAAATCGATAATACGGAATTTACTTATATCAGGAGATACTAAAGCAACTATTAATGCTTTTCTAAGTATGGGTATTAAAATTGAGATCAACAATGATGAGGTCATTATTTACGGAAAAGGTTTACATGGGCTAAAAACACCAGATGAGCCCATTGACTGTGCTAATTCAGGAACAACTGCGAGACTGTTAGCAGGGGTATTAACGGGTCAAAGTTTTAAATCGACACTAACTGGTAGTGACCAGCTTGCTAGAAGACCTATGGATAGAGTATGTATTCCACTTAATGAAATTGGTTGTAATGTAAAATCTAATAGTGGGAAATTGCCTATGATAGTCAATCCAAGCATGATTAATAAGTTTATAGTAAACACCAACTCCCCGAGTGCGCAGGTTAAAAGCTCTTTAATACTTGCAGCGATGTATTCTACCGAACCAGTCGTCATCATTGAGGATGATGCTACTAGAGACCATACTGAAAATATTCTTGCATATCTCGGTATTAAAATAGTCAGAATGGGGAATACGATAACAGTTCCACCTGTAGATGAGATAAAAAATTTTTCCGAAAATATTCCCTCAGATATCTCTTCTGCTTCATTTTTAATTGCGTTGGGCGTGTTGATAGATTCATCAATAAAATTATGCAATGTACTTCTTAATGAGTCGAGAATGGGGTTTGTTAAGACTTTAATACAAATGGGTGCTCAAATAAATATTCAAAATGTAAGGACTCAATTTGGAGAGAAGGTTGGGGACATAGAAGTAAAAAAATCTCATTTAAAAGGAATTAAAATAGAAAAAAAAGAAATTCCTAGCATAATAGATGAACTCCCAATTTTTGCACTTGTTGCTTCACAAGCAGAGGGTTCAACAATTGTAGAAGGAGCAGATGAATTAAGAGTAAAAGAATCAGATAGGTTAGAAGCTATATATAATTTACTTTTATCAATTGGTATTGAAGTAAAAATACAAGATAATGGTTTTAAAATTAATGGACCTCAAGAAATTCAATCTGGGCAGATTCCAACATATGGAGACCACAGAATAGCTATGGTTGCAATCGTTGCTTCTCTCATATCAGAGAAAGATATTCAGCCAGACAATATCGAATGCATAAGTGACTCTTACCCTTCATTTTTTAATGACCTTAAGTCAATTGGGATAGATGCTATATGACAGCTTTAGGAATTATTGGTTGGCCCTTAGAAAGAACCCTCTCCCCTAAATTACATGAATATTTATTTAAGATAACAAATATTCATGGTCGGTATGAAAAATTACCTATTGAGAAGGTAAATGCCCTAGCTTTAAAAGATTTAATGAGAAGACATATTGGCCTCAATGTAACCATTCCCCATAAACAGTCAGTTTACGAAGAACTTAAAGACATATCTCATTTTTCGAAAGCAGTGGAAGCTACAAAGGCAGTAAACACGATAGTTCAGTTTGATAATGAAATCTCTCTTCACAATACGGACTACAAAGGTTTTTTAGCAGAAATGTCTAGATTGAATTATAAGTTAATAAACAAAACTATTTTAATCCTCGGTGATGGAGGGAGTTCCAAGTCCATACAGTATGCTCTACAAGAATTAAACACTAAAGAGGTTCATATTGTAAGTAGAACTCCGAAAAATCAACAGATAGATTATGGAGACTTAGAGTCAGTCAGTGATAAAATTAATATGATAATCAATACAACTCCTCTTGGGATGCCTCCTTATGAGAACAACAGTCCAATAGAAGCAGATATTAAATTTAGTAATTTAGAAATAGTGTTAGATATTGGGTACAACACTAAAGAGAGCAAGTTTATGAAGCAGTACGAAGATATAGATCTTGTTAATGGTTTAGGTATGTTGATCGCACAGGGTATAGAGTCATTTAATTTGTGGACAAAAAGTAAATTAAGTTTTCTTGATTTGTATGAGGAAATAAGGGAAATTTTAGAGGAGGAAATGCATGATTAAATATTTGACTGCAGGTGAAAGTCATGGGCCTGAACTGAGTGGAATTATTGAAGGTATTCCAGCTGGTTTTGAAATTAGAAAAGCGGAAATAGATGAAATTTTAGCTAAGAGGCAATTAAAAATTGGTGCTGGTGGAAGAATGAATGTAGAACAGGATCAAGTTTCAATAACTGCAGGAATTGTTAATAATTTAACTACTGGAGGACCAATAGCAATAACAATAAAAAATAGGGACTGGGAGAATTGGAAAGATAAAGACATAGATCCTTACTTAGTTCCAAGACCTGGACATGCAGATCTTGCAGGGACAGTGAAATATAACCATTCAGATATTAGACATGTGCTGGAAAGAGCGAGCGCTCGAGAAACAGCTATGAGAACAGCACTTGGATCAGTTTGCTTACTTATTTTGAAAGATCTGAATATAGATATTTTTGGGTATGTTGCCTCAATAGGCAGTAAAACAATTAAAGACATAGACCTTTCTGACTTAGTAAAGCTAAGAGATAGTAAGAAAAGTTCACCTACTATGTGCCCCAATAGCAAATCTGAGATTGAATTTGAAAATGAAATTAAGATAGCAAGAAAGAAAAAAGATACTCTTGGGGGATCTATTTCTGTAATAGTAAGAGGATTGCCAGTGGGATTGGGAAGTTACGTTCAATATAATCGAAAAATTGACGGTAGGATTGCAGCTGCTTTCATGTCAGTTCAAAGTGTAAAAGGAGTCAGTATTGGCAATGGAATAGGTGCACATAAATCCTTTGGTACAGAATTTCATGATGAGATATTTCTAGATAATAAAGAACTTTTAAGGAATACAAATAATTCTGGTGGTATAGAAGGAGGTATGACAACGGGCGAAGACATAGTTGTATCTGCTTATCTGAAGCCAATTAGCACTACTTTAACACCTTTGAAAAGTGTAAACTTGAAAACCAAAGAGCAAGTAGAAACAGTATATGAACGTTCAGATACTTGCTCCGTTCCACGAGCAGTTCCTATTTTTGAAACACTAATTGCTATAGAAGTCTTGGAATGTCTATTAGAAAAAACTGGTGGTGATAATAAAAAAGAAATAATTATAAGGAAAGAAAAATTACCAGGCAAGTTTATTGATGATTTTGAGATGGAAAATGATAAATGGACTATGCGTTATGATCTCTAACAAGATCATTATTTCTGGCTTTATGGGGGCAGGGAAGACAGTAGTAACAAAAAAACTTAATGAGCTTTATGGGTACAGTTTTGTTGACTTGGATCAAGAGATAGAAAAGAAAGAAAAATTGAAGATAAATGAAATTTTTTCGACTGAAGGTGAGAAATATTTCCGAAGAGTAGAGAGTGATATATTGTCAGACGTTCTAGATAGTGACGTAGAGGTAGTAGCACTTGGAGGTGGTACATTAAACAATACGTTCCTTTTAGATCTGGTTCTTTCATACAGAAATTGTTTTTATCTAAAAACCAAATTTGAAACTTTATGGAAAAGAATTAGTAAAACTGACAGGCCTTTAGTGAAAGAAGGGCATGATAGAACTTTAGACCTTTTTAATTTCAGAGAAAAGTATTACAACCTACTTCACCACACAATTATTACAGATGAATCAAGTATTAAGGAAATAGCGGAAGAGATTAAGTTGAGTATTGATGATTGATGAAATAAAGTTTAATTATGAATTTAGTTCTACCAACGTGTATGTACTTGGAGAAAGAGACACTTTGTTGGATGTTCAAAATAATACATTTAATGGTGCCCCTTTCTTTGTAATAGATGACGCAATTCCTAAAGAGCTAGTTAAAGACATAATCCAATTTGATAATCATAAATTTATTAAAGTTCACGAAAAACTGAAAACATTTGATACTGTTCAAAACTTATGGGAAATGATGTTTAGAGCTAAACTTTCTAAAAAAAGCCACATAGTGGGCGTAGGGGGAGGGGTTCTGACAGACTTAATTGGATTTGCTGCGTCTACTTTCAAAAGAGGAATTAATTTTTCTTTTATACCTACAACTCTTTTAGGAATGGTAGATGCTTCTCACGGAGGTAAAAATGGAATAAATACTTCATATGGGAAGAATCAAATCGGTCTAATAAATACCCCAGAGAAAGTGATTTGTGACCTGTCGTTTATAGAAAGCTTAAGTAAAGATGAACTTAGGAATGGAACAATGGAGATAATGAAATCTGGATATATACAAGATACATCAATTTATGAAGAAATTATTAATAATAGAAATATTAAGCCGAGCAGGGAAATAATTCTAAAAGCAATAAAGGTAAAAAAGAAATTTGTAGAAGTAGATTTACATGAATCAGAAGAGAGAATGAAGTTAAATTTTGGCCATACATTAGGGCATATCATAGAGATTGATTCGGATTACAGACTTTCCCATGGAGAAGCTATATCTTTAGGGATGCTGGCTTCTTTGAAACTATCTAGCAAATACTATGGACTAGATACAGCGTACTTTGATGAGCTAAAAGATCTGTTGAAGTCATGGGATATGCCCACCAATTACAAGTACGAGAGTACAAAGAAAAAATTGGTACAGTATTTATTTAGTGATAAAAAATCCTCCAACAGTAAGGAATTAAACTTTGTCCTTTTAGCTTCAATAGGCAATACCGTTATTCATCAATTTAGTGATAATAATGCAGAAGAGATATTATATTGTCTGGAACAATCATGAAAAATATACACCTTATTAATGGTCCCAATCTCAACCTTTTAGGGACAAGAGAGCCAGAAAAATATGGAAATTTAAAATATCAGGAGTTGATCCAAGAGCTCAATAGATACTTAGAGGGTAAAGGTTTAATACTTGTCTCTAATCAAAGCAACAAAGAAGGAGACATTATTGATTGGATTCATAAGGCATACGAAGATTCTAAGTGTATAGGGTTAATTATCAATCCTGGGGGGTATACACATACAAGTGTTTCGATAAGAGATGCTATATTATCGATTGAACAGGAAATTGTAGAGGTCCACATAACTGATCCCTCTAAAAGAGAAGAGTTTAGGCAAAAAAATTTAATTTCTGATGTAGTTTCCACTTCTATTGTTGGCCACGGTACTGATGGATATTTTGAAGCAGTCGATTATTTATTAGATAATGAAAAATAAAATTGCATATCAAGGGACCAGAGGTTCTTACTCAGAGGCTCTACTAGTAGATAAATTTGAAAAAAGTGATCACTACCCAAAGGATTCTTTTATAGAGGTTATAGAAAGCATAAAAAATAATGAAGTCAATTTTGGATTGCTCCCTATCGAAAACTCTATAGCAGGTACAGTAGTCGACTCATATGAAGAGCTTATTAATTCTAGTATCCCAATTCATGCAGAGTATATGTATAAAATTACTCATTCGTTAATAGGCCTAAAGGGAACTAAGATTGAGGATATTTTAGAAGTACATTCTCATCCTCAGGCACTTCAGCAGTGTAAAACTTTTTTAAAAGAGATGATCTACAAAAGTGTACCTGTTATTGATACTGGAGGAAGTGTGCACAATTTAAAAGAGTTAGATGATAAAAGTGTTGCAGCCATTGCAGGAGAGCATTTTGAAGAAAATAAAGATTTTGTAATTCTTAAGAAAAATATTTCGGACAATGAGGAAAACTACACAAGATTTTTGCTAATAGGTAATGAGGATATTGAAATAAAAGCGGAAGAGTATAAAACATCTACTTTACTTATTTCATCAGACAAGCCGGGTTCCTTACTCAAGGGCCTACAAGAGTTCGCTTCTCTTGATTTGAACTTGACTAAGTTAGAATCAAGACCGATATTAGGGAAGCCATGGGAGTATAAATTTTATATAGATTTTAATTGCACTAAGGATGATCCAAGAATCAATAAACTAAAAATTAATTTAAGAGGGGTAGTCGAAGATATTCTTTTTCTTGGAACCTACCCCATCGTCAAGCTTTAAATCGCCAATCAGTGGAAGCTTCATTGTCGTTTATTTCGATATTTAGTTTTTCTAATTGATCTCTTATTAAATCAGACAGTTCAAATTTTCCTTCTAATCTTATATTTCTTCTAACTTCTAATATTAAATCAATCAAAGGATCTATAATCTTTATTTTATCTTCTAAATCTTCTAAGTTAATTTTTATTTTACCTAGCATTTTGTTTATTGACTTATGATCAATTCCATTTTCAGTAATTATATCTGACACTTCATCAATATTAGAGATTGGTATAGTTCCTTCTACATCTTTGATTATAGGAACAACTTTATTATCTTCTATAATTGTAAATTCATCAAAGGAAATGGTATCACCAGCTGAATATTGCTGTTTTTTTTCGCCTTTGATAAGGGTAACCATTCCTATCCCGTAAACTTCTCCTGTGCTAGTCTCCCCATTGATGATTAACCCTGTATGTTCGTCAATTCCTATAATATTTGAGTTAATTTGACTCCTTAAATTATTAAATCTTGCCTCACCCATATAACAAAATCTAGTGTCATGATTGCCTCCTTCTTTATTGTTAAAATGAGGTACTACACTAGCTTTGATTCCAAAAGCACTAAGAATATCTAACCCATTAATCCAGTAAGGATCCTGCCCAACTTTATAAATTTCGTAGACAGGAAGAGCGTACTCTCCCAGAGTTGTGGCAGCAGCACTAGAAAATACTAAAGAGCCATCATTTTCAAGTACTTTCTTAAATGATTTAGGGAATTCAGTATTAGCCCAAATTTTTATTGCGTAAGAAGGACTACCAGGGCCAGCAAATATAAAATTTGATTTATCAATTCTTTGTAAACATTTAAAGTATTCTACTGTATCGATTTCATTCGGTGACTTATATGAAAGAATCTGAGTATCTATATTGAGACTTGTATTGAAAAACTTTGCTAGCTTATCTGAAAGTTCATTTACATTTTCTTGAAATCCAAACGGTGAGTTGACAATTAAGGGGTTAGAAACCTTTTTTAAACGGTTAATCATTTCTCTATGTACGGATAATAAATTAGGACTTGTTTCCCCTGAGCCAAGAATTGCTATTGCCCCAGAAGATAGTTCTTTCTTCTTTCTTTTATTCATATTTCTAGTATAGTTTTTCTTTAATTACTAAATAAATACTAATATATGACTTATGAATAATATTCTTGAGAACTTAATAGAAAAGATAATTTTTGAATTTATTCCTTGCTTTCCATATTTTATGAGAACTTTTCTCTATCGTAAATTTTTATTATTCAGAAAGTTAAGAGATTATTTAATACTTTCAAAAGGTAAATTGACTTATGAAGATAGGCTTGAATATGCGGATAATGCAAGAAGTAAAGAACACTTAATATGTGAACTTCAAAAATTTAATAATGATGTAAGATTTAGTCATTTAGATCTTGATAATTTAGATATATTTAAATTCGAACCTAAAAATAAAGTTGAAGGACAGATAGGAATTT
>Ga0115002_10003810_pt1 | contig 18643 bp, 16 predicted proteins | sample ArcticOcean_MG_C_8_FD_89576 | JGI IMG/M metagenome (GOLD analysis project Ga0115002, IMG submission 89576) | Marine microbial communities from western Arctic Ocean - ArcticOcean_MG_CB11_86 | ecosystem: Environmental > Aquatic > Marine > Oceanic | place: Arctic Ocean: Canada Basin | collected... | reverse complement strand
TAAACCTTCATACTATTTCACTTGGTTTTTATTCAGGAGTAATAATGGCTGCTAAAAAAGCTACAAATTATAATTTGACAATTTATCTTGAATTTATAGATACTCAAAACGATATAAAACAGATCGATAAAGTATTATTCCAAAAAAAATTATCAAAAGTTGATGCTTTATTAGGTCCTTTAATTTCATCTAATTTTGATCATATTATTCAAAGTGATTATTTAAAAAATATTCCAATGGTAGCTCCACTTTCCTCAAATCCTGTTAAAAAGGCCCCTAATGTATATCAATCGGTGTCTAGTCAAAGATTTTTAAGAGACAAAATGATGATGTATTTAGAGAGAAAAATTGATACTACAAATAATGTTATTATAATAGCAGATTCTATTAATAGGTCTATCGAGCAAGAACTTAAGTGTAAATTCCCTTATGCGCACATAGTTCGACCTGAAAAAGGAGGTTATATGTCGACAGAATTAGTAGATTCTTTATTAATTGACTCCCTGCCAAATAAAATTATTTTTGAATCTCAAAATTTATCTTTAATTTCAAATATAACCTCTCTTCTTAATTCTCAGGTTTCAAGCCAGCGTAATATTCAATTATTCACAACGTATAGGTCTAATTATTACGAAAACAATAATATATCTAGAAAGCATTTAGGTAATATAAAATTCTCATATACTAGTGGTTATATTGCAAGAGAAGATGAAGATGTTAATTTATTTGAAAATGAATTTTTAAAAGAATTCTCTAACCTTCCTAGTAAAGAGTCAAAAAGAGCATATGACTTGACTTTAGATGTGATTTTACGGTTAGCTTATGCTGGAAGATTAGAAGATTCATTAATAGGAGAAACTGAGTATCTTGAAAATAGATTTGATTATGTTTCTGACTCTGAAGGAGGGTATAAAAATCAAGGTTATTATTTATTAGAACATGATGGGTATTCAATTAAAGAAATTAATAAACAATAACCTTTACTTTAAGTAAAAATAGTTTTTGTATTTTTGAGTCCGGAAAAAATCATTGTTTATAACTTTAGCCGGAAATGTATAATACTAAGTTTATTTTTGTTACTGGAGGAGTTACCTCATCACTTGGTAAAGGTATTATAGCTGCATCTTTGGCTAAGCTTTTACAGGCTCAAAAATACAAGGTTGCAATTCAGAAGTTTGATCCTTATATAAATATTGATCCAGGAACTTTAAATCCATATGAACATGGAGAATGTTATGTTACTGATGATGGCGCTGAAACTGATCTAGACTTAGGCCACTATGAACGTTTTCTTAATGAGCCTACTTCTCAGGCTAATAATGTTACAACTGGAAGAGTTTATCAGAGTGTTATAGATAAAGAAAGAAGAGGGGAGTTTCTTGGTAAAACGGTTCAGGTTATACCGCATATAACAAATGAGATTAAGTCTCGAATGAAAATCCTTTCAAAAAACAGAGACTTGGATTTTATAATCACTGAAATTGGGGGCACTGTTGGTGACATTGAGTCCCTCCCTTATATAGAGGCTGTTAGGCAACTAATTTGGGAGTTAGAGAATGAAGATACAATAGTGATTCATTTAACGCTTATACCTTTTTTGGCAGCAGCTGGAGAATTAAAAACTAAACCAACTCAACATTCTGTTAAAACCTTAATGGAGAGTGGAGTTAAGCCTGATGTGTTAGTTTGTAGAACTGAATACCATCTTTCAGAAACCATTAAAGATAAATTAGCTCTTTTTTGTAATGTCAGAAAAGAAGCTGTTATAGAGTCTATTGATGCTGAGACAATTTATCAAGTTCCCATTTTAATGCAAAAAGAAGGATTGGACAAGGTTGTTTTGAAAGCTTTAAACCTTCCCTCTCCAGTTTCTCCAGACATGGGTAGATGGAATGATTTTCTTAGTAAATTAAAATCCCCTAAAAATAAAATTAAAATTGGATTAATTGGAAAGTATCTCGAGGTTCAAGATTCATATAAATCTATTATTGAATCATTGATTCACTCCGGAGCAGAAAATGATGTTTTAATAGAAGTAAAATTAATACATTCAGAATTCTTAACCGAACAGAATATTAGCTCTGAACTCGATGATGTTTCTGGAATTATAGTTGCTCCTGGATTTGGAGAAAGAGGTGTTGAGGGAAAAATCACTTCGGTTAATTACGTTAGAAAGAATAATATTCCCTTTTTTGGAATATGTCTAGGTATGCAAATAGCTGTAATTGAGCACTCCAGATTTGTTTTAGGCCTTTCTGGGGCAAATTCAACAGAAATAGATGAAAACTGCAAAGATCCAGTTATTTCATTAATGAATAGTCAAAAGAAGATCATTAATAAAGGTGGAACAATGAGATTAGGATCTTGGAGATGTACTCTAAAAAAAGATTCTATAGCTTATTCTGCATATCAAAAAGAAGAAATTAATGAACGTCATCGTCATCGTTTTGAATACAATGATAGTTACAGGAAACAATTAGAGGCATCTGGCTTGATAACTACTGGAAAAAATCCTGACACAGGATTAGTTGAAATAATTGAAAATACAAATCATGTATGGTTTGTTGGAGTTCAGTTTCATCCAGAATATAAGAGTACCGTTCTAAATCCGCATCCACTTTTTATAAGCTTTGTAAGTGCCTGTTTAAAGTATTTAAACTTAAAATAATTTTAATTCATTTGTTTCAGTATTATGGAAGAAAATAAATTTGATCCTTATCAATTCATAGGTTTTGTTTTAATTGCTATTATTTTAACTTGGATGCTGTATAATCAAAATCCGGACAATGAAAGTGTGCCTAGGGTTGAAAACAATTCTAAAAAAAATATTGAGGTAGAATCAACAATAAATAACGAAAATAAGAATTTAAGTCTAGGAGATTTAGGAAAATTTTCTAAGGTGATTGCCGAGAACACTAATATTGAGCCCGTAATACTTGAAAACAGTAAATTTAAAATAAAAATTAATCCAAAAGGGGCTCAAATAGTTGAATTAAAACTTAAGGATTTCACAGACTATAAAGGAGATTCATTATATATAATAAATAATCAAAATAATTTTATTAATATAGGTTTTAAAACTAAAGACGGAAGGTCATTTAATTCCTCTGACTTTTATTTTGAGCCTTCTTTATCTCGAAAAAATTCAAAACAAGTAATTACTTTTAAAGCTTTGATTTCTGAAGGTAAATATTTGTCATTTATTTATGAAATTAGTCCCGATGATTTTATGATTAATTTTAAAATCCAATCTCAAGGATTATATTCAATTCTTGATCAAAATGAACCTAATAAATTATCATGGCAAATGAAAGCTTTTAGGAATTCTAAAAGTGTAGAATATGAAAATAGATATACTGAATTAACATACGGATATGAAATAAATAAAATGTCCTATTTGTCAAATACAAGTTCAGATGAGGAGCAAATTGATATGGTTAATTGGATAAGTTATAAGCAGCATTTTTTCAATGCCATTTTAATACCTGAAAATCAAATTAAAACTGTTTACTTTAAATCTGAAAACCTAGTAACTTCTGAAGATAAAACTCAACTTTTTACCAAAAATTACTCAAGTCAATTTCAAATAAAATCCAAAGATGAAATTAATCAAAATTTTAAATGGTATTTTGGACCATCAGAATATAATACATTAAAAAATTATGATTTAGGAATAGAGGATTCTATATATTTTGGATGGGGAATTTTCGGCTGGATAAATAAGTATGTATTTACTCCTCTATTTGAGTTTTTAAGCTCATATTTTCCTTACGGAATTTCAATTATCATAATGACTATTTTAGTTCGTTTAGCTATGTCTCCAGTAACTTATAAGTCTTATGTTTCTCAAATTAAGATGAAAACTCTTCGTCCTGAAGTTGAAGAAATTAATACTAAATATAAAGATGACGCTGTTAAACGTCAGCAGGAAACTATGTCATTATATAATCAAGCTGGAGCTAATCCCATGTCTGGTTGTTTGCCAGCACTATTACAGTTGCCTGTATTTTATGCATTATTTAGTTTTTTCCCTGTAGCTTTTGCTTTACGTCAAAGAAGTTTTCTCTGGGCTGATGATCTTTCTTCGTATGATTCTATTTTAGATCTTCCATTTAATATTCCTTTTTATGGTGACCATATTAGTTTATTTCCAATTCTTGCTTCGGTCGCTATTTTCTTTTATACAATGATGACTGCTGGTCAACAAGCTGCGCCAAGTCAGCCGGGAATGCCTAATATGAAAGTGATTATATATCTAATGCCGCTTATGATGCTTTTCTTTTTTAATAATTACGCTAGTGGTCTAAGTCTTTATTATTTTATTTCTAATATTTTAACAATTATTCTAATGTTGGTTATTAAAAATTATATTATTGATGATAATAAGATAAGAATACAAATAGAGGCAAATAAAAAAAATCCAAAGAAAAAAGGTGGATTTTCAGCTCGTATACAACGAGCAATGGAGCAAGCGGAAAAGCAAAAAAAAATTCAAAAAAAGAAATAGTAATTTATTTTTTAAATATCTAAAGTTCTTAATTATTTAAATTTAACACCATTTCATTAAATTTGTCATATGAAAAAAAGAGTTGTTGTAGGTCTTTCTGGTGGTGTTGATTCTAGTGTTGCGGCTTATCTTTTAAAAAAAAACAATTATGATGTTATTGGGCTTTTCATGAAAAATTGGCATAATGAAAGCGTTACTTTAAGCAGCGAATGCCCATGGTTAGAAGATAGTTATGACGCTATGTTAGTTGCTGAAAAACTTGATATTCCTTTTCAAACAGTAGATCTAAGTGATTCCTATAAAGAAAAGATTGTTGATTATATGTTTAGTGAGTATGAAAATGGAAGAACACCCAATCCAGACATATTATGTAATCGTGAAATTAAGTTTGATGTTTTTTTAAAAATAGCACTTTCATTAGGGGCTGATTATGTTGCGACAGGTCATTATTGTCAAAAAAAATATACAAATAAAAATAATTCTAATTCTTTAACTTATCATTTGATTAAGGGGGTAGATTCCGCTAAAGATCAATCTTATTTTCTTTGTCAGTTAAATCAAAAACAATTATCTAAAATATTATTTCCTATTGGTGAATTATTAAAATCAGAAGTTAGGGAAATTGCTAGAAAACAAAATTTAATTACTGCTGAAACGAAAGATTCTCAAGGGCTTTGCTTTATTGGAAAAGTAAGTTTACCGGATTTTTTACAGCAAAAGCTTAAAGTTAAAAACGGTTCAATTATAGAAATTAAGGATACCTTTAATCAATATAAAAAAGAGGAACCTAATTTTAATTCAACTGAAGAGTTGTTAAAATATCATACTACAAAACCAGTTTATTCTATACAAAACGGATTAAAGGTTGGGATGCATCAGGGTGCTCATTTTTTCACGAAAGGGCAAAGAAAAGGCTTGTCTGTTGGGGGCATGAAAGATCCTCTTTTTGTTATTGATACTGATGTAGAAAATAATGTTTTATATGTAGGTCAAGGCAAGTTTCATCCAGGCTTATTTCGAAGAGGAATAAAAATTTTACTCAATGATATTCATTGGGTTAGAGAGGATATGGCGTTAAATTTCAATGAAAATATTGAGGTTATGGCTAGAATAAGATATAGGCAACCTCTTGAAAAAGCTATATTGTTTCAACAAAAAGACGCTTTATATGTGTTGTTTGATAAGTCAAAATCGGCTATAGCTGAAGGTCAATTTGTAGCATGGTATTCAGGAGACGAATTATTAGGTTCTGGGGTAATTTCTTAAATAAATTTTTTATAGCAATTAAATAAGGTGATCTCCAATTAATATTTGATTTCTAAGTATATCTTCAAAACATTCTTCTTTTCTGATTAAATACCCTTTCTTGTTTAGCCATAAAACTTCAGCTGGTCGTAATCTAGAGTTATAGTTACTCGACATAGATTGACAGTAGGCTCCTGCGTTTTTAAATATAAGGTAGTCTCCCTCTTTAATTTCAGATATTTTTCGATTACTTCCAAAAGTATCAGTTTCGCATATGTAGCCAACTATAGAATAAAATCTCTCTCTTCCATTTGGATTTGAAATATTTATGATCTGATGATAAGATCCATATAGCATAGGTCTTATCAGGTGATTGAATCCGCTATCAACTTGGGCGAATACGGTAGATGTTGTTTGCTTAACAACATTTACTTTTACTGCAAAATTTCCAGCCTCGCTCACTAAAAACTTGCCAGGCTCAAAGGCTAAGGTCAATTCTTTTCCATATTCTTTGCAAAAAGAATTAAACTTAACGGACAATCTGTCTCCTAGTTCTTCAATATTAGTTTCTATGTCGCCAAACGTATATGGTACTTTAAATCCGCTTCCAAAGTCTATAAATTTTAAGTTTTTAAACCTCATTGCGGTTTCAAATAAAATTTCACTAGCGCATAAAAAAACGTCAATATCAAGAATATCACTTCCTGTATGCATGTGAATTCCATTAATGTTCATTTTTGTATTTTCAATAATGCGCATTAAATGAGGTATTTGATGGATAGAAATTCCAAATTTCGAATCAATATGACCAACTGATATGTTGCTATTTCCTCCAGCCATAACATGAGGGTTGATTCTAATGCAAACAGGAGTTTTGGGAGACCTAGTTCCAAATTGTTCAAGAATGGAGAGGTTATCAATGTTAATCTGAATACCCATTTTTGAAACCTCTTCAATTTCAGAAATATTTACTCCGTTAGGCGTGTATATTATCCTATCTGAATTAAACCCAGCTTCAAGTCCCAATTTAACTTCTTGAATAGAGACAGTGTCAAGGCCAGCTCCTAATTTATTCATGTATTTTAGGATTGAGATGTTGGAAAGTGCTTTCATTGCATAGTTTATCCTTAATTTTTTTACATTTTTAAATGCATTTTTAAGTCTATTGTATTGAGATTTTATTATTTCAGCATTATAAATGTATAGTGGGCTGCCAAATTCACTAATAATACTTAGTAGGTCAGAGTTTTTCATTCAAAAAATTTTTTCAAAAGTAATAAGATATTTATTGTTTAGAATTGCTTATGAAGTAATATATTAAATATATTAAATAATGTTATATATAAAACAAAATTGTTTTTTAAGAGAATAGTTGATTGTCATTTAGCTTTATTATTTTTGATAATGAAAATTATAAAATATGAATTTACATGAATTTCAGGGTAAAGAAATGCTCGCAAGTTTTGGAGTCCCTATACAAAGAGGGATTGTAGCGGAAACCCCGGAAAAGGCTGTCGTTGCTGCAGAAAATTTAAATCTCCAAACTGGGACTAATTGGTATGTTGTTAAGGCTCAAATTCATGCTGGAGGAAGAGGCAAGGGAGGGGGGGTTAAGCTGGCCAAGAGTTTAGGGGAGGTATATGAGCTTTCAAGTCAAATTATAGGAATGAATTTGATTACTCCTCAGACTTCAGCTGAAGGTAAAATTGTTTATCAAGTTTTAATAGCTGAAGATGTTTATTATTCTGGAGATTCTGAACCATGTGAGTTTTATATTTCTGTTTTATTAGATCGTTCGTCATCAAGAAATATAATCATGTATTCTACTGAAGGAGGAATGGATATTGAGGCTGTTGCTGAAAAGACACCAGATTTAATTTTCACTGAGACTATTGATTCTAAAATAGGGATTTTACCTTTTCAAGCACGTAAAATTGCTTTTAATCTTGGCCTTACTGGTAATGCTTTTAAAGAAATGATAAAATTTATTACTTCTTTATATGACGCATATATAAAATCTGACGCTTCTTTATTTGAAATTAATCCTGTTTTAAAAACATCTGATGATAAAATAATAGCGGTTGACGCTAAGGTTACCATCGATGATAATGCGTTATTTAGGCAAAAAAAACTCGCTGAATTAAGAGATTTGAGAGAAGAAAATCCTGTTGAGGTTGAGGCTAGAAAAGTTGGATTAAGCTATGTTGACTTAGATGGAAATGTTGGATGCATGGTTAATGGAGCTGGTCTAGCAATGGCAACAATGGATCTCATAAAACAAGCTGGCGGAGATCCTGCAAACTTCCTTGATGTTGGCGGAACTGCCGATGCATTTCGTGTTGAAGCTGGTTTTAGATTAATACTTAAGGATTTAAGTGTTAAGGTTATACTTGTTAATATTTTTGGGGGAATTGTTAGATGTGATATAGTCGCAGAAGGGATTGTTTCTGCCTATATAAATTTAGGTAATTCAATTAATATTCCAATTATCGTTCGCTTACAGGGCACTAATTCAGATATTGCAAAAAAAATAATCGATTCTTCTGGCCTTAATTTTTTAGGTGCTATAGGTTTTCAGGAAGCTGCAGACATGGTACAGAACGCAATCAATTAATGACAAATTGTCATATAATAATGTTTAATTAACGACAATTTGTCATTAATTTTATTTTGGCATTTTAATTGAATACTACATAGTCTATTAACTTTAAAATATACTATTATGAAATTAATTAACTATAATCAAGGTTTAGTTCACTACTTTTTTGACAATTTTATTTATTCTGAATTAGAAAGAAGAAGTTCAATAAGTAATAAATCCCCTGATGTAAATATTCTCGAAGAAAACGAATTATACATTTTAGAATTTGCTGTTCCAGGAAAGACTAAAGATGATTTTTTAATTGAAATTGACAATAATATTTTATCAGTAAGTTTAATTGAACCAAAGAATAATAAAACCGATTTAGATTTATACTCAAGAAGAGAATTTAGTTATAATTCCTTTTTAAGAACATTTAATTTACCTGACCAATTAGATCCAGAAAAGATATCTGCAACTTATTTAAATGGAGTTTTGAAAATTAATATTCCAAAAGAGAAACTACACTTAATTGATTTAAAAAAAATAATTAAAGTTGAATAAATAAATCTTGTATTAAGCACAAACTACTAATCTTAATTTGTGGTTTGTGCTTATATCTTTTACCAGTTTAATGTTCTTTTAAATGTTCTTTTAAATTTTTTATTTCATCTCTTAGTTTTGCAGCTTGAATAAAATCTAAATTTTTAGCTGCTTTTTCCATTTCTTTTTTATGAATATTTATTTCTTTTTGTAACTGACTTTTAGATAATAACTTAATGTCCTTATTTTTAAGCTTTAAGTCCTCTCTTTCACTTGCATAGGAGGCAAAGGAATTCTCAGAAAGTGCATTATTCAATGATTTATTTATTTGAGCAGGAATAATATTAAATTTACTATTGTATTCAATTTGTTTTTTTCTTCTATACTCAGTTTCATTAATTGTTTTTTGCATGCTTTTAGTGATTTTATCAGCGTACATAATTGCTTTACCATTTATATTTCGAGCAGCTCTTCCAATAGTTTGAGTTAATGACCTATTGCTTCTTAGGAATCCTTCTTTATCTGCATCCAAAATAACAACAAGTGATACTTCAGGCAAGTCTAATCCTTCTCTGAGTAAGTTTACTCCAATTAACACATCAAATAAACCTTTTCTGAGATCTTGCATAATTTCTACTCTTTCAAGAGTTTCAACATCACTATGAATATATCTAGATCTAATGTTATATCTGCTAATGTATCTTGTTAATTCTTCTGCCATTCTTTTAGTTAATGTAGTGATTAAAACACGTTCATCTTTTTCAACTCTAAGGTTTATTTCTTCAAGAATATCATCTATCTGATTTTTACTTGGTCTTATTTCAATTTCTGGATCTAATAATCCAGTTGGCCTTATTATTTGTTCAACATAAAAGCCATCAGTTTTTTCTAATTCATAATCTGATGGAGTAGCGCTAACATATAAAATTTGATTTTGTAAAACTTCAAATTCTTCAAATTTTAGAGGCCTATTATCCATTGCCGCTGGTAATCTAAATCCATACTCTACCAAATTTTCTTTTCTACTTCTATCTCCTCCATACATTGCATGAACTTGAGGAATTGTGACATGACTTTCATCAATTATCATTAAATAATCTTCTGGAAAATAATCTAATAGACAAAATGGTCTTGATCCTGGATCTCGTCTATCTAAATATCTAGAATAGTTTTCAATTCCTGAACAATAACCTAATTCTTTAATCATTTCAAGATCAAAATTCGTTCTTTCTTCTAATCTTTTAGCCTCAAGATTTTTTCCAATTTCTCTAAAATATTCAACTTGTTTCCCTAAATCTATTTGAATTTTAATAATTGCATTTTGAAGAATGTCTGGTGAAGTAACAAACATATTAGCTGGATAAATATTTAGTGTTTCAATTTTTTCAAAAACCTCCATTGTAATTGGATCAAAAGTTTCAATTTCCTCAATTTCATCTCCAAAAAAATGAATTTTAAATGCGTGGTCAGAGTAGCCAGGAAAAATATCTATTATATCTCCTTGAACTCGAAAATTTCCACGATTCAAATCTTCAGTTGTCCTGGAATATAAACTTTGAACTAATTTATGTAGTAAGTTTGTTCTAGAAATAATTTGATTTTTTTTAACAGGAATAACATTTTTTTTAAACTCTATTGGATTCCCTATTCCATATATACAAGATACAGAGGCTATAACAATTACATCTCTTCTTCCAGATAATAATGAAGAGGTAGTTCGTAATCTTAATTTTTCAATTTCTTCATTAATTGACAAATCCTTTTCTATATAAGTTCCTGATACGGGCATATATGCTTCAGGCTGATAATAATCATAATATGAAACAAAATATTCAACTGCATTATTAGGAAAAAACTGTTTAAATTCAGAATACAATTGAGCTGCAAGTGTCTTGTTATGAGCCAAAACCAATATAGGTCTTTGTAATTTCTCAATTAAATTGGCTACAGTGAATGTTTTACCAGATCCAGTAACCCCATGAAGAGTCATATATTTTTCATTATTATCAAAACCCTTTGTAAGTTCTATTATGGCTTTAGGTTGGTCTCCAGTTGGAGAAAATGTAGATTCTAATTTAAATTTCATTCTTTATTAATAGCAAAATAAAAATAATCTTTTTTGGCCAGTATTTTCTTTAAGTATAGAGTTTATTAGTAATCTATGTTTACTTATTCTACTAGTTAGAACATAGATTTATTTAAAAGATAGTACCTTTATAAAAATAATATTATGGATGAAAAAATAATCTCAAAAAAAAAACCTTTTTTTCCTATAATTTCTGAATTAAATATTTATTTAAACAAACATAATCGTTGGATATTTACACCTATTTTTTATGAAGATTTATTGCGATTTTCAGGATCTGTAACCGTATACGATAAAATGGACAACGACACCCTTTGGATCAGAGTTTATTATTCTGATAGTGAAAGAGATGAGATTGATTTTAATTTAAAAAAAATATATACAATTCTTCATTCTGACGGCAATGAATCGCAATTAGAATTTTTAAATATTGATTCAATTGATTACTGTACTTTCGGAAATTCAAAACCTTTTAGAATTAAAATTAGAAATATAATAAACGATAATTTTACATATTTCTATATTAAAAAAACCGATGCCTCTAGAGTATATGGATTAGAACTTGAACATATGCTTTCGCCATATAATTTAAATTTTTTAGTAAATGATTCAACCCTTATAGAAGAGCATGTTGCAGGTATTCCTGGAGATACTTTTATTAACGAGTATTTACCTAATTGTAGTGATTCTGAGAAAGCCCAAATTGCTAAAGAATATGTTAAATTTAATGAACGTTCAATGATACGTTTATTAGGAGACATGAGAGCTTATAATTATGTAATAATTCCAACACACGATTTTGATCAAGTAGTTTATAAAATTAGGCCTATTGATTTTGATCAGCAATGTTTTGAAGGTAAACTAAAAGTTTATCGACCTCAATTTTTCATTGAAAATCATCCAATGATGGAAATAGTTAGAGATAAATTAAAACATGACTCAGTTGTTCAATATAAAATTGAAGAAAGATCAATTGTAGCTAAAAGAATAATAAGTTCTGAAAAGAGATTAAATCAACTTATTGATATTATGAAAAAAGACACTATAACTATTGACGAAAACTTAAAACGACTGAAAGAAGAAATTTTTAAATTTACAAAAGATCAAGCTTTTATCAAAAGTAAAAATATGGGAGACGTAATGAGTGCATCACTTAATTATGTTAGAAAGCATTATGAGAATCATAATCTGAATAAATTAATCAGGTCATATTAGCAATATTGATCTTCATCAATATTGCTATCTTGAACTAGAGTGTCATCGTTGTTAATTAAATTTTCTTTAGAAACAAAACTTTTAACTGGAGCTTCTTCCGGGACTTCACCTTGAGCGAAAATAAGATTTGGGTATAAAGAATTAAGGTTATTTTCAACAATTTCAATTAATTCAATTAAAAAAGTCCAAAGTAATAGAAAATCATAAACATATATTAAATTATGTTCGTTATTAAAAATACTATCTAAGGTTTTCCCCCCCATTGAAGTTTGTTGATCACTCATTTCTATAAGGGGAATTTCATCTCCTTGTTCCCAATTTTTATTTGAATAATAAAAAGAAGCTATTTCTTTTCCTCCAAATCCAAAAGATTGAGCTATTGCATGATGAAAATCTTCTAAACTTGAAGATGATTCAATTTCAATATCCCTTAAAACATCTTCTTTGACATCTAAAATTATTCTAAATCTATATATCATATAATTTCATTTTTTACTGGTTTAAAAACATTTAACAAAAGATATCCTTGAATTCCAAAAAGGAATGCAGATAATATCAAATGAATAGGTTGAGTACTAAATGGAAAAGAAAAATAATACATTAAAATACCAATAAAAATTTCAGTTCCTAGTATAATCATTATCCAATTTATCCAATAATCATTCCAGTTATTTTTTTTGAACGTATAATAAATAATAGTATTTGTAATAAATAAAATTATTGAGAAACTTCTGTGGAAGTAAAATTCAAAAGGGGGTGAATTGAGCCACATTTCTTTTTTATTTTGCCCAAAAGAATCAATTTGAATGTCAATAAATTGTCTGACTTGAGTTCCAATAAAAATCTGAATTATTGTAAGAATGAATGCGAAAAAGACTATTGCTTTATTTTTTTTAGACAAAATAGAATTAAACGATCTTTTTGAAGTAACAAAATATAAATAAATTAATACAAACAAAATTAAAAAGGCTACAATCATATGAATTGATACTTTAAATGGCATAAGATTAGAATCAACAACTAGTTTTCCAAGCCAGGCTTGGAAGCACATACCTAATAAAATCAGAAGTGATAAAAAAAATATTTTTTTATTTTTTTTGAATTCTCTAAATGAGAATATGAATACAAACAATGTTGTTAATCCTGCAATTGCACCTAAAAGTCTATTTAAAAATTCAATCCAAGTATGGGTAGCATTAAATTTAACATAATCATGTTTTTTATATTTTACCCACATTTTAGCATTAAATTTTTCATTGGAAATAAAATCATTATTAGCAATAAGAAGTGAGTTGTTTCTAATAATAATTTGTCTACTATTATATTTATGGTTTCCTTTCCATTCAAGATCTGAAATTTCACTAGGAGGTATTATGTAACCAAAACATTTTGGCCAATCAGGGCATCCCATTCCGCTTTCAGTCACTCTTACTATTGAGCCAGCAAATATTACTAGATAAACTAGAATAATCGAACTAATTATGAAGAATTTTAGAGTTATATTATTCATTTTTTTTCTTTAAATTCATTTTTTTACCTAATTCTAGCATTAATTTAAACGCTTGATCATAATCATTTATAATTTTTCCTTCAATAATAGATTCTTTTATACTTTCTTTTATTATTCCAATTTCTTTACAAGGTTTTAGGTTGAAACAATTCATTATATCTTCACCAGAAATAGGTGGTTGAAAGTTTCTAATTTGATCTCTGCCTTCAACTTCTTTAATTTTTTTACGAACTATTTTAAAATTATCATGATATAATTTAAAACGTTTAGGATTTTTGGTTGTGATGTCAGACTCGCAAAGCGTTATTAAGTCATCAATGTGATTTCCCGCTTCAAAGATTAATCTTCTAATTGCAGAATCACTGATCGTTTTCTTAGATAATATCACCGGCCTAGAACTCATCAGAACTATTTTTTGTACATATTTAATCTTATCATTTAAAGGCATTTTTAACCGCTTAAAAACTTTATTTATCATTTTAGAGCCAACATATTCATGGCCGTGAAAGGTCCAACCGATTTTTTTATTGAATTTTTTAGTTGATGCTTTCCCAATATCATGTAATAGTGCAGCCCATCTAAGCCATAAATTATCTGTATGTGACGTGATGTTGTCTAATACTTCCAATGTATGATAAAAATTATCTTTATGTTTTTGACCTTCTACTTCATCTATACCTTTAAGGTCTATTAACTCTGGAAGTATAAATCTTAATAAATCTAATTCATCTAATAGTAAAAAACCTTTAGAAGGAATATTACTCATTAATATTTTGTTTAATTCTTCTACAATACGTTCTTTAGAAATAATCTCAATTCTTTTTGAATTTGATTTTATTACTAAAATTGATTCTTTAGAAATGCTGAAATTAAGTTGACAAGAAAATCTAATAGCTCTAAGCATTCGTAGGGGGTCGTCAAGAAATGTTGATTCTGGATTTAAAGGAGTCTTAATAATTTTATTTTTCAAATCCTCAAAACCATTAAATGGATCAATAAATTTTCCAAAAAATATTGAATTTAATTGTATTCCCAATGTATTAATAGTGAAATCTCTTCTTTTTTGATCATCTTCTAGGGTTCCTTTAAGCACATTAGGGTTTCTGCTTTCAAGAGAATAAGACTCTTTTCTTGCTCCGACAAATTCGATATCTATATCTCCCCATTTTATCATAGCTGTTCCATAGGTCTTAAAAATACTCACTTTTGAAGCTCCTTTTAGTTTATTTTTAACTCTATAAGCTAGATCGATTCCAGATCCAATAATTAGAATATCTATATCATTAACATTGTCAATTCTCTCTAAAAGCATGTCCCTTACATAACCCCCAACAACATATACAGGAGAATTCATTTCATCAGCAGCATCTCTAATAATCTGAAATAATGGATGTTTTAAATGTTCTTTAAAAAATTCAATTTCTGACATTATTTTCTTAATTCTATTAATTTTTCATTTAAATCAAAACTTATAATTCTTGAATGAGCTTTTAAAATTTCATCTTGTTTTAAATTAACAATATAATTAACCCCTTGAATTATTTTAGGATTAATTTGATCAAATGAAATAGGGTTTTTTTTGCCGCTTTCATTTGCCGAAGTAGCAATAATAGGTTTCCCTAGTTTGGAGATTAATTCTCTACAAAACTTATCTTTAACAACTCTAATGGCAATCGATCCATCAGAAGAGAATAAAAGTTTAGGTAAATTTTTGCCAAATTTATATACTATAGTTGTGGGCTTTAGCTCATTTAGTATGATATTTTTAATTTTTTTTGAAATTGATCCCACGATTTGCTCTAATGAGTTAATGTCTGAAACTAGACATATAAATGTTTTTGATTCCTTTCTTTTTTTTAGTTTATAGATTTTTTCTATTGACAATTCATTAGTCGCGTCACATGCAATACCCCATATAGTATCTGTTGGCAATAGAATTAAATTTCCTTGCTTTAGAGTTAAAGTAGATTTTATGATTTCTTTCTCCAAATAAAAAAAATTATACGATATTTTATATCGCTATATTATGTTCTCTTAGGGCATCATTTAGTGATATCTTTTTATTAGTACTTTCTTTTCTTTCCCCAATAATTAATGCACAAGGGACTTGATAGTCACCAGAAGGAAATTTCTTAGTGTAACTTCCTGGAATTACAACTGATCTTGCTGGTACAACACCTTTATTCTCTATTGGATTTTCTCCGGTTACATCAATAATTTTTGTTGATCCAGTTAGCACTACATTTGCGCCTAATACAGCTTCTTTTTCGATTTTAATGCCCTCGACAATTATACATCTAGACCCTATAAAGGCATCATCCTCAACAATAACGGGAGCCGCCTGCAAAGGTTCTAGAACTCCACCGATTCCTACACCACCACTTAGATGAACGTTTTTACCTATTTGAGCACAACTTCCAACAGTAGCCCATGTATCAATCATTGTTCCTTTATCTACATATGCACCTATGTTTACAAAACTCGGCATTAATATTACTCCCGGTGATATATATGATCCTTTTCGGGCAACGGCATGAGGAACAACTCTTATTCCCTTTTCAGCATAATTATTTTTTAATGGAATTTTATCGTGAAACTCTAAAGGTCCTGCTAAAAATGTCTCCATTTTTTGTATTGGAAAGTATAATATCACAGCTTTTTTAATCCATTCATTAATTTTCCATCCATTTTCTGAAGGATTGGCAACTCTAAGTTCACCATTATCCAATTTTTCAATAACACTACGAATCGCATTTTTAGTTTCTTCATTATCTAGAAGACTTCTATTTTGCCATGCTTTTTCTATAAGATTTCTCATATTACTAATTTTGATCAAATTTAATATTTTAAAGGGACTTTAGTTCTATTATTTTCAGGTTAACCTTGAGGTTAGTATATTTGTGCATGTCTACAATTATCGCAATTGATTATGGTGAAAAAAGAACTGGGTTAGCAATAACAGATTCTAAGCAAATAATAGCTTCATCTTTAAGAACAGTAAACACTCATTTAGTCATTGATTTTTTGGACGAATATGTAAAAAATGAGAATATTGAGAAATTTGTTATTGGACTACCTAAACAAAAAGACAATTCGAATTCATTTATAGAAGTAAAAATTAAAAAATTTATATTAAAACTTAAAGCTAAATTTCCATTAATTCAAATAGATCGTTATGATGAAAGATTTACCTCTAAAATAGCATTTAAAGCTATTCTTGATTCTGGAATTGGTAGAATTAAAAGAAGAGATAAGGGATTGATCGATTCAGTTAGTGCAACTATTTTATTACAATCTTATTTAGAATACAAGAAAAATAATCAATTATGATCTTACCAATTTTAGCATATGGGTCTACTGTTTTAAAAAGAAAAGCGCAAACAGTAAATTTTGATGATCAAGGGCTATACGAAATAATAAATAATTTATGGGAGACTATGTACGCGGCTTCAGGAGTTGGCTTAGCAGCCCCTCAAGTTGGATTGTCATTAAGGCTTTTTATTGTTGATGGAACTCCATTCTGTGAAGACGATAAAATTGATCAAAAAAATAAAGATCAATTAAAAGATTTTAAAAAAGTATTTATTAATCCAGTAATTAAAGAGTCTGGTGAAGAATGGTGTTTTAATGAAGGGTGTCTAAGTATTCCTGATATTAGAGAAGATATATATAGAAAGCAAAATATTATAATTGAATATTTTAATGAAAAATTTCAATTAAAAAAAGAAAATTTTTCTGGAATAGCTGCTAGAATTATTCAACATGAATTTGATCATATTGAAGGTTTTTTATTTACTGATAAACTTCCTTCCCTAAAGAGGAAAATGTTAAATGGTAAATTAGCAGATATATCTAAAGGGAATATTGAGGTTGATTACTTAATGAGGTTTCCATCTTTAAAGAATAAATAGACATTTCTATTTTCTATAAATTTATATAAATAAAAAATGAATTCAAGAACTCAGCAGTTAAATTCACTAAATAAGTTATTAGATATAATAGATGAGCTAAGAGAAAAATGCCCTTGGGATAAAAAACAAACTTTTAATTCATTAAGGCATTTAACAATTGAGGAAACATTTGAATTATCTGAAGCAATAATTGAAAATAGTGAAAGTGATATTAGAAATGAATTAGGCGATCTGCTCTTACATGTTTTTTTTTATGCTAAGATTGCTAGTGAAAACAATTCATTTGATATTGGAGATGTAGCTAATTCAATATCAAAAAAATTAATTAATAGGCATCCTCATGTTTATGGGGGTTTAAGTTTTTTAAACGAAGAACAAGTGAAAAGAAATTGGGAAGAAATTAAGTTAAAAGAAGGAAATAAAAGTGTATTGAGTGGGCTCCCTAAGAGTTTACCTCCAATAATTAAAGCTCAAAGAATTCAAGACAAGGTTTCTGGAGTTGGATTTGATTGGGAAAATTTAAATCAAGTAAGAAAAAAAATAGATGAAGAGTTATTAGAGTTAGATGTTGAAATTATTGATAAAAATATTGAAAAAATCGAAGAAGTGTTTGGAGACTTATTGTTTTCAATGATAAATTATGCTAGATTTTTAAAAATAGATCCATCTATGTCGTTAGAAAAAACTAATATTAAATTTATTAATCGTTTTAAGTTTATTGAAGACAAGTTAAATTTAATGGGAAAAAAAATAAATGAAATGAGTGTTAATGAAATTGAATTATTTTGGCAAGAGTCAAAATTTTAGTTTTAATCACTAGTTATTTTTTCTTGATTAACGATTTTATCGTTGTATGTATTAATGATTTTTTTAATTCTTTTCTTTTTTTCATAAAAGGCTAAAAGATCACTATTTAAAAGTTCTATTTTATTAAAAACTTCTATAAACATTGGATTTTTTTCACTTGATTTAGTGAAAAAATCTAAGTTATTTTGAAGTTGAATTAAATTATTTTTAATATGATTTATTTCTTTTAATGTAGAAT
>Ga0115002_10003809_pt1 | contig 18646 bp, 17 predicted proteins | sample ArcticOcean_MG_C_8_FD_89576 | JGI IMG/M metagenome (GOLD analysis project Ga0115002, IMG submission 89576) | Marine microbial communities from western Arctic Ocean - ArcticOcean_MG_CB11_86 | ecosystem: Environmental > Aquatic > Marine > Oceanic | place: Arctic Ocean: Canada Basin | collected... | reverse complement strand
AGTGCAAGGAACGCAAGAACAGGGAATCCAAGTCCAGGGGTCCAAGGACCCCTGGCTAAGATGGGGTGCCCTTTCAGGGCACAAAGGCGATGGCGTGATATGCAGAGGTGGGGAGGAGTCCAGGGAATTTAAGTGCAGGGAACACAAGAACAGGGATTCCAAGTCCAGGGGTCCAAGGACCCCTGGCTAAGATGGGGTGCCTCTTCAGGGCACGGGTAACTGAAATGAGGGAGGAAGTGTGTCGAAAACGATTTCGAAATACGATGTCCGAATCGCGCGGAATGTGGAAGCCAGGATGCGGGATGGGGTAATTTTGCGAGCGGACATTGCCCGACCGAAGGGAAAAGGGAAATTTCCAGCTCTGGTAACACGCACGCCCTATGGAAAGGGTGTGGGGACCGCGCTTGCTGAGGCAGGATATGTGGAGATCTCGCAGGATATGCGTGGTCGATATGCTTCCGACGGTGAGTTCACACCGATGTTTATGCCAGGATATCACGATGCGGCCGACGGTTACGATACCGTGGAGTGGGCTGCCGGGCTTCCCTACACAGAAGGTAAGGTCGGCGTCTTCGGGATCTCGTACCCCTCGTGGGCGAGCTGGGAGCTTGCCTCGGTTCGGCCACCCAGCCTGGGCGCAATGTTCAATGGTGGATTCGCCACGCGGATCACCGACTGGGAACTGGGTGGGGTACTGAGAATCGGGCGCGTACAGCAATGGCTTTTCCGATCACTCAATGCTGACCTGAGAAAGCGAAAGGGGTTCGGCCCTCCTCACACCAAACAGGAGGCCGAGGACCTTGCGGTGAAAGATCGCGAGAAGCCGCTGTGGTACGTTCCGCTAAAGGAATTGCCCGACGAATTTGCCGGCGGGTGCAGAGAGATCTGGAACCACTGGCTTGATCATCACCATGAAGATGTCTTCAATTTTGGCGAAAGGCATTCGGAAGTAGACGTTCCTGTATTGCACACTACCGGATGGCACGATCGACTGGTCCTTACCGTGGATCACTTCAGCGGCATGCGTTTGAACGGAAGAAGTGACGCGACGAAGAATGCCCAGCGTCTTGTGGTTGGACCCTGGTCCCACGGCTCCAATGGCCCACAAACGGTGGGTGAGATGGATTTTGGTCCTTCCGCCGCCCTAGAGTTTTCGGACCTGATGATCCAGTGGTTCGATTACTGGCTGAAGGGGCGAAAGAACGGAATGATGCGATCTGCCCCGGTGCGTTATTTTGTAATGGGCGAGAACAAGTGGCGGACGGCGAAGGCGTGGCCGGTGCCCGAAGCCAAAGCGAAAACGTTTTACCTCACCTCCAGGGGAGCGGCCACTACGCCTTCGGGAAATGGGAGGCTGTCTGCAAAATCGCCAGCGAGTGGGTCTGACGGGTATGACTACGATCCAAGGGATCCTGTGATGTCGCTGTTCTACCCAACGGGACAGGATGCGCCCTACGACCAGGGTCAATTGTCGTTGAGGCAGGATATCCTGGTTTATCAGACGCCCCCCCTTCGAAAGGGCATTCGCGTGGTTGGTCGCCCGGAGGTTAACCTCTATGCCTCGTCCAGCGCGAAGGATACCGATTTCATTGTGAAGCTGCTGGACGTTCATCCGGATGGTTTTGTACATCAGATCAGCTACGGTATTATCCGGGCCAGATTCAGAGAGTCGATGACAGAACACAAACTACTCACGCCCGGCAAGGTGTACCGATATACGATCCAGTTGCTTCCAACTGCGATCCTGTTCCAGCCCGGGCACAGGATCAGACTCGACGTGATGAGTTCGGATTTCCCGAACTTCGACAGGAATCACAATACGGGTGGCGATGACTATTCGGAATCCACTTTCGAGGTCGCCACACAGAAGGTGTTTCACGGTGGGAAGCGCGCGTCCAGGGTCGACCTGCAAGTAGTCTGATATTTATCAGAAGTATTCTGGTTAGGGATGACCTCGGGCTGATGGGTAAAAGCTCGAAAGGTGCGGCCGTGAGTTCAGGGCGCCTCGACAAAGTTTCTTACACTAGAGCTTCAGCAGTATTGACGGGAAGTCAGCTCGGAATTATCTTAGTTGAAATTGGAACCAGATAGTGAGTGAATCAATCTTTTGGAGGAGCAGATGATCGATCTGACCAAGAATCGACCGATGACGACACGCGAAGAGATGGTGCTGACCGTGGGCCAGGGAGCGGGCGATCTCCAGGGCAACGATGACAAGATCATTCAGGCGGGCGCCGACTATCTCCACCGTCTCGGTGGGGGAACGCTGCATATCCTGCCGGGCGAATATACGATGCGGAACGCGCTATATGTTCATCCCAACCAGACGATCAGGGGATCGGGGCAGGAGACGGTTCTGAAGAAGATTCCCGAGTTCAAGACAAATCTGGTACGGGATTCGGATTGGTATGAGCCGCGCGTCGAGGTAGAAGATGCCAGCGGATTCAAACCGGGCTACGGTGTGATGCTTCGGTCATTCCAGGGTGGCAAGGGCAGGATGGAAGTGGTGAAAGACACCGTTACCGCGGTCGAAGGGAACCTCGTATCCCTGAGCAAGCGAATGTACAAGAATATGTGGCTGGAAGAGGGCGCGACGATCGCTACCGTATTTCCGATTATTGCGGCGGAGGAGCAGACACACGATGTGACGATCGAGGATATCGTGCTGGACGGGAACCGGGAGGAGAACGGTGAGATCAATGGCAATTATTCGGGAGCTGTATTTCTCCAGCACTGCCACCGCTACGCATTCCGGAACGTGACTGCCAGAAATTATCACGGTGATGGTTACAGTTTCCAGATCTGCGACGACTTCACGTTCGACGATTGTATTTCCGAGCATAACTCGAATCTTGGATTCCACCCCGGGAGTGGATCACAGAGGCCGATATTCAGAAATTGCAGATCGACAGGGAACAGCCAGGGGATCTTCTTTTGCTGGGGCGTGTCTGATGGACTGGCCGAGAATTGTCTGTGTGAGGACAATGTCGATTTCGGGATCTCGATCGGTCACAGGGATACGGATAACCGGATCGTGAACTGCAAGATCGTAGGGAATCACAAAGTAGGTGTGTTGTTGAGAAAGCCCCAGGCGGAATTCAGAGGGGCGCACAGAAATGTGATCGAGAACTCGGTGATCCGAGATAACGGATTTGCGGAGGAGGGGATCGGGGTGGATGTTCGTGGTGAGACGAATGACGTGGTGATTCGGAATTGTGAAATCGGCGATTCCGGCGAAGGGAAACAAAAGATCGGGATTCGTATCCAGGAGGAACCGAAGGGGACTGTTGCAGAAGGAAATACTTACACAGGATTGGAAGTGGATGTGAAGGAGGAGGGTGTATCGGCGGCCGCGGCAGACTGATACATCCATATTTCAAAATCAAAATCGCAACATCCTGACAGATCAGGTGCAGATAGAAAGGAGCGCCAGATGTCCCTAGTGATGACAGAAGAGGAAATGAAGGAGAAAGCGATCACGTATCTTCAGGTTGAGTACGGTGAAGATACCGTGTCGATGGACGTTAAAAGCAATGGCGTGGAAGACGGGACGGCGTGCTCAACGTAGACTGCACGGTGAGCGTAGGGGGATCGGAATCCGACTGGACCAAGTGGTTCACCTTCAAGGACGGGGAAGTCGTCAGTATGAGGTGGCAGATGCGGTAGGGGATTGGGAAGAAGAGATATCGGGACCTGCTCACTTTGGTGGGTGGGTTCTTTTTTTGTGACGAAGATAGTACATAATACTATTTAATATAAGAATATAAATCTTAGATAAAAACATAAATTACTGCAAATACAATAGATAAATAATCAACTAAAATTCCCTGGCCAGGGAAAATTGTGTGGGGTAGTGGCAGTGAGCGTGGAAAGTAAGGCTGGATCACAGAGGGCACAGAGGCCCGGCCTCCCAGGCACCCTGGAAGGCACAGAGCCCGCCCGCTCTCGGCCGCGGGTTGGGGGGTAAAGCGGGATCAGAGAGGTCTAAAGGCAATATTGAGTCGCTGAGAACCGTCTTGCCTGTTCCGTTTTGGAGAGATGGAAAATTTGGGCCAAACAGATTGCCCTCTGAATAGTGCGGGACTATATTGGGTCCGCGGTTCGTGGACTTCACTCTTGAGATTAGGAGACTAGAAGAATGGCCAGTGTGAAGAAGGATATTAAAACCCGGCTGGTTCACGCAGGTGAGCCGGAGATTCTAATTGAAGGCGCCGTTGCGCTTCCTATTTTTCAGAGTGCGACATTTTCTTACGGTGGGCAGGATAGTTATCACGATCTCAAGTATATTCGGCTGAACAATACGCCGAATCACCAGGTGCTGCACAAGAAGCTGGCGTCGATTGCCGGTGCTGAAGATGCGATTGTTACCGCGTCGGGAATGGCGGCGATATCTACAGCTTTGATGGCATTTTTGAACGCAGGGGACCACTTGCTGGCCCAGGATTGTCTGTACGGCGGGACACACACTTTTGTAGCTCACGATTTGCCGAATCACGGAGTGGCTCACGATTTTATTGACGGAAATGATCCCGATTCCTGGACCGCAAAGCTTCGCCCGGAAACAAGGGTGATTTACGTTGAGACGATGACAAATCCGCTTCTGGAGGTCGCGGACCTCAAGGCGGTTGTGAAATTTGCCAGGGAAAATAATCTGGTGTCAATGATCGACAATACGTTTGCCTCACCGGTTAATTTTCGGCCGATAGAGATGGGTTTCGATCTGTCTCTGCACAGCTGCACGAAGTATTTGAACGGTCACTCGGATATCGTGGCAGGGTGCGTGATCGGTCGCGGCGGTTTGGTGGACAAGGTCGTACATCGCCTGAACCACTCGGGCGCCTGCCTGGACCCGCACGCCTGTTTCCTGCTTCACCGGGGAATGAAGACGCTTGCCCTGCGAATGACTCAGCAAAACGCGAACGCGGTCGCCCTGGCCGAATTCCTGGCGTCGCACGAGGCGGTCGATCAGGTGAATTACCCGGGGCTTCCGGATCATCCTCAGTACGATCGGGCGAGGGATCTGTTCGAAGGGTGCGGTGGGGTGCTGAGTTTTGAAATGGCTGGAGACGCCCGTGCGGCGGACGAGATGATCGACCGGCTGGAACTACCGATTTCTGCACCCAGTCTGGGCGGCGTGGAGACGTTGATCACCCGACCGGTTACGACCTCTCACTCAGGGCTGTCACCTGAAGAGCGCAAGGCGGCCGGGATAAGCGATCGCCTGATTCGCGTGGCTGTTGGGATCGAAGCCGCAGAGGATTTGGTGGCGGATTTTAGGCGGGGGTTGGGGTAGGGAATTGAGAGGGTGGATCGAGAGGCTGGGGACTGAGAGGCTGGATCACAGAATACACAGAGTCCCCACCCCCCGGGGCACCAGAAGGCACAGAGCCGGCCGGACCCGGCTAGAGGGGGTGAGCGGTAGAGTGGAATTGAGAGGCAGGATCACAGAATACACAGAGTCCCCACCCCCAGGCGCACCAGAAGGCACAGAGCGGCCCGGCCCCGGCCAGAGGCGGTGAGCGGGTGGGTGGTGGGGTGGAATTGGGGGAGGCTGGATCGAGAGGCTGGATCACAGAATACACAGAGACCACCCCCCCGGGCTCCAAGAGGGCACAGAACCGCCCCTCCCCCCCTTAGGCCGTGAGCGGGTGGGTGATTGTACACGGGAATTCGCAGGTCTTCAGGAGATTTGTTTTGGCGAGCAGACAGCGGAGCGTTCGGATCGGGATGTTGAAGGCGATGCCAGCGAAGTGGGACGTTGAGGGAAACTGGGCGATTTTTGAGGAGCAATTCAAGCGGCACAGAGGAGATGATCTCGATATTTTTATTACCCCTGAGTGTTTTCTGGACGGTTACGCCGTGACTGAGGAGAAGTGGACGGTTCGGCGATTTCGGAAGGTCTCCCAGGAGGTGAAGACCAGCAGCTATATTCGGAAGGTGAGGGGACTCGCCCGGAGATCGAATACAAATATTGTGTTCGGGTTCACCGAATTTCTCGAAGGCAAGTTCTACAACGCGGCTCTGCTGGTTGGGCGCGACGGCAAGATCGTTGGGACCTATTACAAGACGCACCTGCAAAATCACGATCGGCGGTTCGCCCGGGGCGAGGATCTGCCCGTGTTCGATCTGGATATCGGTAAGGTAGGAATCGTGATTTGCGCCGATCGACGCTGGCCGGAATCGATGCGAGCGCTGAGGCTGAAAGGTGCGGAGATCTGTTTGATGCCTACCTACGGAATGTGGCATCTGGATAACGAATGGTGGATGAGGACACGGTCCTACGAGAATCAAATGTACGTGTGTTTCACCCATCCCTCGGTCGCGCTGATCACCGATCCCAGGGGTGGTTTGGAAGCGAAGCTCCAGTCGAGCGATCCGGCGGTGCTGGTGCACGAGATCGACCTGGCAAATGTAAGGGAGGACAATCACCTTTCGAATCGCAGGCCCGAGCTTTACGGCATATTGGTGGATGAAGATCACCCGTCCAAACAGGAGAATTATGAGCCTGCACAAGTGGGTGGCGGGAACCCAAGAAGCGGCGCGCGTGGCAAGTCCAACAGGAGATAGTTTATGCCATTCAAGGTAGGTTTGATCGGCAACAGGGCACACCAGATGAGCTACGGACCCGTCCTCGAAGGTCGCGAGGACTGCACGATCGTGGCGGCAGCCGAACACAACGCCGAAAAAGCCAAACCCCTGGCGGATCGGTTCGGTGTTTCCTGCTCGGAGGATTACGATTCCGTGCTCGAGAATCCAGAAGTGGATATCGTGTCGATCGCCACGGACTTTTATTTGAAGCTGCCGTTGATCAGAAAAGCGGTTGCTTGCGGGAAACACGTACTCGTGGACAAACCGATCTCCCGGACCGTGCTGGAGGCGAGAGGGATTTACGACGCGCTCCAGGGCGCGCGTATTAAGTTGGTTCTGAGCTATCCCATTCGATATCAGGCCGGTCTCTCCTGGCTGATTCGTGGACTGAAGTCCGGCGAATACACCAATCTCACTTCCTACGCGCACCACTTTGTGCGCCAGTTCAAGGACAGCGATCTGATGCAATATGTGAGCTATCCCACGCCGCTGAGGGTTAACGGAGGAGGGGAGTTGATGAATTTGGGAAGCCACGCGGTGGATCTGGTCCATCATCTGTTCGGGTTACCCAAAAAGATTTTCGCACATATGGAAAACGCCTACTGGCAGGAGTACGAGGCATTCGGTACGGAAGATATGTCGACGCTCGTACTGGAATATGACAAGTTCGCTGCAACGGTTGTGACCGGGCGAAACAAGATTCGGGGTAATGAGGGGCCCTCGGTGAACACGGTGGACGTGACCGCCCAGGGCTACTGGCTTCGAGCGAACGGTGATAGCGCCGCCAGAAATGGCGAGGCCGTGCCGCTGGAAAAGCCCGCCCTGGGGATCTCCGAGTCCTGTGTGCAGGAGCTGATCGACTGTATCCAGGAGGATCGTGATCCGGTAATGGGTGTGTCGGACGGTCTTGGGATAGCACAGATTACGACCGCGGCCTATCAGTCGGCAAAGTGCGGTTCTTTCGTTTCGCTGCCGCTGGAAGACGAGGATCACCCCGGGATCGCGCCGGAAGAGCAGGTGATCGATGGATATTTGGACTGAGGATTAAGGAGGTGGGTGATGGGCAAGTCTAAGAACAGCGACAAGAATGACAGGCCGAAAATTCGGTTTATGGCGACCCTGTGGACATTGACCGGATACGGAAGCAAGAAAAAGGAGTGGACGGTAGAGCAGAAGCTCAAGCAAATCAAAAAGGTGGGCTTCGACGGATTCCTCGGCCGTGTTCCACTTGTCACGCCAGAGCAGGTGGCAAACTCAGGGCTGATTTTCGCAGCGACTTCCGATATGGCCTACGCGAAAGATGTGAAACCCAAGTTGCGAGCGATTAAAGCGGCCGGGGCGCGCTGTGTGAATATCCAGATGCTGGATCACGACACGCCTATGAAGCGAGCGGTCGACCTGGCGCGCAGAGTGATCGCCGCGGGCGATGAATTGGAGATAGACGTTGCGATCGAGATCCACCGCGATACGTGTACCGAGACTCCGGAAAAGGCTTACGCCCTGGCGCGAGGATTCGAGAAGGCTGAGAAGCGACCGCTCAAGATGACGTGGGATTTTTCCCACCCGGCGGTTGTGAAACATCTGTCGCCGCCTTACTGGGATCGCCTGGCGGAGCGGGAGGATCTGATTCAACTCGCCCAGCAGTTCCACTTTCGCCCGTTCAACGGTCATCACTGTCAAATTCCAGCGTTGGGTCACGATGGCAAGTTGACCCCTGAATTTAAGGATTGGCTCGTCTTTGCCGATCGGGTGATCCAGTGCTGGTTGTCGGCGGCGACACCGGGTCGGGAGATGTTCGTGTGTCCCGAGCAGGGCGCGCCGGGATATGATCTGTCGGTATTTCCAGACCGCTGGGAAGACGTTCAGGTGATTCGCGACGAAGTTCGCAAGGTGTGGCGTCGACGTGTGAAGAAGTGGAAGCCACCGGTCCAGAATGAGGGTGAAATAGGAAAGGAAGTATAAATGTCCAGCGCAAAGTATCGTGCAGTGATTATTGGATTGACTGGAATCGGGGCGGCGAGACCTGAGGAAAACGACAAGCTGCCGGTTTACGGAGAGATGCCCTACTCGCACGCTTCGGCGTATCACCGACATCCGGATACAGATGTTGTGGCGGTCTGTGATCTCAATGAGGAAGTGCTGGCGAACTTTCGGACGACCTGGGGTGACGTGTGGCCCGAGGTGCGGACCTACACGGACTATAAGGAAATGCTCGAGAAGGAGCAGCCTGATCTGGTGAGTGTCGCCACTTCCGATCATCTCCACGCAGATATCACAGTGGAAGCAGCCAACGGAAGCGCGAAGGCGATTCTCTGCGAAAAGCCTATCGCCACATCGCTGGCAGACGCTGACAGAATGATCGCTGCCGCCGAAGAAAACAAGGTGCTGCTTTCTATTGAACACACGCGACGCTGGGCGCCTTCCTACCTGAGTGCAAGGGAACTGATTCGCAGTGGTGAGATCGGTCAATTGCGCACGATTGTGTGCGAGATGATGAGCCGCAGATCGATGCTTTTTCGAAATGGCACCCACCTGATGGATCTGATTTGTTTCTTTGCGGAGGGGAATCCCGAATGGGTGATGTCTGAGCTGGAGGAAGGATTCGAACACTTTACCGAATACAAAGGTGGCGGAGGACGTGATCCTTCGGAGGATCCGTCCGCTTCCGCGTATATCCGTTTCGATAATGGTGTGAGGGCTTTCTACAACTCCTACAAGGTCGATTATCCAGGATCACAGTTTTTGTTGACGTGTGACAAGGGGCAGATTCAAATCTCCGACCAGTTCGCTCGACTTGTGCAGGGGAGCAGTCACTACAGGTGGGATACGTCCGATATCCGGGTGATTCACTACACGATGGAAAAACAGCTTGCTGCGGTGGGCGAACTGATCCACGTTCTGGAAAACGGCGGCGAGCTGGTGTCCACCGGACGTGAGGCGAGGAAGACCCTGGAGATTATGCTGGGAATGCTGTTGTCTCACCAGGAAGGCAATCGTCGCGTAAATCTGAGCGCGTAAGTTCCAGCTCAAGCGATCGGGTCGAGCAGTCCCTTGCGGCGGAGGATCTCCACCACGCGATCAACCGGGACCGCCTCCCAGGTTTCACCCACGGGATCGGCTACGGATTCGGGTCAAGTGCTCGGGTCGATCAGGCCCTTGCTGCGAAGGATTTCTGCCACGAGATCAACCGGGACAGCCTCCCAGGTTTCGCCTCGGGGATCGGTCACCGTTTCTGCTTTGAATAGCGAGTTGATGATCGCCTCCTCGGTGGCTTCGGCGACCCGTTCGAACAGACCGTTGATCCGGCCCTCGTCTTCAGCGATGGCCTTGCGGCTCACCGGCATCGCCCCGGGGGTTCGCTGCGTGGTTGAGAAGGCGATGACGTAGTCGCCACTGCCGTGCCCGCCGGAAGAACCCGCGCGGGCCATTCCAATTGTCGCGCGCTTGGCCAGTCGGTTGAGTAATCGGTTGGACAAGGGGAAGTCCGTGGCGACGATGATCATTATGGAATTGCCTTCGGATTCCGATTCGACGCCCTCCCGAGCGAGCTCCTGTCCGATATCCACACCTTTGATTGTGAGTCGCCCTCCAAAATTCGACTGGACGAGCACGCCCAGGGTGCTTTCCTCTCCGTCGATTTCCATCACACGCGAAGCCGTTCCGATTCCCGCTTTGTAACCCAGTGCCCGCATTCCGGTTCCGCCGCCGACATTTCCTTCAGCCACCGGCCAACCGGTGGCTTTTTCGATGGCCTCTACGGCGTGCTCAGGTCGCACGTGGAGTCCGCCAATGTCATTCATCGAAGCGTCGGAGGTTTCACCCACTACGGGATTGAACCAGGGCACGCGCCCACGCGGTCCAAAAATGTGTTTGACCATAAATCGGACAATACCTTCGTAGACTGTGCCCACACTAAGGGAGTTTGTCAAGAGGACTGGCGTTTCGATACGACCGAATTCATCGATGAGTGACAGTCCTGCAACCGTCCCTGAGCCATTGAAGATGAAATGTCCTGCTTCCACAGGATGATCATACCAGTTGTCTCCGGGCGGAAGAATGGCTGTGACGCCCGTGCGAACAGGGCCCTCCCCAATTCGGAGTGGACCCTCGCCTTCTATTAGTGTGACGTGTCCCACACGGACACCGGGCACGTCGGTGATGGCATTGCGGGTTCCGGGTGTCGCCCGGCCGATATTGATTCCGAGTTCTCTGGCGCGTGGTCTGTTGGGCACGGCTATTCCTTTCCTTAGTTCTTTTCAATGATTCGGGGATTCAATAGGCGATCGGTACGCTGGCTCCGTCATTGCACAGCGATTGGACTGCCGATTCAGTTACCTGGAGCGCGTTCAGCCCATCCGTTTGAGTTACCGGGAATGGCTGATCCTCAAGACAACACTGTACATATTGCTCTATCTGTGATTTGTAGGCGGGTCCAAAGCGTTCGAGGAACACAGGGACCTGTATTCCGAAGTCGCGCATCTGAAATGTTTTGCGAGTGGGTCCACCGGATCTGGTAAACGTTTCGACATTCACGACCAACGGGTCCTCCTGAAACCGGCCGACGCAAATTAGCCCTCTGTCTCCGTAAATGTGCGTTTCATTCCGGTATCCGGCCACGTGATTTCTGGTGACCTGGATTTGCGCGATGATGTCTTCGGCGAATTCGAGCTGCATAAAGCCGTCGTCGTAATCCTCGGTCACCGTGGTGACCTTGTGGTTGTGCACGCTTGCGCCCAGGGCGGAAACCTTTGTCGGTCGGCGTCCGAGCAGCCAGATGGTTTCGTCGATATTGTGGACGGACATATCCCGAAGCAGTCCCGGGCTGTTGTATCCTGTTGGCGGAGGTGCGTCGTCTTCGAGGATGGAGACGATCTTGAAGACTTCGCCTATGAGTCCGCCGTCAAGAAGTTGCTTCGCGTAAATGAGGGGCGCGTCGAATCTTCTCATAAACGCCTGCATCAAAGCGCGTTCTCGATCTGGACGCTCAGCCAGATGATCACAGAACGCCCTGGCCGAGTCGACGCTGTAGGTCAGAGGTTTCTCAAGCAAGACGCGAAGGCCGGCGTTGATGAGCGGGCGCGTGTCAGATTCGTGGTCCTCGGTGCGAGAGGCGATAACGGCGCCTGTGGCGACTCCCGACTCGACCAGCGCTTCGACGGATTGAAATGCGTGAATCTTCTCTTTCTGCTCGGTCTGGAGCTGCTCCGCCACTCGCTTGGCAGTGTCGCCGTATCGGTCCACGACGGCAACCAGCGAACACTTACCGCTTTCTCGTGCCACTTCCTGAAGGTGTCTTGCGTGGAAGACACCGATTCTTCCAACGCCCACTGCGGCCGCTCTTAATGGCTCTTTCACAATGTTCTCCGGCTGGGTCAGATCCGCTCTCTACTGGAGGTAAACGGCAGCCTGCCCCTTCATTTGCAGGATGCGTATAGGATATGTGGTAGAGTATACTGCGACGTTTACATCGAGATTAAGCTGAAGACCTTGTGGGGGTGTCTCTCTCGCGAGCAAGGTGATCGTGGCGATTTGACCGCTCCAGTGAACGCTTGGCGGGGCAATAAAGTGGATGGATCGGGACGAACTGCCGGGCGGGCCCTTCAAGTCTACCTGCGATTCTTTAACGGTGACCTGTCCGTCGGGTTGTGTCAGGGAGAACCGAATCCAGCTTTTCGCATCCTGTACCGTGAAGTACTTGTTAAAGTCCACCGTAGATCCGAAGTCGATGAGGTAGCTGAACGCGGATTTCCCTGCTGCGGCCGGGACGAATACTTGGATGCCGATTGTGCTGCCTGTTGCTGGGCGAGGTGCGAAAGAGACCCCGTTGTATGTCGGTGGATCCTCCACACGGGTGTCCACCAGAATTTGAGTCTGGAGGTTGGGCGGCGAGAGCCCTCTTCCAGATACGATTTCTGGAGCAAGTACCAGGAGGATCAGAAAGAGAATCTGGATCATCATTTTGAATTCCGACTGGTAAGGATTGGCAAGCTAGATCCCAACTGGAGTAAACAGGGGATCATTGACAAGATACGCTTTTTTCATATTTTGGGGAAGCACAGGGTTGTAAGGTTTGTCACGCGTCTAAACACGCTCAGGGAGTTCCTTTGAAGGATTTAACCATAAATGGATCATTGAAAATTCGCAACTTGCAGGCAGCAGACTATCCTGCTGCGAAAGAGATTATCACGCAGTCCTTCGATGATCACCTGGGAGCGAACCCCGGTGTCCTCGATGCCTACGAGCAGGAGCCGTGGTATGATCCGGAACATCTCCTGGTCGCTGAGGTTGACGGGCAGGTTGTGAGCCAGATGGGTGTGCGCGACGGCACGCTCTGGATTGAGGGAAAGTCTTTTCCAGCCGGGTTGGTTGGAACGGTCTGTACGCTGCCTGAGTTTCGAGGAAAAGGAATTGGCGCGGAGATGATGAAGGCCGCGTTCTCCTGGATGAATCGAAGAGGACTGGCGTTGTCCTATTTGCACACTTCTGAGGCCAGGCACGGTTTCTATGGGCGATTGGGTTATCGGCTGAGCTCGTATTTCCAGGCGAGAACCTTGCTGGAGTCTGGTCCTCAGGCCGGAGGAGTCGATGATGCCAGGATCAGGAAGTCTACACCTTCAGATGCAGCATTGCTGAATACCCTCTATGAGGCCCACTACGGAGCTTTGAGCGGCGCCTGGTCCAGGACAGAGGTTTTCTGGCGCAGACGATTGGAAGGTAAACCCAAACTCTGGTTTACGGGTACTCCTGAATTCTGGATCCTGGAAGACAAAGTCCCGTTGGCCTATCTGGGTATCGTTCCAGGTTCGCCAACTCGAATCATTGAGTTCGCCTGTCCCACTTTGGATCTATCGTCTGCGAAACGACTGTTTAACTGCGTGGTCCACAGGTTTGGGGACGCAGAGATACAGGTCTGGGTGGCTGAACGGGATCCACTCTCGGAAGCACTGTCGGATCACAAGTTGACCCAGCGATCCAGTTTCGGAAACGTGTTCATCCGTGTTCAGGAGGAGAGTGCATTTCTGAAGCTGGCAGGCGAACTCTTGAGTGCGCGCGCTGAGAAATTTGGTGTGGGATTTGAGATCAGGATCAAAGATACCGGGAGCGTTTTGGCGGGCGGCAACTCGGGTGACAGAGTCGTGCTATCGATTCCACTCAATGACCTGGGTGCGCTTGTGTACAGCGGAGGAAGGATTCAGAAACAACTGGAGAAGGGAATCATTGAATGCATTTCCGGGAAAGAGAAGGATCTGATGAATTTGTTCCCGGAAACCTATCCATCGAGGTGTCCAATGGATGGGTATTGATCAGGACGCCGAACGAAATCACTGGCTGAAAGGGGAGCATAATGAAAGCAAAAGATGAGCTGCAGGGGATTATCGATAAGATTGCAAGCGAAGCGAGTCCGGTCGGAATGGACGCGGTTTATGTTCACGCGTTGATCATCGACAAGCTTACAGCTATCGAGAAACGTCTGGATGCCCTTGAGCAGAAATAGCGGTTGACGGGCGGCTGAGCAGAGGGTCACAATCCTTTCGGATTCCAGGAAGGGTGTGGCCCTTTTTGCTGCCTTAAAAATTCAATCCATCAATCTGGCGTTGTATTGCCTGGGTCCGGGGCTGTAACCTTCGAAGGCCGACTCGTTCAGCGGTTCGGGCGTGTAGATGAACACAGATCTGTCCCAGGGATTGTAGACGAGGAGGTCTTCCCGTTGATCGCCACAGAAGTTGCCCGGTATCGCGTGATACCAGCCCATCTTTTCGGGGCCTACGGGATCAGGGAGCTCGGGCAGGCGAACTACGAGCCGCCCGGTGCCATCCCAGAGCGCTCCACCGTTATACAGCAGGTCTGGACCGTCGGGACCATTCCAGTGGATGACTTCTATCCCAGTTTCATTTGGCGAGGTGTTCACTTTGAAGTCGTGAATCACACGACCCTTGTTGTCCACTATCAATATATCCGGGTGATGTCCAAGATATCGAATGGCCATCTGTGGACCCGCCTCGTCGGGAAGGAAATTGCCCACGCGAACTTCCTGGCCGTGCGGCACCACGTCTTCACCCAGGGCGAGCACGATGTTCCCGTCGCCGTCCAGAATATGACCTCCGCCGGAGCAGATCGCCCGGGGGATAATACCGTTATCCCACGGGAGGATCGCCACGGAGTCCATATTAGGCGCAAGCTGCGCTGCCCAGCGCGGTGTGCCGTCAGAATTCAGGATGTAGTAACCGCCGTTGACCTCGTCCTTGCCATCTCCATTGATGTCTCCGACCGAAGGAATATACGCGGAACACTTACTGTAGACATTCCATTCGATTTCGTATTTCCAGAGCAGATTCAAGTGATTGTCGAAGGCTAGGAGTTTTTCGCCAAGCTTTATGATAAAGTCAGAAGGGGAAGGCAGTCCTCTCAGATTGGCGATGAAGATCCGGTGGTGACACCAGTTGGATCCCCAGCCTTCGCATTCGCTGAGTATTTCAGGTTTTGCCTCGCTCTTGAGTTTACCGGTCGAGCCGTCCCGAAGCTGGATGACCACGTCGGCCATTGATTCGCGTGGGATGTTGTCCGTCGGATCCTGGAAGAAAGTGATGATTTCTTCGTTCCCGTCTCCGTCAATGTCGAAGATGGCTACCGGTCCCGGACGAAGCGGCTGGGTGCCGCCCGAGCCGATCTGCCACAGCACACGGCCGTCGAGATCGAACGCGCCAATGAAGGTGGGTTTGAGTTCACTAAGGGGGTCGCACCGGTAGACCAGGAGGTCCGGGATGCCATTGCCTGTCAAATCGCCGACGCGGATGTCCCCGCCGAAGGTGAGGTTCTGTCCCTCAACATTCGCGCTCGTGAGAAGCGCGTCAGGGATGTCGACTTTGCGATAGAGTGTCGCTGGAGGATTCACGTTGGACATTTCAGTGCTCTTGAGGAGTTATCTGGAAATTGATTCTGACCGCTGATATCGGAGGAGATTTCACTGAAACGATGACTTGGATCCTGCCAAAGCGATCGCCCGGAGAGCAGGTTCGTCTCACCCACGTTCCCCCCAGTGGATCGCTGGATTACGGCAGGGTAATTTCAAAAGGGCTCTGGACTTCGGTGATGTCTCAGCTGATCGATAGGATCTCTTTCGCGTACAACCAGCCAGTGGGCCCATCTTCAATTTGTTTATCTGTCAGGGGACGCGATTACACCCCAAAGGTCATCGCTGCGACCGATAACGGCGGCAGGGTAACGTGAGCCTTTCCTTCTTTGACAGTAACCCCAGAGATGGGTACGGTTTTGACTACGTCCGGCTGCTCGTAGCTGTTGGCCGATTTCGCGGACGGACCGGTGAGGAGATCGCCGTTGATCAGGTTGGCGATCGGCTGGTCGGCGAGGTCGATGATGAGCTCCGAGGGTTCGTTCACACTTCGGTTGGTCGCGAAGACGTGAAGCGTGTTGTTGTTCAGGATGGCACTCGCGTCGATCACTGTGGCCTCGCCATTGGTTTTTCCTTCGTAGGTCGGCCCGGACAGGATGGGCTGGAGCGAGATGCCGTCTCTTCTGCTGGCATACATTTCGAGGGGGTAGAAGATGGACTGGATCAAGACTTCGTCGTCGCGCGTGAGCAGCGGTGCGATCACGTTCACGATTTGCGCGATATTGGCGATCTTCAGGACGTCGGCGTGGCGAATGAAAGAGTTGAGGAATCCAGCTACGACAAGTGCGTCTTCCAAATTGTAGACTTCCTCGAGTAGATGCGGCGCGAATTTGCCGGCTCCATTTCCTCCTTCACGATACCAGACATTCCATTCGTCGAAGCACAGGTGAATCTGCTTCTTGCTTCTGCGTTTGGCCTGGACGAATCTGCAGGCGGCGGCCGTTTCTTCTATTTGCTGGTCGATCGAGTTGGTGACGGCGAGGAAGTCAGGTGTGTCTTCATCCCGGTTTCCCACATATCGGTGCAGACTGATATAGTCGGTCTGGTCCCCGAGATACTCGAGCACGATCCTGTCCCAGTCCATATAAGTAGGCATCGTGATGGTCGAGGTTCCACAGACGACAAGCTCGATGGTCTGATCCGTGTCCTTCATCATTTTAGTAGCCTGCTGGGCACGAATGGCGTATTGGTCTGCAGGTACGTGGCCGATCTGCCAGGGGCCGTCCATCTCATTTCCGAGGCACCAGAGGGTGACATCGTAGGGATCTGGATATCCATTCTGTTTTCGTTGGTCGGCGTAGTAAGTCCCCGTGGGACAGTTGCAGTATTCTACCCAGTTGCGCGCTTCCTCGGGTGTGCCGGTTCCGAGATTTACGGTGAGCATCGGCGTCCAGTCCATTTTGCGGCAAAGCGCGATATACTCATCCGTCCCAAAGTGATTGGGTTCGATGCTTTGCCACGCCATATCTCGTCTGGTTGGCCGCCGATCCCTCGGGCCAACGCCGTCCTCCCAATGATAGCCCGATACGAAGTTTCCTCCGGGGTAACGCATCGCGGTCATCTTCAGTCGTTTCAGGGCTTCCATCGTCCCGATCCTGAAGCCTTCTTCGTCAGTCCCTTCCTCTTCCGGATCGAACAGACCCTGATAGATACACCTGCCGAGGTGTTCCATAAATCCTCCGAAGATTCTCGGATCGACTGGCCCAAGATTGAAATCGGAGTGGAGGGTCAGGGTTGTGGGTTGCATAGTAGGTCCCTTTCTGGATGGTCTGCCCGCAGGGTGTTACGAGAGGTTTGGTTGGATTGATTGACCAGGACTGTGATGGTGCCTGGCGATGGCGAAGATCGCTGTCATCGTATCGAGACGTCTCTTTATCCGAGATCTCACTCGAATACCAAAGGGTCGTCTGCCTCAGCTGCCAGGGCACCTTGCGTCCTAATATCGGGCCAACGATGGGCAGGCGCCAGCACGATCCGAATCAATCTTCAGATCTGTAGACGCAGATGGCCGGCTTGTTCAGAACTGGCAGCCATTAGAATAGGGATTATTACAGATGTACGAAGAGATGAATATTGTATAATATATTGTTATTAATGAGTATATGAGGCTGGAGGATGCTGCGGGTTCTGATAAACCAGGAAGGTTACTGCGGGGATTCTGCTTCACTCTTGGGGAGCATACTGTTGATTTTTCCCTGAAGTTCCGAGATCTCCTGTTCCAGGAGGAGCGTCTCTTCTTCGAATTTTGCAGACCTGCTTTCCGCTTCGTTCCGTGCGTGTTCAGATTCATCCAACTGTGTTTCTATTCGCTCCAGATCTTTTAACGACTGCTCGATTCGGTCTTTGGCCGTACGGTATGAATCCATAAAGCTGAGGACGATTTGAGCCAAATAGGCGATTGACCCGATGATCACTCCCAGAAAAATCCAGGTCAGGGCGTCCATTTGGGACCTCTTCTACCAAAGTAGCGAACGTGTTGGAGCTAGAATTGTGAGAGGGGATGCAAATAAACATGCATCCCCCTGTTACTCTTTCCGGCTGTCTGGGCCCCTCAGCTCTTGGCTTCCTTCTTCCTTCGAAGCGAGAGTACGCGCTCGAATTCCTGGGAAAGGCTTTCGCCCTTGCGGCAATACCTGAGCATGGTCGGGCGGGACATGACCATCATCGATCCAACTTCCGGATCTGGATACCGGCAATAGCTGTGTTTTACCTCATCTCCGGTGATACAGCACCTTGGCTCAATCGGAAATTCCCGGTCAGCTTCAACAAAGTTATTCTTCTTTACCGGCACCTGGTAGCTCACATCGGTTTCGTATTCTGCGAAAAAATCTTTATCGGCCATCGAAAGCATATCCTCTGGTTGGTCAGCTGTGGTTAATACGCAACCATACAAAGATAGAAGAAATGATCAAAACTGTAAAGATAAAACTGGAATCCGGGTTTATTCATCATTACGCCCGAATTTTCTGATTTCGGCAAGTCTCTCATATCGGTTCTGAACAAATACCATGAAGCAACCAATAAGCGCAGATTCAACTACGAAGTGCAATAAAGTGAACTTAGGTTGAGTTTGCCCAGGGCTTGTTGAAAAAGTTGAGCTGGTGTGGAAAATGCAAGCCCTTTCCGAGGGCGATGGTTGAGTCGATT
>Ga0115002_10003803_pt1 | contig 18675 bp, 18 predicted proteins | sample ArcticOcean_MG_C_8_FD_89576 | JGI IMG/M metagenome (GOLD analysis project Ga0115002, IMG submission 89576) | Marine microbial communities from western Arctic Ocean - ArcticOcean_MG_CB11_86 | ecosystem: Environmental > Aquatic > Marine > Oceanic | place: Arctic Ocean: Canada Basin | collected... | reverse complement strand
TAAGGGACGAGCCGTTGATTTTAGCACGAAGTACCGCCCGCTCGACGAAGCAAGTGGCAAAGCACTTTTGCGATGTTCCATGCATCGTCGTCCCCGCGATGGTGAGTGCCATCCATTTCCCACTGAAGATGCCGGAAGGCTCCTCCAAGCCCTAGCTCTCGAGGCAATTGATATGCCAAAGCAAACAGAGTCTTCACATTGATGTGGCGAGAGCTAAACGGATAGGGAGTTTTTAAGTCGCGACAGGATCGTTCAAATTGAGAGCGGTCGAAGTCACCCCAGCTGGCCCACACGCATTTCTTCGTATCGAATTCATTCATCAATACTTTGCACCCCTCTTTCAACGTCATTCCATCTGCCACCATGGCGGCAGTAATGGTAGTCAGCTCCGTACAGAACTGACTGATCGTCGACCGAGTTGGGCTGATTAGTAGGCTGCGTTTTTCTTTCCGCTCGAATTGCTTAACGTCGATTTGACAGATACCAATTTCGATAATGTCATTGGTTTGATTGGGCGGCGGATTTCCCTCCCAACAAGTGCATTCCAGGTCTACCACTACGATTCGATCCAATTGAATTGCCATCCTCTTTTCCTTCCAAAAAATTGGTGTTTGAATTTTGGAGAATGGCAAAAAATGTTCTACGTAATTTCGTTTGGGACGCCAATCGCGCATTTATTGCTAAGGAGCGTACAAATATCGAAACTACGACAGACATTCTTGGATGGACCATTAACTACAACAACGAGCAAATGGTGCGGAGCAAAGCGTGCCGTAGAGAAAACACGTGAATCAGTCGCCCATAGAAAACGCGACTGATTGATGCTTCTAAGAAGTCGTAGAAAAAAGAAGTCGGGGTGCGGAGATTCGAACTCCGGACCTCCTGCTCCCAAAGCAGGCGCGCTAGCCAGGCTGCGCTACACCCCGAAACGTGTTAATGAACAATCTAACTTGGATTGCCTCTGATGACAATGACACCTAAGAGCTCACCGCAAGAATGCTGGAAGCTGTAAGACCAAATTAGCTTGAGCCGCGACCGATTTCTCGGTCAACTAACCCAACGTCGGCATTATCAATTCAATTCTTGAATCAATTTATCCAGCTCGTCGATCTACTTCGGCGCCACCCGAATCGATCAGCATCGTCCGGATACGCTCAAATTCGTCTGAATTTTGAAACTGTATAACTATTTTTCCACGACCACGGCTGGTCGTTTTGATCTCGACCTTGCTACCCAAGGCCATCCTCAACTCTTGCTCTAGAGACGCGACTTGGTCGTTCTTGGTTCGGCTTTTCTTTGTTTTTTGGGTGCCTTCCCAATTTTCGTCGTCTTCTTCGGCGATTTTATCGGCAACTTGGCGCTCTGTCTCACGAACGCTAATTCCTTCCGCCTGAATTCTGTCGGCAAATGCAACTTGAGCTCGTTCATCTCCCAACGGCAAAAGGGCTCGAGCGTGTCCAGCCGAAAGCGAACCCTGCTGAATCGACTGCAGAAGCTGAGTCGGAAGTTCAAGCAAGCGAATCAAATTTGCAATCGTAGCTCGATTGATTTTGATTCGTTTAGCGAGATCCTCCTGCGTGCATTGATGTTCCTCCAAGTAGCGTCGAAACGATAACGCTTTTTCAATTGGATTGAGATCTTTTCGTTGCAAGTTCTCGACGATCGCCAGCTCTGCTACTAACCGATCGTCAGCTTCTCGCAGCCGAGCGGGAACATGCGACCAACCAGCTTGAATTGCTGCTCGCAATCTTCGCTCACCAGAAATCAACTGGTAGCGGTCGTCAACTCGTCGTACCAAAATCGGTTGCAGCATATCGTGAGTCTTGAGACTCTCCGCAAGCGACATGATCTCGGGTTCACTGAACTCTCGCCGAGGCTGAAACGGGTTGTCGTCTATTTCGTAGACATTCAGTTGAAGCAACGCGTTGGCCGGATCTACCTCAACGGCATTCGCCGAAAATGTGGCCGGGTCGTTGACGCTGACCGCTTGGTCTTCGAGTGGGGTACCCAAAAGAGCAGCGAGCCCTTGTCCTAATCGCTTTTGTTTACTCACGATCTATTACCTCCATGCAAAGCTCCGCATAGGCTCGGCTTCCCGCCGACCTTGGAGCGTAATCGAGAACAGATTTTCCATGGCTTGGAGCTTCCGATACCGCCACGTCGCGCGGGATCACAGTATCAAAAACAATCTCGCCAAAGAACTCGCGAACTTCCTCGGCAACTTCGTGCGTCAGCTCCAAAGCTGGGTCGTACATCGTCAACAAGATTCCCGCAAATTCCAATTGCACTTTCTTCTGCTGTATCACGTCCCGGATCACCTGAATCATCTGACTCAATCCCTCCATTGCGAAGTACTCGCATTGGATCGGCATCAAGACTTCGTTGGACGCAACAAGCGCCTCTTGAGTCAAGGTGCCCAAGGAGGGAGGACAATCAATCAGCACATAGTCAAAAGCATTTATACCGCTAGCGAGGTGATGTCTCAAAATCGAACTCTCGTCGCCGTTTGCTAGCACTTCAACGTCTTGGAAGCTTCGGCTACCTGGCAACAGAGAAAGTCCTTCTACAGAGCATTCAAAAATCGACTCGAATAACGGCTTTCGTTCCACCAATGGGTGTCGTTCGGTTGCCTTATGGCCAAGGCCCGAGGTCGCGTTGCATTGTGGATCGAGGTCGATCAACAACGTACGAAAACCAGCTTTGGCAATTGCCACAGCCAAGTTGATCGCGGTCGTTGTCTTACCTACTCCACCCTTCTGATTAGCAACACACAAAATACGGGCCACTTCGAGGCCTCCTTTATTTAACGCGCCACAAGGCGCGGGCGGGGATTGTAGCCACTCCTCGCAATATCCGAAATAGCGAAAGGTGCAGCAAGTGTGCAATAGGACGCCATGGCAAGACGACACCGTGGCCACGCAGGTCGGAGGCAACGTGACGTAAGTCACCCTCCCAGAGGGAGGGTGGCGCATGCGTTCAATCGCACAAAACAACTACCAGTTCCACGTGGAACCCGAGGGAAATCGCGATTTCGAATTCCACTGTCCACATTTTGCAAGAAACAGCGTCTACACGTTTCACGTGAAACTGAGAGGAACAGGCGGAATGGGAGGCCTGCTGCCCGCTTGGGCTTGAATTAGACGTCGTGGCAGTTGACTACTAGGCCGCTCAACAACTTTGGGAAGAAGTAGGTGCTCTTCGCTGGCATTCGTTCGTTGTTTGAGCTGATGACTTCGATGTGGTCCAAAGTCGCCGGCATAACGATGGCTGCCAGAGGGTAATCTTCGTCGTCGTTTTCGGCGTCGCCTTCGTTAAGCCCATCGATGACATCTTCGATCTGGTGGACGTAGTTGCATTTCGGCAAGTTGGTTGCGTCCAGCAAGGTATCCAGTATCAAGCGATGTAGGATACTGACTCCGAGCTCCCGCCACTCATCGCTGTGCTCGGGGGTGATTTCGGCCAGTTTTGCTCGACCATTGTGATTGATCTTTGCGACGATCCATCGTTGATCGGCGCCGCAGTAAAGTCCAATCGTGCCTTGGTCTCCCTCAACTTCAATTGCTTCCCAGATCATACTGGCCAGATCGGCACCTTCACCAGCGATTCGGGTGTCAAAGCAAGCGGAGATTTTCTCGACTAGATCGGTCGACGAAACGGCGGCCAAGCCTCGAAAGAGGCGATGAGTTGGCAAGACGATCATTCCGGGGTCGTACATGCTCACACACATTCCCAGGACGTAATTGACGGAATCATCTGATCCAACATTACCGGCTGCCACCATTTCATCCCGGTAATTGCAGGCGGTTTCGTAGCGATGGTGTCCGTCCGCGATATACATGGGTTTCGAGCCCATCACGCCCTTCGCTTCCGTAATCGCCTTGACGTCTGTCACTGGCCAGAAACGATGGACAACACCCAAATGGTCCGTTGCTTCCAATGGCGTCGTATCGGCAATCGCGTTCTCAAGGATATCCTGAGCCTCGTTCAATTCGTCCGGATAGATTCCAAATATCTGGCTCAAATTGGCCTTACACGCTTTGGTTAGCAGTAGCCGGTCCGCCTTGGCAGCGGAATGCGTTTCTTCGTGCGGATAGATATTTCCTTCGCCGAATGGCTCGAGTTTAATGCGGGCCATAAAGCCACGGCGAGTGAACTCTTGACCTTCGTAGTTGAAGGTTTGGTGGTAGACATAAATCGCTGGATCTGGCTCCGTTTGCATGACACCTTCGTGGCGCCAGTTTTTCAAAAATCGAGCTGCCCTTGCATAACGATTCTGCAACTCATCATCGCCAGGTTCTTCCCGATTCAAGATCAGGCGAATGCAGTTTGCCGGGTGCTGTTTGTAGAGCGCATCCTGCAGTTCCGAATCGATCACGTCGTACGGCGGAGCGACAACTTCGCTGAGCGAGCCAACGTGCCCAAGATCGTAACGGACTCCACGAAATGCTGAGATTTCCGGCATGATGAAACTCGCTGCCTTAGTAGGCGAAATGGTTTTGAAAGCGGATCTTAAAAGAAAAAAGCCGAATCGTGCTAGCCTTGCAAGCAACGATTCGGCATTGAGGTCATTCACGCGTTTATGCACTAAAGGCAGGTACGCGGTTTAGTAGCGGTAGTGATCGGGTTTGTAGGGACCATCGACGGGGAAGCCGTAGTAATCGGCTTGTTTTTGCGTCAATACAGTCAGCTTTACGCCGAGCTGATCGAGGTGTAGTCGAGCCACTTCTTCGTCCAGTTTCTTGGGCAAAGTGTGGAGACCAATTTCGTATTTCTCGCTTTCTTCCCAAAGAGCCAGCTGAGCGAGCACTTGGTTAGTGAAGGAGTTGGACATGACGAAGGACGGGTGTCCTGTCGCGCAACCGAGGTTTACTAGACGACCTTCGGCGAGAACGATGATTGAGTTGCCGTTGTCAAAGGTGAAGCGATCGACGAGCGGCTTGATGTTCTCGTGCTCGACTTTGCCAGCTGCAGCTTGGCCAGTCAGCCATTCGTAATCGATTTCGAGGTCGAAGTGACCGATGTTGCAGACGATGGCATCGTTTGGCATTTGCACCATGTGCTCACCAGTGATGATATCGCGGTTGCCAGTGGTTGTTACAAAGATATTGCCGATCGCGGCGGCATCTTCCATCGTGACAACTTGGAAACCTTCCATCGCAGCTTGCAGAGCATTGATCGGATCGATTTCGGTGATCAGCACTCGTGCTCCGAATCGTTGTAGGGAGTGGGCACAGCCTTTGCCGACATCACCGTAGCCGCAAACGACAGCAACTTTGCCAGCTACCATTACATCTGTTGCTCGTTTGATTCCGTCCACCAGAGATTCGCGGCAACCGTAGAGGTTATCGAATTTGCTCTTGGTGACCGAGTCGTTAACGTTGATGGCGGGAACCTTTAATTCGCCAGCTTTCAACATTTGGGCCAGTCGATGAACGCCAGTCGTGGTTTCTTCCGATAGTCCCTTGATGCCGTCGAGCAGCTCTGGATATTTATCGTGAACCAACGCGGTGAGATCGCCACCATCATCCAGGATGAGGTTCAGCGGCTGGCCGTCAGGGAAGAATAACGTTTGTTCGATACACCAATCGAAATCTTCGTCGTTGAGCCCTTTCCAAGCGTAAACGGGTACGCCTGCTGCAGCCATTGCCGCGGCAGCGTGGTCTTGAGTGGAGAACTTGTTGCAGCTACTCCAGGTCACTTCGGCACCGAGTGCGGTGAGTGTTTCGATCAGCACTGCGGTTTGGATTGTCATATGCAGACAGCCGGCGATGCGAGCACCTGTCAGCGGTTTAGATTCACCATATTTCTCGCGCAAAGCCATCAGGCCCGGCATTTCATTTTCTGCCAATTTGATTTCACGACGACCAAAATCGGCCTCGTTAACGTCGGCGACTTTGTACTGCAATTTGTTCGTTTCGGCCTGTGCCACGGCGTTCTCCTTCACGGAAATTCATTGGTCTACAAGTAGTAATAGTAAAAGCCACATCGCGTCGACTAAAGTCTACTTGTTTAGTGGCTTATGGTCTCTATATAGATATGTGGTAATGATGGAGGATTGGGGGGAATTTCGCAAGGCTGCTAGCCTGGTAGATCGTACTGGTTTTTCGCGTTTTTAATGAAATCATTCACTTGGGTTTCGTCCTTGATGCCCGGTTCAGATTCCACACCGCTGGCCGTATCCACTCCGTCGGGCACGCCAGCCCTAATCGCTTCGGCCACGTTGCCAGCTGTCAGTCCCCCGGCCAAGACGATCGCAATTTTCGGGGCGATTTCGGTTCGCAGCGCCTTAATACTGGACCAATCAATGACTTCACCCGTCCCGCCATATGCATTGGGACTGTAGGCGTCCAACAGGATGGCCGAGGGGAGAGCGGCTAGTCGTTCGCATTCTGCCAAATAGGAAATAATGGGCTCCAAACCCTCGTCCTTACAGCGGAATGCCCGAATCACTTGAAAACCTGGAATCAACTGGAATCCCTGTAGTTCGGCGATCAATTCCGGCGGCTCATCACCATGTAATTGCACGTAATCGAGGTCAGCCGTTTCGGCAATTTCACGTAGTTCTGATTCCCCTGAATTGACGAAAACGCCCACGCGAACCAGCGAAAGTCCTTGCCCAATTTCGCGCCCCTGCTCCGGCGAAACATACCGAGGACTCTGTCGGTAGAAATTCAGACCGATGGCGTCGCATTCCGCTGAGGCAAGAATTTCGGCGTCGGCAGTCGTCGTGACCCCACAAATCTTCGTGCGAAACGGTACTTGGAGCTCTGGATTCATTGAAACCTAACGGTTCTGTTTGCGTAAAGTGTTACTGGTATAAGACTTGCGTGTATGTTGCTGTGCCGGTGTTTTTTTGGGAACCGATGCGCACTCTGCGCATCCGTTAAGTACACAACTAACCGCACCACTGGCAAGCATTTAACGGCTCTTGGGAAAACGACTAGTCAGAGAACATTCTGAAAACTGACCAAGCATTTCAGCACTAGAACATACAGGTCTCGGACAAGATGAGCAATTTACTCGCCAACATGGAAAGAGCAGTCTTAGCCCCACTGGTCGCCTGCTATCTGGCCCTCATCACTTTCCAAACGGAATTAAACCTATTCCGAGGGGCATTTCCCTTCGCTGATGCTGGCCGGTTTTTCCTCGTCGCATTTCTGGCTGTCGTTTTGGTCGCCTCCGTCGGTTGGAGGAGTAAGTTTGTGGCTTTGTTTGGATTGCTGGCCGTATTCGGGCAAACCATCTGGGCCAACATCAATCGAGAAGATATTCTCGTTTGGTGGCTCGGACTGCTTGGCACAACTCTATTATTTTCAAGCGCGTTTGCGATAGTGTTGCGTTTTCGCGGTTGGCGATTCCAGCGGCTCCAATTGGCGCAAAAATATGATCAGTCACAATTCTCCATCCTCGGTCTCATTCTACTTACAACCGCATCCGCTGGTCTTGTCTCCTTGCTGAAATTCCTCAGCGATCTGCCGTTGGAATCGCGCTGGATTTCCCACTTTCTCATCGTGCCGCTTGGATTTTGTATCAGTTTGGTTTGGGGACAGAGCATTTTTCTCGGCAAGAGTCCCCGCTGGGTGTACATCCCCTTCTTCGTGCTGTTGGTCCCCGCGTGGGGATTGTTGGTTCCCTACGCATTTGATCGAGCTGAAGACGATTATTTTTTCATGGCGCTGTGGATGGCCGCACACATGGTCCACATCATCTTGACGTTTTGCGTGTTGCGTTCTGCCGGATATCGATTTCTCCGCAAGACCGCATCCAAAAGCGTACCAAGCAAACCACTTGCCAATGACACTGTCGTCGCCAACATGATTACCGATAATTCGAAATTGGGCGTCGAGTGAAAGAGAATCGAGTAGAAGACATAGAAGAATCGAGTACGGGAACAAACCAATGGCTAATGCTCAACTACCACAATTTAGCGATGAGTTAAAACTCAAAGTCGCATCGCCTTGTCCCGCTTTGTGGAGCGACATGGCGGGCGACGACCGGACTCGGTTCTGCGATAGCTGCAAGAAGAATGTATACAACATATCTGGGATGTCGCGCGACGACGCTTTCGCACTGATCGAAGAACGCGAAGGCGACGTTTGCGTGCGATTTTATCAACGACCCGACGGCACCGTGCTGACGGCGGATTGCAAAATTGGCGTCGCTGCTGTTGCTCGTCGACTCAAACGAATGTGCGCCGCATTGCTCGCATTTCTAGGAGTGTTTGCAATTGTTGGAATTGTAGAGTCGACGGAGTCAAACGGTATTGCGGGAGCTAAGCAAACCCCGACCAGTCCCCTTCGTCGCCTGCTGGGCTGGACCCAGCGCCCCGAATTGGTCGTAGGAAGATTGTGTCTTCCTGCCATGCCACCCGCCCCAGCGATTCCCACCACCGCGATTCCCAACACCGCTATTCCCAACACACTAAGCGATCAGATCAACTCGGCGGAAACTGCGGATTCAAATCAAAGCGAAGGCGTTGCTCTCCCAGCCGAATCCACACCAAACGACGAGGGGAACTAGTTGTGGCTAGAATTGCACTCGAACAAATCAGGATAGCAACTCCCTGCGATGCAGATTGGGATGAGATGACCGGCGACGACCGCGCTCGGTTTTGCGGAAGTTGTCAGAAAAATGTCTACAACATTTCCGACATGACTCGCGAGGAAGCTACGGATATGGTTACCCAGCGGGAAGGGGACATCTGTGTTCGGTTTTACCAGCGAGCGGACGAAACCGTCCTGACTGCAGATTGTGAAGTTGGTCTCGCCGCTGTAGCTCGTCGCTTCAAACGGTTGTGCGGAGCACTCTTGGCGTTTTTGGGATTCTTCACCATAACTAGCGCGGTCGAATCGTCTGGGGGCGGAGTTTCCCAGTCCAGCCCCGTGCGGCGAATGATGAGCTGGACTCAATCAGCTCAAGTTTTCATGGGATCCTGCTGCTTGGCACCACCTCCTGTTGTCGTCATTCCAGTTGGAACTCCGGGCGACACTGAACTCGAAACTACCGATCTCGAAACTACTAAATCAACAACCGCTGATTCGAATGCGGGTCAAGTTCCAGAGAATGGCAATCCTGCATCCGACGTGAATACAAGCGAATAGAGAAACTCGTACAAGGAATCTAGCTGTGACTAAAATTGCTCTCGAACAAATTCGCCTCGCCTCGCCATGTACCGCCGCGTGGGATGATATGGACGGTGATGACCGAACGAGAACCTGCAAACAATGCGAGTTGAGTGTTCACAATATTTCGGACATGAGTCAGGACGAAGCGGAATCGTTTTTGACAGCAGCGACAGGGCGAGTTTGCGTCCGCATGTACAAACGTCCCGATGGCACAATTCTGACTCAAGACTGCCCCGTCGGTTTGCGAGCCGTGCGAGTTCGTCTTGGTCAAATGTTGGCCTCCGCCGTGGGGCTTTTGGGTGTCTTGGTTTGCAGCGTGTGTTACGCCGCTTTTGGCACTGCCGGGAAAGAGAAGACAGCGAAAACGGTTGATTCGCTCATCAAAATGGCTCAGCCCGAAATTCCTCCAGTTCCGCAAGAATTCGAAGCTCTTATGGGCGATGTCTGTATTCAGTCGGCAGCACCCATTGCTCCACCAGTCAGTCCTATTCTCACCATCCCACCGCTACCTCCTTCAAACGTAGCCCAATAACAAAATCGCGGTTGCGAATGTAAGGTCACCGGACATGACAACGAAAAGAAAAATCCAACTAACTCAAATCAAAGTCGCTTCCCCCTGCTCCGCATCGTGGGAAGGGATGACTGGTGACCAGCGTTCTCGGTTTTGCCAGCAGTGTGAGAAGAAGGTCTTTGATATATCGGGGATGTCGCAGGACGAAGCCGAGCACTTTTTGACCGCAGCGACGGGGCCCGTTTGCGTACGTCTCTACCGACGAACCGACGGTACTATTATCACCAACGATTGCCCCGTTGGACTTCGCGCTGTGCGAATGAGACTTGTTCAAGTCGCCACCGCCACGGCAGCATTGATCGGAATGCTCTTTTGTACCGTCGCGTTTGGGGCATTCAATCGCAAGTCCAATAAGTCCAGCAGCGCGGTGGAAGCACTGAAAGACATGTCGCTGATTGAACCAACTCCAGTTCCAATTTCGGTCGCGTTGCCACCCATTCAGTGTGTCGAAATGGGGCAAATGGAGGTTGTCGCAAATCCCCCCTTTCCTCTGGTGCCGACCCTGCCCCAGATTGCCCCCATTGTAGACGCACCCATTTCCGAAACACCTATTTCCGATGTGCCTGATTTCGATGTGCCTGATTTCGATGTGCCTGATTTCGATGTGCCTGATTCGGAACCTAGTGCCGGTTGAAACACTCGGATGATACTCGAGAGGACGACATGATGACAAAGCGAAAAATCCAATTGGCGCAAATCAAAGTTGCATCGCCGTGCAGCGCCGCTTGGGAAAGCATGTCTGGCGATCAGCGGTCTCGATTTTGTCAGCAGTGTGAAAAGAAGGTCCACAACATATCGGGGATGTCACAAGATGAAGCCGAGCAATTTCTGACCGAAGCGACTGGGCCGGTTTGCGTTCGTCTTTATCGGCGGCCAGATGGAACGATTATTACTAACGATTGCCCCGTCGGCCTGCGCGCCGTTCGGACGAGAATCGCTCAAATTGCCACGGCCACTGCCGCTTTGATCGGGATGCTCTTTTGTACTGTCGCTTTTGGGGCGTTTCAGCGGAATTCAAACAAGCCAAAAGGGGCCGTCGAAACTCTGAAGCACATGTCGATGATAAAAACTCCGCTGCCCCCGCAACATCTTGAAATGGGGGAAATGATGCCGATCGCTCCACCACTCGGCGTGCCAGCACCTGTTGTAACTCCCCTTCCAACTCAGCCCGCTGCCGATTCGACTGAATGAGTTTAGCTGTTAGCAATTAGCTGTTAGCAATTAGCTGTTAGCAATTAGCTGTTAGCAATGGGAGCGGGCTCTCTAACGCAGTACGTAGCTGGCTGTTCAGTTTTTCTGCGATTCTGAATTTGAGTAGGTCCCAACCGTTGTTGATGTTTGGAGACCTTGTGATGAGCATCGCTTGAGCACCTTCGATTTTCCCTCGCATTTTGATCTGATTGCTAATCGCTAACAGCTAAGTGCTAGCAGTTGGACCCACTTGGCCAGCTGAACTCAAGCTAGATCGCTATCACAGTCGATGAGCATGTTAGGGTGTGCCGTGCGCGCGCACCGCGATTCCTTATTGTGGGCAAAAACACATGTCCGATCCCCGTTCCCACCACGCCCAAAAATCCCCTAGCGACGAGACGGTTTATCGACCGGGTCGTCTCTATGCGATGATTGTGACGGCGTTGGCCTTGTTCTTGCTGGGGATGGTGTTTACTAGCAAGCCTGTGGAGGGGTATCGAACTCTGGTGACTATTGGGGTCAAACCTCACCACCAAGATCCGATTTACGCTCACGCGGGCAATCGAGAAATGCCAGTTCAGGTTGAATTGAAGGAAGAGAGCCTGAACGCGGTAATGGTTTCGGATCCACTGCTTCATCGAGTTTTCACGACGCTGGATGCACGGTCGGTGCCTACGGCCACCTCGGTTGAAATGGAGAAGGATATTCGCTCGCGGACCAAGATCAATTTGGTTCGAGCCGCACCGGGTGACGAGCAGTTGATAACAATTGCTTACGTCGATCCCAACCCTCACGCATCGATGGGAATCGCGAACGGGATTGCTCAACAGTTTCTGGCATCGAAAATTGAAATTGATGGATACAGCTATACCCAGTTAAAAACCTATCGGGCTCAATTGCTAGGTGGTCGACCGGCTGCGGCATCTGTGATCTACCTCAGTTTGATTGCTTTGTGCTTAGGGGCTCTGGCGGGTTGGCTGGCGGGGCCTGAAGAAATGGGTTCGGCATTTGGTTCAGTGGGCGAAGTCGAAAATCGACTCTCCCTACCAATCATTGGGGAAATTGGAAACGCCGTACGACGTCCAGTCAGCCGTCGGCTCTGGCATCGCACGCGATTGGTTTCAGTGGGAACTCGAGCCAGTGAGTTAACGCTTGCGATTCTGATCTTCGGTTTCATTTCGATTGCCGTGATGGACAGCCCGTATGCTCCAACATTTCTGCAGGATCCGCTGACGGCTATTTCACAAGTAGTCAGCAGGATCCGTGGAACATAACCAGAATCTGGACCTAACATTGTAACTCACGTCGGTCCACAACAACGAACACCTTGTCGTAACAACACAGATTAAGAACGCTTTCGCCACGGAAGGTAGCGAGATGTACGAATCGTTTTTCGGATTTAACGAACGTCCGTTTTCCCACGCGCCCAATGCTGCACATTACTACCCCGCCCCTGGCATCGAGCAAGCTCGCCAGACGTTGGCGAGTTGTATCGATCGCGCATCGGGACCGGGAGTTCTCATTGGGCCTCCAGGCGTAGGTAAGACGTTGCTCTGTTACGTTCTTGCGGAACAATTCCGCGATACGTTTCAAGTCGCGACACTTGGTGGCGCGAGCGTTTGTACTCGTCGGGCATTGTTGCAAAACATTCTGTTCGAGTTAAGACGACCGTATCGCGATATGGAGGAAGGCGAACTGCGGCTTTCGCTCATGGACTACCTGGAGCCGGGTCCGAATTGCCCAAACGGCTTGCTGCTAATTGTCGATGAAGCGCATACGCTGCCAATGCGCTTGGTAGAAGAGTTGCGTTTGATGACTAACTTTGTCCGCGAAGGGCAGGCGAGAATACGACTGATTGTAAGCGGAACGGTCGCGCTCGAAGAACGTCTTGCAAATCCCAAATTAGATTCCTTTAATCAACGTGTAACGGCTCGTTGTTATCTGCATTCATTGGGGTATGAAGAGCAATCTCATTACCTACGCGCTCAAATCGCAGCAGCGGGTGCCGATCCCGATCAGTTGTTAGACGAATCTGCATTGTTGGCTGTCTATCAGGCTTCTGATGGTATACCGCGAATCGTAAATCAAATCATGGACCACGCGCTTGTTTTGGCGTTTGCCGCGGGGGAAGAGCGTTTAACGGGGCGCTCGATCGAACAAGCATGGGCGGATCTGCAACAACTTCCTGCCCCTTGGACCGAAGATGAAGACGCTTCGAAACAAGATAGCGTCGTGATCGAATTTGGCGAACTAGACGATATCGCTCAACCCTATGTTGACGATCAGTTAGACGCCTCGGAAATTGAAGTTTCCGAACTGTCGACACCTGATGAACACGAAGTGCTGGAATCGCCCAGTCTCAGGGTCGCCACGATCGACGAAGATTTCGAATGCGAATTGGAACTTGGCGATGGAGTAGAATTTCAAACAAATGAAATTCCGGCAGCCGCTGATCCGTTCGATGAGCAATTCGAAGAAGAAGAGGTGATTCTCGATCGATATGCTTCGCTGGAAGACGCTAATATTCGAAGCCAACTTCACGTGCGGCCAGTCAACGACAATCCGTGGCAGCTGCTCGCCGAACTCTCTGGCGATGAAGTCGATGAGTTGAGTGGCTCAACGTCTTCGGACACGTTAGGTCCTGAATCAGAATCGGATCCCTGGTCCTCAGTCGCTTCCGAAGCAAGTGTTGTCAGTGACGTTTCCGATTTGGCAATCGATGATCCGTGGTCCGTCGCCAGCGACGAAAATGCGGTTGCGTCGCCATCGATCGATTCAGTGGACAGCTACGACTATTCGACTGACACCGATCCCAATGCAGATAGTCTTCCCGAGTTGTTGGCGCACGAAAGAGAACTGTACGAAACGCTGTTGGATCCAGCCAGTGATCCCGTCTTGCCGGAAAACGTCGTCGCGCCAGTGCCAATTCAGGAAGAGCCAATTCAGACAGAATCTCTTCATTCCGAGTCATCATCTTCGGAGTTCAGCGACACCGAAAATCAACTGTGTGAAGACGCCAGAAAACAAGTCGAAACGCTGGTCGACGATGTGCGGAATAACGCGAAGTTGGATGTCGACCTTGAGGCTCTGAGTGCTGGGGCGGGTGCGGCCGATGAGAGCAATCAGTATCTCTTTAATGTCCCATCCGCGGATGACTCAGTGGTCGACGTCGACGAACTTCTTTCATTCGGGACGTCAGTTCATCAGCTCGAACTACGAGTCGCGCCGACCGATGACCGCGACATGATTGTCATCGAAGACGAGCCTGCGGTCCGCGGCGAAGTCAAGGATTCCCCGACTCATCCCGATTATCAACAGATCCTTTCTCAGATGCGCCAGTCATGAATGGAGAAGAGATGACGTTGAAAGAAGAACTGTCGTTGCAGTTAGAACGGTCCTCGGCGAATCGAGAGTCAAGCAGCGCCGGTCCGCGCCCACACAATATCTCGGCACTCTACGGCTCCACGCCAGTCGACACAGAAAATTCATCGACGTGGAATCCCTACGCCGATCTGCCGCTCTCCAGTTCCATTGACCCCAGTGCCAATGTTACGGATGAATCGACGGACGGCGGGCAATCAAAAACCGGGCAATCTAACAACGGGGAATCTAACAACGGGCAATCTGCGATTGAGCGAGTTGACAACGAGGACGCAAACGAGGACGTAAACGAGGTGTCGTCGGAAGATGAGTCGGCCTCGAACGAGGCCCGTTGCGATATCGACTCTGGCGAAGCGACTTTCACTAATGAAGTGGTCTCTGGTGGCAAGGTCTCTGGTGGCAAGGTCTCTGGTGGCAAGGTCCCGAAACCAAAATATCGTTCGCGAGTTTCCTCGGGAGTGTCGGGCGAGTCGATTATTTCAGTTGCGGCAGTGGATCGAGGTCAATCGCTGGGTGCTGTGCCGATTGCCGAATATCGAGATGTGCTCGAACAGGTAGGGCATCCTGTGCCAACCGCGTCGACGGAAACTTTGGAAGGAAATGATCTTCCAACCAGCGTTGAGCAAAGTGAAAGAGCGGAGGCTCGTCCAGGCGAACCGACGACGCCGCATTCAGATATGCGGTCGCGGTCCAACATTGCTGAAAAACGGGAACCATTGCTTGCAGAAATTGCCGATGCTCCCTCTGCCGAAATACCGACTACCGATGCTCCTGCTGCCGACGGTTTAACAGCCGATGCTGCCAGCAATGAGACTCCCGAAATTCTGGGCTCGTTGGGTGCGACGGAAAAGAAAACATCAGAGTCACCGGCCCGTTCTTCGCGGTTGCGAGACTTGAAACTGAGGCTGGATATTCCCAAAGTTGCTGTTCGCGAAAACACGATCGCCCAACCCCGGCGATTTGAAGAGTGTCTGCTGGCGAACATCAATGATTCTGTTAAGTCGCAGCAGTACCAACAGCTGGCTACAACAATACAAAATCAGTTTCCAACGGAATCTCACGCGACGGTTTTGATTGTCGGTTGTGAGGCCGACATGAAATTTAGCGAGACGGTCGCCACACTGGGTGCCTATTTGGCGGAGTCGATGGGACGGGATTGCCTGTTGGTAGATGCAGCTCCTGGCCCGGCCTCGTTGTCGTCCAGATTTGATCAAGTGAAGGCTTCGGGCTTCGCAGATCTGATTGCGGGAAGGCACGATTGGAAGGAGTTGGTACTGCGGACTTACTTCGAGAATCTGACGCTACTTCCTGCTGGTCGTTGCGCAATATCGAAGAATGCACAAACGGCGCCCGATACGGCTCGTTTGCTCGAATCCGTTAAGCGGTTGCATCGTTATACGTTAGTCGCAGCTGGCGAAAATCCGCTCACTCCTTTGTTGGGGCGAATTTGTGACGTGACGTATTTGGTCGTCCAGCTAGGAGCGACGGAATCCCAGCAAGCAACGGAAACGGTTGCTCAATTGCGTTCGTCAGGTGCCCGAGTGCTTGGCTGCGTTGTACTCGGCGATGACGAATAGCTACCGCATTTCGCAGAAATGTGTATCGACGAAACTCCGTAACTCGTGAATAATTCGAGCTGTCTTGAAATGCAGCGACGGATTGCTCAATAGATTTGGAATCAAGAGGACGATCAAATGCGGAGAATATTGGTTACTGGCGGGGCTGGATTTATTGGCTCGAATATCGTGGAAGGCTTGGTGAAACGCGGCGATGAAGTCGTGGTGCTCGATAATCTCTCGACGGGATTCGCCAAGAACTTTGAGCAGCACGGTGACCAAGTCGAGTTTGTCGAAGGCGACTTGACCAATCCCGACGATGTTGCGAAGGCAGTCAAAGGGGTCGACACCATCTTCCATCAAGCGGCACTCGCCTCCGTTCCGCGGAGTGTAGAAAGCCCGCTCGACACGAATTTGCACTGTGTCACCGGAACCGTCATGTTGCTCGATCAAGCCCGCCGAGCGGACGTTCGTCGAGTGGTCTATGCGGCTTCGAGTAGTGCGTATGGCGATCAACCTAACTCTTCCAAAAGAGAAACGGACTTGCCGTCGCCGCTTTCACCCTACGCGGCTGCGAAGCTGGCGGGCGAGTATTATTGTCAAGCGTTCAATCACACCTATGGGTTAGAAACGGTAGGCCTGAGATATTTCAATGTCTTTGGGCCGCGACAAGATCCTGGTTCACCCTACAGTGCTGTGATTCCCTTGTTCATCACCGCAATGCTCAACGGAGTTTCGCCGACCGTTCACGGCGATGGACTCCAGTCTCGCGATTTTACGTTCGTCGAAAACGTCGTTCACGGAAACCTGTTGGCTGCCGATGCCGATGGCGTTGCCGGAAAAATAATCAATATGGCCAATGGCCGCTCGACGACTTTGTTGCGATTGATCGAGTTGCTCAATAAGATGCTTGGTACTGACATTCAAGCCAATCACACCGAACCGCGAGTCGGCGATGTGCGCGAGAGTCTTGCCGATATCACTCGAGCCCAGACCTTGCTCGGATACGAAACGAAGATCCATTTTGAAGATGGACTGGCACTCTCAATCGACTACTACAAGGAGCTCGTCGCCAAAGGGGCAACAGCTTAAATCACCTCGACGCGATTGGCTAAGACCTTCTGTCGTCGAAAAGGTGAATTGAAGGGGACGTGGATATGATAATCGTAACGATTGCGACAGCGTTCATTTGGGCTGTGGTGGCGGCTGTAACGAATGCACTCCACAGGACAGCCCGCGCGAGCAGGGAAGGTGAGGAATCACTCAAGCCCGCTACTATACCTGTCAGTTCTGTAGCTAGAATGGAGGAACGGCCCCGCGATATTTAGTCTCCATTCGACGAGGTGGTTTCGATGAGCGAAAACAAAAAAACACTGATCACCATCGCCACTTACAATGAAATCGAGAATCTACCGAAACTGGTAGACGAAATCTTTGAAATTGCGCCCGACGTCGATGTCCTTGTTATCGACGACAATTCTCCAGACGGTACGGGCGACTGGTGCGATGCAAAATCTGCAGACGATCAACGCATCCATTGTCTCCATCGCGAAGGCAAGTTGGGCTTGGGCACAGCCACCATCGCGGGCATGAAATACGCCATCGATCACGACTACGAATTCATGCTCAATCTCGATGCCGACTTCAGCCATCACCCAAAGTACGTTCCCAGTTTGCTCTCGGGAATGGATGAGCAAAAGGAGCCCGCGGACGTCATGATTGGCTCCCGCTACGTGCCCGGTGGAGGAACCAAAGGATGGCCATTGCATCGCCGCATGATGAGTCGATGCGTCAACCTCTACGCTCGAGTGATGCTCGGTATACCCGCGAAAGATTGCAGCGGCGCATTCCGCTGCTTCCGAACTTCTTTGTTGAAGAAACTCGACTTCAGCAAAGTTGTTAGCAAAGGCTACTCTTTCCAAGAAGAAATTCTCTGGCAGTTGAAAAAAGTCGGAGCACGTTTCGGTGAAACGCCAATTGTTTTCGCCGACCGCGAACGCGGACAGTCAAAAATCCACTCTGGTGAAGCATTCTCAGCTCTGTGGATTATCTTTCGACTCGGAATAAAAAACTGGACGGGTCTGTAAAAACCCCCAGCAAAATATCTGCGTAGCAGACGTCGCCAGACTTCTGGGTGCAGTTTGAGATCTAGCTGTTTTTCAAACCGTCTGAACTCCTGCTTCTCGTCTTTTCCCAACGCACGTGCGATTTTTCGCTTTCGCCATTTCTTGCAAACTGAGCGGAGAAGCCGTTTGAGAACTGATACAATATCGATCTGATGATTGCGATGTCGCGACAGTTACTCCACTAGAATGCTGGCCAACAAACTCGACAGGTAGATTCATGATCCAAGCAATTCGTACGTCGGCGCTTGCATTGGCGTTGGTTTCGATCGGTCAAATATCAATCGCCGATGACTGGAGTCAGCTGCAAGGAAACGCAGCTCGATCGGGCAACGCGCCAGACGTGGTTTTGTCATCTTCCTTAGGGCTAGTCGCTTCGGTTGCGTTGACCGATGGGATCTATGCCTCGCCCGTCGTCAGCGATGGGATGGTCTATGTTATCGATGGTGCTGGTGTCGTGTTTGGCATAGATGCAAAAACGGGCAGCATACGTTGGCGATTTGGCACTCGCGGTGGAAAGGGCAATTCGAATAACGTCGCCGCGCCGGCCGTCGTCGGAAAATATCTCCATGTAGGCACTACCTCCGGCTACTACTACGTAATCGATCGGAAGCTTGGCAAGCTTGTAAAGGAAATCGATTGTGGTGAACCGATTTTCTCTGCTCCGGCTGTCGGTGCCGATCGCGTTTATTTCGCCACTCTCGGGGCGCAAGTTTACTCGGTCGAGC
>Ga0115002_10003802_pt1 | contig 18676 bp, 11 predicted proteins | sample ArcticOcean_MG_C_8_FD_89576 | JGI IMG/M metagenome (GOLD analysis project Ga0115002, IMG submission 89576) | Marine microbial communities from western Arctic Ocean - ArcticOcean_MG_CB11_86 | ecosystem: Environmental > Aquatic > Marine > Oceanic | place: Arctic Ocean: Canada Basin | collected... | reverse complement strand
TAGTCGGCTTCAAGGCTCTCGAAAGGGGCGGCGAGCATTTGCCGCCGTGGAATGACGACGACGTCAAGCGCATCTGCCGTCTTGTGACGCCGGAAGATCTCCCGCGCCAGGCGCTTGGCACGACTGCGATCAACCGACGAGCCGATCTTCCGCGTCGCCGCCACGCCGAGTCGTGCCCACGCACCACCGTTCGGCAACACGAACACAGTCATATACCGACCGTGCGCCTTCGTTCCTGACTTGTAGACGCGCTCGAATTCTAGCCTGCGACGGATGCGCTCGGCGGCAGACAGTGCCTGTCCGTTCATACAGGCTCCTCTTGGGCCTTCCGCGACTAACCTTCGTCGGCAACGGTCAGTCGCTTGCGGCCCTTGGCCCGACGTCGTTTAAGAACAATTCGACCGTTCTTTGTCGCCATCCTGACGCGAAAGCCGTGCTTCTTTCGACGGCGGCGGGTATTGGGTTGGTAGGTACGCTTGGCCTTCATGCTGATCCTGGTATAGCGGAGTGGGTCGCACGCATCTTGCGCGACGAACTGCTAATACTAGCCGTGGCTGATACAGAGTGTCAAACCGAGCCCCCCCACAGGAAATAATTCCACTGTGCTACAGTCGCGACCTCGCGCCGATAAATTGGCCGGTTCGGTTCGTCCCCAGGGTTTTCCACAGGTGTTGAAAACACTGTGGAAAATAAGGCCAATCTAAAGATCTTGGCGCAGAAACGTCGGTTTTATGCGTTTTTTTGACAGGCGAAAGTCATCGGAATGGCATTTTTACTGGGTTTCAACGTGATGATGCTGAGAATTAAGCGTAAAACATGGGTTTCGCGCAGGCGAAAGTCAAATTTGTTCCTGTTTTTCAAGTCATAGTTCCATGGACGCCAGCATCTGGGACCAGATTCTTTCCCGAGTCGAAACGAAGGTTAACCGTCACAGCTTTTACACCTGGTTCAAGCCGGCGGTTTTTGTCGCTGAGGTTGGGAACTCGATCACAGTGCGTGTGCCAAGCCCCCTGTTCAAGGACTGGCTCACGAAGCACTACTCGGTCGTGCTCTCCGAAGCGCTGGCCGAGGTCCAGCGCCCTGACGCGGCGTTCGTCTTTGTGGCTGAAGGTGAAGCCCTATCGCCAACACTTCCGGACGAGTCGCCGACGCCTCCCGCTCCGCCCACTACATCGCCGATCGCCTCATCCGCCGGCTTGAACTCACGGTATACGTTCGACACATTCATCGTTGGTCCCTCAAATCAGTTCGCGCAGGCCGCCTGTCGAGCCGTCGCCGAGGCGCCGTCACGCTCCTACAATCCGTTGTTTATTTACGGTGGGGTCGGACTTGGTAAGACGCACTTAATGCATGCGGTCGGCCAGTACGTGCTCCAGCACGATTCCTCTCTGAAACTCACGTATATCTCGTCGGAGCGCTTCATGAACGAGATGATCAATGCCCTGCGCTACGACCGGATTCTCGATTTCCGGGAAACCTACCGGTCTGTTGATATCCTGCTCGTTGATGACATCCAGTTTGTCTCCGGTAAGGAAGGGACACAAACCGAGTTTTTTCATACGTTTAACGCCCTGTATGACGCTCAGAAACAGATTGTTCTAAGCGGCGACCGACCACCGCATGAGATTCCGGCACTTGAGGAGCGCCTCCGATCGCGCTTCGAATGGGGTTTGATCGCCGATATACACCCTCCCGACCTCGAAACCCGGGTGGCTATTCTCAAACGCAAGGCGGAAGCCGAAGCCGTGCCGCTACCTGACGGCGTCGCGATGTACATCGCGAGTCGAATAAAATCCAACGTCCGAGAACTCGAGGGATCGCTTATCCGCTTGATCGCCTACGCCTCGCTGACGGGTCGCGAGATCACGCTTGAACTCACGCAAGACGTCCTGAAAAACGTCATTGATCAGGACGATAAAGCCGTCACAATTGAAGCTATTCAGCGTTTTATCTCCAAATACTACCAACTAAAGACAAGCGACCTGAAGTCTCGAAATAATTCAAAATCGGTCGCGATGCCCCGTCAGGTAAGTATGTATCTTTGCAAATCGTTAACCCAGGCATCCCTCCCGGAGATCGGTCGAAGTTTTGGTGGAAAACACCATTCGACGGTCATCCACTCGGTAAAAAAGATCACTAAACTCAGGAAAACAGATCAAGTTTTCAACAGCTTGATCGAGAATTTTATTCAATCCTTTAACTAAACTCTTAACTTCTCCACAGCGCCTTAAAACAACTCCTGTGGAAATTCTACTACCCAAGTTTTCGGTTTCCTTTTTCGCCAGTTAATCCCCATCTGATCCTCAGTTTTTAGTAGACCCTAAACCACTGGTTTTTAAGGATTAAGGTCATCATTTTCCGGTTTTACACAGCACCTTATTCCTATATAATTAACAATTATTTCTTCTCCTCTTAAAGAGGATCTTCTGAGACACGTCCATCACTTCGCCTGAGGTCACCACACGCCTATGCAACTCGTTGTACGTAAAAATGACCTTCTGCGAGAACTACAACTGTTCCAGGGAATAGTGGAACGAAAGAACACTATTCCGATTCTCGCCAATGTGTTGATCGAGGCGAACGATGGTGAGATGCGAATGCTCGCCACTGATCTCGAGGTTGCCCTCCGGAGTCGTTGCCCAGCTACTGTCGAGAAGAGTGGTTCGCTGACGCTGCCGGCGAAGAAGCTCTACGAAATTCTGCGCGCACTTCCTGAGACGGACGTGCGCATCAAAGAAGACAAGAACGGCGTAAAAGTGGCGGCCGATCGATTTAATTCGCGAATGCAGACGTTGCCACGTGAGGATTTTCCCACGTTACCAGACGGCAGCGGAAAGGCACGGGCAACACTTCCTCGCGCCGCGTTGAAGGAGATGGTCGCCAAAACCCAATTTGCGATCACTGGAGAGGACACGCGATTTTTTCTCAATGGCGCGAAGTTCGTTTTAAAGGCAGACAGCCTTGCGATGGTGGCGACTGATGGGCACCGTCTGGCACTTGTTGAGGTGAGTCATAACGTCGGCGTCACCGAGGAAATAGGTGTGATTCTTCCGAAGAAGACGATTTTAGAGCTTGGAAAACTGCTCGCTGAAGGAGAGGGAGATGTCCTTTTCGAGAGAGGTGAGAATCATCTGTTCTTCGAAGTTGGTGGGCGCGTTTTGATCTCCCGGATGATCGACGGTCAGTTTCCCGCGTATGAGCGCGTGATCCCAAAGGAGAACGACAAAACGATCGAATTCGAGAGAGAGAGACTCACGAATGCCGTAAAACGCGTCGCTCTACTGTCGAACGAACGCTCGCGCTCGGTGAAGGTCGAAGTCGCTACAGGGAAGGTCGACGTCACATCGAGCAGTTCCGAATTCGGCGAAGCTCGTGAGGAGTTGGCCGTGGAATACGACGGAACCCCTCTCACCATTTCGTTCAACGCGCAGTATGTGTTGGATTTTCTGAACGTCGTTGAGACAGACGTCGTTGCGCTGTCGCTGAAAGACGACGTCAGCCAGGCCGTGATGACACCTGTTGGCACCGAGGGTTACTCCTACACCTACGTGATCATGCCAATGAGGCTCTGACCGGAGGGCCATCTCCTCTCAGTAACGAAGGACACGCGTGGAACCAACGGAACAACCACAACAATCGAGCAATCCGCAGGCCCACCTCGCGCCGGAGTCTTCCGCCGCCGCGGGGCCTAGCGGTAATGGTGCGGGCGCCGACTACGGCGCGGACCAAATTAAAGTCCTTGAGGGTCTTGAAGCGGTCCGCAAACGGCCGGCCATGTACATCGGCTCAACGGGACCGTCCGGGCTGCATCACCTTGTCTATGAAGTTGTCGACAACGCGATCGATGAGGCGCTCGCGGGGTATTGCGACCAGATCAGCGTCACCGTTCACATCGATAACTCCATCACCGTCGTCGACAACGGTCGCGGTATTCCCGTCGACCGGCACGCCAGCGGGAAGTCAGCTGCCGAGGTGGTGCTGACGGTTCTGCACGCAGGTGGAAAGTTCGATAAAGACAGCTACAGGGTGTCTGGCGGTCTGCACGGCGTTGGCGTCTCGGTTGTGAACGCACTGTCGGAGCGTCTCGATCTCGAAATCTGGCGCAATGGGCAGGTCTACCAACAGAGTTACCAGCAGGGAGACCCGCTCGCCGACCTACAGGTCACGGGTACCACACAGCGGCGCGGTACCAAGGTCACGTTCAAGCCGGACGCTTCAATCTTTGAAACCGTCGAGTACAGCTTCGATACGCTCGCACAGCGGCTACGCGAACTCGCGTTTCTCAACGGCGGCATCTTGATCGCCATTCATGACGAGCGCGACGGGAAGAATCATCAGTTCCAGTATGAGGGCGGCATCGCGTCGTTCGTCCAGCACCTAAACAAGAACAAATCCATCATCAACGTGGCCCCCGTGTTTATCAAGGGCGACAAGGACGGTGTCGATGCCGAAATTGCGTTGCAGTGGAACGATGGGTACTCGGAACTAATTTTTACCTTCGCCAATAACATCAACACGCACGAAGGAGGCACGCACCTGTCGGGCTTCCGATCCGCGCTGACGCGCACGATCAACTCGTACGCCCAGAACAGCAGCCTGGCGAAGGACCTAAAGGACTCCACGGTCGGAGGCGACGATATTCGCGAGGGCCTCACAGGTGTCATCAGCGTCAAGATTTCGAATCCGCAGTTCGAGGGACAGACAAAGACCAAGCTTGGCAACACCGAGGTCAAGGGCATCGTCGAGACGATCGTCAACGACAAGCTTGGACAGTTTCTCGAAGAGAACCCAGTGGTCGCCAAGCGCATCATCGGCAAAGCGATCGACGCGGCACGGGCCAGAGAGGCAGCGCGCAAGGCGCGCGATCTGGTTCGCCGGAAGGGCGCGCTCGACGGCAGCAGTTTGCCCGGCAAGCTTGCCGATTGTCAGGAACGGGACCCGGCGCGGAGCGAGATCTACATCGTCGAAGGCGAGTCGGCCGGCGGATCAGCGAAACAGGGGCGCGATCGTCGGTTTCAGGCGATTCTGCCGATCAAGGGCAAAATTCTCAACGTCGAAAAGGCGCGGTTCGACAAGATGCTCGGCAGCGACGAAATCAAGACCATGATCGCCGCGCTCGGGTGTGGCATCGGCACCGACGATTTCAACGTCGAGAAACTCCGGTACCATCGGGTCATCATCATGACCGACGCGGACGTTGACGGCTCACACATCCGCACCTTGTTGCTGACGTTTCTATATCGGCAAATGCCACAGCTGATCGATCGTGGCCACATCTACATCGCGCAGCCACCGCTGTACCGCGCGAAGCGCGGCCGTACTGAAACCTACATCAAGGACGAGCGGGCACTCGAGAGCTTTCTGATTCACCGAGCGGTCGAGTCCCGTGTCGTGAAGCTGGCCGACGGCGGAGAACTCTTCGGTGAAACGCTGGAGCGATCACTGCACCACACGATGCGGTTCCGTAAGCTGCTGCAGCAGGTGACACGCCACGGCAATCCTCCCGACATCGTCTCCGCGCTGTTGCAGGCCGACGCACGCGACAAGAGCTTCTGCGAAGAACACGACAAGCTCGACGTGATCGCGGCGCGCATGACGACGCCGGTTCGGGGTGTGTCGGTCGACCGGGACGAGGAGCACAACGCGTTTGTCCTGGCCGTCGAAGACCGATCCCAGGGATATTCACGGCATTTCTCTATCGGCGGCGAGTTTATCGGGTCTGGAGAGTACCGGACGCTGCTCGCCGCGTTCACCGAGATTCGCGACATCACGTTCCCGGTCGTCGTGAAGAATACCGGGGGCGCCGCTGATGAGACCGCGCCCGAAAACAGCGGCGGACCGCCTACCGAGGGGCCGATCGATGAGGAAGCTCAGCGGGATGACGGGGCGAATCAGACGCCGGCTCCGGCCAGGGATGCGAGCACGGCCCCGCCCGCTGGCCGGGGGCGCAAGGACGCGGATGCCTCACTCGATAGCGTCGATGCGTTCGTCGAATTTTTCTTGGCGGCCGGTAAGAAGGGCGTTGCGGTAAACCGCTACAAGGGGCTCGGCGAGATGAACCCTGACACCCTGTGGCTGACGACGATGGATCCGGACAACCGCACACTGCTCCAGGTTCGGGCCGAAGATCATGCTGAGGCGGATCAGATGTTCACGACGTTGATGGGTGACCAGGTCGAGCCGAGACGCAAGTTTATTGAGGACAACGCGCTCGACGTCACAAATCTTGATGTCTAAAAGGTCCACGCTCAGGGTTGGTGGGTCACTCTTCCTCTAGGGCAACACACGTGGCTCAGGCTCTGGCCTGAGCGCGCGTCCCGATCGGCACACACAAGTCCATGAACGCACCAGATCAGTCGAATATCCCCGTCAATATCGAAGACGAAATGAAGCGCTCGTACATGGATTACGCGATGAGCGTAATCATTGGGCGAGCACTCCCCGACATCCGGGACGGCTTGAAGCCGGCCCATCGGCGTGTGTTGTACGCGATGCGGCAGATGGGGCTGTTGTCTAATCGCGCACACCGAAAGTGCGCGAAGATTGTCGGCGAGGTCATCGGTAACTACCATCCGCATGGAGACGCGCCAGCCTACGACACGCTCGTGCGCCTGGCGCAGGATTTCAACATGCGCTACCCCTTGGTTGACGGCCAGGGGAATTTTGGTTCGATCGATGGAGATCCTCCCGCCGCCTACCGGTATACCGAGGCGCGTCTGGAGTCCCTGGCCGAAGAGCTCATGGGGGATCTCGAAAAAGACACCGTAGACCACGTTCCCAACTTTGACGAGACCACCGAGGAGCCGACGGTGCTTCCGGCCCCCTACCCCAACCTGCTCGTCAATGGCTCAAGTGGTATCGCCGTGGGCATGGCCACGAACCTGCCTCCGCACAACATGCGGGAAGTGATCGATGCGGCGATCTGGTTGATCGAGAGCGCCCAGCAGGATGTCCCGCCGACACCGCTTGAGAAACAACAGCAGCTACTGGAGTTGGTGCGAGGCCCGGACTTTCCGACGGGTGGATACATCATTGGCAGTCACGGAGTGCGGCAAGCTTATCTGACGGGTCGCGGCGCCGTCGTGATGCGCGCGAAGTCCGAGATCGAGGTCTCAAAGAAGGGCGATCGATCGGCGATTGTGATCGACGAGATTCCGTATCAGGTCAACAAGGCGAGACTCATCGAACGGATCGCGGACTTGGTCCGCGACAAGACGATCGAGGGCATTTCCGACATTCGCGATGAATCCGATCGCGACGGGATGCGCATCGTCATCGATCTGAAGCGGGGTGAGGTCGGCGACGTTGTCCTAAACAACCTCTACAAACACACAGCGCTACAAAGCAGCTTCGGCATCATCATGCTTGCGATTGTCGGAGGTCGGCCGAAGGTGCTGTCGCTCGTCGAGATTCTCGACAACTTCGTCGAGTTCCGACGCGAGGTGGTGCGGCGCCGAGCCGAATTCGAGCTGCGTAAGGCCGAGGCCCGCCGCCACATTCTCGACGGCCTCAAGATCGCGCTCGACCATTTGGACGCGGTGATCAAGCTTATTCGGAGCGCCAAGAACCCGGGCGAGGCGAGGATTGGCCTCATCGAGCAGTTCAGTCTCAGCCAGCTTCAGGCGCAGGCCATCCTGGACATGCAGCTGCAGCGGCTGACCGGCCTTGAACGCCAGAAGATCCTCGACGAGCTGGCGGAGCTGCTCGCGTTGATCGGACGGCTCCTTGCCATTTTGTCGAGCGACAAGCTTGTCATGCAGATCATCGTTGATGAGTTGCGCGCTGTGCGCGAAAAGCACGGCGACGAGCGACGGACGGAGATTTTGGCCGAGGAAGGCGAGTTCCGCGCCGAGGATCTGATCGTCGAGCAAGACATGGCGATCACGGTCAGTAGCACCGGGTACATCAAGCGCACCGCGATCACGAGCTACCGCAATCAGCGGCGCGGTGGCAAGGGACGCATCGGCATGCGGACGCGCGAGGAAGACTTCGTCAGTCACCTGTTCATCGCATCCACACACGCCTACGTCATGATCTTTTCGGATCGTGGCCGCGTGTACTGGCTGAAGGTGTACACCATTCCTGATGTTGGCCCTGACGGGCGAGGGAAGGCGATCGCGAACCTTGTGTCAATGGAGGAGGGCGAGCGCATCGCCGCGCTGCTCACCGTCAAGGAGTTCGAGGCCGGCAAGTTCATCGTGATGGGCACGCGGCGAGGGGTCATCAAGAAGACCGAGTTGACGGCGTTCAGCAATCCGAGAGCCGGTGGCATTATCGCCATGGGTGTCGAGGACGGTGACGCAGTGATCGAGACGCAAGTGTCAGACGGCGCCGGAGAGATCCTCATCGGGACACGTGACGGCATGTGCATCCGCTTCGCTGAAGCCGGCGTACGCTCGATGGGACGAACAGCGTACGGCGTACGGGGTATCTCGCTCCGCGCGGGCGATGAAGTCGTCGCGATGGAAGTGCTTCGGGCGGAAGGCACGATTCTGTGTGTGACCGAGCGTGGCTTCGGCAAGCGGACGGAACTGAGCGAGTACCGTCTGCAGTCGAGGGGCGGCGTGGGAATAATCAATATCCAGACGAGTGATCGCAACGGCAAGGTTGTTGGCCTGAGCGAGGTGACAGACGACGAGGAGTTGATGTTGATCTCGGAGCAGGGAAAACTCCTGCGTACCGCCGCCCGCGATATCCGGACGATTGGACGTGCGACACAGGGCGTGCGACTGATTGATATCGGAACTGAAGACCGCGTGGTGTCGATCGCACGCCTGGCTGAGGACGGTAGCCACGGGGACGGGAGCGACGAGGACGGGCCGCCGCCAGAGGAGGCGTAGCGCGGATCTCGCGTGTGCCTGGCACGCAGTCGTGGTGACGCCCTAGACGAGTTCCAGCTTCGCGAACCGTGCTCGAAGGGTTTTCTGCCCCACCGACGAAAAACGCACGATCAGCTTCGCGTCATCCTCAAGCGGTTCCACGCTCAGAATCGTGCCTAGCCCGAACGTCGGATGCCGCACGCGCGCACCTGGTCTGACCCCACCTGATTCGGACTGATCTTCGTCCTCGTAGGCGTACGGAGCGGGCTCCTCGCGCTCGTGGCGGCGTCCCCAGGATCTGCCGTCAGACCGTGCACCCGTGCGTGACGAGGGCGACTGACGACGTGAGGTGAAGCTCGACGGAACATGTTCCAGAAGCGCAGCCGGAATCTCGTCGATGAAACGCGACGGCTCGTTCGATTGGTACTCGCCGAAGACTCGCCGCCGCGCCGCCGATGTGAGCACCAGCTGTCGCTGCGCCCGCGTGATGCCGACGTAGCACAACCGTCGCTCCTCTTCCAATTCACCGTCGTCGTCGATCGCCCTGGCGTGCGGGAACAGGCCTTCCTCGAGGCCCGCGATGATCACAACGGGGAACTCCAGGCCTTTGGCGCTATGCATCGTCATCATGAGGACTCTGGCATGAGGTGTACCCGCCTCTTCGTCCGCGTCGGAGAGCAGCGATAGTTGGTCGACGAATCCAGCGAGTGACGGCTCAGGGCCGCGCGCTTCGTATTCGCGGGCGGCGGAGATCAGTTCCATGAGGTTCTCGATCCGACTCTCGGCCTCCTCGGTGCGTTCTTCACGCAGGTCTTGCAGATACCCACTCCGATCGATCGCCTTGCCCAGCACATCTGACACGGTGTCGTCGCTCGCCATCGATGCGAGGCCCGTGAGCAGGTCGCGAAACGCCGAGAGCGACGTGCACGCGCGCGGCGTGACCCTCCGATGCTCAACAGCGTGCAGGAGTCGCGCCCACAAAGAATCCGTCGAGACAACCGCCTGCAGGCCTGCGAGTAGCGGTCGCGATTCGACCTGTTCGTTCAGTTCGATGCGCCCGAGGGATTCCAGGACGCCCTTGCCGATACCCCGAGCCGGGACATTGATCACACGCCGGAGACTCACGCTGTCGTGCGGGTTGAGGATGAGCCTGAGATACGCCAGCGCGTCTTTGATTTCCTTGCGCTCGTAGAAACGGACGCCGCCGACGATCTTGTAGTTCGTGCCGGAGCGACGAAGCGCGTCCTCGACCGTGCGCGACTGCGCGTTGGTCCGGTAGAGGATGGCGACGGTGGCGTCCTCCTCGTCGTGCAATGCCGCCCTCGACGTGCGCGCGATGAATTCGGCCTCGTCCAGATCGTCCCCGCCACGGTAGTAGCGCACGGGAGCACCGCCGGCCAGCTCCGTATAGAGCCGCTTCTCCTTTCGGTTGCGATTCTTGGAGATGACAGCTGAAGCTGCGTCGAGGATGACCTGGGTCGATCGATAGTTCCGTTCGAGGCGAACGATGTGTGCCTCGGGAAAGTCGTGCTCAAAGTCGAGGATGTTTCGCAGGTCGGCCCCGCGCCACTTGTAGATCGACTGGTCGGGGTCGCCGACAACACACAGATTCCGGTGCTGAGCCGCGAGGTGTTGAATCAGCAGATACTGCGGGCGATTGGTGTCCTGATACTCGTCCACCATCAGAAAACGAAACTTTCCGCTGTACTTGTCGCGCACATGCTCGGACTGCTCGAAGAGTTCAACCGTCTTCAACAGCAGATCATCGAAGTCCAACGCGTTGGCATTGGTAAGGGCCTTGATGTACATCGTGTACAAGGTGCCGATCTGCTGGTCGCGCGGATTCCAGGTATCGCCAGCCAGCACCTCCGGTCCTTCCATACGATTTTTCGCGTGGCTGATTCGGGATAACGCCTGGCGGGGCTGCACCGACGAGTCATCAACGCCGAGCTGTCGCATGGCCTGTTTGATCAGCGTCAATTGATCGGTGGAGTCGTAGATGACGAAGTCCCGAGACAAGCCAACATGCGGTCCCTCACGGCGCAGCAGCCTGGCGCAGAGCGCATGGAACGTGGAGATCCACATCTGGCGGCAATCGAGCCCGAGCAGGGTTTCGACGCGCGTCCGCATCTCTTCGGCCGCTTTGTTGGTGAACGTGACGGCAAGCACGCGGTCGGGAGGGCAAATACCGGTGCTGACGAGGTGCGCGACACGGTGCGCGATCACCCTCGTCTTTCCCGAACCCGCGCCGGCCAGGATGAGGATCGGTCCGTCGGTTTGAAGAACAGCGTCCTGTTGTTCGGGATTCAGAGCGGAGAGAAGGTCCACGCCGCCCTATTCTACTGTGACGCTTTTCGCGAGGTTCCTTGGCTGGTCTACGTCGCAGCCACGCCGCACGGCGATGTGGTACGCCAGCAACTGGAGCGGAATCGTCATGATAATCGGCGTGAGCAGGGGGCCGGTGGCAGGCATCGGGAGGATCATGTCGTTGGCGCCGAGGACCTCGCCCATCCGTGAATCACCCTCCGTCGTGATCGCGATCACCGCCGCGCCGCGCGCTTTGGCTTCCTGCACGTTGCCGATCATCTTCTCGAAGACGTGGTCGGCGGGCGCGATAGCCACGACGGGCATCTGCTCATCGATCAAGGCGATTGGCCCGTGCTTCATTTCGCCGGCAGGGTACCCCTCGGCGTGGATGTACGAGATCTCCTTGAGCTTCAGCGCTCCCTCGAGTGCGATTGGATAGTTGATGCCCCTGCCGAGAAACAGGAAATCAGTGCGACTGTAGAACCGTTCGGCGACTTTCTCGGTGATCTGCGAGGCCTTGACCGCTTCCTCGATCACCTGCGGAATGTGCAGGAGTTCGGCGATCAGGGGCCGCATTGTGTCAGCCGTGAGACTGCCACGAAGTTGGGCCAGATAGAGGGCGAAAAGGTAAAGAGCGATCAGCTGGGACGTGAAAGCCTTTGTCGAGGCGACGCCGATCTCGGGGCCCGCGTGCGTGTAGACCGTTCCGTCGGCTTCGCGCGTGGCCATGCTGCCGACCACATTGCAGATGGCGATGGCGCGCGCACCCTTTCCACGCGCTTCTCGCAGTGCGGCAAGCGTGTCAGCGGTTTCACCCGACTGCGTAATGCCGACGGTGAGTTCCTTTGCCGCCACGATCGGACGGCGATAGCGGTACTCAGAGCCGTAGTCCACCTCGACAGGCAACTGTGCAAGCGCTTCAATCAGATACTTGCCGACCAGTCCCGCGTGCCAGGACGTGCCGCACGCGATGATGGTGACTTTCTCAAGCGCACGCAGCGTCTCGTCCGGGATATGCAGGTCTTCCAGGAACACCTGGCCTCGATCCAACGAGACGCGTCCCAGGATCGTCTCGCGCGCCGCAGAGGCCTGCTCGTAGATCTCTTTGAGCATGAAGTGCCGGTGCCCGCCCTTCTCTGCCGCGATTGGATCCCAGAGCACGCGCTGTGTCGGCTTCGAGAGTGGGCGGCCGGCGTGGTCGGTGAAGGCAACCCCGGACGGAGTGACGATCGCCATTTCCTCGTGGCTGAGAAACACGACGTCGCGGGTGTGGCTGAGAATCGCGGGGATATCGGAGGCAACGAAGAATTCGTCCGCGCCGATTCCGACAACGACCGGCGGGCCGTTGCCCACGGCCACGATCTTGTCCTGGTCGTCCGCTGAGACCAGCACCAGTGCGAACATGCCCCGCAGAAACGTCAGCGCGCGCCGGACCGCGCCCTCCAGTCCGTCGTCCTGCATTTCGCGCTCGACGAGGTGAGCAACGATTTCAGTGTCGGTCTCTGTTCGGAAGCTGTGGCCCTGCGACTGAAGTTCGCGTTTCAGCTCGAGGTGATTTTCGATGATGCCGTTGTGCACGACCACGATGCGACCCGCGCAGTCACTATGCGGATGCGCGTTCTCTTCGGTGGGTCGCCCGTGCGTCGCCCAGCGCGTGTGGCCAATGCCGTACCGGCCGTCGACGGGTTCGTCCCGAATCGTGTTTTCAAGGTTGACCAGCTTGCCCGGTGAGCGACGGAGCGAGATGCCCTGTGGACTGACGAGGGCGACACCCGCGGAGTCGTAGCCGCGGTACTCCATGCGCCGCAACGCTTCCAACAGCAGCGGCACGACGGGCTTGGTCCCGATGTACCCGATAATTCCACACATTGCGTCTGTCCTTGTTCCGACTGCCGCGCGTTACGTCTTCGCCCGTTCGGCCTTCTTGCGGTCGGCCCAACCCTCGATATTGGTCTGCCGGCCTCGGCCGACAGCAAGCGCCCCCGCGGGGACATCCTCGGTGATCGACGAGCCAGCTCCCACGTAGGCGCCCTTGCCCACTCGAACCGGCGCGATGAGCTGCGAATCACTTCCGATAAAGGCCCCGTCTTCGATCACGGTCGGGTGCTTCTTCTGCCCATCGTAGTTACACGTGATGGTACCCGCTCCGACGTTGACGTTCACGCCGATCGTCGCATCGCCGAGATACGACAGATGGCTCGCCTTCGACCCGGCGCCAAACGTCGTCTTCTTGAGCTCAACGAAGTTTCCGATTGTGGCGTGTTGGCCAATTCGCGTGGCCGAGCGCAGATGAGCAAAGGGTCCCACCGCTGCTCCGTCAGCCACGTGAGAATCAAGAATCAGACAGAAATTGTTGACGGTGACCCCATCGCCGATCTCCGAGTCAGAGATACGCACGCTGGCGTGGATTTCACAGGACGAGCCGATCTTCGATCGCCCCTGGATCAGCACACCTGGGTGGATCACCGTGTCCTGGCCAACCTCGACCTGCTCGTCGATGTAGGTTGTGGCCGGATCGACGATGGTGACGCCAGCGGCCATCAGTTCTGCGTTTTTGTTCTGCCTCATGATCGTACTCACTTCCGAGAGCTCACTGCGTGTGTTGACGCCGCGAACCTCGCGCGGGTCCTTCACGATCAGCGTCTCGACGGGTAATCGGCGGCGGGTGTAGGCGGCGACCACATCGGTCAGGTAGTACTCACCCTGGGCGTTGCCTGCCGCAACGGTACGCAGGGCGTCGAAGAGCGGTGCCAAGTCGAAGGCGTAGATTCCACTGTTGATTTCGCACTCTCGGCGCTGTGTCGGCGAGGCGTCGCGCTCCTCGACGATTCCCACAATCTTGCCGGCCGAGCGGATAATGCGCCCATAGCCGTACGGCTGCTCCACCACAGCCGTCAACACGGTAGCGGCGGCGCCAGCCCCTCGGTGCGTAGCAAGTAGCAGCCTGGCGGTTTCCGCGCGCAACAAGGGAACATCGCCGGACAGCAGGACCAGCGTGCCGCTCTGACCCGCCAGGAGAGGTTCTACCCGCTGCAGCGCGTGGGCGGTGCCGCCTTGCGGCACTTGGAGCGCAAACTGGAGGCCAGGGCGGTCCGCCAACTGCGCCTGAAGAGCCCCCGCCCCATATCCCACGACCACCGTCGTGGTGGCGGGTGTCAGAGCGGTCGCCGATCGCAAGACGTGCTCGACCATCGGCTCGCCAGCAACCTGGTGAAGCGCCTTCGGAAGGGAGGACTTCATCCTCGTCCCCTGCCCAGCGGCAAGAATGACGACGTGCAGTTCAGACATTAGTGGTCATACGACATGTCTTTGTGTCTTTCAATAAGATCATAGATGTACTTGGTTGAGCAGCCGTGTTTTCTGGCCAAGTTGGCTACGACCTGCCGTCTCCCACCCTCGATACGGTCTGTCATACGACCAAATTCTTCAAAGATCGCGACCTCGTTTACGGGTTCAGGCTTGAGGGCTGGAACACCTGGAGGGCCCAGCACTAAGGTAAACTCCCCCTTCCCTGAGGTCATACGACCAATTATTTCCTGTCCTGAACCGTGTATAAACTGTTGATGTACCTTTGTCATCTCTCTGGCGACAAATATAGGCCGTGTGCCAAACAATGTTGACGCCTCTGTGAGCGTCTTGAGAATACGGTGGGGCGTTTCAAAGCACGTGAATGTACCGTTCACCGCTTGAGCGCGCTGAACCCAACGTGTTCTGTCTTTCGCCCTAGCCGGAATGAACCCGAATATCGTCAGCGGCTCCAATGGAAATCCAGATGCCACAGCGGCGCTCACCGGGGCGCAGGCACCGGGCACCGGGTCAATCCCGAGCCCCTTTTCGCCGCAGGCCCATCAGTTCGCATCCTGGGTCTGAGATGCCTGGCGTGCCAGCATCGCTGACCAGTGCCACGTCGGCCCCGCCTTCCAAGCGCGCCAGCAGTGCAGGGATGCGGCTCACCGTGTTGTGCTCGTGAAAGCTGAGTGTCGGTGATGCGATCGAATAATGCGCGAGGAGCTTCGCCGTTCGACGCGTGTCCTCGGCTGCGATGAGATCGACCCCCCGCAACACACGCAGGGCACGAAGCGTGATGTCCTCAAGGTTGCCGATGGGCGTGGAGACGATGAACAACGTGCCGGGCATCAAGCGGAACGTTATTGTACCATTGGAGGCTCCGCGCTCACGCATCGGACATTACGAGCGCCGGCCGTAAATCACGCATGTACCCATCGGAGCCGTTTCCCCATTTCGTCGAGGACTACCTCGGCCATCTCCACGAGTTTCTCCCTGGCCAGGCGAGTGGGGATGGCGTGCACGTGCATGACGACTTACTGGAGAACTTAAGCCGTCCGGTAGTAGAGGCCCACGTGGGCGCCCTCGCAGGCTTCCGCCGTCGGCTTCAGCACGTTGACGCGGCGCTGCTTCAGCCGAGCGAGCGCATCGACAAGAACATTCTTTCTGCCGACCTCGAATCCCGGATGCACGAGCTTGAGACGCTTCGCGGCTGGCGGCGTAGCCCGCGGCTGTATGCCGACGCGCTTGGAAGCAGCCTCGCCGGTCAGGTGTTCAGTGCATACGCTCCAGAAGCCGAGCGCGCGCGGCGCGTCGTGTCGAAACTACGCCAGACGCCCCGGTTGGTGCAGTCGGCGCGGGACAATATCGCCGACTGTCCTGGGTCATTCGTGAAGGTTGGCCTCGAAGCGTGGCGCGGCGTGGCGGCGCTCATCGACGTCGACCTGCCCCGCGCATTCTCGCGTCTCGATGACTTGCATATCTTGGGCGATCTCGCAGACGCGTCGACGGAAGCAGGCGAGGCGGTCGGCGGATACGTTGAGTATCTCGAGACGGAACTGGCGCCGCGGGCGAAGGCCTCGTTCCGCCTTGGCCGAGACGTCTTCGAGCGGAGACTCCACCTCGAAGAGGGAATCACGCTCAGCGCTGACCGGCTGCTCGCGATCGCGCTACGCGAGCTGGATGACGCGCAGGAAGAGTTCCGCAGCGTGGCAGGACGGCTGAATGGTGGTGACCCGAAAGCCGCCTGGCGCGCGTCGTTGTCGCGATTCGTTTGCACTGCGAAGATCTCTCGGTCGAGCAGGGCGTGCGAATCTTCCGCGATGAGGCGTTTCTTGAGGAGCGCACCGCGCGCCAGGAAGCAGAACGGGGGACATTCGATCCGACCTATCTTGTGGCGTCGCTCGGCAAGCTGATGATGCTGAAGCTGCGGCGTGACTACAAGAGCCGGGAGCCCGGCACATTCTCGATGCGCACGTTTCACGACGCCGTGCTTGCGCATGGCAACGCGCCGTTTTGGGCGCATCGCGGTCTCCTGCTTGACGATGCCTCAGACGCGATGCTGGAGTAAGAAATGCCTCTGTACGAATACGAATGCGAAGCCTGTGGACAGCGCTTCGAAGTCATCCGAAAATTCTCCGATCCGCCGCTCGACGTCTGTAAGGAGTGTGGCGAGGGCCCGATCAAGCGGCTTCCGTCGTCGCCCGCCATCCAGTTCAAGGGATCGGGCTTCTACATTACCGACTACCCGAAGACGGGCGAGGCCGGTCGGGACGACAAGCGGTCGTCCGAGCAGAAGAACGATGCGCAGTCTGACGCCGCTGGCGCCGGCACGGGGTCGAAGGCTGAAGGCAAAGCGGAGAGCAAGACCGAGGGAAGCGGCGGGACGTCGGCGAAAGCTGACGCTCCGGCAAAGAGCGATGCGGCCGCCAAGCCAGCCGCGCCGTCGCCCACGACTGCCAGCAAAAAGGACTGATCAGGGGAGCGACCGAGTCGCTCTGGGCGTTCAGGCTGCCAGCCTGAAACGCGAGCCGTAGGCGCGTGCACCGGCCGTCAGGGACGGTGACCGGAAGTCCAGAGATCGGCGAGCGACTTGACTGGGTTGAACGTGAAGTCTGGGACCTCTATAAACGCGGTGTTCCAGAGTCCCATTGCTCCGTTCCACAGACCTGGGTGCTCGTAGACGAGCGAGGGCACACCCGCCAGCACCTTCTTGGCGACGATAGCCCGGTCCGGTACCGCGAACGCCTCCAGATCGAACGCCTCCCCGTCCGCACTGCGGATCGAGCATGCGATGTCGACTGGGTTGAAATGGTCCGAAGCGTGGAAGAGATCCCGGGTGGTCGCGTTGCCCAGGTCAACCTCGGCTCCCTCGACAATCTGCAGGGAGGAGCCTCGGTCCGGTGTTTCGGCCCAGAAAGGGCGGCCACCACTGCGATCGTGCGCACTGACCACAGCGCAGACCCGTATCGGTCGGTCAAGCTGGAATACGGCGTACCGTCGCTTCGACTCGTTATCCGGCAACGGCGCTGTCGGCCTGACCCCGAACTGTCGCTCAAGCAGGTTGAGCCCGTCCTGCGCATCCCGACCAGAGCGAAGCTCCCGAACGAAGTCGTGTACTTGGCTCTCGAGCTGCAACAGACGCCCGGAGATCTGCCGGCGCACGTCCGCGATCTGCGGCGAGGCCTCTCGTCGGGCGGTGTTGTCGATGTTCTTGATGAGCACGACATCCGCTCCGAGTCGAGCGAGGTTGCGCAGTAGGGCGCCATGGCCACCCGGATGAAACGCGACGCCGCCCGAGTCATCTCGTCGGATATTCCCGTGAAGGTCTGACGCGATCGTATCGGTGAGAGGTGACTGCACAGAGAAGGTCACTCGACAGCGCACACCGATGGCTTCTTCGATTCGCGCCGCTTCGATCTCACGTGCACGCTCAAACGATCGCATGTGGGCTTCACCGATCGTGAAGTGCACGTCGCAGTGCGCTCCTCCATGATCCTCTCGGTCAGCGGTCAGCTGCGCCGCGTCATGAAGGTGCTCGGCGAAGGCGGAACGGACCCCCCCGTCGTACAGATGAAACGGAATCAGGCCCTTCGGCAGCTGGTGATACAAGAGCCCACTCGGCGCGAAGAGCCCTCGAAGAATCTGTTCGACCGAGTGTGGAGAACAGCCTCGGGATTCCAGCTCAGGCCAGACCGCGAAGCTGCGGATGTTTTGGAGCACCACGAGGGCATCTTTTGCCACGCCATCCCCACCCGATGCACGCGACCGCACGTGATCGAGGTCGGTCTCTTGATCCCGATGGAGTTGGAGAAGACTGTGAAACATCCGTGTGCCACTCCCGGATGCCGGGATGAACGAGGACACCCTCCCGGCCAGGCACGCGTCCTCATGGCAGCGCATCAGATCACTGCGGTCGTGGTCCTCGAGACGTGATATCCCGTCGCCGAGTGTCGCCGGGCGCGAAATCGCAGTTGCCTGTCGCTCCCTGCGTAGCGCAGCCAGTTGGGATTCGACGCGATCCGGATCGCGCCCGCTCGCGCGAATATCCGCGAGGTCGGCGCTGGTCAGGGAATCGTCACGGGTTGAGGGCACGGATATTGTTGATGGGTGGCTGGCCTTCTCTGATCAGGCGAACCAGCGTGACAGGCCGGGACACCCGCGCTAACGCCCAGTCTGCGGCTCAGCGGATCCTCTCGCTCTGGGTGGCCCATCGTACCCCAGGAGCGGGAGATAGATATACGATCGAAGGACCCATGTTAGAC
>Ga0115002_10003800_pt1 | contig 18682 bp, 19 predicted proteins | sample ArcticOcean_MG_C_8_FD_89576 | JGI IMG/M metagenome (GOLD analysis project Ga0115002, IMG submission 89576) | Marine microbial communities from western Arctic Ocean - ArcticOcean_MG_CB11_86 | ecosystem: Environmental > Aquatic > Marine > Oceanic | place: Arctic Ocean: Canada Basin | collected... | reverse complement strand
TCCCTCCCTCTCCGCCATTAAATCTGCTATGCAGATTTAATGGGAGGGATGAGATACCCCGGAGGGGGTTTGACGAAGCGAGCATTAGCGAGCGTAGAAGGGTCAACCGAAGGTTGAGGGCGTAGCCCCGAGCGCAGTGAGTCAATCCCTCCCTCTCCGCCATTTCAATTGTCGATTTCGGATTGGGGATTGTGCCTTGCGGTTACCAAACAGCATCTCTAAACGAATATCTCTTGTCCTTTTGCCCGCCGTGCACGGCCTTGGCGACGACTGGTGGCCATTCCATCCAATCCCCAATCCGCAATCCGAAATCGAAAATTCCCCTAATCCCCAATCCGAGATCCGAAATCGACAATTCCCTTGGCTGTGTTAGCAGGAATTTAATTTATCCATTATATTTTTACTATAATAGACATCCCCGGATAACACGGCATTGAGAGCAGTCTTGATCTCATTTACTAAAGCTGGTTTTTCAATTATTCCATCAGCTTTTTCGTCATAGGATAGTTTCGCTATATTCAGGATTAAATATCCTGAGTGGATGATCACTTTGATCTCAGGGCTTTTCTTTTTAATAATGGACAGCACTTCCAAGCCATTGATGTCGGGTAGCATTATATCCACAATCGCCAGGTCAGGTTTTAACTCCAAACATTCTTTTAAACCTTCCTTACCGTTCCCGCTATAACCAATTACTTCGAAGTCGTCTTGTAACTTATCGATAATTTCAATCATCGATAAACGTACTACTTCTTCGTCTTCAATTATATATATTCTTTTAGACATACGCGTGATAAAGGGTCGACTGCATATAAGAAACTAGTGTAAATTCATATATCGTCAAATTTACAGTAGGATGGATACCGGAAAACTGTATTCATAGAGCGACATTTTAGCTGGGGGTTGATAATTGCACTCAATGGCAATTTATGAATAGGTCGATGGTTATAAAGTAATTGTGTCTGTTATCATTTACAATACAGGCTTCTAAGATTAATTTTATTCAGATTTAATTCACTTATTATGAAGCAATCGAAAGCTAAAAAAGCATTTTGGGAAAATTTACCTGAGGGGTTTCATCACCGCCGCATTGGAACAAAGAAAATCGGAATTGAATGCTTCGTCTGGAAAGGTGAACCCGGTGAAGTGGTGTTGGTTAACGGATCCACACATGGGGATGAATATGAGGGCCCGACTTTTTTGATGTCATTAGTCAATACCTGGAGGCCGCGAAATCTACGCGGAACGGTTGTCGCCATTCCGACGTTAAATGAAGGAGCATTTAAGGAGGGGACGAGATTTCGTCCAGATGATGGTAAAGATTTATCACGTGTCTTCCCTGGAAAATCGAATGGCAGTTCGACGGAGCGACTGGCGAATTTATGCCTTAATGAATTAGTCAGGCACAGCAATTACTGGTTCGATTTTCATAGTGCCGGAACTTATAACGAAATTGCGCAGTTCGTCGGTTTCTACACGCATCCCAACCTCAAAGTGAATAAAGCTCAGGAACAGATGGCGGCCTGTTTTGATCGCTATTGGTGTTGGGCGTCCCCTTATCTTCCGGGTCGAACCGCGAGTGCCGCTCACGAGTTAGATATCCCGTTTAATTACACTGAAAGTCGAGGCGCGGGAGGTATTTTGAGCAAGGACTTGGAAATGCTCAGAGATGGGTTCTTCGAATTTTTAAAAAGGTTTAACTTTATCTAAGCTAAGAAGAGGAAATTACGCCGCCAGCCAACAAGAATAAGTAAGCTAGCTAATGAAGCGTTTCTCCAAACCACCCACCGGGCTCCCGCGTCCGGTCTGTTGAGATTGACGGTTAAAGTCAGGGACACTGTGAAGAAGGGACAGATTATTGGACACGTCTATCCTCTTAATGGGTCGCCAGCCAAAAGTATCAAAGCGGAATATTCGGGTACGGTTGTGGTCCTGAATATTAAAGGCACGACCCAAAAAGGAGGACCGACTGTGACGATAACGCCTATAAAGGGGAAAATCTAAGGCTTCAGCAGCAGACTCTATTCTTAACAAAGGTGGTAATTAATTCTGAAATACGGATGGAATTCCACGGACGCTGATACGGTGAAGCACACGCACATTTTCTGGTCGAGGAAGTTCCTTCAATGGCTTTGCGGTGTGCATCGTTGATGTTGTATCCCATAACGCGATATCATTTTTACGATACTTATGCTCGGTCACAAAACGATCTTGAAAGGCATGATCCCCGAGACCGAGGAGTAATTTTCTGGCTTCATCGCTAGGCATACCAAGGATCCCACGGCTGGTTCCGGCAATAGAGTATAGTGTTTTTTTTTCGTCACCGGGTGTTTTTTAACGAGAGGGTGTACAATTTGAGGCACGTTGTTTAATTGCTCCTCACTTAGGGTCGGTGGACTTATATCACCCGGACGTGCGGCGATACCTCTACCCCAAAGATGTTCTACCTCCAGACAATCAATCTCTTTTTGTGTCTCCTCAGGCAGGGCATTGTATGCACCCATTAAATCGCAAAAAAGCGTTTCACCACCTGTTTCCGGAGCCTCAATGGAATAGAGCATGGTCGATGTAGCCGGTGCGGCATCATAGGATTGGTCGGTATGCCACTGGGCAGCGCCATTGCGAGGTTTATTGTCTTCGGCACCCGTATTAGTGATCGTTAAAATATCTGGAAAATCTGACATTCGCACCTGATTGATAACATGGCGTATCGGGCTGCCGCATCGTTGGCCGAAAGCTAAATATTCCGCCTTCGTGAGGTTTTGATCACGTATGACGACTAAACGGTTTTCGTATAAAACGGATAAGAGTTTTTTAAATTCCTCGTCGCTGAAATCATCTGAGGCCACGTCAAGATCCGTGACCTCGACACCAAAACTTCCCGGAAGGGGATCAACATTAAATGTATGCATTACTTACCTTTGTATAAGTAAAGGGAAGCTATGGGTTTTGCAAGCCAATGAAAGCTGTTTACCTGCACGTTATTCACGTTCTTGTGAATATTCAATAACGCGGGAGAGACCGCGTTATTGAATATTTGACAAGCTAAAATATTGAGTTTAACCAACTAATTGATCGTTTACCTGTAGCAACTTATTCACGGTGATTACTAAATCGGGTAGTAAAAATGGCTTGGTAAGAATATGGTCTGCACCTAAACTGTAAGCGGCATCAAGGTATTCGTCTGCATTGCCACGCCCGCCACCGCTGACGGCAATAATTTTACATGTCGGGTAGTTTTTTTTAACATGCATGATAATCTCTATCCCATCCGATAGTTCCATAATAATATCAGTAATAATTAAATCGGGTGTTTCTTTTTTCAGTATATTTATTGCCTTCAACCCATTCGAAGCGGTGATTACTTTATAGCCTTCCTCAACGAGAACATGATTCAGGACGGCCCTGAAAGTATCATCGTCTTCAATAATGAGAATACTATTTGGGTTTTCGTTTTGCATAGGGAGTTCGCAGAAGAACCCACACCTAAAGTGCAGTAATGTTTGTCATGTGAACAGTAATTGTCCCTGATCTTATCGGCAGGGTGGCATTACTTTTAAAAGAAATGTGCTGATAATAAATGCGATAAAAGCGGGTCGCTTTAAATCCGTAATCGCGATATTCAGGACTACTGAACTGAGGTTCGACGAATATCAGCTAATTTCGGGAATCATATGACGCTGATCCGCTGGTAACCGGAGGGACATTTCCTTAAAGAAATTGACTATAACGGTCTTTTCTTTGGCCCGTTTTTGGATCTGATATTTGAGCGCTTTGGGCTTTAATCCGAGGTACATGACCTTGCGTGCTTCGCTATCTGTGTTTTCAGAAGCACCATGTAAAAGAGAGTTGATAAAAATAGTCACCTCTCCGGCTTTGGCTAAAACTATAGATGGGTCGCCATAAGGGAAATCAGGCAGATCAGTTCTCCGCGATCCATCGGCGTCAATCAATTCCGGGTGTTCATCGTAATACTTGCCAATAGGTATGTGGCTTCCAGGCCAGAATTTTAACGGTGCCCGGTCTGGGGGGACATCAGTTAAATAGATCATCGAACTTATCCCGATGCGTCGCGGTCGGGCAATAATTTCAGAATAGCGATATTTGCCATCAACATGTTCGGCAGAAACTTTTTTAGAAATGCGTAGAGGATAGGTCTTGCTCATCGCGAAACCGTTAAATGTTATTTCATCAGTGTATAATAATTGTTGAGCGGCTCCTTCAAAAAAAGGATGCTGGTAAATGTTCATAAGCGCGGGATTATAGTATTCAAATAATTTTCCCCCTTTTGAAATGTTGTCTCGCGTGACTCTAGTGGCATCATAGTCATCTTTTTTGCTCTCCTCATAGGGTAACATTTCATCCATTACTTTTGCGGCGGCTTTTATCTCCTCCGCGGTAAAAGGACCGTCGACCGTGACAGCTCCATCCCTATCAAATCGATTGACCTGCTCTTCACTTAATATTTTCGCTGCAATCATGATCTGGATTTCTCTTAAGAATTAGTAATATAATGCTAATAGTAGAGACCGTTAACTGAAAAATAATAAGGCAATTTCATGAGTTGTAGCAATCTGAATTATGGGTTAGAGAGAGGAATAGAAGGTTAATATAATCCCCGTATGGATTCAGCTTGACTCCACATCACAGCATGCATCTATGCCCTTTAGTTCTGATGATGATATCGGTAACATAAATAGATTCAAATATGCGCGTAGGTATAGTCTCTCTCATCCACGAATCCAATACATTCATCAGTCTTAAGACTGATTTGGATATGTTCAAATCCAGTTTTCTATTATTCGGAGAGGAGGTTTATAAGGCTTTTGCCGGTGGACATCACGAGATCAGCGGTTTTCTCCAGGGACTCGAAGAAAATAATATTGAAGCGGTCCCTATTTTCTATGCTTCAACTCCACCGACAGGAACAATCACACGAGAGACCTGCGATGAGCTTATGAAATTAATATTCAACGCTATTGAAGATGCCGGTGGACTTGATGGCATGCTCGTTGCGCCCCATGGTGCCAACGCGGGTGAGGGAGACGATTATCGCGATCTCGACGGCCACTGGCTCTCCCGCCTGCGCGAGACAGTAGGGGCAGAATTTCCTATAATTTGTACCATTGATCCGCATGCCAATCTATCGCCGAGGATGGTTGCAGCTTGCAATGCAACAATTGCCTATCGAAGCACTCCACACCTCGATCAAAAGGAACGTGGAATCGAAGCCGCGGAGCTTTTGGTTAGGATGCTTCGCGGTGAAATCAAACCGACACAAGCGGCGTCATTCGTGCCCCTTGCGATGAATATTGAATCTATGTATACCCGCGAAGCACCCTGCCTGCCGATGTATGAATTGGCTGATCAGTTGCTTTCACAACCTGGTGTTCTATCGAACAGTATTGTCCAGGGATTTCCCTACGCCGATGTCGAGGAAATGGGAGTGGCTTTTATTAGCGTCACGGATAATAAACCGGAATTAGCACAAAAACTGTCAGATCAATTGGCTGATTACCTGGTCACTCATCGCAAAGAATTTGCAGGTCAATTTATCAGTATCGAAGATGCTGTCGACCAGGCGTTGTCGATAGAAGGTCCGGTGTGTCTTCTCGACATGGGTGACAATGCTGGTGGCGGTTCGGCGGGAGATGGAACGGTGATTGCCCATGAAATACTTCGTCGAGGTGAAGTGAAAGCCTTTCTCTGCCTCTATGATTCGGAATCAGTGAGTGCTGCCTCTGATGTGGGTGTGGGCAAGAGAATTAAATTAGGCATGGGTGGTAAAGTGGATAATTTGCATGGTTCTCCGATAGAAGCGGAAGTCACGGTGCGCAGCCTGCACGACGGAAAGTTTCAGGAAACGGAAGTTCGTCATGGTGGACATACGGAATTTGATATGGGGCCAACGGCGATTGTTGAGACTGATTCAGGACTCACAGTCAGCCTGACGACACGTAGAATTATACCGGTAAGCCTGGGATTGATGACGAGTTGCGATTTGGATCCCGCCGCTTTTCACATTATTATTGCCAAGGGCGTGCACTCACCGGTGCCCGCCTATGCACCGGTGTGTAAAAGTATGATTCGTGTCAATACCCCGGGTGCAACCACCGCGGACATCAGGAATTTCGAATATCATCACCGTCGCAAACCGTTATATCCCTTAGAGGAGATAGAGTAGGTCCAAAAGTCACCAGCCGTCGCCAAGGCTATGGCCGCCAAGAAAGGTCAAAAAAGGGGAGGGTAGATTTCAGTGATAAGTGGTGGAGGCTCCACTTATATGCGTTCACGCATTATCGCTTTTTCAAATATATACCGGGCGTGCGGTTTATTTCTGTAGCGGGACATCCAGTTGGATCATCGACAGCTAAGGTTATCAGTGGGTCTCCGATATTCCCCTCCCACCAGTTAGATATTTTCGACTGGTAGGTTTTGGCATAGGCTTCTTTAATAGAGGGTGGAAATAAATCATAATTGAAAAGAAACCATCCCAGGAGTAGAGGGCGATGTTGAGGTGTATCATTAGCATTAGCTGAGTGGAGAAGCCGTGCATCTCCCATTACAATCGATCCTTTTTTGGTCGGTACATTTACGGCATCGGGAACATCTTCAAATACCGGGTGTTCAGATGGAAGTTCTTCCGTTTTTGAATCATGCGCGATGGGTATTTTATCATGAAGTGGATTTCGCCTTAAATGACTCCCAGGGATGACGCGGAAGCAGCCATTTTCGATCGTGGTTTCTTCAATGTAGTAGGAAAGAAACACCTGCATGGGTCGAGGTTCACTGCTGATTGGCTCGTCCCACCATAGCCAGTCCTGGTGCCAATATAAACGGGGACTGAAGGGAGGTTTATTGATAAGAAATAAGTTTCCCATCCAACGCACATCGTCGAATCCCATCACCGATAAGAGATCTAAAGTCGGTTGCCAGGCAAGTAAACGAGCGAAGGCGGGATCGCGAAAGGGACAGTCAATGATCAGTCCGCCAAAGTTTTTATTCGATTTAGTATATTCATCTTCTTCCTTGATGATGCGTGCTGCCGCTAATTTTAAATCAGAGAGTATAGGCTCATCAAGGATGCCGTCGATGAGGCAGTAGCCCTCTTCAGTAAGTTGGTTTCGTTTTTCTTGAGCCTCGTTATGAGCGATCATGGTTACTAGTCAAAATGTCAAAAAGTCAAAAGGTCAAAAGGTTTCTTGAGATTAACGCTTTTCCATTTGCACTTTATAATCGGTTCGTAGTTCGCGTCGCATGATTTTATTAGAAGCTGTTCTCGGAAGAGCATCGGTTAAAACAATATCAAAAATGCGAAAGAGGGGATTGAGGTTATATTTTATTGTATTCTGCATTTGCAGTTTTAATGACTCTTTTTCTAATGAAACAGCATACTCGAGAACGGTAAAGATGACGAGCGATTCCGGACCTCCCCCTGGGGGTGAGACGGAAATCGCTGCGGTCTCGCTTACTCCCTCAACCTGGTTGAGGACGCGTTCTATTTCCGCAGAGCTTATTTTTATGCCGCTCAGGTTCATCGTGTCATCGACGCGACCGTGTGCCCGATAATAACCACCACCGAGACGTTCCATCTGGTCACCGTGGCGTCGCAATGCGAATCCGGATTTATCTCTGGGCGTCCCATCGTAATAGACTTCCCTATGATCGCGATTCAACAGTTCTTGTGATAAACCAATAGACGGTGGTACTAAGAATAATTCTCCATTATCAACTTCACTTGCATTCTCATCGAGAATTACAACATCAAGACCAAGTGCCGGCGTAGAAAACGTGGCAGGTGATGATGGTTGAACCAGGGTCCCGGTAATGTATCCGCCGCCGATCTCTGTTCCCCCGCAATATTCAATTACGGGTTTATAACCGGCAAGTGACATTAAATAGAGCATATCAATTGCGTTTGAACTTTCTCCAGTTGAACTGAAAGCTTTAATTTTGCTCCAATCCAATCCGCTTATGCAGGCGGAATTTTTCCACGCTTTAACAATGCTCGGGACTAATCCCAGCATTGTGATCTCCGCATTTTGAACAAACTCTCCGAATGCTTTTCCCGTTGGAACACCATAATACAAACCCATGGACGCATTATTGATCAAACTCGCATAGATTAGCCACGGTCCCATCATCCACCCCAGGTTGGTTGGCCATGCGACTCTGTCACCTTCATGAATGTCCTGGTGAAGATAAGCATCGGCGGCACCCTTTATGGGTGTTGAGTGGGTCCAAGGAATCGCTTTGGGCTCTCCCGTCGTTCCCGATGAATAAAGTATATTGCTGTGATCGTCGGGAGAACGGGGTATCGATTCAAACTGAAGGCTATCACTTAAGAAAGCGTTCCATTCTAAATCTCCATCGCGCAGTTTGACCATCTCACTATTTTTACTACTAAGAACAATTGCCCGGGGAGCATCGGCCGCTACTATTTTTTCATACGAAGGTAGTTTCTTCCCATCACGTAAAATGTAATCCTGGGTAAAAACTGCTGTGCAATTTACGATTTCAATTCGCAGAGCAATTGCATCCGGTGCAAAACTGTCGGCAATAGAAACGGCAACACATCCGGCTTTAATTATACCCAGGTAAATCGCCACGCACTCAGTCGTCATCGGCATGCAGATGGCAATCGCGTCGTCCGGGTTGAAACCGGCATCGGAAATTCCATTAGCTACACGATTGGTCAAAACTTTAAGTTCACCATAGGTTGTCGTAATGATGCTCTGATCTTCCGGTTGAGCGATGATAGCGATGGCATCTTCGGCTGCTTGAAAACAACTATCGACAATATTGAATTGCGCGTCGGGCAACCAGCAGGGAGATTCTGAAGGTGAAGAGCTATCGAGGGTTTCCGTTGGAGCGATTTTAAATTGGATATTTAACCTATTGATCATTAATTTCCAGAATGGATCGCGGTTTTGAATAGACCATTGAAAGAACTCATCGTAAGAATTAATATTTAACTCCTTCATCACCGTTGTGATGTTGGTTGAGTTGATTATCTCCTCAGTTGGTATCCATGCTGGAGGAGGTCCATTTGAGGAATCCCAGTTGGTAAAAACAGTATTGAATAAAAAGAGGTGCAGTTCAAAGGGATGATCCGGAGTAAGTATTTCTTTCGAAATTACCTGCCATAGTTTATCTACGGTGAGTGAGGAGGATAATTCATTGATCCGTTGTGCCAATGCTATCGCAGCGGGCTGCTTCAACCCAAATCCTATTATTTGTTCAATGTTCAGATTCATCTCTGTTAACGCCTTACTGACTTACTAAATCTTCCAAACAATGACTTTAGTATTTCAACTTAATTATATATTAATTTAATTATCAAGTAAGTTAGACCTGTAATTTGATGAAAAAGAAACCATTACACTGTATTATTTTATGCCTGCTTCTACTTGCGGTGGTCCTTGCTTATTCGAATCATTTTAATAACGCCTTTCACTTTGATGATTCCCATGTCCTGGTTCAAAATAAATATGTCAAGGATATCAGAAATATCCCGACGTTCTTTACTGATCCAAATACCAAGAGTGTGTTACCAACCAACCTCGCCTACCGGCCAATGTTTATGGTTACCCTGGCGATTGATCATTGGCTAGCGGGGGGGGCTGGATCCCTTTTATTTTCATCTATCGACCTTTGTCTGGTTTTTGGTACAGGGAGTTTTGATGTATTTTTTGTTTATAAAAATACTTAACCTCGCGTTGGCCCATCGCTGGAATGGAATCATCGCGCTGTTTGCTGTAAGCTGGTATATGCTTCACACGGCTAATGCTGAAACAATAAATTATGTTTCTGCCCGCACGGATTCTTTAACTACATTAACGGTAATCGCGGCATTCGTAATTTATATATACGCAGATTCGTGGAAGAAACATTTATCCTATATTCCCATTGTAATTGGCATCCTGATTAAACCTACGCCGGTAATGTACTTACCTTTACTCTTTTTTTATAAACTTATTTTTGAAAGAGGTGTTAATTTAAGAGCTATATTGAAAAAGAAAAATCGTAAAATTATTATCGAGGAACTGATTTCATTAATCCCGTTAACCGTAATCTCATTTGGAGTGTTCTATTTTACGATGAAAATGACCCCGGATTCATGGGTTCCAGGTGGGCGTTCGCAATTTTATTACCTTATCACTCAACCCTTTGTCATACTTAGGTACTTTTGGACATTTTAAATTCCTCTCGACCTCAGCGCTGATTCTGACTGGGTAGTGCTGAAAAGCATCTGGGACCCGCGATTTATCATAGGGATACTATTTTTAATTTTAACTTTAATTATTGTCTTCCTTACTTCTTCTTCAAAAAAAACGAGCCCCATTGCATTTGGTCTTTTATGGTTCTTATTTTCTCTCGTTCCCTCATCCAGCGTTATCCCATTGGCTGAAGTTACGAATGATCACAGGATGTTCTACCCCTTTGTCGGTTTAGTATTAAGTGTTTCCTGGGCGATAGCATTATTAGTTATTAAATACGAAAATAGATTTGCAGGAGCTACTTGGCAAAAAGCGATTATGATTTTCGGGATAATATTTATTTTGACTGGGCATGGATATGGTACCTATCGAAGGAACGAAGGGTGGCGTACCGATGAATCACTATGCTATGATGTATCGATTAAAAGCCCGAATAACGGTAGAGGGTTAATGAACTACGGGCTCAGTCAAATGTCAAAAGGGCGGTTTGAGATAGCGCTTTCCTATTACAAAATGGCATTAAATACCGATTATCGAAATCATCCCTACTTGGCGATTAACCTGGGGGTTGTTCACGAAGCCATGAATATGCCTGAAGAAGCGGGTACATTTTTTGAGAAATCTATTCGCATTGGGAGCAGCTACCCGGAATGCCATTTCTATTTCGCGAACTGGTTGCAAAAGAATAATCGTAGCGTAAAAGCGATGAAGCATTTAAAGACAGCTTTAGACCTCAGTCCGGGCCACTATCGAGCACAACAATTATTGGACAGCATTGAACGAAAAGCGATGAATGAGGTTCAAACAGCTGAAGCGCTTGTCGAAACTTATCCCACTCCGAAAAATCTTCTTAACCTCAGCCTAAAATATTTTAATAACGGAGAGTTTGAGAAATGTATCGAGATATGTGAAGAAGCATTAATTCAGAATCCGGACTTCTACCAGGCCTATAATAATATCGGTTCAGCCTATATCGCGATGCAGCATTGGGATGAGGGAATTGTCGCCTGTAAAAAAGCTCTATTGATCAATCCCGATTATGAACTGGCCAAAAATAATTTACGATGGGTAATATTGCAGAAAGAAAAATCGGGTCATTAACTTTGATAATCGTTAATTAGCATTTCTTCACCACAAATCCGTTCAAAGCTTGTATTTTTGTTGTTTTGACCAGTTATCGTAAGCCGGCATTCGATACTTAGGCGTATGAATTTTAACCACGGTTACGCATTTATTCCACGTATCGACATCGATTGAGATCTCGAGGAAATCGATTATTTTCGTCTTAAAATAGTCATAGTCGTTCAGCAGGAGTTCAAATTTAATAGTGTGTTGCAGGTGCTCACGCATCATCCGGTTATCCGCACTCCACATCCAACATAGCTTTTCAAAACGCGTCATCTCCCCCCATAAATTGTTGTAGGGATCGCCTGTTGAAGGGTGTATGTATTGTGCCATGGGGTCGTTAAAAGCAAACAGTTCTCTCGACATTAAAGATCGCAAAACATCTTTTCCATTTCTAATTAAATGAAAAATGCGGGCTTGGGGCATCAGTTCTTTTAATGTTTTACAGTGCCTTCTGAGGAAGGGATTAATTTCTCCGTAAGTCTTAAATATATGTGGATTCATACGAAAATAAATTTCATATAACCGGTAATCTTTCAGGTAACGCATCGCATCTGAATCGCGCGTCCATAAAAGTAATAATCATTAACATTGGGTTCATGCTGAACAATGATCTCTGGGTTTACGCTATTTAATAAATTTGCGAGAAATGTTGTGCCTGAACGAAAGAAAGCAAACCCCAAAAAGAATTCATGATCGTGATACCATTTTTCTATTTCTTTTTCCTTGCCTGCGACCTTCTCTTGAATCGCTGCGAGGTCTTTATTAACTTTCCGTGATAAGCGTGAGCGAATAATTCGGTTAAGGAATGGAACATAAATCGGGTAGCGCCGATAGATGTTCATCAATCTGGTGTAATATTTTTTATCGACTACCGGCTTTGCCGGTGACATGACTTTATCTCCCATTTCCCTCATCATGTGAGTTGCTGGCAACAGGGGGCAACGGCTTAAATGATTTTCAATCACACAGTTGCTGCAACGTTGACTTGCTGATTATATAAAAGTAATACTCGTAGTAATGTTAAATGTTCAGAAAAGTGATTTAGAATCATTCGAGGAACAGGGCTTTATGATCGTTAAAGGTGTATTGGATCCCGAAAATGATATCAAACCCGTAGAGGAACAGTACTCAATCTTCCTCGATTCAATTATTGAAAAGCTGTATGATGCCGGTGAACTGTCTTCTACCTATAAAGAGCTGCCTTTTCTTGAACGATTTTGCAAAGTCCTATTCAAGGGATTGGTCTCTATCCGTCAGTTAGACATCACGCTTCCACCAAATTATTCCGCAGACGCGCCGATTTATCTCGGTTCGACCGTGTTTCATCACATTCTGCGCAATCCACGAATTCTGGAAATAATTGAAATGCTGATCGGTCCGGAAATATATTGCAACGCCGTTCAACATACTCGCATTAAACCGCGGGAGAGAGATATCCCTGAAGATATGTTATTGAACAATCTGGTTGCTGCCACTAGTTGGCATCAGGACCTCGGTGTTCTTGATCCCGAAGCCGACGATACAGAAATTATTTCCGTTTGGGTGGCAATGACTGATGTGAATGAAAACAATGGCTGCCTCGTAATTATTCCTGGAAGCCATAGGCAAGAGCTGGTCCAGCATTGTCATAACAGTGGGGCAAACGGATTGATCAGGCCAATTCACATTCCCGATGATAGACTCTCGCGCGATGAGTCAATGCCGGTAGTAATGAAAGCTGGTGACGCATTGTTTTTCCATAAAAGGTTGATGCATTCTTCTCAACCGAATACCAGTGATACGATACGCTGGAGTTTTGACTTGCGCTATAATCTGATGGGTAAACCCAATGGCCGTTCATGGTTGCCTGGATTTGTCGCTCGCAGCGCCGCAAATCCCGAAAGTGTATTAACCGAGGCGGAAGAGTGGGCGCAAAATTGGCGGGAAGCACATGCCCGGTTATTACAAAATGGTGATTCAAAGAAACCGCACAATCGTTGGCATCCCGATGACCCCGTCTGTGCCTGATTCAGCGGTTAGGTGTATAAGCGAATATGCGGGGAGAATGAACAAATGTTAAAAGTTGATTTTAATTCTCCCTTTTATCATTGAGAATAAATTGTAGGGACACGCTCCGTCGTGTCCGCGCATTGTGTTCATGCGAACACAGAGAGTCGATTCAGCAGCACCAGTGACGAATGAGTTTAGAGTAAATTTCTGTACCCTTATCTAACTGATCGAGATCGATCCATTCATCATGCGTGTGTGCCTGCGCGATATCGCCCGGTCCAAAAACAACAATTTTTTTCATCGCTGAAAACATCGCTCCGTCGGTTCCGTAGGATACAGTTCGCGGTGTTTTCTTTCCGGCAAGCTGTAAAACTTCTTTAATAAAGTCAGATTGAGGGTCGACATAGAGAGGTGTGGCCTGTGAGCGAAGGTCGAATTCAATTCCGCATTCTGTTGCCGCATTTCGCGCTCTCTCGACGAGGGAATCGGCGTTTTGACCGGGCATTGGGCGAAAATAAACGGTGCAAACACTCTGCGGGGGGGTAATATTAATTGCCTTAGTATGATCATTAATACCGATGTTCCAGCTCATGGTGGGGGGATCAAATTCATCATTGTGCCAGGTGGGATTGGTTTCTAACTCGTCATGAATGCTTTTCATTTCAATGAGAAAGGGAATCATTGCCAGATTGGCATTAATCCCCTCGCGGGAGCTTGAATGGGCCGCTCTCCCCTTGGATGTGGCAACAAATCCATAAGTGCCTTTGTGTGCATAAACGACCTCCAGCATCGTGGGTTCACCAATGATACCATTGCTCTCACCATCGATCATTTCACGATAGTATTTTGAATTTTGTGCCACTTGTTTAGCGCCCACATAACCTATTTCTTCATCTGCGGTGCAGGTAATATAGATGGGATTTTTTAACTCAGCTGCAGAGAACTGCTCCGCTGCCGCCATCATGCAGGCGATAGAGCCTTTCATGTCACAGCTGCCGCGACCGTAAAGCTTGTTCCCTTTAATCGTCGGACTAAAAGGTCCATGTTCTTCCGTGAACCAGGGATCGGCAGGCACGACATCGGTATGACCGAAATAAGCCATCCCTCCGCTACCTTCTCCTTTTTTACCGATAATATTTACTTTCTGAACACCGTTATCATCGTTGTATTCGATGCGCTCAGTAGCAAAACCAAGTTTGGTTAATGTCTTTTGCACATAATCGCTGACCGGGGTGTTGGAGAATATACTTGTAGACTCAAACGCGATTAAATCCTGATTATATTGAAGTGAATTCATAGTTTTATAGCACCTCTTTTAAAGAGATAAAATGTAGTTCAACAAGTAAATAATTTAAGCGGGAGATTAAAATTATTCGGACCCAATAAGTAATTCCCGATTTAAGGAATATATGGTGTGTCGCGCTCTTGATTAACGAGAGGCCGGTTTCCGCTTTCGGTTACAACAACCGCTTGTTCCGTGTGGACCGCGCCGTTTGTAAGATAGAAAAGGCATGACTCCAGGTTAAATACCATCCCTGCCTCGAGGACGATATCGGATGGTATATCCACACAATCATCGCGAATGCGCAGTCCGTTGTCAGCGACTATTATTGGATATTCACGAACTTCCAGGCCATAGCTGTGTCCATGAGGAAATGAATTAGTGATCCCGTTATCTTGCAGTGTCCGGCTCATTGCACCGTGGACTTCTGATGTTTTGACTCCTGGTTTGATCATATCGGTCGCAGCGTCCATCGCGGCGCGTAAAGTTTGATGACGGGCAAAGAGCTCTTTTGAAGGTTCACTCATCGCGATTGTTGTGCCGGTGTCAGAAAACTGGTGATTATAATAGCATCCAAAATCGACAAAAAACACATCTTTATCCGTAAAACAGTGTTCCGCCTCAGCAGCAATGCCTAACCCGCAAATGCTATAGATAAAATGTTCAAAATCACCCCCCTGTTCGGCGACACGCATTCGAAAATTATGGACGAGTTCGCTCGCGAGGCTGCCTGGTTTTAAAAGTGCGAAGCTATCCATCGCCGCTCGCTCGCTGATTTGGGCACCGCGCGTTAAACTGGCGAGATCATCTTCGCTTTTCACCATTCTTATGAGGCGGATCAAATTAGTACAATCTCTTATCTCCGCCTTGGGGAGTCCGTTTACGAGATTGGATTCCGTATCCGCGGGGAGGCTTTCTTTTTCCAAACCGATTCGTGCTTCCAACAAACCTCGATCTTTTAAAATCGCGTGAAGGGCATCTGTAGGTGTGGCATGGTCATAAGGCTTTTTATGCAGTTCGTGGTAACGTTGTAGGTGGTCGGGGATTTTCAGAGTAGGGAAGGTTGAACCTTCTAATTCTGAAGCTTGACCGTATATATATATATCGCTTACCCAGTTGTCGGCCGTGTTTAACGAAAAGAGTGGATTGACGACAAGAGCGGGTTCGCCATTAAGGGGGTATACGGCGTAACCTTGCGCCAAGCGGCTCGGGGCGCCGGGAACCATCATATATTCCTTGAAAAGTGGATCGATCCAGCAGTAATAATCGGTGAAATATGTGATATTGGCAAAGGATGTAGCGATGAGAACATCCAGATTGTATTTGCGCATATAATCATCAGCACGCGCTTTATTAAAAAACATAGACTCTTATTTTGTATAAATTACATCTGCAAAGAATGAAACCTGAATAGTAATTAGGTTACACGCTGACTGTCTTTAATCTCAATCGTAGGATTTTCGAGCTCTAATTGCTGATGGTATATTGAAGTGGGTTTGCCATCTCCAGAACCTGGGGCTGGGATACGAACAGGAACTTTGGTTAGCCGCGGCTCAGAGGTTAGCTCACCCTGAACAATTTCTCCCTTAAATTGTTCAAGTGCCTCATTCGCCTTACCCAGTGTAATAATCGGCCACGCATCCAACGCGCAGTATTGTGCCAGGAGCAACCGTCGCGGTTCGTCAGAAGTGTTGATCGCGGAACCGTGCAGCATGCGAACGTGATGGATAGAAATACCGCCAGCTTTAAGCTCAATCGGTACCGCACCTTCAGGTTTAAATTCGGGATCGGTAATGGCACCGATAAATATTCCGTTTTGATGATGACTATATATTTTACCCCTATGAGATCCGGGAATTACCATCAAACATCCGTTTTCTGTGGTCATATCATCGATTGCGACGCCAACGGCAAGGAGGTCATCATTGGTATGTGGATAAAACGCCCAGTCTTGATGCCATTGCACAGGACTGCCAAGTTTGTCCAATTTCAAATTTAATTTATGACCGTTACAACGGAGACCATAGCCGATCAATTGAGATACGATGGCGAGGATTCTTTCGTGATGGAGCGAAGCATTATAAACCGGATGTTGTTTGAAGGGGTTTTTAATACGGCGTAGCTGAGGGTTATCCGGACTGTGTTCAGGTTCCAGGTCGAATACATCATCCGATTCAGTAACCGCCCGTGATTTTTCAATAAATTCGCTTGTGACTCGGCGGAGATCGTTTACCTCCTCGTCAGACAACACGTTTTCAACGCCAATATATCCCTGTGAATGATATAATTTTATTTGTTCGTCCGATATTACGTATTCCTCAGTAAGCATGATTGATCCTTAGCTTGATTAGAAAATGTGTATGATTAAAGAGTGTTTTCAGTATATATGGAAACCAGAGTGTGAGATTGGTTTGCTGCCTCAATATGTTATAATGTAAATTACTGAGTCTTAAGAAATTTTAAACCTATTTACGCTCTTGTGAAGTTTATTTTTGGCAAATGACAATTTATTGTAAAATGTTCTGCTAATGATACTGGGCATTGAAAGTTCCTGTGATGAATCTGCGCTGGCCTTATTTGATGAACAGAGCGGGCTTGCCGGTGAATGGGTGCACTCGCAAATTGCTGTTCACGAAAATTACGGAGGTATCGTCCCCGATTTAGCCAGTCGCGAACATTTGAACAAATTCCCCTTATTATTGGAAAAGATGCAGTTAACACTGGATGGTAAAGGTGTTGATCGCATCGCGGTGACTTGCGGACCCGGACTTGCCGGTTGCCTGGCTATCGGATTGGCCCTGGCTAAGAGTTTAGCCTTGGTGTGGCAGGTTTCATTAGTGGGTGTCAATCATCTGCGCGGTCACGCCTATTCTCCGTTTATCCCTTTACATCAAAATGATCCCTCTCAATTTGATGTAAATCTGCAAAATTACCTTCCCCATCTTGGCCTCATTGTCTCAGGCGGTAATACCATTCTCTTCAGGTTGAATGAAAACCGTTCACTGGACATTCTCGCTCAGACTGTGGACGATGCGGCCGGTGAAGCGCTGGATAAGGGAGCGAAATTACTGGGGATGAAGTATCCCGGAGGTCCGCTTATTGAAGAACACGCGCAACGGGGCAACAATAAAGCTTTTGATTTTCCTCGACCCTATTATCACAGCGAGGAGTTGAAATTCAGCTTTTCAGGTTTAAAAACAAGCCTTCGCTATCGTTTGGAAAAAATTAACGATGACAGCCTTGAGACTTTAATGCCCGATATCTGTGCCAGTTACCAGGAAGCGGTCGTTCAAGCTCTAGCCCGGAAAACTGAACAGGCTTTATCGTGTTCATCATTTGCCAGTCTGGGTTTATCTGGTGGTGTAGCTAACAATAAACGACTGCGAGAGGTTTTCACTGTTCTCGCACAAAGTATTGGGCTTCCGCTCTATATCGCTGAGCCCGCTCATACAGGTGATAATGCTGCGATGATCGCTTTTGCTGCTTACGCCGACCCCAAGGGGACAATTCCCACTGATAATTTTGATTTGTCTTTCCACCCTTCCTTGACCCTAAGTCCAGAGAATTCAGCGGTTTAAGTTGAAATCCGTTTTATCTTTACTAAATTACCCTAATTAGTAAATTTCACCTTCCCATACGAAAAATGGGTTTCTAAAGATGAAATCAGGGAGTGAAACAATACAAAATCCTTCAAAAGTGGAGGTAATTAAGGAGGCCAGCGATTATCTGCGTGGCACCATACTTGAGGGTCTGGCGGACGACACGACCGGCGCGATCGCAAAAAGTGATACTCAATTAACCAAGTTTCACGGGATTTACCAGCAAGACGACAGGGACCTTCGTCGCGAAAGACGCCAACAAAAACTGGAGAAAGCGTTTAGTTTCATGGTCCGCATTCGCAATGCCGGTGGCATATGCAGTCCTGATAGTTGGCTTATGGTTGATGAGATCGCGGATAAGTACGCCAACGGGACGATCAGATTGACCAGCCGCCAATCTTTCCAGCTTCATGGTGTCCTCAAAGGCAGTCTCAAAAAAACGATAAAGGAGATCAATGATGGTC